>Ga0247610_10000153_pt1 | contig 114444 bp, 95 predicted proteins | sample 174DNAGHGhighgp2_FD_193483 | JGI IMG/M metagenome (GOLD analysis project Ga0247610, IMG submission 193483) | Sheep rumen microbial communities from Palmerston North, Manawatu-Wanganui, New Zealand - 1742 DNA GHGhigh gp2 | ecosystem: Host-associated > Mammals > Digestive system > Stomach >... | reverse complement strand
TCTTTGATAATTATAAAATAATTTCTTATTATGATTTAAATAAATTAGTATTAAAAAATATTAATTCTCATATTATTAATACATATCAAACACTATGTATTGATAGATGTGCTTATAACTCTATGAATACATTCGCTAGATTTAATAAATATAAATCTAATGTTAAATTACCTAAATATCTAGATAAGAAAGGATATTATCCTTTAATAACAGATCAAATAAGAATAATAGATAATAATGGTAAGAAAAGTATTAAATTACCTGTATCTAATCTATTTAGAACTAAAAAGATGTTTAATTTAGATTTAAATAATGATTCATTATTAAAAGAATTTATTAATGAAATAAAGGATATTGAAATAAAAGATATTTATTTTAATATTCCTAAAAAGATTTATAACAATAAAATACATCAATTAAGAATAATACCAAATAAGAATGGTAATTATTTTAAAATAGAATTTTCATATAGCTATGAATTAAATAATAAATATAAAGGTATTGAAGATAGGATATTAGGAATAGATATAGGAATAAGTAATCTAGCAGCTTGTGTTACTAATTATGGTAAATCATTTATAATTGATGGTAAATATTTAAAATCAATTAATGTTTTATATAATAAGAAAATAGCTAAATGCCAAAGTAAATTAATAGATTGAATATATTCATCTAAAATGATTAATAAATTAAGATTAAATAGGGATAATAAGATAGAAGATTATATTAATAAATCAGTAGCTACTATTATAAAAGAAGCTAAGCTTAATAAAATAAGTAAGATAATAATAGGCTGGAATAAAGGAATAAAAACCTTTGGAATCAAGAATGATTCGATGAAGAAAAAAGATTAAAGAATTATTAATCAACAATTTGTAGGCTTACCCTTAGCTAGATTTAAAAATATATTAGCAATGAAATGTAAAAATGAAGGCATTGAAGTAGAAATAATAAATGAAGCATATACATCAAAAGCTAGTGCTTTAGATAAGGATGAAATAAAAAAAGGTAATTATTCTGGTGAAAGAATAAAAAGAGGATTATATCAAACAAAGAATGGTTCTATTATTAATGCTGATATTAATGGAGCATTAAATATAATAAGAAAATGTAACTCAAATGAATTAAACATTCAAATGAGTAGAGGTCTAACATCACCTTGTAGAATACATGTAAGATTATAATTACATGTAGAATACAAAAGAAAAGAGGCATGATGCCTCTTAGAGTAAAAGATAAATTTATTTAGATTTTACTTTTGTTCTACTATTTCTTATAGATTCAATTAATTTTATAGCATTAGCTTTTTCGTTTTGAACATTAGTTATATAATCGTAGATTTTAAATAAATCTTCTAATGATTCGTTTGAATATACGATTTCAGATTCCATTGGGCTAAATACCTAATTTTTCTTTCAATATTTTATCTACTTCATCAGCAGTTTTAACATTTCCTTTTTCAATATCGTTAATTCCTTTTAAGAGTTCATAATTAATATCATCTTTTGTTAATTCGTCGATAAAAATACTATTTTTAGGCATTTTAATTTCAAAAGGAATACTATTAGTTAATTTAATTTGGCTATATAACATTTGTATTAATGACGATGGTGTAACACCCAGATTATTTAATATTTTATCAACTTCTTCTTTTAATTGTGGTTCAATTCTTGCATAAACAGTTGCTGTATTTGCCATAATAATAGCCTCACTTTCTATACATCTTTATTATGCTACAATTGTATGCTAGTTGCAATCAATTTGCATACATAAAAATATAATAAAAAGCTGAATCACTTCAGCTTTTTATTTTTTTGATAATTCAATACTTCTATTTACACATGCATCATAGCATTTTTTAATAGCTTCTTCAAAATTATTATCGTATAGCTCATAAAGACCTGCAATAGTTGTTCCACCCTTTGAACAAACATTATTGATTAATGTATCAATTGAATCAGGTGATTCTACAATCATTCTCGCAGATGCAATAATTGATTCAGCAGTTAAATTTTTTGCAGTTTCATAATCAATACCATTTTTAGCTCCCATTTCAATAAAGCATTTAGCAAAGAAATATAGGTATGCTGGCATTGAACCATTTAATGGTAATGAAGCATCCATTAAATCTTCTGTAATCATATATGCTTTACCAATTGAATTAAAAATATCAATTACTGTATCCTGGAATTTATTTTCGACGTTTGTACATACAGTTGTTACACCAGATTTAATTAATGCTGGAGTATTTGGCATTGATCTAAATATTGATGCATTATTAAAATATGTAGCTAATGTTTCTATTTTTACACCAGCCATGATTGAAATTATACACTTACCCTTAAAATCATATTTTTTTGCATTTTGACATGCTGTGTCAAAGCCTTGTGGTTTAACAGATAATAATATAATTTCACAATCCATAAATATATCATCGTTATTTATTGTTGCTTCAAAGCCATCATTAGTATATTTTTCTAATTTTTCTTCACTGTGAAGTCCAAGTAATATTTCTTCTTTTTTATAAATACCACTAGATAAAATACCTTCTAAAATACTAGATCCCATTTTACCTAGACCAATAATACCAAATTTATACATTATTTTCTCACCTGTCCATTTCCAGAAATTAAATATTTATATGTAGTAATTTCTTTTAATCCCATAGGTCCTCTAGCATGAAGTTTTGTTGTAGAAATACCTATTTCAGCTCCAAATCCAAATTCACCACCATCAGTAAACCTTGTTGATGCGTTATGATATAGACAAGCCGAATCTATTTCATTAAAGAAAGCTTCTTTTGCAGCTAAATCTTCAGTTATGATTGATTCCGAATGCTTTGTTGAATGAGTATTAATAAATGATATTGCTTCACTAACATTATTAACTAGCTTAATTGCAATAATATCATCATTATATTCAGTATCATAATCAGTATCGCTGACTAATTTAGCATGAGCTAAATATTTTAGTGCTTCATCCTCAGCTCTTAGTTCAATATTATTAGCTGTAAATAATTCATCTAATTTAGGTAAGAATGATGCTGCAATATCTCTATCTACTAATAGATTTTCAATCGCATTACATACTGATGGACGCTGATGCTTTGCATTTAATGCTACATTTAGTGCCATATCAAAGTTTGCAGTTTTTTCTACATATAAACTACAATTACCAGCACCAGTTTCAATAAATGGTATTTTTGAATTCATTACAATATATTGAATTAATCCCTTAGATCCTCTAGGTATTAATAAATCAATATATTCTCTTTTTGTTATTAATTCATCTGTTGCAGCTCTATCTGTTCTTTCAACTAATGTAATACAATTTGGATCACATAAATCCTTAATAGCATTTTGCATAACACTAACTAATGCCTTATTTGTATTAATAGCTTCCTTACCACCCTTTAATACACAAGCATTTTTAGTTTTTAAGCATAGACATGCAATATCTACACATACATTAGGTCTAGCTTCAAAAATAGATGCGATTACACCAAATGGAACTCTTACTTTTTTTATTATTAATCCATTAGGTCTTTCAAATTCCTCAATTACCTCACCTACATAATCAGGTAATGTAACAAGGGTATCAATTGAATCACATAAGCCTTTAATTCTTTTTTCATCTAATCTTAATCTATCAAGCATCTGTGGTCTGATTAAATCCTTTGCAGCAATTAGATCCTTTTGATTAGCTTCAATAATTAAATCTTTATTATCATTTAATGCATTTTTAATATTTAATAATGCTTCTTTAATTTTTTCATTACTTAAGCTATTTAATGACGCAGATGCATCCTTACAGCGTTTTAATATCAAATCCATTATATATCCTTTCTAAAAAGGACCAAATCATTCGCATGAATGATTTCCTTTTTACCTTCATAACCTAATATTTTTTTCATATCAGATGATTCATGTCCTGCCATTAATTTAATTTCAGTAGATGAATAATTTGTTATTCCTTTACCAATTTCATTTCCTTTTTCATCTAAAATTGTAACAATCATTCCTCTTAAGAAATCACCAGCTACATCAACTATACCCTTAGATAGGATAGACACCTTTTTCTTATTTAGAGCATCCTTTAATCCAGCATCAACTATTATTTTTCCCATTGAATTAGCTTTATAAATAATCCAATGCTCACGTGATGATATTTGATTTTTAGAAGCCTTAAATAATGTACCAATCTCACTACCTGATACAATATCACATAAATTCTTAATCTGATTTGAATTACAAATAATCATATTAGCACCAGCTGATGTCGAAATTAGTGCTGCATTAATCTTTGTTTGCATACCACCTGTTCCAACCTCAGTTGTTTTATCTCCAGCCATCTTATTAATTGAATCATCAATTTTTTCTACTGTATTAATTAATTTTGCATCCTTATATATTTTTGGATTCTTATCAAATAAGCCATCAATATCTGAAAATAAAATTAATAAATCAGCATTGATCATAGGAGCTATTAAGCTAGCTAGGGTATCATTATCTCCTACCTTAATTTCTTCTACAGCAAGAGCGTCATTCTCATTTATAATCGGGATAATATTATTTTTAAACATTGCATCTAGGGTATCAGATAAATAATTCATTCTTTTTCTAACCTGGAAGTCATCATGATTAACTAAAATTTGGCCTGTTTTTAAACCATATATTTCAGCAGCCTTATTATATGCTTCCATTAGCTTAGATTGTCCTATTGCAGCACAGGCTTGTTTTAATGACATTTCCTTTGGCTTTTTAGTTAAGCCGAGCTCGTGCATACCTGAGGCAATTGCACCACTAGATACTAATGCTACATTAATTCCTTTATCATATAATTCCTTAAATGATTGCATAATGTTTATTATAACTGGCTGATTAATACTTAAGTCACTATTTACAAGTGATGATGAACCAACCTTTATTATTAATCTTTTTACGTCCTTAAAATCTCTCATAATATTTACCCCATATTGTTATTATTATATAATAAACAACTCGATAATTAAAGAATAATATACACTTTTTTAATGTTTTAACAGTTAGAAAAATAATTAAAATATATTTTATTAGAATTTTTGTTAACAATGATATATGATTCTATGAAAATCTATATAAGCATATATTGAGACTTAATTTTTCCTAAAATTTTCAGAGTTATTTTATCGTATTTTAAGTAATATTTCTTACGATATATACATTAACTTTGGTCTTAGTATTTTTGCAGCCTCATCTACTTCTTGGAGTAATGTATACGGATTTAGCGGTTCAAATTCAAATAAATTACCTTCAGGATATTCAGTATCTACTCCATCTTCTTCAACTCAATCATCAATTAGAAGTACAGTGAATACAACAAAGAATAAGATTATTAGCTATGCATAGGCTAATAAGATTCCTGGTTCAATTTCATTTGATATTTACTAGAGTTTACTATAAACAATAAAGCAATACCCACATATTTGGGTATTGCTTTATTGTTTTTTAGGCTTAATTTTTTCAATTAAATCCTTCATCATTCTTGTTCGTTTATAGAATCTACCAAATACTAAATTAAAATTATTAGTTTGAGCATTTTCTATATCTTCCTTTTCATCTACTCCTCCAGCAATTGGAGTAACATTATGCTTTTCACATAATTCAGTAATTTCATTAGAGCCCATATTACCAATTGTTCTAAAATCATAAACAAAGAAATCAGAATTATTTCTATATATATCTAATATATCCATACTACATATTCTATATCCTACTTGTCTTAAAAGCTTAATATAATTATTCTCAGCTGATTTAACAACTAAAATAACATATGATGGATTAATCTTATAAAAATCAGGTCTACTCTTTAGATATTCATAATATCCTCTATCTATTAAATCAGCATTTATTTCTATAAATATAGGAAATAAAAACTTGGTTCTTGTATAGAGCATTTTTAATTCAATAAATAGATTATTTATAGAATATTGATTTACTCTAGCCTCAAGTCCTCTTCTTCTTACAACATTCATAATATCATCATAATAAAGCTCACTTGAATCTAAATTAATAAAACAATAATATCCAAATACCTTTTGTTTTTTAATATCAACAACCTGTTGATATACTAAATTTAAGTCATTAGTATCAATTGCTTCACTAATAGATGTAACTAGATTATTTTCAGCAAATCTATTTTTCATTTCTTCACTATCGTAATGTGAAATATGATTTCCTGGCTCCTTCATTGCTTTAGCATCATTTAGGGCATCAAATGCGTATGATAGCATTAATGAAGCATCATCTAAATTAATATTTTTACCAAGTCTATATACACCAGCATTAAATAATATATTTAATCTTGGATTTAGCTTGTGTAAAGCTTTAGATGTTGATGTCATAAATTGATTTAATTTTGAATCAATTAATCTCTTATCATTGGCATTTTTTATTGTTATAACATAAATATCTTCACCTAAATGATATAATGATACATTAAAATCATTAGATATAGATTCTTTAAATGCATTACCTACTGCTAGCTCTAGCTCTCGTTTGAAATTAAATCCATATAATTCCTCATACAATGAAAAATCTTGAATAGATGTTACAGCAAGTGCCATTTTATGATAAATGTATAAATCTCTAATATCTACCATTAGCTTTACTTCTGTATCAAGCTTCGTTATTGGGTTTGTAAATGCTAAATTAGTTAATTCCTTCTTTTCCTTTTCATAGCTTGTTATATCTTCTAATACAGAAATAATATTCATTGTACCTTCATATAATAATGAATAAAAGCTTTCCTTAACTCTTATTATGTCATTTTCCTTTTTAAAATCATATTCTAATACTGCTTCCTTTGTATTAGAATATAAGCTATTTCTAATATTTTTATATTCAATTAAATCATTTGTAGGAATATGATTATAATAATCATCTATAGTAATATCTTCAAACATTGATAACATTTTAGCAGCATTAACTGATAGATGAATATAGCCTTCCATTTCTTCTTTTATTCCTAAAGATATATTATCCTTTAAGAAATATAATTTTTGATTATTATAAATCATTTTTTCCTTTTCCATTGATAATAATAATCTAGAATTAAGAAGTGATGTAACCATTTTTAAGCCTTCATAAGCCATAGCTTCAGCTAAAATAGGATTTTTAGATAGATAAGCTATAGAACCAATTACATCTCTATCATTTCTTAAAGGCACTGCATATCCAAAATAATCATTAGGATATTCCTCAAGAGTAACAATATTTTTATTATATTCCTTTTCAGATAAATCTAAAAAGAATTCAGTATTACCTTCAAAGGCTGCAAGATTAATAGTTCCTTTAATTAATTCAGGAGTAATCTTTTTATCATATACTCTTTCTTTTTTATAATGCATACCCTTAAAGCTTATTGAAGCATCTAGGATATATGCTTCTTCAACATTAAATACCTTACAAACCTCTATCATTGATAATCTAAATATTTCTCTAAATTTATTATTTAAATTAACCTCATTTAAAACATCAAATAAATCTGACAGCTTATTATAAAAGCTAGATACACTTTCATCCTTATACGCTACTATCTTTTCTTTAACTGATGTTTTATTAGTAGGAATTTCGGCTTGTGGATTTAATACCTTTATATTGGGCTTAAGATCATTAACCTCAAGAACCTCTTCTTTAGCATCTATGCCCTTAAAATTAATTTTAGGTATAAAAGTAGCTGCCTGAGTTGTATCTTCCTTTTTCTTTTTATTCTTTTTAGGCTCTACCTTTTCTTCTAATTCCTTTAATAAGCCTTGAAGCTCTCTTACAGCAACCATTGAGCCTTGATTATCATATAATAATATAGCTGTATTTAAGAATTCCTTTGATTCTTTAAAAAATACCTCAGATATATATTCCTCATAATTAGATTCAAATATTGAAGCTTTTTTGTAATCATTTAATTCAATATATGCTTTAATAGCTAGATTAGATAATATTAATAAATATTTTGGTGAATCAAAATTACCTATTATTTTGTTTACATCAGATACTACCTTTATATAATTTTTCTTTTTAAATGCTATATTTAATAATCTAATTTGAAGCTCTGCTTCCTTAACTAAATCTAGCTTATCCTGGTATGTTTCAAGTAAGCCTTCTGTTACTCTTAAAAAATCATCATATTCACCTTGAAGATAATAAATATTTGATAATTCCTCTTTAGCAAATAGCTGTTCATCTTTAGATATATCATCCTTTAAATATGTTACTAATGTATCCTTAGCCTCTTGGATAGAGCCTTTTTTTAATAAATAAGTAATCATATCCTTTAAATATAAATTCATTTTAGAAACAGGTAAAAATGATTTTTTTAAATTAATATATTTTAATGCTTCATCAAATTCTTCTAAATCAATAGTTATAGCAATAATAGTATCTGATAATGCTATAACTGCATAAGCTGATAATAATCTCATTGATTTAATATATGATAATGCTAACTCAATTCCTGCAGTAGAATTACCAAGCTTATGTAATAATAGTGCTTTATGCGCAACAGCCCTTATATAAGTGTCTGAATATTCTACTTCATCACTTAAAAAAGAATCAATTTTTTTAATTGATTGATTATTAATATCAAGTTGTAAAATTTCAGATAAGGACATTTTTGACAACTAAATCACCACTTATAATCAAATTTTCTTCTTAATGTATTATTGTAATAAAAATATATACCATCATCTTCTATAACAACATAAAATCCATCTTGGTACGCACCTGGATTAATAAATAATATATTATCTCTTTCAAATATTGCTTGTTCATGGGTATGACCAAAGAAACAAATATTTGCGTTATTTTCTAATGCTTTATAGATTAATGAATTCATATGCATTTTAACATGATATAGGTCACCATGAGTCATATAAACCTTTTTACCTAATATATCTACTAATACTTCCTTATTATTATCCCAGTCACAATTACCTGCAACATAATATACATTATTAGTATTATTTAAAATTTCCTTTGATTTACCATAATCACCACAGTGAAATACATAATCATATTTATCAAATTCAATATCATCTATAAATCTATAATGTGAATCACTTAAGACTAAAATCTTCATTTAATAGCTCCTTTAAATGACGGATTGCTTTAGCACGATGTGATATTGTATTTTTCTTTTCTAGAGGTACCTCTGCAAATGTTTTACCAAATTCAGGAATATAAAAATAAGGATCATAGCCAAAGCCATTTGTTCCTCTTCTATCATCAATAATTTGGCCATTACAATATTCTATTACTGTTTTATAATTTCCATCTGGATAGCATATACAAATAGCACATGCATATCTAGCATTTCTATTTTTAATACCTTTCAAATTCTTAATTAATAATGCATTATTATCTTCATCATTATGTGTACCTGCATATCTTGCAGAATAGATTCCAGGGGCATTATTTAGAGCTTCAACCTCTAGTCCTGAATCATCTGATATAGCTATTACACCTAGGTCCTTTGCTACCTGGCTAGCCTTAATATAAGCATTTTCCTCAAAGGTATTACCATCTTCTATGATTTCTTTATCATAGCCTATTTCATTTAATGTTTTAAATTCAATATTATCATTACCAAGTAATGATTTAAATTCTCTTACTTTATTTTTATTATTTGTTGCGATTACTACTGTTTTCAATTTACTCACCAGTATAATTTTATCATAATTTTGTCAATTTTATTAGTATTAATTAGACAAAATAAATAACATAATGTATAATTTAGATATTGAGGTGTTAATTATGAAAAAATCAGTATATCCAGGATCTTTTGATCCATTATCCAATGGACATTTAGATATTATAAGAAGAGCTTCTAAATTATTTGATGAGGTTCATGTTCTTGTTAGTATAAATGTATTAAAAAAATCTATATTCACACCAGAAGAAAGAATTGAAATGATTAAAACTGTTACTTCTGATTTATCTAATGTTGTTGTAAAAGCATATGATGGATTAGTAGTAAATTATTGTAAAGAAAATAGTATTGGTGTTATTGTAAGAGGAATGAGAAATTATTCTGATTATGAAAGTGAATTCTCATTATTCCAATATAATAGAGATATTGATAAATCAATAGAGACTATTTTGTTAATGCCAACTACTAAAAACCAGGTTGTATCATCTTCTGCCATAAAGGAGCTTGTTACATTTGGTTGTGATATTACAAAATATGTACCAAAAGAAATTAAAGAACAAATTGTTAATAGAATAAAGGGCAAGAATTAAATCTTGCCCATTTTTTTGTATTCATCTATTCTATTATTTAATTTAATATATATTGGCTTCATTTGTTCTTCATGAGTTATAATAGGAGCTTCTTCTTTTATAATCCATTTTAAGCCACTACCTTCATTTCTATTTACAACTAACATATCTTCTTCATTTGCCATAAATAGATATGTCACATTTAAATGAATATGGCTAGAAACAAATTTCCCATTTTTGATATGACTTACTACAGGTAGTGCTTCAAGTGAGATAATATTAGTTGTTAATGGTGTTATATTAGATAGTCCTGATTCTTCATATATTTCCTTTTTAGCTACTTGAAGTAGGTCATCCATTTCATCAGCATGACCTCCAAGCCATCCCCAGTTTTTATAAATATTATGATAATTCATTAATACCTTATCCATTGTTTTATTTGTTATCCAAGCTGATACAGTAATATGAGCTATTAAAGTATCTCTTGAAAGTAAATTATCACCATAGGTATTATATAAATCTAATATTAAATTTTTATCCGATATTTCTTGTTCGTTAATTGAATTATAATTTTTTATTACATCTATAAACATATAAATCACCTATATTGATTATATAACAAATTCAAAAAAAGTTTTATAAATTAAAAAAGATTGATACCTAAAATGATAGCTATCAATCCATAAATCATACAATATTTATTTTAAATTATTTTTTACCTGAAGCAGCAACTATTCCATTACCAATTCCATATAATAATCCAAATGTAGCTGCAATTACTAATAAGCCTAATAATATTTTATAATACCATTTAAGCTCTGTTGAGAAGACGATAATTGATGCTGCAGAGCCTACACCACCAATAAGTCCACCAATTGCTCCACCTACAAAATAAATACCAGCATCATAAAATGCTCCTACATTACCTAGGAATAATCCCATTATTAAAGGTATTATCATAAATATATATGAATACCATCTAAATGGTTCTGTAATAAGATATTTATTATCATCTAGCATTACTGAATAGCCACTGAATTGATTACCCATAAGGGTTAAATGTAAATCAGTATAATCTTTTGCAGAAATTACATATTCTTTTCTAGAGACTTTATTAAATTCTTCATTATTTAAATAGAATTTAAAGCTTCCTGTAAATTCATTTTTTACTACTGTTAAAGTTCCTAATTCTTCTATTTCAATACTTTTTTTCATTTCTTTTTCTCCTTTTAAAAAAATACCTCGATTTAAGTCGAGGTATTAATCATTTTATTCAGCCATACCAGCTGTTATAATTGCCATCTTATAAACTTCATCAGCGTTGCAACCACGTGATAAGTCATTGATAGGAGCATTTAAGCCTTGTAAAATTGGACCATAAGCTTCATATCCACCTAATCTTTGAGCAATCTTATAACCGATATTACCAGCTTCGATTAATGGGAAAATAAATGTATTTGCTTGACCTGCAACCTTTGAATCAGGGCATTTAGTTTTAGCAACTACTGGTGATACAGCAGCATCGAATTGGAATTCACCATCGATTACTAATTCTGGATTTAACTTTCTAGCTTCAATTACTGCATCATGAGATAATTGAACAGTTCCACCCTTACCAGAACCATATGTAGAGAATGATAATACTGCAACCTTTGGATCAATTCCGAAGTAATCAGCAGTCTTAGCAGTTTCAACAGCAACCTCAGCTAATTGTTGAGCAGCAGTTAATACTACATTACCATCCTTATCTAACTTATCAGCATAAGAAATGTTAATTGCACAGTCACCCATTGCAATCTTTTCTTCTACACCATCCTTTGTTCTAAATAAAATGAATGATGAGCTTACAAGGTTAGCGCCCTTCTTAGTCTTAACGATTTGAAGTGCTGGTCTAACTGTATCAGCAGTTGAATAAGTAGCACCACCAAGTAATGCATCAGCCTTACCCATCTTAACTAGCATTGTACCAAAGTAATTAGATTTAGATAATGCTTTAGCACATTCTTCTTCAGTCATCTTACCTTTTCTTAATTCATACATAGTCTTAACCATTGCATCGAATTCAGCATATGTAGCTGGATCAATGATTGTGGCCTTTGCAATGTTGAAGTTACCAGCCTTAGCTGCAGCATTAACAGCATCAACATTACCACAAAGGATAACATCCATTAAATCTTCCTTTAATAATCTATCAGTAGCTTCAAGGATTCTTGCGTCAGTTCCTTCAGTAAATACGATAGTCTTTCTTGATTTTTTTAAATTTGCAAGTAGTTTATCAAACATACCCATATATATTTCCTCCAATTGTTTTTTTTATTTATGACATTTAAGTCACACGTATTATATCACAAAGCTTTTTTAATTAAAATATTTATTAATATTTTTTTCACTAATTTATTATATTTAATTATTCTTCAGCAAGTTGAACATTTTCCTCCTCTGTTCTATTTTTTATTATAATGTGAACAACTAATTTTGTTCCATATTGTTATAAACTTCTTCAATTTCAGCTAATAAGTCATCATCAGTAATTAGGCTATATGAATTTTCACCATCAACCTCTTCTACTAAAAATACTAATGCTTCATCTGGGTTTAGGCCCATTTTATCATTAACTGGTCTTAATATTTGATAAAAGTCTCCATCATATTCTAATTCACAATCTAAATAAAAATCTATTTTTTGTCCGTTTTCACCATTTAATGTTACTATTTCTTCTTTCATTATTTTACCTCTTTTAAATAATCCTCTTTAGATAATAAACATGAATCAACTAATTTTTTCTCATTATCCCAAGGTCTTATAATTTCTTCTGTCTCATTATATTTAAAATTAAATTTTAAAGCAAGATTTTTTGATTTAATATTATCTATAAAATATTCATATTTAAAATATTTAGCATCTAGCTTATTAAAAGCTAAATCTAATAATAATTCTAAAACCTTACTACCATAGCCTAAGCCCTGATATTTTTTAGCAATGCAAATTCCGCTTTCTCCATATCTATTAGGCTCATATTCATATACTCCTGCAAAGCCTATTGGAATATCTGTATCCTTTAATGCTACATAATATGAATAATTATCCTTTTGAAATAAAATTGATCTTTTATTTCTTTCTATGGCATCATTTTCATTTAATGTTGGCTTAAATAACATATTTGAATATATATCAGGATCACTCCAAATATTTTCTAACATATATTTATAATCTGATTCCTTTGCTTTACGAAGTATTATATTTTTACCAATTAATAAATCATACATATCATTCTTTTTGCAAAGCCATGTTGGTTTAATTTTAAATTCCTTCCATTCTTTTAAAAATGAATCATAATATTTTAAATAATAGCTACATAATCTTAAATTACCATCACCATTATTATATAATTTATCACCAATAATTGGATTACCTAAAAATAATGAATGCAATCTAATTTGATGAGTTCTACCTGTTTCTAGCTTAAATTCAGTTAATGTATGATCATTAAATCTTTTAATAACCTTATAATTAGATATAGCTCTTTTACCTATATTAGTATCTTCAGTAATAAATCTTTTGTTAGTATCTATGTCTTTAGCAATATAATTATCTATTCTTCCACTATCTTTAGAAATAATTCCTTCATTTAATGATAAATATCTTCTTTCCATTTTTTCATGGATTGGAGACATCATATTTGCAGCATATCTATTTTTAGCAATTAAGCATAAGCCTTCAGTTTCTTTATCTAATCTATTAATAATAGATATAGTTAAATCCTCATTTTTATTATTTAAATAATAAAGTATTTCTTGATATAGGCTTTTAGGCTCTGCCTTAGTAGGAATACATAATAAATTACTTCTTTTATTTATTACTAAATAATTATCATTTTCATAAACTATATCTATACTTGATTCATATAATTCCCAAGCTATTTCATGAGTATTAGAGTAATCAAAGGTGATTATATCTCCTTTATTAATTCTTTTATATGTTTCTAAAGGATTACCATTTACGTAAATAATAGTATTTCTAGCTTTTAAATTCTTATATAATTTTCTTGTTAAATGGAGCTTTAGCTCCTCTGATAAAATATTATCATTTTCACTAATTAATTCTATTTTCATAAGACTATTTTAACATAAAATAATTATTTTAAATAATTAATTATTTCAAGAGCTTTAATTTTTTGAAAAATATTGTATAATTTATTTATAAGATGTAAAGGACGGTTTTAAATTATGGCAGATATTATAAAAGAAGCTCAACGTTGCTTAAAATGTAAAAAACCATTATGTAAAGAAGGATGTCCTGTTAAAACAGATATTCCTATTATTATGCAAATGTTTTTAGATGGAAAAATGGATGAAGCTGGATCAAAGCTTTTTGATAACAACCCATTAACTGCATTCTGTTCACTTGTATGTCCTCATGAAAAGAATTGTATGGGTCATTGTGTTTTAGGTAGAAAGGGAGAACCTATTAAATTTTACGAAATTGAAAATTATATTTCTACATTCTATCTAGAAAAGGCTAGATTAGAAAAGCCAAAAACTAATCCATATAGAATTGGTATTATAGGTGCTGGTCCTGCCGGATTAACACTTGCGATTATTTTAGCAAGACGTGGATATAAAATTACAATTATCGATTCAAAGGATAAAATAGGTGGAGTATTAAGATATGGTATTCCTGAATTTAGATTACCTAAGGCATTACTAGATAAGCTACTTCTTCGTATGCAAGAATTAGGTATTCAATTTAGACCTAATACATTAATTGGACCTACTATTACTATTGATGATATGTTTACTGATGGATATCAAGCAATATTCATTGGTACAGGTGTATGGAATCCAAATAAGTTAAGAATTCCTGGAGAGACACTTGGTAATGTACATTTCGCAATTGATTATTTAAAGAACCCAGATTCTTATACACAGCTTGGTCAAAAGGTATTAATCATTGGTGCTGGTAATGTAGCAATGGATGCCGCTAGAACTATATTAAGAAAAACTACTGCAAAGGTTGAAATCATCTTCCATAAGGGTGAAGATGCAGTTACTGCATTAAAGGAGGAATTAGATTTAGCTAAGGTAGATGGTGTTAAGATGAATTATTATCTAAATACTGTATCTATTGAAGAAGATGGTATTATTGTTGATCCTGTAATTGAAAAGGTTAATGAGGATGGAACTAAAGAATATCATGCTGATATTGAAAATAGACATAAGATTAATGCTGATTCTGTAATTATCGCAATTGGTCAAGGTGCACTAAGCAATATCGTTAAAAATACAAAACAACAAATTGATACAAATAAGCGTGGCTTAATTGAAGCATCATCTAAGGGTGCTACTACTCGTCCTGGCGTATATGCAGGTGGAGATGTTGTATCTGGTGCTAAAACTGTAGTTGAGGCTGTTGCTGCAACTAAGCTTGTTGCTGATGAAATTGATAATTATGTTAGACAAAAGAATGGTCTTCCACCACTAGAAACTGAATAGATTAAAAGGGGCTTATGTTAAGCCCCTTTATCATTTTTATTATTCATTTTATAATGGCATAGATTGGTATAGCATTGGAAATAAGAATATTTCTAATATTAGGTTAATTATAAATCCAATTATTGCAAATGTTAAATACCATTTTGCAGCCTTTGGAGTTAAAGGCTTTGATAGGGCAAACATTATAATTCCAAATAGAGGAATTAATAATGATATTATAATAATCCAAATACGTGGTCTATCAACAACTTGAACATTAACATATTGTGGCTTTGGAGCCTCATTAAATTCCTGATTACTATTATTAGTAGTATTTGAATCATTAATAAAATCTTCTTCTTTGAATAAGCCATCTTTAAATTCATCTTCTACTTTTGGCTTTTCATCCTGATATTGATATGTTTTTTCATCAGGGTTTAATATATTTCTAATTGTTTCATTTGTTCTTTTAATATCACTTAAATAATTATAATATTCTAACAATAATAAATAATCCTTACCATCTTTATATTTTTCATTTGTACAAGTTTCAGGATTATATTTATGACTTTTAACCTTAAAGGATAAATCTAATTCACTTTGTGATATTTCTCTTAGCTCAGTAAAGCCCATAAACTCTAAGGCAATCTTAGTTTTTAATTCTTGTGCATTCACAATATCACTCCTATCTATGCAGTTATTTTACCACAAAGTAATTAATAAAGTATGTGAAAATTATGAAAAATTTTAAAAAAGATTTTATATATATAAAAATTAATGATTTTAGATAAATAAATATGCTATAATTAAATAAATGGATTCTATGAAAGCGGTGATAATTTTGAAAATTGCAATTTGTGATGACACACAATCAGATCTTGAAAACCTAAAAAATTGTTTAGTTGAATATTTTAGCGAAAAACAAATACAATTCTCTATCGACGGATTTAATGATTGTAATGTATTATTAAATAGAATTAAATTCCTTGATAGCAATGAATATGACCTATTCATTTTAGATGTTATTATGCAAAAAAATGGTGTAGATATTGCTAAAGAAATTAGAAAATTTAATGATAAAAGTATTATTATATTTGAAACTTCTTCTGAGGAATTTGCAATAAATGCATTTAAGGTTCAAGCCTTTGATTATTTATTAAAGCCTATCTCTGTAGATAAAATTAGAGAATGCTTTGACAAATTATTAGAATTAAGAAATGAAACATCTAAAAAGCATGTTTTTACAATTAAATCAGTTGATCATGCTCAAGAAACTGTAGATATTAAAAAAATAACTTATATAGAATCAAGTGAACGTAGAATGATTATCCATTTAGCTAATAATACTGAAATTATTACTACATCACTAAGAAATAAATTCTTAGATTCAATACCTTTTGATTATGAAAAATATGATTTTGTAAATTGTCATTCATCATTTATAGTTAATTTAAATTATGTAAAGGCAATTAAAAATGATTCTTCTTTTGTTTTGAAAACAGGACAAGTAATACCTATTTCAAAAAGAATGAATCAAATTGTAAGAAATAAATATGCAAATTATTTGGTAGGCGATCATAATGGATAGATTTTTAATTATTCTTCCCCACCTATTATTAGCAGTTTTCTCTGGAGTAGCATTATATATAACATTAGGAAGAAAATATGAATTAAAAAAGACACTTTTAATTGCAATACCTTCTTTATTAGCAATATTATCTATAAATATTATTATATTCATGAATATTAATATTACTGATGAGGAAGTAAATGGTATATTATACTTTTGGTTCCCATTCTTATTTTATGTACCTGAAGGCTTAGTAATGCTGTTTTTAGGTAAAAAGAAATATTTAGCATTTATTACTGCTGGTGTTAATTTATTCCTAGCATATTATTTAGTATCTTTAGGTGGAAAGCTTATTCAAGAAAAATATGGTAATGGTCTTTTCCTTTATCTATTCTTTTTATTAGCATTCCCTTTCACTATATTATTTATTAAGGTATTCTATGTAAAGCTTCAAGATAGACTTGAAGAAATGATTCCTAAATATTTAGGTATATTAACCTTATATGCATCATTAATGATATTAGAAATATTTGCTTATTCAGAATTAATTAGATCTATGAGTAATAACTCATTAAGACTTGAAATATTTGGATTAGCTATCACAAGTGTTTATGTTACTTCTATTGTTATAATCTATTTCATATTAAACAGATATCATCAAACATTTACTGAAAACAGCAATTTAATATTGATGAAGGGACAGGTTCAATCTATCCAGGATCAATATAAAATGCGTGAAATGAAGGACGAGGAATTAAAAATATTAAGACATGATATGAAGCATATCTTAATTACTGTTTCTTCTTTAATTACAAATGAAAAATATGATGAAGCAATTGATTTTATTAATAATTATGTAAATACAATTGATGCGACTAAAGGAAAAATATATTGTAATGATTCTATCATTAATTCAATATTAGATTATTATCATAGTAAGGCTGAAACTGATGATGTAGTTCTAAATATTAAAATTAATAACATTGAGGATGCACTAACTGTACCACCATATGAAACTGCAGTATTAATTTCTAATTGTCTTGATAATGCAATTAAGGCAGCTAATAAATTAAAAAATAATCGTATTGTTGATTTTACATTCTGGAATAACGATGGTAGATTAATTTTACAATGTAAAAATAACTATGATGGTATTATTTTAATTGATAAGGATGGTAGACCTACTAATCTAGCTAAAGGTCATGGTTTAGGTTCAGATTCAATCGAATTATTCGCACAAAAATATAATTTAAATATCAATTATGAAATAACAGAAAATGTTTATAAAATAAATATTATTTTCTAATTAATAAAGCACTGTATATATAGAGTTATAATTCTTCTATTACAGTGCTTTTTTCTATACTTAAAATATTAAAATATTTTATTATATTCTTTAGAAAAGTTGACTACTATAAAATTATATTTTATAATTAGAATAGTTTTAAACTTTAGGAGGATTTAAAAATGGGTTTAATTAAGGCTTTAGTTGGAGCTGCAGGCTCTACTTTTGGAGATCAATGGTTAGAATATTTCTATTGTGACTCATTAGAAAAAAATGTATTAGTTGCAAAGGGACAAAAGAGAGTTAATTCTAAGAGATCTTCAAATAAAAATGGTAGTGATAATATTATTTCAAATGGTTCTATTATTGCTGTAAATGAGGGACAATGTATGATGATTGTAGATCAAGGTGCAATCGTTGAATTTACTGCTGAACCAGGTGAATTTAAGTATGATAAATCAACTGAAGGATCTATTTTCCAGGGAGGTCTTGGTAATGGTATTTTTAAGACTATCGCAAGACGTTTTAAATTTGGTGGAGATACAGGTCATGACCAAAGAGTTTATTATTTCAATTTAAAGGAATTAATTGATAATAAATTTGGTACTGCTCAGCCTGTTCCATTTAGAGTTGTAGATTCTAAGGTAGGATTAGATATCGATGTATCAGTTAGATGTAATGGTGTATTCTCATATAAGATTACAAACCCAGTTCTATTCTATCAAAATGTATGTGGTAATGTTACTGAGGCATATACAAGAGATAAAATTGATACACAATTAAAAACTGAATTCGTAAGTGCATTACAACCAGCATTCGGTAGATTATCTGAGATGGAAATGAGACCAAATCAAATTATGACTCATATTCCAGAATTAGAAAAGGCAATGAATGAGGCATTAACTGAAAAATGGGCTGAGCTAAGAGGCTTAGAGGTTGTTTCTATCGCACTTGGTTCTGTTACATTACCAAAAGAGGATGAACAATTAATTAAAGAATTACAAAGAAAGAATGTTTACGCAAATAATCCTAATATGGCTGGTGCTACTTTAGTTGAAGCTCAAGCTGAAGCTATGAAGGCAGCTGGTGCTAACCCTAATGGTGCAGCAATGGGATTCTTTGGTATGGGTATGGCTCAACAAGCTGGTGGTATGAACGCACAGCAATTCTATCAAATGGGTGCTCAACAACAAGCTCAACAACAAGCACAACCAGCACCTAAACCAAACAATAATCCAAATAGCTGGAAATGTCCACAATGTGGTGCTGCTGCAACAGGTAAATTCTGTCCTGAATGTGGTACTAAAAAGCCTGAATCAAATGAATGGGTATGTCCAAATTGTCATACAAAGGCTACAGGTAAATTCTGTCCTGAATGTGGTACAAAGAAGCCTGAAGCTAAGAAGTTCTTTAAATGTAATAAATGCGGATGGACTCCAGAGGATCCATCAAATCCACCTAAATTCTGTCCTGAATGTGGCGATAGATTTGATGATTCAGACGCAAAATAATTAGGTGATTTTATGCAAGATTTATTTTCGTGTACATGTCCTTGTTGTGGAGGCTCTTTAAAATTTGAAGCTTCACTTCAAAAGGTTAAATGTGAATACTGTGATACCGAATTTGAAGTTAGCGATTTAAAGGAATTAAATGATTCTTCTAATACTATTGAAGAAAACACAAGCTGGGATACTTCTAAAAATGAGCAATATAGTGAAGATGATGCCTTAAATGTATATTTATGTGAAACTTGTGGCGGTGAAGTAATGTGTGATGAAAATACCACTTCTACTTTATGTCCATATTGTGGAAATCCAGTTCTTTTAAAAGGAAGATTAACTGGTGGTTTAAAGCCAAATTATATCATTCCTTTTAAGCTAGAAAAGGATGCTGCAAGAGAAAACCTAAATAAATATTTTAAAGGTAAAATATTACTTCCAAATGACTTCAAGAGATTAAATGAGGTTAAAGAAATTACTTCTTTATATGTTCCATATTGGTTATTTGACGCTTCAGTAAATGGTATGGCTAGATTTAGAGCTACAAAGGTTAGAACATGGAGTGATTCAAATTATAGATATAAAGAAACAAAGCATTACCAAGTAATTCGTGGTGGTGAAATCGCATTTGAAAAGCTTCCTGTAGATGGATCTAAAAAAATGGATGATAAGATGATGGAATCAATCGAACCATTCAATTTTAAGGAAGCAAAGGATTACAATAATGCATATATTGTCGGCTATGCAGCTGATAAATATGATGTATCTATGGAAGAAACCTTTGAAAGAGCTAACGTAAGAATTAAGGAAGGTACAGTTGACGCACTACGTTCTACTGTTCATGGCTATGATACAGTAAATTTAGTTGACTCTTCTATTAATTATGAATCTAATGCTGCATATTATGCATATTATCCTGTTTGGACATTAAATTCTATGTATAAAGAGAAAAAATACCAATTTGCCATGAACGGACAAACTGGTAAATTAACAGGAAATCTTCCTATCTCTAAAATAAAAGCTACTTTATTTGCAGTATTATCATTCTTATTATTTGGTGCTGCACTATTTGGTATTTTCTTTGCAGTAACATCAGATAATGAAAATCGAATTGCAATTAGTATTGCTGCAGGAGTTATTGGAGGAATAATATTTGCAGTATTAATAATGCTCGCACTTTATAAGCAAATAAAACCTGTAAGGTTCCAGCATGGTGCTGCATCCTACGTAGTAGAAAATAGTTTTAATTTATCTACAAGAAAGGATATCTATTTATATAGAACTGTTACTAAGACAGCCATTCCAAAAAACACTTCAAATAGACGTTAAAAAAAATGAGGCAATGCCTCATTTTTATTTTTCTTCAGTATTTTCAACCTTTAATTCCTTAGGTGCTTCTTCTGTATAAGTCTTATTTCCGCAATTAGGACATATCATAATAGTATATGCTACTTCCTTACCACATTGCTTACAATATTTAACTCTATTTTGAATACTATGTTGATTGATTCCAACTAGAGAATCCTGTTTTCTTGCAGCAGGAATCATTAATAAGCCAATTAGGAATATTAATAGGTAAACTGTTAAATTTCCTGCAACGACTACTACAATTCCCCATATCCATAGTGGTGTATTATCATTTAAAACCCCAAAAACTATCATTAGTACGCCTGCGGCAGTTACTAATAAATGAAATAAAATATGTAAAAATATTCTCATTTCTATACCTCTTTCTTAAAATAATATTGCTTTCAAACAAAGCCGAATAATCGGCTTTATTTTTATGCAATCTTATAGCTATCTCCTTCTTTTTTAACTCTAAAGTCATGAACTAATTGTTCAAGTCCCTCTTCAAATCTCTTACGATATTGTGGTAATACCTTATCAAATCCCATTATACCAGCAAGAGTTTTGAATAGACCATCAGATTTGATACCACTATTCTTTTCTATAATACAATATAGACCGTCTAATATTTCATCAAAATAGAAATAATCAAATTTACGGTTAGAGTTTACACGAAGTGTAACACCTGAAATCTTTTCTCCAAGGATAAAATCACCAATCTTATGGCATGTTGAAGGAATTGCTTTTTCGATTTCTTTCTTTAATTCTTCTGTTAATTTACCCTTTTCAATACCTGCAACTACTCTTTGACATAATAATTCAAAATGAATAGGAGCTTCTATTCTTATAATTTCTCTTACTAAATATTCTAAATCAAATGTTTCTAAATACTTCTTTGCACGCTCTGGTACAACCTCGTGATATAAAGCAAAATTGAAATCTTGTGAATCAAGACTCTTATCTTCCTTAAGGAATGATTTATCCTCTTCGATTACCTTATCTTCATCTGCATCAGGATTTTCAAGAGCGTATCTTAATCTTTCCCTTTCATCTTCATTATGTAAAATCCAAGATGTTGAGAATAGTTTAAAATATCTCCAACCAAGTCGTTTTAGTAACATTCTTTCCAGACGATATTTATCTCTTAAATTTGCTTTATAGCTTTCAGAACCATCTAGCATAATAGCTAAAATAAATTCATCATCCTTCTTTACTGCAAAATCAATTTTAAAACTTGATGATCCATATTTTGTATATACCTGATAACCTAAAGATTCAATATATGCTTTAATATCTAGCATTAAAGGATCATCTACATCCTTATAATTCTTATCAGTAACAACATTTTCAGCAAATTTTAAATATTCTCTTAATAATAATACACCTTTAGCATCAGTCTTATCCTTAATATCCTCATATCTTACAGATGAGACGATACTAACATTAAATTTAGCTCTTGTTACAGCTACATTTAATCTTCTTTCACCACCTAGGTTATTAAGTGGTCCAAATCTTTGATAGAATTTACCTTCATCATTATATCCATAACAAATAGAGAAAATAATTCTATCTCTTTCATCACCCTGAACTGTTTCTAGGTTTTTAACAAAGAATGGTTCATCATAGCCTTCATCAAAGAATCTATCATATTCTGGATGCTTACGTCTATATCTATCAACCATTGATTGAATCAAATCAGCTTGTACGTTAGAGAAGGCAACAACACCTAATGATTCGTTTGAATTATCAAAATGTTCAAATACCATCTTACATACATATTCTGCTTCTATTTGATTTGTTCTAGTTGACATATCATATCTTCCCTCAGGAACATAATAGAAATCGACTCCAAATCCCTTTTCATGCTGCTTAGCTTGTGGAATAGTAATTAAATTCCAATCATAGAAAGCACCATTAGAGAATGTGATTAATTCCTCACTTCTAGAACGATAATGCCACTTTAATGATGTAGTTTCAAATGTGGATGATGCCTTATCAAGAATTGATTCAAGGTCATATTCTACTTCTTGTTCTTGTGGTCCATCTAATGTCGCATGGAAGAAATTTGTAGGTGGCATTTGCTTTGTATCACCAATTACGATACATTGCTTGCCACGATAAATTGAACCTAGGGCATCTGATGCGAAAATTTGTGAAGCTTCATCAAATATAACACAATCAAATAATTCAAGCTCTGAATGTAAATATGTAGATACTGATAGTGGAGACATTAAGAATACTGGCTTAATATCCATTACTAGGTTAAAGATTTGTTCTAGTAATACTCTAATAGGAAGCTGTCTTCTTAATTTAGAATATTCTCTTGTAAGAATCTTAAATTCAGAACCCTCTAGTACTTGCTCGTTAGGTCTTTTTTGACTTAGATAAGAAATAATATAATCTCTATTAATGCTTAAAATACTCTTATCTAAAGCTCTAAAATCTGCAATAACCTTATTTTCAGTTGTTGCTTGGAAATTAGATAATAAATTAGATTGACTTACAACATGTAATATCTTTTGATGTAAGAATGTTTTTCTATACATTTCAGGTAATGTTTCAATATCATATTCATTATCTAAATATTTATTTAAGAATTCTAATGCTGAGAAGAATTTTAAATTCTTGATACATTGATTAATTTGCATGAAGTTAGTGAAATGATCACGTTCTTCATTAACAGCTATCAACATATTATATGCATCCTCTAATGGTTCATTCATAAAATTAAATTCTCTCTTATCAAACATTAATGATAATTGATCCATTGTTTTATAACCATTTTTAAACTCTACATATGATAATTTAGAATTAATGTATTCAGCTCTTAAATATTCAAAGTTTTCAATAGATAAATTAATATCAGGTAGGTCATCAATTGCAGTTAAATCTAAAACTATTTGTTTTAAATTTAATCCTTTTACATCACCAAGATATTTACTTAAATTATTAGTAACCTCTTTTGCTAAATATAAATTACGCTTATATGCAATTAATTCTTGTAATTCTTTTGTAATAACATCAGGTGTTGATTTAACCTTACGATATTTATTAATAAATTCATTACATTCCTTTAATTCCTTATTAAAGAATTTACCTTTTTCGTTAGCCTTAGCATATCTAGTTCTAAATTCATCTAAATTCTCATTTAAAATATTCTTATCATAAATATCAAAAAGATTATTACTTAAAATCTTTTGGAAATTCATGTATTTTTTAATTAAATCTACAATTCTTGTTCTTGATTTCTTAATAACAAAGAATGGGCTATATACTGATAATTTTGATAATTTATCAATAACTAAGGCTTTTTTCATACCATCGTTAATGCTATTAACATAAAAGCCTTCGTATTTAGCTAAAATTGTAGCAAGCTTATACATATTTTGTAACCAAGCTAAGCCTTTATCTAAATCATCATTTAGATTATATAAAATATAATTTTCACTTAATTGATTTAATCCATTTAAGCTTGATTTACGATAATCGTAGCCTATATGATAGCTTAATCTAACATAAGTTTTAAAATATTCTAATATTTGATCCATATCATATAGATTATAATTTTCAACTGATAAATCTACATCATCCATTGGTACAATATTACTTTCCATATACTTAGAATATAATTCTAACAAGCTTATACCAATATCAGGAATAATACTATGTAATTCCTTTTCATAAGATGATAAATTTCCCCTTAATAAATCATATTTAGCACTTAAGAATGTAGTTTTTAAATCAATATCATATTTTGGTAATGTTGCTGTATTATAAAGATTTTCAATAAATTCCTTTTTGTTAGCTTTATTTGAGTGAAGCTCAATACCAAAAACAGATAAATGAACTCTTCTTAAATTTTCAAATACGACACTTAAGGCAGCCATTTTTTCTGATACGAACAATATCTTTTTGCCTTGACCTAAAAGGGTTGCTACTATATTTGTAATAGTTTGACTCTTACCAGACCCTGGAGGCCCCTGTAAGCAGAATGATTTACCATTTGCAGCAAGCTGAATTGCTCCAAGCTGACTCGAATCACATTCTACAACTGGATAGATTGGTTGATTTTCCTTTGTTTCGAAAGAATGTGCGAATTCATCACCTAATAAAATTTTAATATTATTACTAGATAATACTTTATTTTTATTATTCATAATATCTTGATACATACTCATTTTATAGAATGAATATACACCAATTGACATTGCTTCTTCTAGGAATAAGCCTTCAGGTAAGCAAGCTTTAACCTTTTCAAAATAAGTAGTTAATGCTTCATCCTTATAATCAACTAAATCCTTATTCATCATTGTTTGAAGATAATACTTAAATGTTGGATTTAAGATAACATCATCTTCATATTGTCTAATCTTCCATCCGCCTTCATTAGTGATTTCAATAGGTATTAGAAGTAATGGAGCGATATAATCCTCTCCTTCTTCACTATAATGAATAAATCCAAATGAAATATATAGGCAGTTCATACCCTTTTCAACAATTGACGTTCTAAAATCCTTAGATAAGGATTTAACTGCCTTTATTACTCCATATCCAGACTTATAACAAAGAATTTGTTTAGGCTGCATATTTTTTCTACAAATACCATAAACAGTTTCTGCATCATATTTAAAAGGATCATCCTTATCATTGTTTGGAAAATTCTCGTTGTGATATTGGTTTAGCATGGCATCAGATTCCATGATAGTTACATCCTTATAGCCTTTAATATTTCTGAATATTTCATCAATATTTTTGTTTAAAATAGCTAATGTTTTTAAACCGGTATCACGGTAGTTTAACAATCTATTACGTTTTCCTAAATCTAATAGCTGATTAGTTACAGCCAAGAGTCTATCCATCATAATGATTCACGCCCCTTGTATATCGAATATCTATTAGATATATTATAACATAATATATGTTATTTTTTTCAACTAATTTTAATTTTTAGAATTAAATTATAAAAAATCAGGCAAAAAGTGCCTGATTTTTTCTATATTAACTGAAATGCGGGGGACTTTGCATTTCGGTATATAGCATTATTTTTAAGAGCTAACGACTGATTAACTAGCTTATAGCTTAATCCGTATTTAGAGAATGATGTTTTATAAGCCTTAGCCATTTCTAGAGTATTAACTAACCAAAATGGCATTGAACCATTGACCTTAATTTCCATTAAAACCTGATCTGGCTCAATAATTAGATTTCCATAAAAGCCTTTATCTAATGTCAAATCAAATTTGCGATATTTTATATCATGATCAAATGTCACTCTTAAATCACCAGCAAAATATGCTTCTCTATCATAAATTAATAGTGTTGATGGCTTTAAAGTTTTATAATAATCTCTAAAATAATTTAATTCTTTTCCTATTTGAGTATCTAAATTAATCTTTCCATTGATAAATGGTAATACATTTGATTGCTTAATCGCAATTCTTCTTTTATATACAATTCCATCATATTTCTTTTTTATTTCTAAAAATACATCTTGATCCATATTAGCTATTCCATAGCTTCTAAGTCTTAGCTTTTCCTTATACATAGGCTTATCGATAGATGTTCTAACTAATAGATCAGTATCTGTATCAAAATATAAGCTTTGAATTGTACTTCTACCAAATTTATCAGGTGTCATATTTTGATTAATCATTTTCATGATTGTTTCATATTGATCTTTAGATAAAAGATATTTAATTTCTACTCTTTCAAAGATATCATTTGCCATATAAAACACCTCTTTTCCTATTATAATTCGTCGTTTACATTACCTAATCTTGAAACTTGAATTTCAAGATTTCCATTTCTACATCTTAATTCATCTACAAATTTCTTTTCACTATTTTTATCCTTTAAAGCTATTTCATATGTTAATATGAATAGACTTCCCATATTTGTAGTTTTGGATTTTACTAAAGTATAATTTTTTGTATATTTTTCAAATATATCATCAAATACAGTTTGATAATCAATGTTTTCTGGGATAGTAATTTTTAATACCTTTTCATCATTTGTTTTCTTATCCCAAATCTTGATTTTACCAAATAAAATTAATGCTAAGCCTGCGATAATTCCAAATATTGAACCATAAGCTACATATCCAACACCCATTGCAAGTCCTATTGCCATAGAAATAAATATTACTGCAATTTCTCTTGCAGAGCCTTGGGCACTTCTAAATCTCACAAGTCCAAACGCACCAGCTACTGCTACACCTACGCCTATATTTCCATTTACTAGCATTATTACCATTGCTACTGCGGCAGGTAATATAGCATTTGCTACATAAAAGCTTTTTGATGATCTTCCCTTATAATATGCAAACATTGAAATTATTATACCCATTATAAGTGAAACACCAATTACTAAAAAGAACATTCCAACTGTTACTGATGTTGTACCGTCACTTTGCTTAAATACTGATTCGAATAAGTTTTCCATTTAACCAACTCCTTTTTGTTTTTACAACTAAAGTATAAATAGAAAACCTAAATTGAAACTAAATGTAATTTAAAGTTATGCAAAAAATAAAAAAAGACCTAAAATTAATTTGGTCTTTAGAGTAAATATAATATATAATTAAATTTTTTGCAAATGCGTTTTATGTTAGCACTATTTTCTAATATAAAATTAATTTAATTATAAATTTATAAATAAACTAATTTAATATTATTTTAATTTTAAATGTATTATTTACTGAAGATGCAACTATTTGTGATTTATGCAATTCTACTATTTCTTTCGCGATAGAAAGTCCTATACCAGAGCCTTCCTTTTTACTCCTAATATTATCATTTCTATAAAATCTTTCAAATACTTCATTATGAATACCATCTTCTATTTCATAACAATCATTCATACATTCAAAAATAATAGCTTTTTGATCAATGTATGCATGTATTGTTATAAATGACTCACTATATTTAATTGCATTATCTAGTATTATAGATATTAATTGTCTAATTAAGCCTTCATTGCCATTATAATTAAGATTTGGTTGAATATTTGTTTCTACTTTTATATTATCATTATTGCTAATATTTAAATCTACAATAATATCATTTATAGAATCACTTAAATTAAATACTTCAGTTTTATCCAGCTTTTTATATTCAGATAATTTAGTTAATAATGATAATGAAGATACCATTTGATTTAATCTTTTTATCTGCCTATTTATCGCATCAGTTGATTCATCTGAGCCATGTATCATTTCAATTAATTCATTATTAGCTGAAATAATTGTAAGAGGTGTTTTTAATTCATGTGATGCGTTAGATATAAATCTTTTTTGTTTTTGATATGCTTCATCTACAGGCTTAAATACATATTTAGATGCTAAAAGAATTAATATAAATACACATACATATCCAATCGCTGAAATTATTAATGATGCAAATAAAAAGCTTCTAGCATTATCTAGTCCTCTAGTACAATCAATAAAAACTACAAGTATGCTTCCATCTGATTTAGTTCCATATAAATATCTATAAACTCCAATATAGCCTTTTTTGCTTGAATGATTTAGGGCATTATTAGCATAATTAATGGCCTCATCTTCTGTTTTAACAGCTTTAATATTATCTATAAATACTGAATATGACTTATTATTGTCACTATCTTTTGTAATAGTTACACTAAAATATCTTGTTTCATATATCATTTCAGGATTTTGTTGTCTATTTTCATTCTCGTTAATTTTAATACTTTCATCATTTATTTCCCTTGGAGTTCTATTATCTCCTGGATTAAAATCAGCTGGAATATTAAATTTACCATCAGTTTCATAAAGCATATTTAATATATTATCAGCATTACCTGATACGCTTGTGTAATTTGAAATATTAATTCCAGCCATGATTATTACAAGAACAATTAATATAGAAATCATTGAAATGATAACGAATTTTATTCTTAATTTCTTAATCATTTCACTTTTCCTCTAATCTATAGCCAATTCCTCTTGATGCTTTAATTGTTATATTGCTTCCTACTGCTTCTAAATGCTTTCTTAATGAAGAAATAAAAACCCAAATAACTGATACATCAGCATCTGAATCAAATTCCCACACTGATGACATAATTTTATCTGTTGATACAAATATACCTTGATTTTTAATTAAAAATTCCATCAATTTATATTCTTTTGCAGTTAATCTTACACTATCCTTTGATTTTAATTCATATGTATTAGGATCTAATTTAATATCTTTAAAAGACAAATCAGATACAATATTAGAATTTCTTCTTGTTAGTGCTCTAATTCTTGCTAAAAGCTCTTTTATAACAAAAGGCTTTGTTAAATAATCATCAGCACCACTATCAAGGCCCATTACCTTATCATCTACCATGCTTCTAGCAGTCAATATTAAAACTGGAGTAGAATTATTCTCTTCTCTTATTTGCTTTACTGCGGTTAAGCCATCGATTTTAGGCATCATAACATCCATTATTATTAAATCATAATCATATTGATGAATATATTCTAGTCCCTCTTCTCCATCAAATGCTTGATCAACATCATATTTTTCTAGCTTTAAAACTCTACTTATCGCACTAGATAAATCCTTATCGTCTTCTACTACTAAAATCTTCATAATAGCATCACCTCAATTATAAAATAGCTTATAAAGTTAAATTTTACTTAAATATTTATTATATTTTAACATTTTATAATTATAAATAAAAGAAATTGGATACTATTTTTCAAAAAAAGACTTGAATATTACTTTATAAAGTAATATAGTTAAACTTGTGATAAATGGAGGTCTTAAAAATGTTTAATTCATTTTTAGCTGGTTCCTTATCCGTAATTGACATTTTATTACCAATTGGATTAATACTTATTATATCTAAGCTATTAGGTATTGGTGCTAAAAAAATTGGTCTACCTCAGGTTGCAGCAATGCTACTAACAGGAATAATATTAGGTTTATTTTACCAATTTATTCCTTGGGTTCATGATAATGTTATTACAGACACTGGAATAGAGGGCATTAGATTTATTGCCGAAATTGGTGTAATTTTAATAATGTTTTCAGCAGGTCTTGGTACTGATGTAAAACAAATTCGTGCAACAGGTATTTCTGCGTTAGTTATTACAGGATTAGATGTTATTCTAGCTATTGGACTTGGATTTTTAGCATCAGGTCTTGTTCAAGGATTTGAAGGTACAGTATCATTTACAAATACTGCAGGAGTTGAAGTTGTAGTAGATAAATTTTGGTCAAATTTATTCTATGGTGTAATATTATCAGCCACATCAGTATCTGTTACAGTAGCTACCCTAAAGGAATTAGGAAAGCTTAATTCAAAAATTGGTACTACTATAGTATCAGCAGCTATACTAGATGATATTATAGGTGTAATTGTTTTATCTGTAGTATTATCACTTTCTTCAACAGGTAGTGCTTCTACTGGTGCAATATCATCAATATTAACTGGTTGGAATGTTAATTCAATTGTTAGCGTAGTTTTATCTACTATATTATTCTTTGTATTCATTTTCCTTCTAGGATTATTAATAAGAAAAATCTTTAATCACCTAGAAAGAAAATATCCTCACCATAGACGTATTCCTATTTATGGTTTAGCTATTTGCTTTATCATCGCATTTTTATCAGAAAAGGTATTTGGTATCGCAGATATTACAGGTGCTTATTTCTCAGGATTACTTCTATCAGGAAGACAATCAAGTAAATATATAGAGCGTAGGAGTGATATAGCATCCTATATTATGTTTACCCCAGTATTCTTTGCAAAAATAGGATTAACAACCCATTGGGAAAAGATAGATCCAACCTTCTTGTTATTTGGAATTTTATTCCTAATTGCTGCTTTAGTTGGTAAATTCGCTGGTGCAACAGCAGGTGCTAAAATGACTGGCAATACCTGGAAGGATTCATTATGCTGTGGTGCAGCAATGATTGTAAGAGCTGAGGTATGCTTAGTATCAGCACAAAAGGGTATTGATGCAGGATTAATAAATCCTAATATCCAAATATTCTTAATAATATTAATTATTTCTACTTCTTTTATAGTTCCACTAATATTAAAAGCTGCATACAAGAATGATCAAATGCAACAATTAGACCTTTTAAATGCAATACCAACTGAGAATAATGAAGCTAATAAAACTGAAAATGAAACAAATACTTCTGCAGATATTAGCAAAGCAAATGAAATAAAGGCTGAAAACAATTAAATTTTTCAGCCTTTTTTTATAAACATTACTTATGTGCAAAAAATGCATTGAAGTATACTTATCCAATTTTCACTTTTAGACCTTTTACACATCTAGATTAAGATTCTACTGATGTTAAATAATCTATTAAAAAACTTCTAATCTACAACATACATTTATCGTAAACTAGAAGTTTATAATTATTTAACTATTTCCAAATACCCTTTGGATATTCGCCCTTATCAACTAAAGCCTTTAAAGATGATACAACAAATTCTTTATCCTCTTTATAAGTTACACCATACCATACTGATGTAGTTGATAAAATATCACATGTAACCTTACCTTCAGCAATTAAATCAGATACTACTGTTGGAATTAAATATTCACATGATTTTAAATTATCCTTATTATCATCAAAGAATTTCTTATAATTAGCATCTAGATAATCCATAATATCAGATGTAAATGCGAACATATTCATTGATACTAATGTATTATCAGCAATTACATTCTTATTATCCTCATCATCTAGTGGTGCAGCAACAAGCTTACCATCAACCTTTTCAATCTTTGATTCTACTAAGCTTTCTAGCTTATTATTCTTATCGAAGAATAATACTCCACGCTTAACTGATCCATTTTCAGTAATAGTATTTTTAGCCATATAGCCAATATTACCATATACATTCTTTGAACCCTTAGGTAAAGAATTTAAGTATTCTGCAGCAACCTTGAATGCATCTCTTCCATAATAATCATCTGAATTAATAATAATAAACTTATCAGATACTAAATCCTTACAAGATAAAATGGCTTGAGCTGTACCTAATGGTTTAACTCTATCCTTAGGTAATACAACTCCTGCAGGTACATTTTCTAGCTTTTGGAAAGCATATTCAACCTTAATATACTTTTCTACTCTCTTACCTACAGTTTCTTTAAAAATATCTAAATTTTCTTCTTTGATAATGAAAATAACCTTATCAAAGCCAGCTTTCTTTGCATCATAAATAGAATAATCAATAATAAAATTACCAAATTCATCAATTGGTTCAATTTGTTTTAAGCCACCAAATCTTGAACCCATTCCGGCAGCTAAAATAACTAAATCCATAATTTTAAACACCCCTTTGCATATAGATTTTACCATAAAATGATTAATAATGATAGATAAAAAACTATACTTCCTTTGATTTAATATTAACTATTTGCTGATTTTTTATTTCGTTATTTCTATGTGTTATATAAATAATTGTTTTATTTAAAGATAATAAATTATCTATAATCTTAGATTCATTTTCTTTATCTAAGCTAGATGAGAATTCATCTAATAATAAAATAGGCTTATCATATAAAATTAATATTGCAATTAAAACTCTTTGAATTTGTCCCAATGATAAACCAGTATTATTATTAATTACTGTATCAAGTCCATCTTTTAATTCATATATTTCATCATAAATATTTGCAAGCTTTAATGCGTTATTAATTTTATCAATATTTGTTACTCCAGTTAATATATTAATATTTTCTCTTAATGTAGCTGAAAATAGAATATTTTCTTGAGATAAATATGAAAATAATAATCTGGATTTATATGTATCATATTTCTTTCCATCTTTTATAAATGAAATAGTGCCCTTATTAGGCTTTAAATATCCAAGCATTAACATTAAAAGTGTAGTTTTACCAATGCCAGATTCACCATTTATTTTTAATATTTCACCTTTATTAACTGTTAAATTAAGGTTTTCAATTACCATTCTTTCATTATCGTAAGAAAATGATAGGTCTTCTACTACGATTGAATCAAAATCATCAATTTCTTGATTAGAATCAATCCTTTCTAAATCAAATACCTTTTTTAATCTTTCTTCAGATGTTAATCCTAAATTATAATTATTAATTAATGAAGATAAAGATAAGAATGGTGCTTCTACATTATTTATTAATTGAACTATAGCAATTAAAGAACCATATGTATATACGCCTTTCGCAATAAATACGCTTCCTAAAATAATACAAATAGAATAAATAATAGTTATAAATCCATACACAAATGAATTAGCTGAATATACTATTCTATTTCTATTTCTTTTTTCTTCTTTAGCATTATCATTTAATTCAATATAATAATCAATAGATCTTACATATGCATCATATGATATTATTTGTTTATGATGATTAAATGCCTCAATGAAGAAATTAGATGCCTTAGAATCAGCCTCTAATACCTTCTTATGATGAGGCTTAATTAATTTAGAATATATTCTTGCAGATATTAGTGCAACAATACCAATTCCAAGTAATATTAATATTATTATTTTATATTTAGTTTCATCTAATATAAATAATAATGCTAATGAAGCTACAGCTCTTACTATTTGAACAACAAATGAAGGTATAGTTTGAAGCTTTGCTCTTAAGATATTTCTAATATCTTGTTCATATAATACCTCAATATCTCCTGCTTTAAATGTAAGTAAGGAATTTAGAGATTTATATGTCATTGATTCAAATAATCTTTTTCTTAATTCTGCTTCTTGATTAACAAAGAATCTAGAAAAACAAATATTATCAATTACTCTAATTAAAACTGATAATAATGTAAAAATTGAGATTAAGATGATATAGAGTATTAATTTATCATAGCCTAGATTTGAATTATTAGATAAATTAATAGCCTCATCAATTAAATATTTAGTTAAAAATGGAACTACTAATACTAATAATGAATATATAATAGCTATAATAATTAGTATTACAGTATATCTCTTTTTTATCATTTATATAAATGTGCAAATATATATCTTACAAATTTAAATTTAACTAAAAATTTGTAGATATTATATTTAACTCCCTTCATATCATATATTTTATCTTTATTAGCTTTTTTGTAATTAATAGCTTTAGCAATTATATTAGAATAATTTACCTTTTCTAATCCTGTTTGATGATCTCCTACAAAATATAATCTATTATTACTGATTTTTCTTACGCGATGTAATACAAATTGAAGGTTATCTCTTCTGTAAAATAATATATCCCCAACCTTAGGATTATCATCAAATTTTTCTAAGGTAACAATATCACCATTTTTTAATAATGGTCTCATAGATGTACCCTTAACAGGAAATGAAAAGGTTTGATTATTATCAAATGCTTCTAGCATTAATGGATAGAATTTCTCAACCTTAATCATTATAAATTTCACGCTTTTTTAATTCATTAATGAATTCATCTAAATCAGCAGCTAAAACAGCTTCTGTTGCATTATATTCTTTTTTTAATAATTCAAGAATTTCATTTCTATTTTTACCTTCTTTTAGCTTATTAAATATAAATGCTCCTGTTTCATTAATATTAAATATTTTACTAAAATTAACATTATTATTTGATGTTGGGATAATCATATATTCTCCTGCAACAGCTTTTAACATAAAATTATTACTTATTGGCATAATCACTTTCAATCCTTTCTTTAATTACATTGAATGCATCTTCTTCCATATTACAGCCATAATAATAAATAGGTAACTCTAATAGCTTATCTACAATTTTATTCCATTTTTCTTCATTTTTATCATTAGGTGGTATTATTTGTCCTAATAATAATTTAAATGCTTTAGCTTTAGATATTTCAACTATTGTATTTTCCTTTGATTGAAATAGAAATACAACAGCATCTAATGTACTTTCTATATTATTTTGTCTCATGTGCTTTCCACACCATGGGTTTGGTGTAATAAATAATTTATCATTTTTTAGGGTAATTATATTTTTATCATCATTAATTACTTTAGCATTACCATATTTTTCCCAAAGCCTTCTATGTGTCGATTTACCTGTACCGCTTTTAGCACTAAAGGCTATACCTATATTATTGTATTTAATTGAAGATGAATGAAAAAATATTGATGACGTATAATCAGATATTAAATAATTAATTGCATATTGAGTTAATAAATATTCATCTACAAATTTATTATTTTTATCATTATAAATATTTATATTTTTGCCATTATATTCTATGATTGCATAATACTTACCATATTCATTCTTTTGATGCTGAATAATTCTATTTCCTATTTTATATTTATCATAAAATGTAGTTACAGAAATAGGATTAATTAATTCTTCATTAAATTCATTAAAGGATGAATTAATATATGCATCTATATGATCTTCATTAACAACATAATCTTTAATTGAAATAAAATCATCTGGATATATTAAATTTATATCAATTACAATATCTGCAATTTTAATAATCATAAAAATTCACCATTTCCATTTTATCACATTATTAATAATATTAATAATAAATTATTGAATTATTGAAAAAAGACATCAAATCGATGTCTTTTAAGCTATTCATCTTGATTAATATCTTTATGAGTTTCTTCAATTATTTTTAATTCTTTTATCTCTTCTTGAACTCTTTTTTGATTCTTTTCTTCTTCAATTTCTTCTATTCTTTCATCAGCTATTTTTTTCATACCAGGTAAAACCTTTACTCCTGGTACTAGAACTAAGAATGGCGAGAATACTCTAATTAATTCCTCTGCTGATTCCAATATCATACCAGTTCCTAATAGATAGATATGAGTTAAGAAATGCTCTGCGTTTTCTTCTGGTTCTATTAATAATAAAATAGAGAAGATTATCTCGATAGTCGCGAAAACTAAATTGATAATCGAAAAAGCTTTTCTTTCGTGGATTTCATGTAAGCCTTCATTTATTTCCATAGTTGAACTTACTACAGTAGCTACTGCCCACATGACACTAACCTTATATACATTTGAATGGAATATAGATAAAATTAAAACACCAACTATAATATTAAATACGGCTGTTCCTATATGATTATGAGATTCTTTATAGCCTCTATCTACTATTTCCTTCATTAATTCTAATGATACAACTAATATTAAATCAACACCAACTATTAAATAAATGTAATCTTCAATTCTTTCATTTAGTAATAAAATTAAGATACCACCAGCTAGATATAAAAATGTTCTAACAATTGATAGGCCTCTAGCTATTCTTAATATTTTTTTTAATGTTGTATCAACTACATTTGTCATAATATCACACCCATGATTATTATAAATCTAATATACAATATTTTCAAAATAATATGCTTGATTTTAATAATTTATCTAGGATTTTTAGAATAATGTAATGCTTTATTTTCATACATCATTAAATCTGATTTTTTTACCATTTCTTCTATATCTTTATCTGCTTCTAAAGAAAAACAATAACCAATTGATATAGAATATTTTGTTTCAGAAACCTTATTTTCAATTTTGTTTATTAAATCATGTAATTCAGTTTCTGATGTCTTTTTACAAATAATAACAAATTCATCTCCACCTATTCTAAAAATAGAATATTTAAATTTTGATACCTTTAGGAAGCAATTTGCGACAGTTATAATAGCTTCATCACCTGCTTGATGACCTAGGGTATCATTTATTTTTTTAAGTCCATTCATATCTATAGATAAAACTGCTGTAATATCTTTATAATTATTACTTATTGCTGAATAATATGCTTGACGATTTAAAAGTCCTGTTAAGGCATCCTTTTTTGTTAATTCTAATATTAAGAATACATAATATACAAAGACTGCAATACCTATAGTTGTACAGAAAATTTTAGAATATTCTTTTCCAAATATTAATGGAAATACTAATCCTGTAGCAAATGAAAATGCCAAGAATATAATTGGTATTATTTCTATTAATTGTTTAGTACTTTGCTTAATTAATGCATAGATGAGAATAAAGCTATATAAACCTACTATTATATATGGTAGATAGCCTAATACTCCACGCTTTAGATTTCCATCTGCATCTATACTAAATACTATTCCTGTAAATATTGAAATAATATTAATAATTGCTAAAAGAATTGCAGGAATTATTATATACCATAGTTTCCTTTTTATTAAAGCAAATAAAATCATTGAAATAATAATTGGGGTAGCACTATACCTTATGGCTACTAATACCTTAACTATTTCTAATGCTTCTTTTTTATCTAATAAATAGAATTCAAAGAATACTGAAATAGATAATATGAAAATACAAATTATTAAAATATATAATCTAAATATTGTTTTTTTATTTAAAAATACAGTAATCATTAGCATAATAGCAAAAGCCATTAATACTAATATTAATGCCCAATTTTGTAATATGTATTCCTTAAATATTTCCATTTAGAGTCACCTTATTTCATATAATATAAAACGTTTAATCTATGATTATATTATATACTATTTTTATTAAATGTATATTCGATATTTTTAAGATATTATTTATAACCTTCATATATGGTATAATAATTATATAATTAAAATGAAGGAGGAGTTCATAAATAATATGAAGAAAAAAATTATTGTAGCCTCTTTGTCTTTTCTTTTAATGGCTACGCTTTCTGCATGTACAAACTCTAATGATTCAGACATTATCTATAATAACACTCTAACAAAAGGAAATAATGTTGATAGTATCACATTTAAAAAATATGATAACACCGATATTACAATTAATAAAGATGATACTTTTGAAAAAATGATGAGCAATTTTAATCAAAGTTTTGGTATACAAAAAAATGAAGATGGGGTAAAACCATTCGTTGAAAAAATATCAAAAAAAGCTATTGAAGAAAAATCAAATATTGTTTCTTATGAACTAAAAAAAGATAAAAATGGTGAAATTGTAAATAATAATTATAATTATACAACTGGAAAGTCAAGAATCACTCATAGTGAAAATATAAGTGAAAATATTTATAAATCTTCGCGTGATGAGTGCATTTTTTCTATAGGAAATAAAGCTACACAAGATATAAAAGAATATCAATTAAAAAGCGGAAATGTCAAATCAAATTCAAATGAAAAATTAATTAATCAAGGATTGTACCGCAGTTATATTTTTAATGATGATTCTTATACTGGAGTAACTGAGTTTGCTACAAATAGAAAGAATAATAATTTATATACAAATAGTGACGTGAATTTTGATTTTGATAATAATTATACTTCCACTTATTTTAAAAGGGATTTTATTGGTAAATATTCCGACTATACTGAGTATACTAATCCAAGCCTATTATATAAGTCAGCAAATTATGATATAAAATTTATTCCTTCAGCAATTGATTATGTATATACACTTACATATGATAATGATTCAATTATTCCATATACAAAAATGATTAATCCTAAAAGTCGTTATATCGAAGTACTTAAAGAATATTGTGAATTCACTTTTGAATTAACTGATAAATATTTAATTATCAAAACAAAAATTAATACATTAGATAGTGCTCTTACTTATCTACCAAAAGGTATTTCAAATGATAATATTGCAGAATATTTACAACCATATGAGGGTTCATATACATATTCTGAAGTATGGGTTGATTATAAAAATACAATATATAAAACATCAGATAGTGGTACATCATATAGTATAGGATATGCATATTATAAATATGATAATGTCGTTAAAGAAAAAAATGAATATGTATATACAACTAATAATACTTCATATGATAAACAAATATTAGAGGAATTAAATCTAATTGGTAAAACATATAGTGAAATTAACACTACTGAAACACATATTGAAGCATATATAATTGATATTTCTACTGATGAAATTGATACTAAGAAAAATGAATTTATTGACAACTGTAAAAATAATAATTTCTTAACAAAATATAATTTTAAAGAATATTATCAAAGCAACTGGTAGTTATATTATATAGACAAAAGATGTGAATAATGCTTGGCATTATTTCACATCTTTTTTTGTCTTGTAATTAAATTTTTTATAAAGAATTTAAAATAATCTTTTCTATATCATCTTAATTTAATGGATAGAATGCTTTTTTATTATCTAAATGTTCACATACGTGGATATGATGTGCCATTTCTTTTACTCTTTTTCATCTATTTCTAATTCTTTTAAATGCATAGGAATTCCAATTGATTTAAAGAATTCATAAAAATTATTTATTACCATTTTAGCAGTTAAGAATTTATCATCATTTTTAATATTAAATAATAATTTTCCCATTATAACAAATCTATCTACGGTTTTATCACATAGGATATATTACATCCATCTAGGAGTTATAATAGCTAATCCTTCTACATGTGTAATATCATAATATCCTGATAAGTCATGTTCAATACCATGCATTGGCCAGTTACCTGGCCCTGAGCCATTAGATAATATTCCATTACATGCATCATACATTAATTCAGTTCTTGCTTGATAATCATTTGGATTATCCAATGCGATTTTTACATTATGCATTAATTTTTTAATTGCTGATGTCATCATCTAAGCCTATTTTTTTAATTGATCCTCCACCATATGCTAATAATACATTTTTACCAAAGCTTCCTACTGCAGCTTTTAATTCCTTTATTACCCCATCACCAAAAATATATTTTGTTGGCGTGTTGTAAGTAAAATTTCTCATATTAAATTCCTCAACGATTTATATTTACTACTTTTCATTTTACTTTTAAATAATTAGTCAATAAAACAAAAAGAAAAACGAATGATGTTTTAAGTCACTTGTTTTCCTTTGTATAATTATTTATTTTAATGCATCTTTTATATTAATTTCGTCGCATGAAATTTCTTTAATAATGCCATTATTATTTAATAATAAATGGCCCCTTTCATTTATTCCTTCTACTAAATATTCTTTGTTTTGGTAAATAATAATTTTATTAATTACATTACTATAAGATATATATTCTTTAATATAATTATGATATTCTTCTTGTAATAAATTATTATATTCATTCATTATAGCTTCTATTAATTCTTCTTTAGGAATATCCTTATTTATTCCTATACCAAATACTTCTGGTTTATCGTATTTATTAATTCCTATACCAATAACTGAGGCTTGATAATCTGATCCTAAATAGATATCTTCAATTAATATGCCAGATAATTTTTTATTATTATAATAAATATCATTAGGCCATTTAATTTTAGTATCAATATCATATTTTTTTAATCCTCTAACAATAGCTAGTGGAGCTATAATTTCATTATGATATTTGTTTTTTAATAATATTGAAAAAGTGTAATCATCATCTGATTGCCATACTCTTGTATATCTACCTCTACCATTTGTTTGTTTATATGCTAGAAGAATTGAATTATTTGGATATTTAAAATAATTTTCTTTTAAAAAAGTATTGGTTGAACCAATACTTTCTACATAATATAAATGAAAATTATTAATATCCTTTAGATATTTAATATCATCCATTATTTTAAAGCCTCTAAAACTTGATTCAAGGAATCAACATCTGTTACAGCATAGCATTTAACATCAGTTAATGTTTTTCTAACTAAACCAGATAATGTTTTACCAGGTCCAATTTCAACAAATGTATCTACACCTTGATCCTTTAAATATTTTAATGAGTCTTCAAAATATACTGAATGGCAGATTTGAGCCTCTAATAGGTCATTTAAAGGCTTTTCTTCTTCCTTACCTGATACATTATAGACAATTTTGATATCTGGCTTATTTGGACTAAATTTATCTAATGTTTTTCTTAATTCCTTTGATGCAGGAATTAATAATGATGAATGGAATGCACCTGATACATTTAATGATAATACTCTTTTAGCACCTGCAGCTTGAAGTAATGGCATAGCATTATCTACACCTTTATTGTCACCTGTAATAACTATTTGACCTGGGCAGTTATAATTAGCTATTTCACAAATACCATCAACTGTTTTAATTGTATTTAAAATAGTTTCTCTATCTAAGCCAATTACTGCAGCCATTTTAGTAGTACCTAGAGGTAGGGCATTTTGCATAATATTTCCACGTGATGTAATAATTTCAATTGCATCATCTAATTTCCATGTATTAGCAAAGGCTAAGGCGCTATATTCTCCTAGAGATAAGCCACATGCATATTCTGGTGAAATACCATTTGATTTTAGGATAGATGCGATAGTATATGATGTTAATAGCATTGCTTTTTGAGCATATGCAGTTTGATTTAGAGTTTCTGCAGGACCATTAAAGCATAAATCCTTTATTTCAGGATAATTATCATAAATTACTTTAGCAAGTGAATAATTATCATAAAAATCCTTTCCCATGCCTACTGCTTGAGCGCCTTGGCCAGCAAATAAAAATGCAATTTTCATATAATACTCCTATTCTAGACCTATATGTCTAAATTTATTATATCTATTTTCAATAAGTGTAATCTTATCTTCTTTTTCTAATTCATTAATTTTATTAATAAGCTTTGTTCTTAAGCTATCTACAAAATCATCTGTAGGTGCTTTAATACCACCAAGTGGTTCTTTTATTATTTCATCAATAATTTTTAATTCCTTTAAATCATGAGATGTTAATTTCATGATTTCAGCAGATTCTTCAGCTGTTTTAGTATTTTTAAATAAAATTGATGAAAAGCCTTCAGGTGATAATACTGAATAAATAGCATTTTCAAACATAAAAATATAATCAGATACTGTTAAAGCTAAAGCACCACCAGAACCACCCTCGCTTAATACAATTGAAATAACTGGAACTCTTAATTTAGAAAATTCCATTAAATTTTCGGCGATAGCTCTTGATTGACCACGCTCTTCAGCACCCTTACCTGGATAAGCTCCTGATGTGTCAACTATTGTAATAATAGGACGATTAAATTTTTCTGCTTCCTTAGCTAAACGTAGGGCTTTTCTAAATCCCTCAGGAGATGTCATACCAAAGTTTCTTTTTAAAGATTCAGTTAAATTAGTTCCTTTGGCTTGAGCTAAGACTGTAACAGGAATATCTCCTAAATAAGCAATACCTGATAATATAGATTGGTCATCAGAATATAATTGATCTCCATGAAGCTCAATAAAATTATTAAATAGTTTTTTCACTAAGGCAGGAGCTTTTAATCTAGATTCAGATCTAGCAATTAATACTCTATCCCAATGGCTTAAGTTAGAAAATGTTTCTTTTTTTAATTTTGTTAATTCTTTAGATTTAGATTTAAATTCACTAGATGAAGAATCAAGGCTTAAAATTTCTTGTTCAAGCTCATTAATTCTTTGCTGATTTTCTTCAAGCTTACTCATATTAATTATACCTATGAAGCTTTAGTAAAAGAGCTAAAGTCTCCTTTAAATCCTTTCTTTCAACTATTTTATCAATATAACCCTTTTCAAGGTTAAATTCAGCTGTTTGGAATTCCTTTGGTAAAACCTCTTTAATTGTTCTTTCAATTACTCTTTTTCCTGCAAATCCAATTAGGGCATTTGGCTCAGCAAGTGTAATATCAGCAAGTGCTGCAAATGAGGCTGAAACACCACCAGTTGTAGGGTCTGTTAAAACTGAAATATATAATTCTTTTTCCTTTAATTTACCTATTGCGGCTGAAGTTTTAGCCATTTGCATTAAAGAAATAATTCCTTCTTGCATACGAGCACCACCAGAACATGTAAATAAAATTAAAGGTAATCCTTCATTTAATGCTTTTTCAGCAAGCAATGTAACCTTTTGACCACATACACTTCCCATTGAACCCATCATAAAATATGAATCCATAATACCAACTAAAGCTTTAATACCTTTAATTTCACCTTTTACACAAATAATAGACTCATCATTTCCTGTAGATAATTTGGCATCATTTAGCTTCTTTTCATAATCAGGGAAATCTAAATATTTTTCTTCTAAATTATCAAATAGGATTTCATATCCATTATCCATTATTTGGTTAGCTCTATCTTTTGCCTTAAGTCTCATATGATTATTACAATAAGGACAAACATTTAAATTATTAAATAATTCTTCCTTTACTAAAAATCTATCACACTTAGGGCATTTAGTCATTAAATCATCAGGGGCTTGTTTGCTTTTAGCCTCTTCTTTTTTTCTAATATCTAGCTTTTCTAGAGCTTCACTAAATTCTTTTAATTCTTCTTTTCTTTTATCGAAGGCGTTTTGCATTTTCATATACCTCCTTCAAGAAATTTTCAATACATGTAGTATCATAATTACCTAAAATGAATGTAGGATTATGTAATAATAAATAATGGAATTCTATAGTTGTTTTAACACCATCAATTATTAATTCCTCTAATGCTGCACGCATTTTTCTTATACATTCAAGTCTTGATTGACCTGATACTACAATTTTTAGAATCATAGAATCATAATATGGAGAAATCTCATAGCCTGTATAAACAGCTGTGTCAATTCTTACACCCATACCACCTGGCGTGTGCATAAAATTAATTTTACCTGGATTAGGTCTAAAATCATTCATTGCATCCTCTGCAGTAATTCTACATTCTAATGCATAGCCTAATTGCTTAATATCATCTTGCTTATAAGGAAGCTTTAAGCCATAGGCAATTTTTATCATATTTTTAACAATATCTACATTTGTTATAGCTTCTGTAACTGCATGTTCTACTTGAATTCTAGTATTCATTTCAATGAAATAATAATTTTCTTTCTTATCTACTAAAAATTCAATAGTACCAACACTATCATATTTAACAAATTTACATGCTTTTATTGCTGATTCATATAATTTTTCTTTTAATTCTTGGCTGATAGATTGGCAAGGTGCTTCCTCAAGCATCTTTTGGTTTCTTCTTTGCATTGAGCAATTTCTTTCAAAAAGATGGATTACATTACCAAATTTATCACACATAACCTGTACTTCAATATGCTTAGGTGATACGATAAATTTTTCAACATAGATTTCATCATTACCAAAGAATTTTAATGCTTCATCCTTTGCTTCTGCATAAAGCATATCAAATTCCTTTGTATTATTTACTCTCTTAATACCTTTTCCACCGCCACCCATTGAAGCCTTAATTAAAACTGGATAGCCAATTTCATCTGCAATTTTATGTCCTTCTTCCATACTTACAGCTTTATATGAGCCTGGTACAATAGGTACACCTGCTTCCTTCATGCTTGAAATAGCTTCAGCCTTATTACCCATTTTTTCCATTACATCTGGATTTGGTCCAATAAATGTTAATCCACATTTTTCAACCATACGCGCAAATTGAGGATTTTCTGATAAAAAGCCAAAACCAGGATGAATTGCATCACAGCCTGTAACAAGTGCAGCACTTATGATTCGTTCCATATTAAGATATGATTCGCTAGATGGTGCTTTACCGATACAAACTGTCTCACTAGCAAGCTCAGTATGAAGTGCTTTTTTATCAGCCTCTGAATAAACAGCTACTGATTTAATTCCCATTTCCTTACAGGCTCTAATGATTCTTACAGCAATTTCACCACGATTAGCAATTAAAATTTTCTTAAACATAATTAATCACCGATAGAAAATAGCTTTTGACCAAATTCAACCATTTGTCCTTCTTCAACTAATATTTCAGTTATTTCTCCTGATTTAGAAGCTGTAATTTCATTCATTACCTTCATTGCTTCAATTATACAAAGCTTATCACCTTTTTTAACCTTTTGACCAACAGATACAAAAGGCTTAGCACCAGCTGCTTGAGCTTGATGGTATGTACCAACAAGTGGAGATGTTACATAAAATTTATTATCCTCAGCATTTTTATCTGATTCTACTTCAACATTTGTAGGTTGAAATGGAACTGGTTGCATTGGTGGAAGGCATCCATTATTTTTTTCTAAATGGATTTTTGTTCCATCCTGTTCAAATTCCATATATGTTAATCCAGATTCTTTAAAAATCTCTATTGCCTTTTTTAAATCATCAAAATTCATATTATCTACCTACCTTTTTTTCAATTAAGTCTACTACGTCCTTAACTGTATATACTTCTTGCATTTCTTCCCAATCGATTGAAATGTTATAATGTTCTTCTAATTCAAGTGTTAATTCAACAGCGTATAAGCTATCGATTCCTAAATCTTTTTTTAGATTAGCTTCTAATGTAACCTCATCTTCATTTACATGAGCGCATTCTACTAATAATCTTTTTATTTCTTCAAACATTACTTGCTCCCCTTTTCTTTTTCTTCCTTCCAGAAATTATCAAGGAATATTTTATATGCTCCCTCTGAGAAAGGAGGTTTTTTTAATAATTCATATGTTTCATTTGATAAATTACCATTATTAGCAAATTCAACACCTGCATTATAAAATTTATTTAAATATTTATTAATTTTTGATTCATTTTGTAAATCAATTAAAGTTTTTAATTGTGGTGAAAATAGCATTAAATAATTCCCCTTACCACATATACAATCATATTGACTAATAAGTGGTTCATATACAGGACCAAATTCTGTATATGCACAAGATGTAATTACAACAAATTTTGGATTCTTATCATATCTAATACCATGAAATGATTCACCATTTTCTGGTGATTTTTGACCTCTATAGGTTTTCATCATTGATAGCATTCTATCAGTAAATACCTTCATAGTACCTGGCATACCAAAGAAAAATAATGGATATGATTCAATAAAAATATCAGCATTTAAGATTTTTTCTTTAATCATTGGAATGTCATCATTTTTAATGATACATTCTCCTTCAGTTCTTCCCCAGCATGATAAGCATCCAGTGCATGGCTTGATATTTAAATCAGAAAGATTAACATATTCAATTTCATAATTTCCTGTACTAAGCATTCCATCACAAAATGCTTTAGTTACATTTAATGTTGCAGACCTTTCTTTTTTAGGGCTGCCATTAAGAACAAGAATCTTTTTCATATCAAGACCATCCTTAGATTTTATTCACCATAAATTTTTGATTTTTCAACCATTGTAAATGTCATTGTTCCTTTAGAACGGATTTCATCATTTACTTTTACTACTGCATCAAATACAGCTAGTGGACCCAAAATTTTTGTTTTAGTTACAGTAATAACTAATTGATCTCCTGGAATTACAGGCTTAACAAATTTAAAATTATCTACCTTTAGTAATACATAGATAATATCAGGATTACCACCCTCTGTATCAAATACAAGTGAGCATAATTGAGCACAAGACTCAATAATTAATACACCTGGCATAATAGGTGCATCAGGGAAATGTCCCATAAAATATGGTTCATTTATACATACATTTTTAATTCCTGTTGCTGATTCACCTGGTGTCCAGTCTATAACACGTTCAATCATTTGAAATGGTGGACGTTGTTTAATTCTTTTATTAATATCGTTAATATTTAGCATTATAGTGATAAACCTCCATCTAATGTAATAATTTGACCAGTAATATATGACATTTCATCACTTGCAAGTGCACATACTACATTTGCAATATCATCACCATTACCAAATCTTCTTAGAGGAATAGCCTTTAAATATTCTGCCTTCTTTTCATCAGATAGAGTATCAATCATATCAGTTTCAATAAATCCAGGTGCAACTGCGTTAACACGAATTCCACGAGATCCCATTTCCTTAGCTAATGTTCTTGTGAATTGATTAACAGCTCCTTTAGTAGCACTATATACTGTTTGACCAGGTAGAGAGAATGTACCAGATACACTTGACATATTGATAATTACACCACTTCTTTTTCTTGCCATTTTAAGTGCAACTTCCTTTGCACAATAGAAATAGCCTTTAACATTTAAATCAAAGCACATATCAAGGTTTTCTTTATTTAAACCAATTAATGGTTCATCTCTTACAATACCAGCATTATTTACTAATAAATCAATTTGCTTATATTTATCAAATACTGTTTTAACCATTTCTTTAACTTCATCATAATTAGCAACATTAGCCTTATAAAGCATACCATCACCACCATTTTGCTTGATGATATCTAATACTTCATTAGCCTTTGCATCATTTGAAGCATAATTAATAACAACAGTATATCCTTTTGATGCTAATTTAATAGCACAAGCTCTACCAATACCACGAGAAGCTCCTGTAACAATTGCAACTTTCATATTTTCCTCCAAATTATTTTTCCATTACGATTGCAGTATAGCTACCACCAAAACCGTAAGAAATTAATAATACTTTATTTAAATTAGCTCCACTTACCTTTGAGGCTTTGCCTGAAACGTAAGCGTTAGTTTCTTTTAATTCACCAGATAATAATAATGCTGTATGGGCAACACCTAAAGCTGCACCAGCACTTCTTTGTTCACCTAAAGCTGATTTTAGGTTAATAATAGGTAAATTATTATTTGCAAATACTTCATTTAATGCCTTAGTTTCTTCTGCATCAATTAACTTATCACCATTTGCAAAGCCTACTACTGCATCAATGTTAGATACATTTACATTTGCATCAGCAAGAGCATCATTAATTGCTTTAACTAAAGCACTTGATGAATTTTCAATTGTATTAAATGCTACACTCTTATGAGCCATACCATAGCCTGTAACCTTAGCGTATATCTTTGCATTACGCTTAGTAGCAATTTCTTTATCTTCTAATAAAATTGAGATTGAACCATCTGATAATGTAAATCCATTCTTATTTGCATATGGAGCATTAACTGATTCTGCAATCTTATTTTCTTGATTATAAATAGTATTAATGATTTCAATATTTTCATCAGTACCTGTAGCAAGAATTGCTTCTTCAGTACCTTTTCTTAAAATATCCATTGCATAGGCAACTGATGCTAAACCAGATTGAGCACCATTTGTGATAGTTACATTATATCCTTTGATACCTGAACAAATTGATAAATATCCACCTGCAGCATTATATACTGTGTTAGGGAAATTGAATGCTGAACCATTGCAGTTACCCTTTTCAGTGATATTATTTTGGAAATTTAAGCAAGTACCAAGGGCACCTTCACTTGTACCAACAACAATACCAATCTTTGTCGCTGAATTATCATTAATTTCATAATTTGCATTCTTAAGAGCATTCATACCAGATACAACCTGTAATTTAGATAAATTATCATGCTTTCTAAAAGTCATACCTAAGCCAAATGCGTCATAATCTGCTCTTTCAACATGTGATGCAATAGATGTAGATTCAGGCTTGAAATCATTAATCTTAGATACATAATTATCAACACCGTTACCAAGTGGTGTAACAATACCTAAGCCTGTAACAACAATATCCTTCTTAACTGTCTTTACATTAACATTTCCTTCATTCTTAGAGAAAATAATTGATGCATTATTTCCACCAAATGCGAATGAATTAGACATTACTGTTTCTAAATTCTTTTCTTTAGCCTTATTTGGAATGAAATCAATCTTTCCAGCCTTTTCCTTTAATGCTTCTAGGTCTTCAGCAGTATATCCAAGTGTAGGTAATACAATATTTTCATTTAAACACTTAATTGCAAATACTGCTTCAATTGCACCGGCTGCACCTAAGCAGTGACCAACCATTGCCTTAGTTGATGAAACTGATAAATTGTCATTAGCTCCATCAAAGATTGTATGTAATGATAAGAATTCTGCATTATCATTTTTAGCTGTACCAGTACCATGGGCATTGATATAGCCGATTTCATTTTTATTAACACCTGAAGTTTTAAGTGCCCAGTTGATAGCGTTCATTTGACCTTCGCCATCTTCTCTTGGCGCTGTAATATGATGAGCATCACTTGATACACCTGAGCCTAAAACCTCACAATACATTTTTGCTTTTCTCTTTAGGGCATGTTCATAAGATTCAACTACTACTACACCTGATCCTTCACCTAGAGTAATACCTGTACAATGGTTGAATGGTGAACATGGGTTAGAATCTAGGGCATGAAGTGCTAAGAAGCCTGCATAAGGAACTGATGCGAATGAATCAGTACCACCAGCTAATACGATATCAGCCTTATTTGATCTAATTAAATCACATGCATAAGCAATTGAAATTGTACCTGCTGCACATGCATTTGCTATATTTGTAACAACACCACCGATATGGAAATATGCTGCAACATCATTTGCGATTCTTGAAATTGGCATTTTTTCAATATCTGATGCATCATGATTATTTTCATAATAATGAGCAATTGAAACTGCACCACCAACACAAGAGCCCATAATTACTGATACTCTTGTATCATCATTAAAATCAGAAAGCTTTGCATCAGCCATAGCTTCAGTAGCTGCCTTGATTGCAAACTTAGAAACTCTATCCATATTTTCAGTGCCTTTAATCTTTGATAAATCAAAATGCTTAACCTCAGCACCTAACGTTGCATAACAATCTTTAGTATCAACTGATGTAGTATTTTCAATGCCTGAAACACTATTTTTAGCATTAGTGAAGCATTCATCTACACTACTACCAATTGCATTAATCATACCAAGTCCTGTGATGACACAACGATTTTTAATATCTGTCATAAAATAATACCTCCAAAAAATATCTATAAAAATAAAAAATAATTGCAAGCTTATAAAAAGTTTGCAATCATAAAAAATTAATTCATATGGGCAACGATATAAGCTGCTAATGTATCAATGTTCTTGAAATTTGCTCTGTCAATACCAGATGTTTGAACACCGAATGTTTCATCAATGAATGAAACTAATTCAATTGAGTCAATTGAATCTAGACCAATTCCTTCATTGAAAAGGATTGTGTCATATTGTAATTCATTAGCGTCTACGCCTAATTCATTTACAAAGAAATCTTTTAATTGTTGTTTTACTTCCATATCAGTCATATTTAGTTTCCCTTCTATAATAAATACTTTAGTCTTAACTAAAAATTAAGCCATAGTAATTATACCAAAAACAAGTAGAATTGTAAAGCATAGAAAAAAAGCCTTAATAATAATATTATTATTAAAGTGCTTTTAAAGTACATCATAGCCAATATATGGCTTATTTTTTTCTCTTTTTGAATAATAATACTCTAATGTTTTTATTACTTCCTCTTTCATTAAAATATCACTATTATGTCCTATAAGAATGTATTTATATTCTAATTCCTTTAATTGCTTAATTAATGAATTTAATAATGTTACATTTAATCCATATCTATTACCATCTAGGGCATCACCAATTAATAAATATTCATTATTAACAATTACTCCTAACGATCCTTTCGCATGGCTATTTGGAATAGGAATAATTTTTAAATTAATTCCATCATTAATTTCAATTGGTGCTGTAATTACATTACCATACCCTAGGATTTTATAGGTATAATCGCCAATATATATATTATTCTTATCATTACAAAATGTTTTTAAATTTTCCATATGATCAGTGTGGAAATGAGATATTATAATTCTTCTATTTTTAATATTATCAATCAATTCTCTTGAAGCTTTATTTGAACCTACGTCAAAAATATATTTATACTCATTTCCACTGATCACATAGACTCTAGCAGATAACGGATTATCTGTAGATTCCAAAAAAAAGATATATTCATTAACTCTTATCATTTTAACTCCTTAAATAATCTTGCATGCCAAAATGTCATACCTAATTCATCGATATAGAAATGTAATATTTTTTTATAATCCTTTGTTGATGTTGTTAAGGTAATAAATGATGTTCCTTCATTTTTTATCTTTTCTTCTATGGCATTAAACATTAATGTACCAATTCCCCTACATCTATAATCCTTTCTTACAAATATTTCCTCTATTTCAAAAACAGATACTCCCTTTGGGATTGTTACAGATGCATTAATAGTTTTATATTTATGACCATATAAATAGCCTACTGGTTTATTTGTTTCAGTATCCATAGCGATAATTAATCTTTGATTAGCTAAATCCTTTGCTTCATTTTTTAGGTATCCAAAGGTTGAAAACTCCTTTTCCCATTCTCCACTCATTTCAATTAAATCATCCTCATATAAGGAAATATAATTTTCAAATACCTTAATTTTACAAATCTTAAAATGAGTATATTCAAGCTTTAGAGTTTTACCATCCAAGGTTAAATCTAATATTTTTTTACCGTCTTCCTTATGCTCAACCTTTGAAATTATTTTATTTGTTTTATTAACATCGCCTATTATATTTTCAACATTATTTAATGTAATTAAATCAACTGTTTTTTCATCCCCACATTTAACAGCGATAGTTAATGATTTGTTTTCAAAAGAAACAAAGCTGTAGCTTCTGTTTAGCAATTCATACTTATTCAATTCCATAATAAGCACCCTCTTTAATTAATTATAATATAATTAATAAAAAAAGAAAAGTGCCAATAGGCACTAATCATTAAATCTACTAATATGAAATATCGTCTTCATATTCTATATTTTTCATATTTAAAAAATTAATCGCAATTGTTTTTAAAGCCTTAGTTCGATAATTATACCAATTATCATTATATTCAAAGATTTGAATTTCCTTTAAAAACTTTTTCATTGGGAAAAAGCCCTTTAATGCTTTTTCTAATCTTGTTTTAACCGCTCCCTCACTTAGTGTATCTACATAATTATTAGCAATTTTTTTAAAATCAATTTGCTTATATGATGGAAGCTCTATATAATCATCCTTATTCTCTTCTATTTCCAATATAGCATGATCTGATGGTAAATCAGACATTGATTGATCTGCGATATTTACTAATGTATTCTTTTTAATATTTACATAAACTGTATCATGTCCACAGACCCATTTTAATCCTTCTACCATTACTGAAAGCTTTACAGCCATAATAACACCCCCTACTTTGTTAATAAAGAATTAATATATTCAATATTATAAAAATATTCATAATCTATTTTAATATCAGCATCTACTCCGCCCTCAATGAATACATCCTCATTGTTAATACTTGCCATTTGGCAATCAGGACCACTTATTTCTACTGTTGTTGAATCTGCTAATACTATAGGGAATACTGAACACATTCCACCGCCTGATTTTTGGCCTATTACCTTAGCACCTAAGGATTTTGCCATAGCTGTACAGCTATTTGCAGCACTAAATGTAGTTAATCCAGATAAAACATACCAATTATAATTACTATATGCATCAGCATCTGTATAATCATTATCTGCGTTAATATCTATATCTATTCCAATCTTAGATTTAGATTTAAACATTGGATTATATGATACATAATCGATTGTATCATTTGACATAAATCCTAATACTCTAAATAAAGCTGCTAAATTACCACCACCATTTAGTGATAAGTCTAAAACTATATTTTTAACATTCTTTCCTTCAATGTTCTTTAATGCCCATAACATAGCTTCATATGAATCCTTTTTATATCCATCAGTTTTTTGAATATCTTCAGTTGAGCCTGTTGTAAATGAAGGTAGATAAATTATTGCAGTTTCATCATAAATTCTATATATTGGTTCTGCTTCAGTATAAATATCCTTTGATAAATTCTTTAGCTTTTCTTCAGTTGCCTTATAATTAATTCTAGCTTGGCTTGTTTTAGCTAAATCCCAGTTATCTACTGTATTCTCTGGGGTAAGATAGAATGAATATGCACCCATTCTAGTATGAAGCTCATCAAAATAATTAACAAATAATTTATAATATGCATCTGCGTTAACTTCAGGATCTAAAGACATAATATCTTCTTTATAGCCTGATAATATTTCATCAAAATTATAAATATTTTTATATTCCTTTAATCCATAAAAATTATCTAATAAAAATCTTAGATGATTATATGTTTCTTCTCTTAATTCTTCTGTTTGTGCTTGATTATTTAATACATTAGTTTTTATAGTCTTTTTACTTTCTTCATCATATGCTGATAAATCAAAATATAATCCGACATATTTTTCACCAGTATAATAAATATTATAATAAACATTTGAAGCAAAAATTGTATTTAAGACAGAAAATGGAGCTAAGCATTTACCATTTTTATAATAAATATTAAAACCATAATCCTTTAGATTAAATACCTTTGCTTCTACAGTGCCTGAATCAACATCCTTTTGGTTTATATGAGCCATAAAATCAACACTACTTGGCGTATTAATTAGATCAAAAAACATAGGATTACTTATTGTAATTGTATCATGTACCCAATCTATAGTTGCAGAAAGTGTTTCAACACTATTACCTGTATTAGCATATGCATAAATATTATATACATTTCTCATTCTTGATATTGAACGATTAAAATATTGAGTTTTATATAAGCCATCTAAGGCTACCATAAATTCTCCTACATCACAGTATTTAATACTACTATTATCAACATAATATGTATTTATTGATGTAGCTTTCATATCATAAAAGTCTTTAGCTCCATTGTGAAATGGAATTGATTCTACCTTTACACTAATATTATCCTCCTTTCCACAAGAGGATAATACTAATGTAGATATAAAGGCTAATGATAATAATGATATTATTCTTTTAATTTTCATTATATCAGCTCCTAATAATTAATTAAAAAATAATGCTTACCTTCGCACCTGTTGTAGTTAATTCATCTATTTTAAAATTAAAGAAAACAGATGATCCATTTGTGGTTTTATAATCAGATTCCTTTAAATTAAATTCTATTCCTACTTCATTAAATAAAGCTAATGAATTAATTATTTGTCTTTTACCTGTTAAAGATGTTTCATAAGCGTACCTACTAGAAACAATGGTATCTACAAATAAATTTCTAGTTGTTGAATTATTATACGTAAAATCCATTGGTTGATCATATGTTTTTCCATTATATTCATTTGTTAATGAAGCATTTATATGCAACACTCTGATACCATAATCCTTTAGATTTGTTAATCTATGCATTCTAATTAACGCATTTGAAGGATAATCAATAGGCTTATCGTGAGCATTTAATCCTGTATTAGAATAAAACTCTATTAAATAATATTCAGAATATATACTTCCTGGTTTATATTTTGATACTAAAATCACTTCATTAGTATCTGCAAATGAGCTAATGTCATATGTTTTAATTTCTGAATTATTATATACAACATATGGATCTATCCAGCCTAATAATAGCTTATCAATTGTATTTAGATCGCCTTGATTAGCATCCATCATACCTGCAGTATATAAGCCTCCAGTACCACCCTTTGATGTATCATTATCATAATAATCATCTAATCCCATCAAATGACCGGTTTCATGAATATATGTATGAGCATCGTAGATGATATCTGACATATCATATAATTCTAATTCTCTATTATATTTCTTTTGCAATTCTCTTTCGTAAATGAAATAATAGCTGGCAAAGCCATAATATCTAGGATATATGTCATCATATTTTTTGGATTTATTTTGGCTAAATGTTACATATGCCCAGTAAAATGAAGTATCAGTATAGGATGGCTCTACATTATAAATCATCCATATGGCATCTATATATCCATCTTTATCTGAATCATATTTTGAAAAATCAATATCTTTATCTCTTGCTTGAAGATATTCATTTAATATTAATCCGCTTCCTGTATCATAATATCTATCCTTAGTTGCATCATAGCTAGAATAATATGATGCCTCTTTAGATGGCTTAAACCAGGTAGTATCAATATCAAATGTTAAATTCAATCTTCCATTACTACTTTTTTTATAATAACTTGATACAGACTCAAAGCCTGTAGATTCACTTGTACCATTAAATGCTTCGTTAATACTACTAATCATATCACTAGTTGTATATCCACCTAAATCTACTGGAACAACTAATACATTAACATCACCAAGTGATGGCATAGCATTTAATGATAAATATGGACCATTATATTTTAAATTATCTATAAAATGAGTTCCTTTAGAAAAATATGCATATAAATCTATGCTATCTTTATCAGTATAAATGACATCTGTTGTTTTTAATGTTTGATATGTGTCCTTATAAGTCCATCCTCCAAAATTCAATCCTTCCTTTTTAGGATCGTCTGGGAATGAAAAATTTCTTCTATTTGTAGTTTTTTCAGTTTTATATAATTCATCATCTACATAATAATTTACATTTAATTCTTTATTAGGAATTGCTTTATTCGCAGCAGCTCCTTCTGCAATTTCCATCAATGAATTAATATAAGTACATGAACCTAATAATGGTAATAATAAAACTATAAAAAGAAACACAATTAATTTAGTTTTTTTCTTCATTTAATGCACCTCTTTATCATCATCAAATGAATATAAGTCATTAACCTTTGCATATTCTCTTTCAAATGATAATATTAATGAATCCATATCAACCTCTTCGAATTTAAAAGGAATCATATCCTTAACTAATTTTCTTTCGTAGTTGTTATATGCATTAGGGTTCTTTAAATAATCATTTAAAATAATTCTATTATCTTCGAATAATCCATAGCCTTCTGCTTCTAATAAAATTAGATTGCTCATGCATAATGAATCATCAATTGGAATAGATTTTTTAACAACAAGGCTAAACTCATATCCATCTGCATAATCATAATAAAATTTAGATACCTTATTCTCTAATAAATAATAATTTTGATATTTACTAGCATAATCTACAGTATCCTTAAATTCTAGTAATCCATCAACCTTCTCCGCTTCGGTGATTAATTCCATCTTACTTGTAGTTATATTGCATAGATGATTTCCACTAGCACGAAGTAATACAACAATAGATGTGATTAAATCAGCTATTGTATTTCTAAATGGAACCATAAATTTTCTATTAAGCTTACTAGGATAGTCAATATAATTTAATTCTATTTCAATAAAATAGTATTTATAAATATAGGTTAATACCTCATAGCATGTTTCAAAATCTTCCACTCTATATGCTTCAGTAAACTGATCACATAAAATACGATCTACGAAAATAGGATTTAATATAAATCTTAAAACATATAATCTATTAGTTAAAAATTTATATGATTGGCTATTCTTTTTTAAATTTTTATATAATAATAACTCCTTAAATTCATCATTATGACTAATAAGGTAGCTTTTTATATAATCCTTTAGTCTATCCTTTTTTTGCTTCATAATTTTTTCACCTAATACATTATACCATATTTTTTGTACAATTTTAAGTTTTACTAACTTTAATATTAAGTGAAATTATGTTAAAATCACTAAAGGTGATATTTATGACAGAGCTTCTATCTCCTGCAGGAGATTTTACTTCAGCTAAAGTAGCATTATATAATGGCTGTGATGCAATATATTGTGCAGCGGAGCGTTTTGGTGCTAGAGCTTACGCTAAAAATTTAACAATGGATGAGCTTAAAGAGCTTCTTATATTAGCTCATAGCTTAAATAAAAAAATATATGTAACAGTAAATACAATAATTAAAGAGGATGAATTAGATGATTGTATTTCATTTGTTAAAGAGCTTTATAAAATTGGTGTTGATGGGCTTATATTAGCTGATTATGCCTTAATTAATTATGTTATAGACAATTGTAGTGGCATGGAAGCACATATATCAACACAGGCTGGAGTTAAGAATTTAGATGATATTAAATTCTTTGAAGAACTTGGCGCTAGACGTTGTGTTGTAGCAAGAGAAAATACAATTGATGAAATAAAATATTTTAAAGCAAATTCTAATATGCCACTTGAGGTATTTGCTCATGGAGCACTTTGTGTATCCTATAGTGGTGGATGCCTAATGTCATCACTTCTAACATTAAGAAGTGGTAATAGAGGACGCTGTAGTCAAAATTGTAGAAGAGAATATACATTATATAAAAATGATAAGCCTATTGATAAAAAAGCATTCTTTTTATCAATGAGAGATTTAAATACTTCTTCTAATCTTAAGGAATTAATTAATTTAGGTGTTGATTCAATTAAGCTTGAGGGTAGAATGAAAAGCCCTGAATATGTGAAAATTGTAACAAGCGAATATCGTAAAAAAATTGATGATAATAAATATAATACGCCGCTTTTAGAAACAGTATTTCATAGAAATTATACTAAGGGTTTCTTATTTGGAGAGGATAGAGGATCAATTGTTGATATCTCTAAACGTAGTAATGAAGGTGAACTTATTGGTATTATCAAAAATAAAAAGGATAAGCTAACAGAAATCGAATTATCTAAAACATTAAATGTTAAAGATAGAATTAGAATTGAAAATAATGGCTTAGATTATTATTTTACAATAGATACTATTTATAACAAGAATAAAAAAGAGGTTCAATCATCTATAGGTATTTCATATTTAAATATTTTTAAAGATATGAAGCCTAATTCTAAAATATATAAAATGATTGATTCAACTATTGATATTTCAATTGATAATAAATATAAAAAAGGTATTACAATTGAAATATTTGGTAAAGAGAATTCAAATCTAACAATAACTACAGTTATCGACGGAAAGAAATTTAGTGGCAAGTCAGAACAATTATTACAAGAGGCTAAATCTAGACCAATTGATGATGATACATTATTTAAGCAATTAGCTAAGCTAAATGATACTTCTTTTTATCTAAAGGAAATAAATAATCATTTAGTTGGTGATTTATTTATTACTGTTTCAGGTATTAATGAAGCAAGACGTAATCTAATTAATAATATTAATTCATTTATGCAGCATTCACGTGAATTTAATGATATTAATACTAAAATTGAAAAGATTAATTATGATAAAGATGATTTAACTATTACTGCCTTTTGCGTGAATGATGAGCAATATAAAGCACTAAGGGATTCAGGTATTGAAAATATATATTACAAAAATTATGCTCCTTATGTAGGAGAATTAAAAGATATAAATAATGATTCAATACTTGTTGGAAATTATGGTGGTATATATAAATTTAGTGGTAAGGAATTAACCTCTGATTATTCTTTTAATGTAATTAATAGTAAAGCAATATATGACCTACATAAGGCAGGTATAAAATATGTTACTCCTTCTTTAGAAGCTTCATATAAAGATTTATGTAACATGGTTGATGGCTATAAAAATCAATATGGTAATAATCCTAATTTAGAAATAATTGTTTATGGAAAACAAAATTTAATGACTTTAAAGTATTGTCCTTTAAGACGCTATGGTGAATGTGGTAAATGTAATCAAAATAAATATGAAATATCTGATGATATTGCAAAATTTGGAATATACCATGATGGATGTATTACACATATTGTTAATGAAAAGCCATTAAATTTAATTGATGATTTAGATAATATATTTAAGCTTACTTCTAGAATTAGATTACAATTTACTACTGAATCATATGATGATGTAATTAGAATTGTTAATGAATTTAAAGATAAAATAAAAAATCCTAATAAATCATATTTCAATAAAGAAACTGATACAAGAGGATATTTTAAGCGAGAAATATTATAAAAAAATGCACATTCAAAATGTGCATTTTTTAATTAATTATAATGTAATACTGCTGAAGTATATTTACTGATAAAATCAATGTTATTTAATAAATCCTTTACAGCAACTGATAATAATACATCACCATTTCTCTCTAAGTAAGCAACAATACCACCAGTTACAAAAATAGAACGTTCAAAATTGAAATTATGGAAATCTTTAGATGTATAATAATCTTTAAATTTAATAGTTAATGTCATAATTAAAGATGATATTTTAGATATTTGAATATCGAAATTATTTCTTTCTACTATTTCCATTATTAATAAAGCAAAATCTAAAATAAATTTTTTAGTATCTTCATATAATAAATCTATAGATTTAAAATTATTAATAATATAATCTGATATATTTTCAGTGATTTTATGCTGTAAGTCATCTAAATCTAAAAAATTTCTATAGAATGTTGACTTATTAATATTAGCAATTTCACATATTTCTTTAATTGTAAATTTTTTCTTTTTCGAAGCTAATTCTACATAGGCTGAAAAGATTGCCTTTTGGGTTCTTTCTACCCTTTTGTCCATGTATAACTCCCCCTTTATCCAATAGACTATAATTTTAATTTTTTAGTTTACAACAATATTTTTTGTTATATAATATAGTGTAGCATAAGTATCATCTATTATCAAGAATGATGATACAGAAAGGAGAAAAAATGGATTTCGTAAAAAAGAATATAGCTAAATGGGCTTGTGCTTTAGTTCTATTAGTTGTTGGTATTTTATGTATCGTTGCAGGAGCTGCATCAGATGGTCAAACTGCTGGTTCTGCATATGAAGGTATATCAATTACTATTGGTGTAGCACTATTAGTTATTTCATCATTAGTTTTAATTTTAGCACTTGTTGCTTCTATTTTATCTAAGGGTGATACTAAATTTGGTGTTGCAGCAATTGGCGTAAGTACAACATTAGCTTTAGGTATTTTCTTCATAGCAAATAAAGGATTAGGTGGAGAATTAATTTGGTTATTCTTAAATTTCGTACCTTATGTATTAATCGTTGTTGGTGCAATCGTAGCTTGCGATGTAATCTTAACATTAATCTTTGGTATTATTAAGAAGCAACAAGTTAAAGCTCTTATAATCGCTACAGTTATCTCTGTATTATTTGCTGCAGTAGCTATTATCTTAGGTGCATTAATGATTGGTGATGATCCAGTAATCGCAAAAAATACACAATTAATTATCTTCGGTATTATAATTGTTATTTTTGCAGTTCTTGCTGCACTTGCAACTTTCATTACTATGCCAACTAAGAAAAATAATGATAATGTAGTTGACGCTGAAGTTAAAGACGCTGAATAAGAATAAAGAAAACCGTGTTTATCCACGGTTTTTTTTATTTTATTTAAAATTTGTTTATTTCATGAATTACAAATGCGAACCAAACAATAATAAATACAATAGTTACAAACGCATTTATCGCTGTTGCAATAATATTTAATTTTCTACCTGTTGCAGCTTTTTTTCTTTTTTCTTCATTTTTGCTATTTAAACCAAGACATGAAAGTACAATTCCTGGTATCATTGCCAAAACCATACCTGGACACCAGCAAAATGCTAGTGAAGCAAATCCATATGCATACCCTATTACCGCAAAGACTTTGTAGGGACCTGTATCAGCATCAACTTCTTCTTTTTCTTTTAAAGATTTATCTGTCTCACGACCACAGTATTCGCAAAAATTAGCTTCTTTTTTTATTTCTGCACCACAGTATTTACAATACATTTTTAATTCTCCTTATTAGATTATTCATTAGAATCTTTTTTATCTTCTTTTATTTCAGTTCCGTATCTTAATCTATCTTCTTTGATTAGCTTAATAACAATATCAGCAATCTTAGGATCAAATTGTGAACCTTTGCAGCGTTCAAATTCAGAAATAATCTTATCCTTTGTATAAGGCTCTTTATATACTCTCTTTGTAGCCATCGCATCATAGCAGTCAGCACAACAAATGATTCTTGCGATAAATGGAATTTCTTCTCCCTTTATACCTGTAGGGTATCCTCCTCCACCATAACGCTCATGGTGATATTTAGCACCCTCAACAATGTGTGGAATAGTTGTAATACCATCTAGAATCTTAGCACCTGCAGTCGTATGACTCTTCATTATTTCGAATTCTTCATCTGTAAGTCTACCAGGCTTATTTAAGATTTCTAGTGGAATAGAAATTTTTCCAATATCATGTAATAAGGCAATATAATATATATTATCTATCTCATCATCACTTAAGTTTAAAGCTTTAGCAATTTCTCTAGAATAAATACCTACACGTTTAGAGTGACCATTTGTATATTTATCCTTAGCATCGATTGTTCTAGCAATTGCTTCTATTGATTCAATAGTAATAGCTTTATATTCATTTTGGCGTTGAATAGCTTTTTTAGTTCTTCTTCTAATAAACCAGAAGTTTGAGGCAATTATTAGTGATACGACTAATATTGCTATAATAACCCAGAACCATACCTCTTCATAGATATGATTAGGCTTAATTATTGTAATTTCTATCTCATTACTCTTTTGATCAAATTCATCTAATAAATATGCATGGAATGTATATTTACCACCTCTTAGGTTTGTATATGAAATACTTGTTTGACCATCAGGTAATAATTTATACTCACTATCGATTCCATCAGTTTTATAATATAATCTATGACCTCTACTTGGTCTAAATCCTAAAACTGATAAATCAAATTCGATACGATAGCTATTTTTATCAATAGTTATTGAATTATCATAATATCTATTGCCATCTACATCAACATAATTAACATCAATTTTTATTGGAATAATATTTACCTTTGAAATATTAAAATCATATACAAAAATACCATCAGATGTTTGGAAATAATATTTTTGAGATTCTTCATCATAATATCCTGATGTATTACTTACTATTTCTTTTAATCCATTAGTTGAATCATACATTTCGTAATTAATCAATCTACCTTCAGCTAATGATGCTTCTAAAGAATCAGTTATATAAATTTGATTTTGACTACATATAACATATTTATAATGATTATCATCCAATTTAATTTTAGACAATTCAACAATAGAGCCTTTTACATAAGGAATTACTATTTCTTTTGATACTGGCTCTCCATTTATGTATTGTAATGCGAAAAATCTACTATTTAGGTTATAATATAATATTTCTCCATCATATAAGAATTTTAAGCTATTACCTTCTACATTTTTAATAGTAGGAATTCCTTCTATTTGTGTAAAATCATCGTTAATTTTAAATAATCCCTTTGATTGATCATATATAATCTCATTATTAGGACCTTTATTAATATATAAAACATTTGATCCTGTAGCATAAATATATAACTTTTCTAAATCAAATTTCATTATACCTTTTGAATATCCTAAAGCGATAAAATTATCAAAGGCTCTTAAGTCTCTAATCATAGTTATATATTCTAATTTTGTGTCACCTGTCTTAGATACAATCGCATTTTCTAATTCAGTTTGTCCATATATTTTAGTACTATCTGTCTTAGGATCATATTCTACTAAACCAATACCATATGCTGCAAAATAAATTTTATCTTTATATATTTCAGCATCTCTAAAATCTAATGTTGTTATACTATTATTTGTAGCATATGTTTCAATTACAGGCATAATAGTATTTGGAACTATCTTACCTTGTTTTAAATCATAAGAATAAATTCCTCTTTTTGAAACAATATATAATATATCCCCATATTTTTCCATTGCAAAGACATTTCTATCTAATGCTGGAGTTTTAGGAAGAGATTGCCATATTGGATCATCAAATAATAAATTCAATAATTGGTTTTTAGTAATTATTGAAACACCTGTTGAACTTACGCTGTGTGATGCAACCCAGAGGTTACCCTCATAATCGATCATAAAATCAATTATTTGAGCTTTATTAACTAAATTATCAGCTAATGAATATTCATGTGTGTCAGCATCAAAACAATAAACACCTTTATTTTCGGTACCTATAAATACTGTATTAGTTTTAGGTGAAAATAATGTTATATTAACTTGATCATCAATCATATCATATTGGATATCTGATAATTTTTGTTTTACTAAATCATATCTTAAAACACCTGTTGTTCTAGATATTAATAGAATATCGTCATAAATATGAATATCAAGAACTAATCCATCTTCTAAGATTAATTCGTTTTTACTATTATAGATTCCATCTTCATTTGTATAATAGAATGTGTTTCTTTTTACATCTATTGCGATATCATTAATTCCTTTATTTTCAGTACCTGAATAGATATATGATTCTTGCGTTTCAATATCATAGATAATAATACCTGAAGCTGAAGATATATATAATTTATTATTTTGACTGTCTAATGCCAAATCAAAAAAAGAAAATTTTTCAGTAGTTTCAAATAATTTAATTAAATAGAATTTGTTATTAACAAACTTAATAATTTTATTGGTTGTTAAAATATATAAAATATTATCTTTTTGTTTTAAAGCTCTTACATTTACAATATCATAAGTTTTCCCATTTTCTTCAAATGATGTATATGTAACAAATTCATTTGAATCATATCTAACTAAACCAGAATATTGTCCTATCCATACATAACCATCATCAGTTTGACATAGTGCTTCTACGCCTGATACTTCTAGGTTGATTGGAATCTCGGTTTTATCACTTAAATAAGAGTGGGCATCAACTTTTGTTAATGAAAAAGAAATCATCAATACAAACAAAAGGAATGATAATATGAGAAGTTTTCTTTTCATTAAAAAACCCCCTTTCTTTTTTTATATAATATACAAATGTAATATACAAAAATATTATACCATAATTAAATAAAAAAAAGCACTATAAAGTGCTATTCTTTAAATACTTGAGTAATAAATTTAGAGATTAATATGGTATTAGTCCAATAAATCCTAAGAAATTAGCTATAAAAAATACGATAAGAGATATTAAAAATAAATAGCCAAATATCTTTCTTAATACTTTAATTGGATCTTTTGGATTATCATAATCTTCAACTGATGCGAAATGATCAATTAATAAGAAAAACACATATAATAGAAAAGAAAATCCCATTATTATACCAATAATTATTAGAAATATTCTCATTAATTATTAATCTCCTTATCAATTAAATAATTTATTTCTTCACTTAGATTATTTAATAATTGATTAACATTATCTACTAATTCTAGATATTCTTCAACAAATGGTAGGTTATAAAGTTCTTCTTTTTTAAATTCATATTCTTTTTTATAGGCATTATATTGATTAAATTGATTAAATTCTTTAGAAGCCACCATTTTCTTTTGAATATTCTTTAATTCAGTAAATCTATTAATAATTTCAGAATTATTTTTTATATATGGTTCTAATTCTTTTAATCTTTTTACTTCAGGTAAAGAATTAAAATAATCAATGATTTTATCTTTAGTCTTCAACTAATTCACCTATCATAAACCATGTTTTAGCTTCTGTAACTTTAACTTTAACTGTCTTACCAATTAATGATTTATCATTTGATTTAAAATGAGTTAATTTAAGATGCTTTGAATAACCACACATCATTCCGTCACCATTTTTAGATTCTGAATCAACTAATACTTCAACTATTTTTCCTACAAATCTTTCATGTCCTCTTAAGTAGCCTTCATTAGTTTTTTCAATTAATCTATTTAAACGATCATGCTTTTCTTCTTCAGTTACATCATCTTTCATTTTAGCTGCAGGTGTGCCTTCTCTTGGTGAATAAATGAATGTAAATGCACCTTCAAATTTAGCATTTTCAACTAGCTTTAATGTGTTTTGGAATTGTTCTTCAGTTTCGTTAGGGAAGCCTACAATAATATCAGTTGTTATAGAAATATCAGGAACTAATTCTCTTAATCTTGTTATTTTTGACATATATTCTTCATATGTATATTTTCTATTCATAATTTTTAATATGTCATTATCACCAGATTGAACAGGTAAATGTAGGTGTGGCATTACACTCTTACAATCCCTCATTGCAAGCATAGTCTTTTCATCTAAATCTCTTGGATGGCTTGTTGTATATCTAATTCTTTCAATACCAGTTTTGTCTAGATCATACAATAGATCACCAAATGTATAATCAGAACCTAAATCCTTACCATATGCATTAACATTTTGACCAAGTAATGTAATTTCTTTATACCCATCTTTTACTAATTCTTTTACTTCATTAATAATATCTTCCTTAGCTCTAGATCTTTCTCTACCTCTAGTGTATGGCACTATACAATATGTACAGAATTCATCACATCCAAACATGATATTAACCCAAGCCTTATGATGAGATTCTCTAACCTTAGGTGCATCTTCTAATATTGTACCCTCATTAGATAATACTTCAACTACTTTAGCTTTTGTAAAATATGCTTGATATATTAATTCAGGTAAGTGGTGTCTATTATGTGTACCAAAGATAATATCTACATCATAGGATTCAATAATCTTTTTAGTAGCATTTTCTTCTTGTGGCATACATCCACAAATACCAACTATCATATCAGGATGCTCTCTTTTTCTACCCTTTAATTGGCCTAATACACCCCAAATTCTTTGTTCAGCATTTTCTCTAATTGCGCATGTGTTTAATAATACGACATCGCTATTCATAGGATCAGTTGATTTTACATATCCAACTGATTCTAAAATACCTGCCATAACTTCGCTATCTGCTTCATTTCCTTGACAGCCATATGTAAAAATATAATATGATCTTCCTTTACCTAAATCATTATATTTATCATTATTTGTATATCTAATTGTTTGAATCTCTAGGTTTCTTCTTAATTTAGCATCCTTTAAAGAAGGCATGCTGATATTTAACTTATTCTTCATTATAAAATCACCAAAAGTATTATACTCTATATATTCTATTTATCAAGAGTATATTTCTTACTAAATCTAATAATTTGATTGCCAGTATCCTTGATATCAAGGATAACACCATTTAATATATATTCATTATTTGTACTAACAGGAAGTGGGTCAAAAACTCCAGTTCTAAATCTTTTTATAACTGCGTCCTTATCATCACCTAAAACTGATTCATAAACACCACACATTCCCATATCAGTAATATAGCAGGTGTTATTATAAACCTCTTCATCTGCTGTTTGAATATGAGTATGAGATCCTACTACAGCAGTTACCTTACCTGAGAAATCATAAAAGAAAGCTTTCTTTTCTGAAGTAGCATCAGCATGAATATCAACTATTATATAATCAGCTTTTATTTCATTTAATAATCTATCCATTGTTTTAAATGGGCAATCTAAAGGAGTGTTAGAATATACTCTACCAAGTAAATTTACTAATGCGATAGTCTTATCATTATATTTTACATATAATACTTCTTTTCCAAATTCAGTATTTAAATTAGCAGGTCTTGCGATAGTGGAATCATTAATAAATTCTTTTATTTCCTTTTTAGAAAATGTATGATTTCCCATAGTGAATCCTGCAAATCCAAGCGATTTTAAAGCTTTATAATGCTTAATATTTAATCCCTTACCTGATGTAACATTTTCAGCATTTGCAAAAGCAATATTTATTTTATATTCTTTTTTTATTTCTTCTAGGTGTTCTTCAAATACCTTAATAGTATTTTCGCCTACAATATCACCAAAATATAATATACGCATATTCTAAACCTCCTAAATAATAAAGAGTGAGATAACTCACTCCTTAATTTTTATTTTGCAACCTCAGTAGCTCTCTTTTCACGAATAACAGTTACTTTAATTGTACCAGGATATTGAAGCTTTTCTTCAATTTCTTCCTTAATTTGTCTTGCGATAGAGAATGTTGATAAGTCATCTACCTCATCTGGATTAACGATAACTCTAACTTCACGACCTGCTTGAATAGCAAAACTTGAAGCAACACCCTTAATACTATTAGAAATAGCTTCAAGATTTTCAAGACGCTTAGTGTAGTTTTCTAATGAATCAGATCTTGCACCAGGTCTAGCACTTGATAATGCATCAGCAGCTGCAACTAATACAGCAATAATAGTCTTTGGTGCTACATCCTCATGATGTGAAGCGATAGCGTCAACTACCTCTTTTGGTTCATGATATTTATTAGCTAATTCAACACCAATTTCAACATGGCTACCTTCAATTTCATGGTCACATGCTTTACCGATATCATGTAATAAACCAGCACGTCTAGCAACTATTTCATTTTCTCCAATTTCAGCAGCAAGCTTACCAGCTATCATAGCTGTTTCGATTGAATGAGCTAATACATTTTGTCCATAGCTTGTACGGAAATGTAATCTACCTAATAATTTAACTAAATCAGGATGGATTTTTCCAATACCAGTTTTGAATACTGCATCCTCGCCCATTTCGCGAATAACCATTTCAACATCATTACGACATCTTTCAACAACTTCTTCAATTCTACCTGGATGGATTCTACCATCAGATACTAAGATTTCTAATGAACGCTTTGCAATTTCTCTTCTAACTGGATCAAAGCTTGATAATACAACAGCTTCTGGAGTATCATCAATAATTAAATCTACGCCAGTTAAAGATTCAATAGCACGAATGTTTCTACCTTCACGACCAATAATTCTACCCTTCATTTCCTCGATAGGAAGTGATACAGTAGTTACAGTTGACTCTCCTGCTGTCTCTCCTGCATATTTTTGAATAGCAAGAGCTAAAACATTCTTAGCCTTTGCCTTAACCTCGAACTTAGCTTTTTCTTCCTCGTCTTTAATATATGTTGCAATTTCTTGCTTCATACGCTCATGAACGTCGTCCATGATAATCTTACGTGCTTCTTCACGTTTAAGACCTGAAATCTCAATAAGCTTTTGTTCTTGTTGCTTTAAGATTGCCTCAACCTTATTATTTTGTTGTTCTAATTCTGCTTTCTTTTCATCAATTTTTTGCTCTTTTGAATTAAGTAATTCTTCACGTCTATCAAGATTTTGACTTCGACGATCTAATGTATCTTCACGTTGATTAAGCTTATTTTCAAGCTCAACAACAACATTTTTTCTCTCCTTAATATCATTTTCAGCAGATTGCTTTAATTCAAGAATCTCCTGTTTAGCTTCATTAATTGATTCCTTTTTCTTTCTTTCTGCATCAGCCTCAGCGTCAGCAATAATTTTTTCGACTTGTTCTTTACTCGCTTCTAGTGTCTTTTCATTCTTTTTTGATTTAATGAAGAAAAATACACCGACTACCCCAAAAATCAAACCCAAAATAATAAGGAGGATGTCAACCACTAAGGGAATTTCTAATAATAACATTTTATGCCTCCAATATTATATTTATAACGTAGTTAAACCTACTCTTCCATTATACGTTTTTTAAAACCATTAGTCAATTAAAAATACCCTATATGTTAAAATTATATATAAATACAATATTGTATATTATTACATTTTGTTATTCACTTTATAATATTTTTTGATATAATAAAAGTAGTTTTTAAAAAAGAGGTAAAGAATATGAAAAAAAATGAAGAATCTACTTCTAAAACCAAGTTCAAATTTGGTAGAAATCCTCTTAGCTTAATAATTGTCATAGTTAGCTTAGCAATAATTATTTTTGCTGTAGTAACTATTTCAAGCTATGTTACTACTTGGAATGATAATCAAGTAACTCCATTTGTTACAGCTAAGGCATCTGATTCTACTAAGGCATCTGATTCTACTGATGCTAAAAAGGATAGCTTACCTACAAGCTTCTCACTTGGTGAAGAAAGTGATACTAATAAAATCTATAGAATGAATGGAAAAGATTTTAACGTAATTGATTTTACTCTAGAATGTACAGAATATGGTCAAAATACTAACGGCTATGCTCAATTTAGCTGTTCTGCAAAATGGAATGCAAATACATCAAATAAAACATCTGTATTAAAGCCTTTCACTAATAGCAGCGAATATAATATTCAATTTGCATTCTGCTTAGCATCTGATTGGGTTGGCATTTGTAAATATGCGTCAGCAGTAACTAAAAAGACAATATCTTCTAGCAAAGAGAGTGCTGATACTTTTACAAAGTCAATTAATGGATTAACAAGCTATCCAGCAACTGCAAGTACTTTCCCAGTACCAGTTAAGGTTTATACACCAGATTTATATGTATGTATAACATTCCAATATGAAAACAATGGTACTATTACAGAAAATTATATTTTAAAATATACATATGATGATTATCATACTGATAGTACAGTTGGTGGACATAATTAGGAAGAAAAAATCTCAGGAATTTCCTGAGATTTTTTTATTCTTTAATTATTTCTTTTGCTCCTTCAGCAACTACTTCTATATAATCTTAATCATAAAATAATAATTATAAAAGAAATAAAAGCTCAGGTTATCCTGAGCCTTTGCTAAGCGAGTTCTTCTACAAATTTGTATTTTAAGAGTGTCTTATTCATCATATCCATTGGATCAATGGATTTGATGTTTGAAACTAAGTTAATTATTGCCTTTGAGCTTCCTGAGATAAGTTTGACTCCCGCCTCGTTTTTTCCTACAGGTACTGTACCATAGGAATTTACATTCCAGAATACAATTTCAGGTGTCTTATATCCCTTGTCATCCATCTTCTTTTTGAAGATTTCGTAACAAGACATATAACCTCCGCTATCATATTCAATGGCACTGTCAAACTGCATATCGGAAATTATGACGATTTGGTCTAAGGCATCTTCTTCTTTGAAATCCTTTGAATTGTAAACATCATATACGAGGTTGAATACACGCTCGATATTTGTGTTTGAACATTCATTGTATCTTCTTAACATTTTGACCTTATCCTCTATTTTTTCAATAGAGCTTAAGTCAATTAATTCTGGATTAGAAGAAAATGTCACAAACTTATCCTTGAAAGGACCTGTCAACCTTGCGGAATGTAAGAGTGACATAGCGTCTGCAATGTCAAGTGGAGCTATTTTATTACGTCCCCAAGTCATTGAGCCTGAACCATCTCTTACGACAAGGCATTTGCCTTTAACTTCCCCTTCGTTTACAAGGGTATCCCAGGTTGCTTTGTAATACTTACTTTCATCTTTATTGTAGCTATATTTTATTTGTCTGATAAAATTAACTACATCTAATACTTCTGTATGCATTACAGATGGATCCTTTATTGAAGCCTCAAGGAAATCATTCCACCTATCAAAGTCATTTCTATTAAACGCATTTCTGTATTTATTCAATGCCTTTGAAGGTACACATTCGTATTCAAAGTTATAAGACTTTTCTCTTAAATTATTCTCTATTATCATACCCTCTCTTAGGTAAGAGAGAGTTTTACGGTAATCTTTTAAGCTTAATCCAAGCTTTCTAGCAATTAATCTAGCAAGCTTTCTTTGGTATTCATTTGAAGTATTAACTGAAGGCATCCACTTTGCAAGTAGGCTGTATTCTTTACCTTCTTTCTTTAGTGAAACATCTTGGTTTAATGTTTCACCAATGTATTTTATTACATTATCTTCAAGCTTAGTACCAATTAAACTTAAAAGGTCATCGAACCTTCCATAGTCCTTGATAATAGGAATTAATTTGTCTAAGAACTCTACTTCATCTTCGCTTATTAGAGCAAGGAGACCTCTAAACAGATCCCTTTCTCCTATTCCACCTCTTATGTCCCTAGTATAGAGCATAAGCTTTAGTGCATCTATCCTATTTTCTTGGTAAGCCTTCGAAAATAGGTAATTAACCATTAGGTTATCTCCTCTATATCCTCCGACTAACGTGAAATAGTCTAAGCACTTGTTGCCTGTGGAATTGTAGGCAATGTCACCATTCAACGTGGTTGTTTGGTTCAATTCTTGTTCTGCCTTTTCTATAAAGGACATAATTACCACACTCCTTCTGAAACAAGATGCTAATTGCTGCACAATGTGCACTGTTAAAAAAATGCTCAAGAAATTAATATCATGTATTAATTGCTGTATGCATCTTTAAAATATGGAAGGTGTTTTTTGTGATTTAAAACCACATATTCCAAGATACTTTACTGTAATAAAAAAAAATAGATTAGTAAGTTTTTATTGCTGTTTGTATCTTTACAATATTAATATGGGTAGATTTTTTATAATCACAACTATTTTTTAAAAAAATTAAAAAAAATAGAAAGCTTTATTGGCTCTCTATTTAACAAGATACGTATATATTCATTTTTACATTTAATTATAATTTTTTACAGCTTATTAAGTTTCCATTCGATCATGTCAAAATATTAATTGCTGTGTGTATCTTTACATTATTTAATATAGGAATATATTTTATGCATGCCAAATATATTTTAAATTATTTTAAAATACTTTCTAAATCTCTTAAATCATCGAATGCGTGTATATCCTTATCTAATATATTACATACTAGCTTATATAGCTTATTCGCGTCAACCAAATATGAATTAGAATCTAATATTTTAACCTTTTTGGCTATATTTCTTTTTAGCATAAGTGGTAATAGCTTTTCATAATTATCTGATATATGAGGATTTAATGATGAATAGTGTCTAGGCATTTTAAATTCAATCATTTTACCATTATCATTAGTATAGAATGTATAAATATGATCTGTAAATCTATCAAGAACATTATATTCTTCTTCAATTGAATGAACAAATGTATTTTTAGATAATGGGGCTCCTATGAATAAAATATATCCATTATTTTTTAATTTACCAAATGAACCATTAGGTGGCACTGGTGTTTTAGCATTATCATCATCTTTTATATAATTAGATGCGTTAGTGCCATATGCTACTACTGAATGAGTAGGATGATTACTTCTAATAAAATCCTTATCTAATATTGCCATATTAGTTAAATATCCAACGCATGAATTAGGTTCTTCTTTATTTAATATGTCATTATCATTTCTAATGCTTCCCCAGGTATGAGACGGAAATAATAATAAGCCATTTTTAAAAAATGCTTTAAAAGAATCTAATACAGTATTAGCTCCACCTTCTATATTTTTTATACTAGAAAACGCAGAATGAATCATGATTGTCTCATTACCAGTTAATCCTATATTATTTAAATCATTTAATAAATCTTCCTTTTTATACATTTATATCACCATAGGTAATATAACATAAATATAAACAAAAAAATACCCTTATATAATCCTAGGAGCCAAAATATATGACAACTAATAAATCGAGGTAAAGGGCCTTAGAGGAACGAAAGAGGTAAAAATAGGCACCATTGAGAAAGGAGGAAAAAACGCTCCTAAGATTATATAAGGGTAATTATTATTTAATTTTTCTTTACAATTATAATATGGAAAGATTTAAAAAAATCGCAACTATTTTTTAAAAAATATTAAAAAAATTAGAGAGCTCTATTTAGCTCTCTATTTAACAAGATACATTAATTGTTTTTTGTTTACAGCCTATGTGGATTTTTCATGATAATAAAATAAAAGTAATATTTTATTGCTGTAAGTATCTTTACAATTATAATATGGGAAGATTTTAAAATATCACAACCAAAATAAGAAATAAAATAGAAGATTTTTTATTTCTCTTCTATTTCTTCACTATTTTTATCATATCTTTTCATAAATATATCTATTTTATATTGCTTAGTATTATTAAAATCACTTAAATAGGCCTTAAAATAATAATTATCTATTTTATTTTTATCTATACCAAACATATTAGTTATTAAATAATTATTATCTTCTCTTAAATCTATAATTATCTCATTTTGTCTTTTAATTATTTTATAATCATGATTAGCATAATCAGATTCATGATAAGAATAGCTCTTTTCAATAATATCTAATGGATTAATTGCTTCCACTATATCTTTTTTTAATAATGTTAATAATCTTTTTAATCTTTTAGATAACAATATTAATGAGTTATCTATCTCCCCATTAGATAATTTATTACTAACAAATGAATCCATATAAAGTGGATATATATCCCCAAATATATCTTTATTTGACATAAATTCTTCAATTTTTTCTAACGCAATTCCCTTACATGTTAATAAATCTTCAAAATAAGGATCACCATTTATTTTAAGCTCATATCTTGGTTGATTTAATCTTTCAAATGCTTCATCATATTTTTCTTCTGTAAATCCATTTTCACTTGTGTCTACAAGGCGAAGATATAATATATAATCATTTTCATAAATTATTTCATCAGTTTCATAATCATATATATTACTATCTAGAATAACATAGATAAAGGGCTTTTTAGCAATTAAATAATTATATATTTCTGATAATTTATAAGTGTTTATATTATCATATGTAATATAATCCACTTTCTTATCATATTTTTTAAATAGATCATCTATTAAATTCTTATTTTTTTCGTAATAATTATTATTAGAAATGATTACAATATTAGCTTCAAATTCGTTACTTAAATCTATTAATCTTTCAAGCTTATTTTCTTCTGCAATACCATTAATTAATTCTTTATCACCTATTGAGTTTAAAACACCATCTATTTCTAAAAATATAGCTGAATAATTTTCCATAAAACCACCAATTACTTTGTTAATAAAGCTTGTACTTTTAGCTTATCATTATATTTATCATCAATTTTTGTTCCATATATCATATTAATATTAGGATACACATTTCTTAATTTATAAATAAGCTCTGTAACTGTACTTAAATCTAGATCACTGCCACTAGTGATATTAAATATACATTTAGTAGCTTCTTTATCACTAAATCTATTAATTATTAATTCTTCACTAGAATTATTAAATATTTGTGAAATTGTTCCTACTATTTCACCCTTTGATAACGATTTGATATCTTCAACATCTATATTTACAAGATTTGATCTTGTATCTGCAGTTAATAATTCATCTATATCATTTATAAAATTACATTTAACTAATTTATTATAAAATTCTTCACCAAATAATTCCTTATAATCCATAATTTAATCTTCCTTTCTTTTTAAATATTTAATAGATTTATTAATTTAATTATATCATTATTATATAAATGAAAATCATGAAAATAGAAAAATTTAAGAGCCTAAAAATAGGCTCTTTAAATCTTCAGAATAACAGCTATTTTGTAATTTTAGAATTGAATTATTAAATATTTGTCTAATTCTTTCACGAGATAATTTAATCTCCTTTCCGATTAGCTCAAATGATTTTTCTTCAGTATTCTTTAATCCAAAATAATTTGTTACTATGTACTTTTCACGGTCATCTAAGATAGTATCAATAGCGTTATATAGTGTCTTATATAATCTATCCTTCATCACTTTATCATAAGGTGTACTTGAATCATCAGCTAGTGTATCAGATAGAGTGAAATCCTCTTTTACTTCCATATCTAATGATAAAATAGAATATGAATAATTTAAATAAGCTAAAACCTTATCTTTACTTAACTTTGTATATTCTATGATTTCATTGATTGATGGTTCACTTTTTAGCTTTTCTCTTAGTGACGCTAAAGCTATATTAAATTTTCTTAATTCTGTTAAAGAATTTTTAGGAATAGTTACTGCCTTATTTTCATTTAAGGCTTTAAAAATTTCTTCCTTAATCCAGAATGCTGCATATGTAGTAAACTTGTTATCAGAGGCTGGGTCATATTTATTTGCGGCAATAGTTAACCCTAGCATTCCTGCTTGAAATAGGTCGTCATAACCTAAGCCTTTATTTAAATATGGCTTTAACATACTTGATACAAGCTTTGAATTAGACATAACAAGCTTTTCTCTTGCTGCATAGCCTTTATTAATTTTTTCAATTAAATCAGCTCTTTTTATTAGAGAAGCCTCACCATAGCTTAATTCCTTTTTAGCTAATAAGCCCATTTGAATTGCAGTACCTAAAGCTTTAGTTTCTTCATCAGTTAATAAAATATTTTTAAATTCCATTGTTTTTACCCTCCAAATAATAGCCACCCAGGGCCAGTCGAATAGTCATACACAAAGAAAAAATATATTTAATTTATTTACGCGCAGTATTAATATGGGAAATTTTTACTTATTCGCAACCATATTATTGAATAAATTAAAAATTAATAACAAAAATTAAAGCTCAAGGCCAATATATGCCCTAAGCTCTAATCCGTGACTACTATTTTTAATTTTATCCATCGCTTTATTGTATCTTTTTCTTACACCCTCGCCGCTTATCTTGAATCTTTTACCAATTTTTTCAAAGCTTAGTTGGTCTTGGTCGAAAAGACCAAGATAAGCACTTACAATTACTAACTCATCCTCATCTAACACTTCCTTAACAGCTCGCATTAATACTTCTCTCATACTTCTATTTAGAAGCTTTGTGCTTGCATCAAGTGAGTCATCTGAGACTAAGTCCTCAAGTGTTAGGTCATCACCAACTGAGTCGTTAAGTGAAGTCACTGAGTTTGTGAAGTCAAGGATGTAATATACTTCTTCAACAGTTGTATCCATACCATCTGCAATTTCTTCTATTGTTGCTTGTCTGCCTAATTCTGTATCTAATTCGTCTTTAACTGCTTTGTATTGCTTAACCTGCTTATTTACATCCTTAGGTAATCTAATACATCTATTGTTGGCAATGCATTGAATTACTTCTGACTTTATCCAAGGTAGGGCGTAAGTACCGAATCTATTTTCATAGTCAGGGTCATACTTATTTGCTGCAGTTGTTAAGCCAAGTGCGCCTGCTTGGAATAGGTCGTCGTAATCTACTCCACGCCCACTATATTTCATTGCAACACACTCTACGTAATACAAGTTGTCACAAACAAGTAACTCTCTCGCCTTATTGCCTTCTTCAATTAGTAACTCTCTTGTTGCCTTTTCTTCATTGTTTCTTGCTACCATTGTTTCAGCTGTTAATCCTATTTGTATTTTTCTTCCTAGTTCCTTTTCTGCATCGATTGTTAATGTTGGTTTTAAATTTTTCATTTTTCTTTCCTCCGAATTATTAAGAAATGCTACTTCAAGCTGAAGCAAAAACAAAAAAAGTGACCCGTTATTAGATCACTTTAATATAATTATGCCAATTTAGTTTTTGGACTTTACATTTATATGCTGGAGTATTTTTTCTTCAGCATATTTTTCTATTTTTGGTTTGTATTCCATATAATAATTTTCAAAAACAATTTTCCATAATTATTTATATGCTAGAGTATTTTTTCTAAATGTATTTCGGCTTAAAAAATGGCTTTGTATCAACGATTTTTTTACTTTTCAAACTCAAATTAAAAAACTCTAATTTTGTAATTATTTCCTCATAATTTTCTTTTTTTATTCCATTTATACTTAAAATATCATATCTATATTTATTTAATAAATCATCTAATGTTTTTATATCATTACTTTGTAGTAAAAAAATTGTCATTAAATCAAATCCCATTTTAGTAATTGATATTTTAGATGGACTTATGTTTATTTTTTTTGCATCATTTATTCTTTTATTTATTAATTCATTTTGTAATTCTTCTTTATAAGTTTCATTTAATAATATTTTCAAAAAATCCTTATATCTATTAGAATATTTAATTTTATTAATCGAGTTCTTTACGATGAATAAATCAATTTCATCCCTACATTCATCATCATTTAAATATTTATATAAAATATCATATTCTCTTTTCCTAATTACAGATTTTATTTCATTTAGAAAGATATCATAATTTTTAGCTATGATATCTTTCTTATCCTTTAATAATAAGTATGCACCCTGTAGTCCAAATAATACTACATATAATTTATAAAATGCATCTTTTTTAATTTCATTCATAATTCCTCTTTTCTATATATTTTAAAAATATAATTTATTTTGTAATTCTTGCGATTCTACCCCAAGGTGGAGTGAATCTAGTATTATTAATTATCCATAAAAGTGGGATATCCTGTCTTGCTGATTCCTTTGGATAATAAGCTTCACCATCAGTAATAAAAACAATTAAATCTATAGTTCCCATCATTTCTCTATATTTATCTAATGAATTGAAAAATGGCATAAAGGTTGTTCCACCTCCACCCTTTATTTTCACCATTTCAGTATCAAATTTAGAAAGTGGAATAGGTTCATATACCTTTTCATCAAATGATACAACTAATCCTTCTATTTCACTTTTTGATAAGCTTACTAATGACTTGATTTCACTTACTGCTTGGCCTATGTCATTATTTGACATTGATCCTGAAGCATCAATTGCAACTAAAAGATTAAGCTTTAGCTTGTTATCAACTTCATTAAAATCAGGAATGAAAAATCCATTATCATATCTTCTATCTGGTGGCGTAAATGAATAATCATTAACCTCAACTGACATAAAATCCTCTAAAATATTTTTCCAATCGATTTGAGGCTTTACTAATTTATCGTATTCTCTTAATACACCAAGCGGTATTTCACCTCTACCTGATTCCTGTATTAAAACTATTACGCTTGCTAAATCCTCATTGGTTTTATCTTCTGCCTTAGAATCAATTTCCCATTTTGAATGATCATCAAGCTTTATATAAACAACTTTAGCCTTTTTCACAATCATTTCATAAACCTCTTCAGCAGTATATTTATAGCCCTCTTCACCATTTGGTGCCTTATGAATAGATTCTAAATTTAAATGCTTGATAGTAATAGAATTAATATCCATATCCTTAGATTTTAAAATATTAGAATTAACTACTATATCACAAGCAATATTAAATAATTCATTATTATATTTAGTTCCTCTATAGCAGTGCTTTAAAACTACATGCAATATTTCATGCATTAGGATAAAATCTAGCTCTGAATTAGATAGCTTATCTAAGAATTCTGGTGAAAAGCAAATTCTTGTACCATCTGTATATGCAGTTTCGCACTCGGGGTCAATACCATATTTCATATTCATTAATAAAAGTCCATAAAATGGATAATCATTTAATAATCTAAGTCTAGCTAATAATAATCTTTTAACATATTCTTTTTTTTTATTTTCATCTAGCTTCATCTAATAATCTTCCTCTCGTTTTTAGCCAATTGCTGTATTCTGGGATTCTTAATAGCTTAATTTTATAATCATTATCAATATATTGATAATCCTTTAAAAGGATTAATGAATAATCAGGTGTAAGCTTTAGGGCATATTTAATACTATTAGTTATTTTATCCATATCGTTTTTATATTTTTTAGCATAATGAACCATTGATGATGTTAAAGCATATATGGTATCAGGATTTTTAGGTACATCTACCTCTTTACCATTAAATATATCATCAATATTTGGTAAGTCCTTAAATACCTTAACCCAAGCCTTAAATTCAGTAGCTATACCACTACCTACCAAGCCTGCGATTAAATTAAATACCTCTTTTACATCACCTGAAATATAATTTAGGATATTTGATGCCATTTCCCAGCTTCTAGGTGTACTGTAGGCTAGTCCTGAGGTTTGAGGATCAAAGCTATTTAAGTAATTAGGTCTAAATTTTAAGAATCCTAAAATCATTGGATTAATATTATTTTCAATAGCCCATCTATTCCAAGATTCAAAGCCATCTGTAATTTCAATATGTAATAATCTATTTGCTAATGCCTTTGGCATTTGGTAAGCAACTGACTTATCTGTGATTCTATTACCTGCCGCAATTACTATACAGTTATCAGGTAGCTTATGCTCACCAATTTTTCTATCAAGAGTAATTTGATATGCTGCTGCCTGAACCTGAGGTGATGCTGCAGATATTTCATCTAGGAATAAAATATTAATTACACCATTACTATTATCCATATCAAAAATATCAGGTCTTAGCCATACAGCCTTTGTTTTATCATTATTAGCTGTAGGAATACCTCTTAGGTCAACTGGGTTAAATAAGATTAATCTAACATCAATTACATTAACTCTCTTTTTAGTTTCAGACTCAATTATTTTAGCTAAGCTTCTAATAGATTGGCTTTTGCCTATACCCATAGATCCCCACAACATTACTGATGGTAATTTATGTAAATCTACATTATTTTTAATTGCATTTACATACATAGTTTTTAATAAATCTATTGATTTATCTACTGTTAAAGATGGGATACCTCCCATAGATGTATTACTCATTTATTTTCAACTCCTTATTTAGCTTAATTAGTTTTTCATTTAGCTCTTCAATATCTAAGCTATAATCTATAACGTTTTTAATATTTTCCTCTAATGCTTCCTTTTTAGAAATTAGCTCATTTTTACATCTAATAGCTGATTCTAATTTATCAGGAAGTGAATCAAAGAAATTTTCAATTCTAGTTAGAATACCTTGTTCACTTGAGCCAACTAAGATATCATATCTACCATTTTTTTCTATAACTAGATATAGATTATTTTCAATTAAATTACTGTCTGCCTTAATCTTAAAGCCCTTATAGGTAGTAATTAAAGTTTCTGTATCCTTACCTAAATTATCCATTAAGGTATCCCAAACTAGTTTTCTAAATTCATTTCTTCCATCCTTATCTAAGGCTATATCTTTGTTATTTTCTATATCTAAAATATCTTGCTTTAGATAAGTAATTTGCTTTTCAAATTTAGTTATTTCATTTGGAATTCTTAATAGCTCTCGTTTATATTTAGCTACTTCATCGTTTTGCTTTTTAGATAATAATCTTAATCTTTCAAGCTTATTTTTAATCTCAACGTGCTCTTTTAGCTTAGGATTACCAATAGCTAAAGCTTTAATTTCACTATAGGTTAATATAGACTCTTGAAAATCAGCTCTATTTCTTTCACTTAATGAATTAGAAAGTAATTCATTAATGAACTTTTGTTTTGTTTCAAGGATTTGCCAAGAATAGGCATCAAATGATCCTTGAGTTATATATCTATAAATAAATACCTCAGGATTCATATTACCTTGTCTTAATATTCTACCTTCACGCTGTACCATATCTGATGGACGCCAAGGTATGTCTAGATGGTGTATTGCGTATAGCCTCTTTTGAATATTTACGCCTATTCCAAGCTTTTGAGTAGAGCCTAAAATTATTCTAATTTTACCTTCATTTACATTTTCAAATAATTTAGCTCTTTTTCTTTCTGTTGTAGCGTTATGGATAAATGCTATTTCACTATCCTTTATTCCATATCTAACTAATACATTCTTAAGCTCATCATATACATTAAATTTATCCTTTGTAGGAACTGATGTATCACAAAATACAATTTGTGTACCTAAAAATTCCTTTGTCTTATTATATATATTTAATATATTGTTAGCACAGGTACTTATTTTATCCCCAATGTATAAAGCATATTTTTCCTCGTCTAAAAGACGTAGGTCAAGTGCGGCTTTTTTACCATCAGTTGTTATTTTTAGAAGGTTATCTTCCTTAGATGTAACCTCTCTCTTTCTAATCTTTTCTAATCTTTCAGATATATTTCTTATATAAGATGAAAGCTCATAAGATTTTTTAATTTCTACATCAGTATAGCCATTGAATTTTGGTAGGTCATCAGCATCTTTATCGTAATGGAATGCTGCAATACTAGCTAGAATAGTTGAAAGCTCTGGTAAATTATGGAATTTTGTTAATCTTTTTACTACTCTATATTTTGTAGAATCAAGGTCTAGCTCTAATTCATCAGCCTCTTCTGTAAACATTGATAACCAATTATCAAAGGTTTTAATATCTAATAGTCTTAATTCACCCTCTTGTAGGTATGATTGAATTGAATAAATATCGCTAATTGAATTAGAAATAGGTGTACCTGTTGCCATAATAATACCATTATTTTCACTTGAGTTAAGGTATTCACAAATAGACTTCAAATGGCTACATTTAACAGAACCACTTAAATTAACCCCCTTTATATATCCTCTTGAGGTATTAAGTGGTAGGTTTTTATAATTATGTGCTTCATCTAAGAATAATCTAGTAATACCAAGCTCATCAAAGCCTATATATTTATCAGGTGATGTAAGTATTTCTACTATTTCATCCTGTAATTCCTTTATCTTTTTAGTTTTGCTAATGAAATAATTATAATCCTTAATACTATCAAGCTCTTCAATTTTCTTTTCTAATCTTTTTACCTCTAATTCCTTTGACATTTTTAAATTATCAAAGGATGATTGAGGCATAATAATTGAAGTATAATGACCATTTTTAATCTTTTCTAATGTATCATTAATTTTAGAAGGACTATAATCACTAGAATCAGTTACTAATAGGCTTGACTTAGAATTAGGATATAAATAATTAAAATCAGCTTCCCACTGAGAAATAATATTATTAGGAACAACATATAAATTCTTTTTAGATATACCCATTCTAAGTAATTCCATACCTGAGGCAATCATAATATATGTCTTACCTGACCCTACCTCGTGCGCGAGTAATGTATTATTATTGAATATAATACGAGCTATAGAATCTCTTTGAGATTTATATAAATTAACATTAGGATTAATGGAAGGAAAATCTAAAAAGCCTCCATCATAGATACGTGATACTACATATCCATATTTTTCATTATATGCTTCTGTTAATAAAATATATAACTGGTCACGCTTCTTAACATATTCAATGAAATAATTATTAAGCTCATGAGCTTTATTTAAAGCTAGAGCTGTTTCATCCTTATTTAATATTCTCTTTTTCTTATCATTTTCCATTCTAGTATCATAGATGGCAATTGATTGATTATTTAATAAATGCATAAAGATATTTACGGCAGACATTTTAGATGTACCATATTTATAATTTGCATTATAAGAGAAGCTTTTGCCTATAACCTTTACATTATATTGCTTAGTATATTTATTATAAACAATATATTCTTGGTCATTAGGATTATTAACAAATGTATTTTTAAAGAAATCTACAATTATGCATCTTGGAATCCAAGGAGATGAAATATTAAAATATATTTCACCTGCCTCAACACCATCAGGCATTACTTCTTTTAATGCATTAATATTATTTTCAAAATAGCCCTTATACTTTTTATTATAAAATGTAGCTTCCTTTAGCTTTTTTAATAAATTACCAGATAGATATTCATCAGCTGTAACAAAGCCCTCAAATGGATCACCATTAAACTTTGTAGGATCCTGATAAATAGAGCCTTTTAAATTATCAATTATAGCTTGTGGCTTTTGATTGGTTATTTTAGAAATATAATTTATATCTACCTTACCTAGGTTTTTAAGTGAATAGATTAAGCCATCACTTATACTAGATGTATGGATATCGATTTCCTTTTCTTCTTTAGTAGGCCATAGTAGGTCAAGATCAAATGAATCAAATTCATCTGTCATTATATTCATTTTGTTTGTGCTAGAATTTAAGTATTGCATAATAATCCCCTTTCTATTGCTTGTAATATTAATATGGGTAAAATAATAAAAATGACAACAAAAAAAGAGAATATTTTTAAATATCCTCTAATTTTTAAATAATTATTTTACCATTTTGAATATATTTTATTATTTTTATAATCAAATGAAATATAACCTAAATCAAACATTATATTATTTAATCCAATAATTGCATCTAATTCTAATTCATACATCACTTGATTTGGTAAGCAATTAAAATCCTTAGATATACCAAATTTTAAATCAAATACTGAATTATTGAATCTAATATTATATTTATATAGCTTAGCTTCAATTTTATTATTATCTTTATCATAATCTATGGCATCACCAACATAATTATTGTTTTCATAACTAGCCTTAATAAAATTAATATAAGCTCCTGTATCTACTAAAGCCTTTATAGGTTTACCATCTAATTCAAGCTTTATTGTCATTGGGTATGCTTCTTCAAAGCTAATTGGATTATCCATATATTTGGGATTAGTATTAAATTCCATTTTATAATCACCATATAATGTAAATGAGGTTTTGGATAATATATCAGTACCAATTATTCCAATTACATTTCTATCAATTAAATGATAAATTGATTCAACCTCAAATCCTGGATTTTCTTGCATTGGATAAGTTATTCCATCAATAACAACACTATTAAATGAGCAATTAAATCTAAATGTATATGGAGAACCACTATCTAATAGCCATCTTTCGTTATTAATATTAATTATTACATGCTTGTTAATATATTCGTAAGTATAAAACATGATATGCACCTGCCTTCATAATTAATATGGTTAATAATCTATTTTTAACAACTATATTTAGAAAAATTTAAATTAAATAATACAATATCTCCATTAGGATCTAATTTAAGTTGTTCCCTTTCTTTATTATCATAAAATAACGTATATAAAGTTGGGAATTTATATCCATAAATGCCTTTATTATATCTATTTATACCTTCATCTAAAATATATAATATAGTCCAGGTCATACCATTAATATAATCATTTTTCTTATCAGCCTTTTGCTTATTTGTGCCTTCAGTAATTTTTTTATCTGCTTCTTCAACTATTATTTCAAGTAAATTTCTAATTTTACATTTATTAACGAATACTTCCTGTACTAGCTTTGAATCAAGAAGGTCAGATAATAGCTTATCCAATGTAGCTTGGTTAGCACCTCTATATATGCTTAGATTATATTTTTTTAATTGTTCTGTTCCGTTTTCTAATAATTCTATTAATTCTTTTGTCTTATTAGAATCAATAAATAATAATTCATTCTCTATATGTTTTGGCATAATTTCATATAAATGAACTCTTTTTCCATCACCTCTACCACCTGAATCAAGTTTTTTAAAGCTTAATCTTTCCATTGAAGTTTTATAACTTTCAGTTTTAACTTTAGTATCTTTATTCTTTGTCTTATTATTCTTTATCTTACTTAATTTATCCATAAATAATGGCTTACCATAATTGCTATATTTTTTTCTAATGCTTGTTAAAACATCTTCTGGCTCTATTGGATAACTTCTTTTAGCTTTATCTATTTCCATACCAGATAATATAGCAAGCTTACAAATATCTAAATATATTTCTTCGTAATCTTCATTTTTATTATATTTATCCCATAAAATGCTATTAAGCTTTTGTGATAAATTAACAATTTCTCCAACTAAGTTATCACTTATTTTTTGATCAATTATTGATAAGTCCTTATCTTTACCAGGATCTGGCTTAACTAAATTTACAGGTACTAGGAATTTATCGTAATTCTTTTTTGTAGCTTCATATATAGACTTATCATTAGTGATTAATAATGTATCACTATCATAATCCATACCATTTAATCTTTGTTGAATATTAAAATTAATTGCGTTAATACATATTATTTCTTTTGATAAATTAAACCATTTTTTATATTCTTCTTTATAGCTATTTTTAATTAATAATAAATTACCCATTGTAATATGAGGTGACCTTGCCCCAACCAAATTTTCATTTTTTTCAAACATCTCGGTTATAACTTCATTACCCTTTAGGCATGGTTCATCAGTTATTTTATATTTACCTTTAATAGTATTTTTTAACATTTCATATCCATTACCAAAGATTGTAGCGTAAGTACCAGGAACTAATACCTTACCCTTAGTATTTACTGTTTCCTTTATTTTAGTAATAGTATCAGAAACAAGCTCTGAATAAATTTTAGTATTATCAAAATCGTTATTTAAATTTAATAAATCAAAACATAAATGTTGTTTACGATTGATGAATTCTTCTTCATCGTAAGAATCAAATGATTCTTCTACATATGTATTATTATCATATATTTCTTCATCTAAATATTCAGTATCATCTTCTATTTCCTCATATTCAACACCATCATAGCTATCATCATATTTAAAATATTTAGTATATAGATTATTTATAGGTTCTTCATATTCTTCAGGTTCTTCAACAACAGTTTTTTCATTATCTAATACTTCAGTTTCTTCATCTTTTTTATCTTCTTTAGTTATTTCTTCGTTATTAGTAGAAAAAGCCTTCTTTTGACTAATATAATATATGAATACAGATGAATCTGATTTTATATTTTTCAAATAATCTGAATATGGATTACATAATTTATCTATTTTAGCATCATCTAAATCTAAAGAATTAATTATTTGATAGCTTGTCTGAACTAAGTTTCCATCAAAGAAATGAGTTGGCTTTTCGAATTTAACTAAGCCAAAATAGCGATCTACGCCCTTCATCCATTCTGACATTACGTCTTTGTCGATTTGGTCTAAATCAATAGAATTATTTTCGTTCTTAATTACTTTTGAATCACTAAATTTTATAAATTTTAAGCTACTATATGTGATAACAAGCTTTATATCAGATATATTACTAGCTTTAGTATAGCCATTTAATTGGTTTTTATTATAAATTTTATTTTCCTTAAACCATTGTTGTAAATTGGTATTAAAACAACAGCACTTAAAGAAACGATTTCTTAATACCATCATTCCTTTATTTTTCATTCCATTTTTTTCAAATACGCTAGAATCTAATAATCCTTCTCCATCCCAAATTGTATTTTTGATTTTTACTTTTTCCTTTTTAGCAACTAAATCATTATTATCTATTGTTACATTAATACATTCTTCTTCAAATTCAGAATCAATATCCTTCATAATCAATATATTTCTAGGCGTTAATTCTATAGTACCAATTAAATTACTTAATGATAGTGCTGAATAAGCTTCTGCCTCTACAGGGTGATTTTTAACAACAGGATCAATCATAAATTCTTTAAGTATATATGACCATAACATCATTTCATCATAATATTTTTTATTTATAAATAAACAATTACCTGATTTAGCATGAGATGCAGATCTTTTATATCTTTTATACTCGATAACTTCTCCATCAATATTTAATTTAAATCCATTATCATAAAATTCTTTTCTTAAATCAGTTGAAGATATTTGATTATCAACCACATCTATTCCTTTTTTAGGCTGACTTCTATACTCATATATTTTTTTATCTTCATTATATTTAAAGAATTTATCTTCTTTTCCTAAATTATTATTTATAACAGGATAATTAACTATTACTGCACAAATTTTACCTGATTTTTTATATATACAATCTTCCATATTAGAAAATATTTCATTGAAATCAACATTAAAGCCTCTTCTAACATATATTTTTATCTTTTTAATTTTAGATCCAAATACATATTCAGGCTCTTTATCTTCTACGTCTTTTTTATATTCATATATACGTTTTTCTTTATTATATGTGAAATAATTAGTAAAGCTAATAATAGGTTTAGGGATTGTTGGCATTCCTGTTACTACTGCGATAACCTCTTTATTTCTTTCATATACACAGTTTTTAATTCTTGGCATTATATCTTCAGCTTCTAATTTTGTTCCTTTTTTAACATATAATGTAATACCATAAATATTATATTTAGATTCATAAGCTTTAGATTTATTTTTAAAATTAACATCAACAAAATCTACTATATAGCTATAATTCTTATCATTTATAGTAGCTGTTTTATATAAATTCTTATTAATTTCTTCAAAATGACGTAAATCTAGGTTATCATCCATTGTACTACGTAGATATGTTGTTAATCTATCATTTTTAACAATATCTATATTAAATGTTCCATCACCTAAATTACCATTACCATCATATTTGGTATTTGAATAAATTGTTTGAGCTTGAAGCTTTAACATTCTATGCATAATAATACTCTCCTTTAATCTATTTTATCTACATAAAATTCTTCTAATGTATCTAGGCAAATTAAGCCTAATCTATATCCAAAAAAAATGCCACAATCGATTGCGATATGATTATTTTTAAATATTATTTTACCTGTATATGCCTCGTCAATTAAGGCTGTTGGTGTATGACCTGATACAATTATTTTATTATCGTAATATACCTTATTATAATCTAATCTATAATTAGTAAAATCTGTTACTCTATATTCAAATAATTCCTTATTTTTATCAAAATTCTTAAAGCCTGAATGAATTAATACATATTTTTTATTATTTAATTCTATTTCAGTATAATCTCTAAAATTAGATAAGCATTCTAATATCTTTTTCTTATTAGATATTGTCTGTTTAGAAAAATCTAATAATGTTTTATCTCCTCCATCAGCAAGCCAATATAGGTAATCTAGGTATTCATCATGATCAAAGATATCATGAGTTATAACATAGTCTCTATCCTCTACTACAAATTTAGCATAATCACCTATTTTAGATAATGCATTAAAGGCATTAATATCATGATTTCCATATATCGGAATTATATTATCATAACTATTAATATATAAGAGTATTTTCATTGAATCAGGGCCTCTATCACAGATATCACCTATGATATATAATGTATCATTTTTATTAAAATTAACTAATACTAGCATTTTAATAAATTCATTATAACAGCCATGTAAATCACTTATTGCATAAGTCATATAATCACCTATTTCTAACGATTTTAATTGAAAGCCTATTAACATAATTATAGTATATAATTATTGTTATCGCAAATTAATATCCTTATAAAAAGAAAAAAAGAGATTCACCCTGGGCCTTAATCTTGGTGAATCTCTTTATATTTTCATTTCTATTATTTAAATTTTAGAATCCTTGACAGTTACCTTTTAATGTAGCACCTGAAATATCATTCTTACCATTCTTTGAAGTACAGCTATCAATAATAGCTTTACCAAATGTTACTTTATATCCTAAAGCTGATGGTGTTCCTGAAGCTGGCCAATTGAAGTTCTTCTTTTTATTTGAATCGCCTAAACAGTTAGTCATTGTAACAACACCATTTTGATTATTTCTATCAAAGCCATTAGCATAGTTACCCTTTGCTGTACAGTTTGTTAATACATGTTTTAATGGATCTAAGTGAGCTGCAACTCCTGAAGTCTTATTATCAACTCCACCCATTTTGAAGCCGTTACCATCACCATAAATACCATCACAATAACCATTGTAGTTAGCTTGACAGTTAACTAATATTACTGCACCATGTGCTGCATAACAATCCCAACCATCATCTGAATTGTATTCAGCGATACAATTTTCGAAATAGTTACCTGTTCCTGAATGTAACTTACATGCAAATCCATCAGCATTTTCACCTTTTGCATCTGCGTTATAAGTTGACTTACAATTGTAGAACTTATTGTTAGCTCCACCATTGCAAATTTGGAAACCAGCATCCTTATTCTTTGTAGCATTTACATATCTAAATGTATTATTAGAGCCTTCAATGTAAATACCATTATCTGATGCATTTTTAACAGTGATATATTCAACAGTTGAACCTGAACCATTGAATGTTAATCCACGTCCATTAGAGCCTGATGTTTGTGAGAAATCAATTGTTGCGTTATTAGTACCCTTAATGTTAACTCCAGAAGGAACCTTAATAGCACCAGATTTAACTGTACCATCGATTATAATTGTATATCCGGATTTAGCTTGAGAAATAGCTGATGATAAAGATGTACCACCATTCTTTACAGTAATTGTCTTTCCTGAAGTTGAGCTTGATGAGCTGCTTGAAGATGATGAACTACTGCTTGAAGAGCTACTTGAAGATGATGAGCTTGATGATGAACCACCAAACCATCCAGCATTTGAAGCAAAGCTATTTAAATCCCAGCCATTTGATTCGCTCTTATAAGATTTTGAATTAGTATCAAAATATCTATTCATAATCTTAGATCTATCGCCATATTCAGAAGATTTCTTTGAATCACTCATAACATATGACTTTCCAGATACGCCTAAATTTGAAGCTGTCTTTGAATCTAATTTCCAGCCAATATCTGTTACATCATAATTAGTAGAAATTTGTGATCCATACCAAACATTTTTAATATTAGACATAGAACAATTAATATATGCTACTTGATTATAATAGCCTGAAGACCAAGGTGTACGAGCTAGATATGTCTTATTTTTACTATCTGACTCAATAGAACAATTTAAGAATACAACACCCTTTGAAGCTGATGATGTAACACTCATTCTTGGAGCACAAATAAATGATTCATGATATGAAGTATTTGAATCATAAATTGACTTAATCTTACATTCTTCAAATAAAGCTACACGGCCAGTGAATTCTGACCAAATGAAGTCAACATCTCCTTCAACATAGCACTTATAAAACCAGCATTTGCTGCTTGTTCTAATTGTATCTTGATGAGATTTAAATGAACAATTATAAGCTGATAATGTACCAGTTGAATCAAATCCGATAGCTTCTGCTTGTGTTTCTGTTGCAGTTGAAGAAGGACGTGTAAATGTATTTTGTAGAGTAACATTTTCTAGTATAAGATTACCTGAACCTTCAAATTCAAATAAGCATCTAGCCTTTTGAGTTGTATTTGCTTGTGATAGCTTCTTTAAAGATTGTGAATTAGCTGCAGATATAACTACCTTAGAACCATATGAAGATGATGTTTGACCTTGAAGCTTTACTGTACCACTACCATAATAATAAAGACATTCATTATAAGTGCCTTCACCAAGCTTAATTGTATAATTGCCTGATTTTGTAGCTGCATTTAATGCTGCTTGAATAGTTGAGTACTTAGTACCATTCATAGTAACACTCTTACCTGAAACAGTAGTTGTAGTTGAGCTGCTTGAGCTTGATGATGAGCTTGAGCTACTTGAACTTGATGATGAGCTTGAGCTACCATCTTGTGAATCTACTTGAATCTTGTATAAGTTAATATTGCTGTTTGATGAATAAAGGAATACATATCCACTTCCACCACTATAGCTGTAGCTCTTTGTTGCTGCTGATGTAGATGCAGCAATTGTACCAAGCTGTGATCCAGATGAATTTGCTACTACTAGTGTACGAGATGCTGATGCATCAAGTGTTACTTTAATAGTAGAATTTCCTTGAACTGGAACTTTTACACTTCTATATGATGTATTTCCTCCACCACCAAGTGCTAAACAGTAAGTATAATTTGTCCCCCCTACACTTACTGAGTTTGCTTTAACCTGCATAGTCTTTGATGAGTTTGCAGTTAAAGTAAGGTTATCAACTGTAACAGTTGATGAAATAGTTCCTAGATTTTTAAAATTTGAATTTTTAAAATTCCAGGAAGTAGATGATGCTGCATTAGCTTGAGCGCCTGCAAAGAAGCATGCTACAGTTGCAATAGCACATGCTGCACCTAAGAAAACTTTCTTAATCAAATTCATTTCTTCTTCTCCTCCTCTTAAACAAATTGAATAAGACAAAGTGATTATAACATGTACTATTTCAATTGTAAACGTTTTCTTGTCATATTATTTATAATATTTATTTCGTTTTTATAAAATGTGTAATATTTATTACTTTATTAAATATAAAAATACAATATTATTTATAAAAAAATATATAATGTACAACGTTTTCTATATATAAATGAATATAAATTCAAATTAAAAGTGCCAGATTTATTTAAAATCCAGCACCTAATTATTATAATTAACAAGAAACATGCATTAACAATTTTAAATCATCTGCATATTCACTATTACGAATCTTAATTAAAGAACCATTAAATATTTGACGTGTTCTTTCACGTGAAATATTTAATTCTTTTCCAATTTCTTCAAAAGATTTTGGGATAAGATTATTTAATCCAAAATGCTTTTCTACAATTTGGTATTCTCTTTTATCTAATGTTCTCTTTAAAGCTAAATATAGCTTTTCATTTAAATCCTCTTTCATATAATTTTCAATTGGATTTAATGTACCATTATCACTAACTATATCTGCATAGGTATTCTTATTATCTGAATCAACATAACTATCTAATGAATTAACACCATATGATGCTTCCATTAAATTAAATGCTTCATCTTTTGTTATATCCATTTCATATGCTATTTCTTCTAAAGATGGTGCTTTACCATTTTTATTTTCTAACATATTTACTGTATATAAATATTTATTAACAGCTTGATATACCTTTTGAGGTAATCTAATTGTTCTACTATCATTATAAACACATTTATTTAATTGATCCATAATCCAATATGAAGCATATGTAGAGAATTTAGCACCTGCATTAGCTCTAAATGTTTCTGCTGCCTTTTGTAAGCCCATTAGACCTGATTGATGTAGGTCAGCTAATTCTACGCCCTTTTTAGCATATGATTTAGCCATATGGTATACAAGATTTCTATTTGCTTCAAATAGTTGATCTCTAGCCTTAATTCCGGCATTATATTTAATTTCTAATTCTTTTTTTATAGATAATGATAAGTTCTTTTCACTATCTAACTTATTTTTAGCCTTATATCCCTCTTCAATTATTAAAGCTAAGCTATTTTCTTCCTCTTTTGTTAATAATATCTTTTCCATAATAAATATCCTTTCTATAATTAGCTGTGCTATTTTTATAGCCTAATTATAGATTTGATATAAAAAAAGAAACATTGCATAAAGCGCAATGTTTCTTTGATAATATGGAATAATCGATGTGTAGTATACTAGCTATGGAATTAAAAGATGTGTAAATAGATTTTTAAAGCTATGGATTAATAGTTGTGTATTTATAAATATAAAAATAAATCTCCTTTTTGTTATAATGTTTTTGGCTAAGCATTTTAACGAAAGGAGATTTTTTTATGGATAAAGAATCCATATCTAGATTAGAGTTGGATTATATTTCAGGTATCGATATCGATTCATCAGATGAAATATATGATCCTTCCACTACTAATCATATCATAGTTTTAAAATTAATTAAACAATCAAATATTTGCTGCCCACATTGTGGACTCGTTGGTAATCCTACTATTAGAAGTTCAGTTACACAAAAGATAAATCACTCTTCTGCCAATGAGAATAATATCATCATTAAGCTTAAACGTAGAGTAGCCTATAGAAAAAGTAAAAAGAAAAATAATGAAATAAATATGCTTAGCCCATAGTAAAAACCGATGCTCAACACATCGGTTTTTTTAAAGCTACACACGCATTTTTCCAAAGCGTGCACATCGTTTTTTCTAAAGCTCGGTTCTTCCTTACACATCTATTTTTCTAAAGAACCGTTTCTTTTTTATTATGAAATTTAATTATTCATCATATTTTCTCTTTTTCTTAGTACTAGTTAATTTATCAAATCCATTGGCTATAAGCTTATCATTAATCATATCAATGCTATGCTTACATTCAATACCATCTAAAATAAAATGATCTCTCTTATCTCCGTCATCTAATCTAGATTTATGATATGAAGCTAAAAAATCATTAGCTTCAAATTTAGTTAATTTAAATATAATAGACATCATAATTATTTCATCTCTATCAAATAATGAATATAAATTATAACTATTAATTCTTTTATATAATGTTGAATTATCTATATCAAAAATACCTGCGATTAGATTTTTAGAGCCTCTAACTCTCTTAGCGTATTTTTCATATAAATCTAGGAAATCTTCATCATAATTAGAAATATTAGTATTAAAAGTAACAGACCCTATTTTATCTAAATCTATATTACCATAGTTCTCATTTATATCATTAACTATCTCTTTAATACCACTATAAATTTCAGCACTTGTGTTTCCATTATAGTATTTAATTGATTGTTTTTTAGTTTCAATGTCATATAAAAGTAAGGCAGGATATCTATATCTATTGACACCATAGCTATCGCCTATTTCTTTTAATTTATTATATCTATTATTTCTATAATCTCCTTCAAATTCAACTAATTTTTCTTTTAATTTAGCTTTACCTTTAACTTCTCCCCAGTTATCAAAATCATCGGAATCATAGACAGTAAATAAATGAATTGAATCTAAAATATTATTTAATTTACCACCATATTGTTTTATAAAGCCTCTTGATTCATGATCTGATTCTTCATAAAAATAAAAGAATAAATATCTATTTTTATAATCTTTTATTTCTTGTGGTACTGTAATAAATGAATATCTTGGTACAATCATACTATTAAATGACATCTCAAAATCATAATCATTATTTCTTGGCTTTTGTTTAGGCTTAGGATTATTATATTGTTTTATTGCTTCTTCAATTGCTTCTTTAGTTAAATTATCGTAGGTTCTAATTGTTACCATAAAAAAATGCCTCCTAGATTATATAGAATCTCTTTAATATTATTCTATAATTTTAGGAAACATTATGTAAATACAATTTCAAAAATATTTAATTTTTTATTAATAGTAAGTATTAATGAATCGATATATAGGAAAGGAGGAATAAAATAAACAACAAAAGAAAGGAATTTTGTTTAATACTTACTATTAACTTACAATTATAATATGGGCATAATTTTTAGATTGACAACTAATAATTAATATTTTTTAATTTATTTTAAAAATAATGTGTATTTCGGCTAATGTATTCCACTCGTCTCGGCGATTGTAGGCCAGGCATCTCGGCAATTCCTGGCCAACCTTTTGTAGCTTTGTTGACATAATAAATTTAACACTTTTTTAATAGTATTATCCTGCTTCAGATTCATTATCAGTAATTTTCAAGAAATTTTCTTTTGAAATATCAATTTTACCTAAATAAATGCTATCTCCTTTAGCATCAGCATAAACAGTAATAGTTCCAGGTAACCCATTAGATTTTATTTTATATATTTTCATAAAACTATCATAATCTTTATTTTCCAACGCTTCTCTTATTATCGCTTGTTCTTTTTTAGTATAAAATCCATGATACCAATAATAAATATAACTTAGATTATCCTCATTTATATTCCATGCTTTCTAATATCAGGATCTTTTTTCAATTCATCCGATAATTTTTCGAAAGTAAAGTCAGTTCCAGCAATTTTCATAGCATATTCTTTTACTCTAAAATATTTATCTGGTAAATCCACTACCCAATCCATATCGTTACAATTTGCTAATTTAAGTGCTTTTTCAACTAAATCATCATTTGAATCAATAAATTCTTTTGTGCAAGCTCGTAAACTATTGGGGTCATTGTTAATTGCTATTTCAACCATTTTCTTATCGTTTTTTATTCTATCCGAAGCACATGATAAACATTTACCTGCTTGCTTAAGGACTATTTCCATAAAACTATAATCGTCTAATAATTCTTTATCTATATTACGTGCATGATAACCAAATTGTTTCTTTTTCTTATCATCACTTAATGCTAAAGCATCTAATAAAAAGTTTTTATCACTCTTATATTCTGCCGGAAAATTTTTTAAACTTTGAAAATCACTATTTACTAATACTTTCTTTAATAGTTCTTTATTGTTTCTATACTCGTCAGGTAAATCATTATAGTCCTTACAAAAAGGTAAAAACTCACTCATTTTTCGAAGTCTCAAAGAGCAATCTTTATATTCTGCTCTTTCTTTAAGAATTAATTTCATCATTAGACTTTCATCATCGTTTACCTCTTGAGGATAAACTTCAAAATAACAGTTATATTTATCCAATAATTCAAGATTGTTTCTAAACCTTGGTGAAGCATATCTAAAGATATCCTTTTTAAGATAATCCTCACTTACAAGTGATAATGCCTTTTCAACGATTTCATCATCATCACGCAATTCTTTAGAAAAATGCAAAAATGACCATGGTGTTCTATAAAGTAATGCAAGAGCAACATCTTTATCACCTAACAATGAACTATCAACTAATGTTTCCAATTCGTAATACACTTTAAGATTATGATTATGATTATAAAACCATTTATCATCGTTAATTTTCTTCAGAAATTCTTCTTTATCTTTAATTTTCATATATTATCTCCTCACTGATATGCAATTATAAATGCATATTTTAAGCTTAATAACTTGCTCCTTTTATTCATATTATTATAGCATTTTATATTTTAGTCAAATGAAAACTATCATAAGTAATTAATCTCAAGATATATTTTCATATATAATCTATTTAAAGATTTTCAAGATTCTAAAATTAATCTGTATATAAATGTAACAGTATCAAAAATATAATTAATCCAATTATTTAAATATATTTGTATCTCTTTCTAATAATCTATCTTTAGCTTCGTTCAAACTATTAGGATTAGATAATATATAAGTATTACCTTTTGTTCTGGTAATAGCTGTATAAAGAATCTGCCTATTAAGTAATGGATGACCTGGAGTAGTTGGCAATATTACCAATATACTATTGTAATCTGAACCTTGTGACTTATGAACAGTTATAGCGTAGGCCAAATCAATTTCCGACAAAGTAATTAATCTAAATGGGTAAAATACAAAATTACCTAATTTAAAAATATCGTCTTCTATATAACCATCAGAGCTAACAATATTTGTGGTTTTTTTAGTCATAAAATAAATAGTTTCATCATCTTCAAAAGTCACCAAAATACCAGTATCACCATTATATAAATTTAATGATTTATTATTTTTATTAATCATCATCACTTGACCTGGATACTGATTAGATAAAGAAATAGCCTCTTTATTATCTATTTTCTTTTTGATAACAGCCTTTTTTATTAACTTATTTATTGTTTTAACACCTCTAATGCCTTCATTCTCACAACATAATACTTTAGCATCATCAGTATAATTAAAAATATCTGATAATAATTTATAATCCTCGTCATTAACTTTAGTATCATCTTTTAACTTAATATTTGAACAATCCTTTTGTACAGTTTTATAAAATTCATTTGACCATTTTTCAATTATTTTTTCAATATTTTCCTTTTGCTTTATAATATTACCATCTTTATCTTTTATATCATTTAAATAATAGTATACTGGACAAGTATCAATTCTATCTTTTTCTTCTTTTTCGAATTCTTTTTTCATTAATTTTTTGTCTTTAGTTAATACTTTTTCAAGTTTAAAATTATCTGCATTATTAAAATGATTAACTGTTAAAGGTTCTACTTTATCTGAGTCTTTATCTTTATAGTTTAGTGCTTTTCCTTCATTAACTTCTTGGGCTAGCTTATAGATTGATGTATTACTTGTAAATCTAATTGAAACATCTAGTTTAATAACTTGTTTATTATTTTTCAATAAATCCCATTCTATTAAATCAGCAAATACGGCACCAACCTCTACTGATGGTAATTGATCCTTATCACCTAATATAAATATTCTTGCAGTATCAGGTATTGCTTCTAGTAAGCTATTAAACAAACAAATATCTATCATACTTGCTTCATCAATTACAAAAATACTATTGTTAGGAAATTTATTATGTTTATTATATTTAAAACCACCTGTTTCAAAATCGTTACCCAATAATCTATGAATTGTGAATTCTTCAATATCTTCTTCATCATTCTTTTTTGTATCGCCTTTAATTTTTTCAATGATAGGCTTTGAATCAGAAGTTTCTTTTATATTATCTAAACCATTAATGATTGATTCTTTCATTCGGCTTGCAGCCTTACCAGATGCAGCAGCTAAATATACATTAGAGAATGACTTTCCAGCCTTCATTTCATTATATAGTAAATAATATAAAATAAATAATATAGCTGTAGTTTTACCAGTGCCCGGCCCACCCGTTATAACGAGATTATTATTTATTCCAGATATTACAACATCTTTTTGCTTATTAGATAATCCTTTAAATTTACCTTTTAAATTATATATAGTTTCCTGATTATTTGAATCTAATTCCTTTGTCACTTTAGTAAGAGTATCAGAATCTATTGCTACGTAATTTTTATATAATCTTTTAATAGAAGAAATAACACCTTTTCTAGCTTGATTATATTTTCTTAAATATAAATAATCATTATCTATATCAAAGAAATTACCAATAATTTTATTACCTAATTTTATAATTTTATCTAAATATTTAAAAGCATCAGCTGAAGCATTTTTAATACTATCAAATTCAGCTTTAGCTAATTCAATTTCTTCAGTTGAATATTTTGAATCATCAGTAGATAGAGTCAATGTCTTTGCACCACTTATTTGAATATCCCATTTTCCATTTTCTTCGTTATTCATTAATACCTTATCATCTAATGACATACAAGCGTTGCCACTATCAACTAATGAAAAATAAATAGCAAATAAAATTAAATATGCATCTTTTTCAGTATCTGATACTTCTAATTCATTCTTTATTAATTCCAATTCATTCTTTATTAATTCCAATTCATATTTCCAAATAGGAGTAATCATTCTATATTTTAATAATAATTCATAAAATTTATCATAGCTTAACATATTATTTTCCTCCTATCCTTTTTTTCTCAATTATAAGCTCAAATGCATTTTTCAATGCATCATAATTTTTCCAAGTATGTGCATATATGCCATTTCCACTATTTTCTTTGCAACCTCTTATGTATACATAGTAGATACCACCAAAATGATTATTAAATATATCTTCCTCTTCTTCGTCTGGATAATATGTTTTTAACCATTTAATCAAGCAATATGAATATAAAACCCTTTGAATTGAATAATGCTCATCGGTATGATTTTCTAATGATTTATAGTCATTATAAGCTATAAAATCATCATTTAAGGTGTCACTCTTCCAGTCAAGAATTGAGAAATATTTACCTCGCTTAAATAATAAATCAATAAATCCATTACAATAATTCTTTAATTGTTGCCCCTCTATATTAAAGTTAAATTCAATTTCAGTTTTTTTATCTTTTGTAGGAATTTCGTTTAAATGAAATAATTTACCAGTTTGTATTGCACCATTGATTTCTGGCAATTCAGCATTTAATACATTAGCAACAATATCTTCTATATATTTAACTCTTTCATTTTTTATTTCTATTCTATTAGCTTTTAATCTTTCTTTAATAATATCTTCTAAATTATTATCATATCTTTTGAAATCTATTTTTTCAAAAACCTCATGTAATGCTGTACCAATTGTAGCACCCTTAGGAATGTTATCATATGGAATATGCGAATCATTTGTAATTAAAGTTTCAATTCGAACTATATCTTTTGAATCAAATTCTGATACATTAATTTTCTCATGTTCATTATCCCTATTTTTATCAGGCTCAGAATATGCTGGCATATTTGGATCTTCATTCTTTTTTCCTTTAGGTTTAGATAAAGAGGAATATGAATTCTTATATGCTTTTTTATTAGACAAACCAGATAATGTTTGATATTCAGTATCATCACTTATAGCGTCACCTAAAATTGAAGTTATTTTAGTACTTAAAGTGGAATATATACTATTATCTATTGTAATTGGTGAATAAAATAATTTACAATTATCAATAAATAATTTAGTTCTTTCATTTAACCATTCGTTTGGAGTTTTTCCTTCTTTTGTATTTTCTATAGCATAAAAAGGAATAATCATTAATGATTCAGCACGTGTAAAGCATACATACATCAATCTTTGGAATTCTTCAAGTTCATCTTTTTTTGAATCTGAAGAATCAAAACTTATTTTTCTTTGAATTATTCCATTATCTTCCTCATGATAAATGTAAGGTCCACTTTTTTTAGGTGTTTTAAAGCCTGCAGCAGAAATTACGACTGGGTATTGTAAGCCCTTTGAAGCATGAATTGTCATTATTTTTACTGCATCAAAATCAGTTCCTGTTTCAACGATTCCTGCATCGGCATCATCATCGTCTGAAGATGAATTTTTTAATCTATAAACCAAATCACTAAGCGTATGATTATCATATAGATAAGATATACAATAATCACCTAATTGCTTAAATAAAATGAATGATTGCAATTTATTCAAAGACTTTAATCTAGCATATAAATTAGAATCAATCATAATAGAATCAATTAATTTTTCCCATTCATGATTTCTTGCAATTTCTTTCCACTTATTAATTAGTTTAATTTCATCATTATCATCTTTATTAAAATACTTATAATTGATTTCTTCTAAACTACGACCAAAGAATTCTGTAAATAAAGCTCTTTTAAAAAGTTTTCTATTATTACCTGTAAAATCAATTGCATCAATAGCATCTAAAATCGAAGCCCAGTGTATACATTCATCAGTATTAAATAGTCCAGTATCTTTGTATTTGATATATGGAATACCAATATTTTTTAATTCTCTTTCAATGTATATAGCTTCACTTCTTGATTTAGATAATATAGCAAAATCTTTAAATGACACATTTCTATATTCTTCTTTATCCTTATCATAAACCTGTAATCTTGTTTCATTATTAACAATTTCACAACATTCAATAATTTTTTGTGAAACAAGCTTAGCATATTCAGATGGTTCAATTGGATTAATTTTTCCATCTTCTTGCGATTTAATTCCAACCCAAACTGCACTAGTATTTAGATTATTGTCATAAATAGCATTTTTTATTTTTTGGCATGGATTACTTGGTTCAAATATTCCATTATCAAAAAATGCCTTTTCTTCAATAGTTGAAAATAATTTATTACAAGAATCAACCATTAAGTCAGATGAACGATAATTAGTCGATAACTTTAATAATTCCGTATTATAATTATTGTTCAAATCATTAATTGCTTTTTTATAAACATTTAAATCTGCACCTTGGAATGAATAAATAGATTGTTTAGGGTCACCAACAACAATAATATGTCTACTATCGTCTAAAAAGATTGATTTAAATGTGTCAAATTGTAATTGGTTAGTATCTTGGAATTCATCAATAATTGCATAAATATATTTTTCTTTAAGCTTATCCTTAAATAATACATTACCATACAATAAGTTTTCCCTAATAGTTCTTAACATATCATTAAATGATTGTTGCTTATTCTTCTCTTTTTCTTTTTGCCATTCTAGATAAATTTTATCAATATAATTATATATTAATACATCTTTAAATGAAAAATTCTTAGCATCCTTGCTGAAATTAGAAAAATATGTAATTGCAGTATTAATATTATCAGGATAAGTATTTTTACATTCAATATTTAATTGTTTAGAAAAATCAATCTTAAATACCCTTTTTCTAGGCATATAATTAGATTTAGCCTCAATGCTTTTCGCAATTATTCTAGATGCAGGATTAGATGATAATTTTAAAGTGTTATATATATTATTTAAATCATCATCGTTATTTAGCATTTCATTAAAATCATTATTTTCCGAGTTAATTGTTTTATTTTTATAAGTATATAAAGTTTCAATCAATTGTTCTTCAATATCATCAAAGTTGCAATCTTTTGAGAAATTAATTTGATTAGTATCAGGAATATTACCTTCAGAAAATGTCTTTTTAATTTTATTTATAAATAATTTTATTTCATCTATACTACAATTATTTAAGATATCATAATTTTCTTTAAACTTATCATCATTTAAAAAAGCATTAAGTGATATACCATTTCCTTTTTTTATAATATCAAAAATGCAAGATGAAGTGCTATCTTTTAATGAAATAATATTTTTATCAATTTTATTATTGTAATCCAAATAATATTTACTTAAAACATTTATAATTGTTTCTTTAAAACTATTAGCTGAAAAAGAATATTTTTCATTAGACTTACATATAGCAAAGCTAACATCTTCTCTTATATCGTCATTATCTCTTATATACTTGTCCAAAAATTCAGAAAGCATTTTAGGCTCATCTATTGCTATTAAATCAAATGGTTGATTTGCCTCAAGGCCAAATTCCTTAATAGCATTTTGACAAAATGAATGAATGGTAAAAATATTTAAATTATCCAAATCTTCTTTTTTAACCATAGAACAATTTAATAACTCATTTCTTATTCTATTTTTTAATTCTCCTGTAGCTTTTTCTGTATATGTTACAATTAAAATCTCTTTTATATCAATATTATTTTCAACTAGTTCTCTAACTATCTTTTGGATACTATATGTTTTTCCTGTACCTGCTGAAGCTTCTAAAGCAAGATTCTTATTAACATATTGTCTTAAATTATTTATATCGAATTCGTTAGGCATCTTGCTCATCCCCCTTTATAGCACATAGCATCAATTGTTTTTGCTTTTTACACATTTTTTTAAGCTCATTTTCTAGATTATTTCCATATCCAAGCTCTGTATATTTATCAAACAATTTTTTCTCTTTCAATTTATTCCAGTTTTCGTTGTTATCCAATTCATCAATTAATTCATATAAACTTTTTTCTACTGTTAACTTCTCAGTAGTAATATTTGTTTGTTTATCGGTTTTTATAGAAATTAAATTAATACCGAAATATTTATTATCACTATAATTCATATAATCTTCATAAATCTCAATTAGCTTATTTAATGCTTCACAACTATTTACCTTGAAATCACAAAATAAATCGTTAATGTTTATACCACTGCAAATAGAAATCTCATATGTCACTTTGTTATTCTTCTTAGCAATATCCATTAATGAAATAATGTATAAAGTTAAATAATCTTTTTCCTTAATACCATCCTTTTTTTTGATAGGATAATAAATTCTCTTATTACCATCTATAATTAAGATAAATGGTTTCTCATTAACTATTGTCAAATTATCTCGTAATAAAAGTTCTTTTAAGTCTGTAATTATATCGTAATTACCTTGTGCTGTTAAAAACTCTTTAAGTTCGATGACGTCCTCTACTATTTTTTCAAATACTTTGTTTCTTATATTAATCGTAATATTAGGCAAAGCATTTTTTAGAATTAATGTTTTTAATATATCTGCCTTATCAGCATCAAAAGCATCATCTTTAGATATTAATAATTTTGAAGCAATTTGAATAAATAGATTATAGTAAGCCAAGCCATCAAGATTAAAAGGCTCGTATTCTTGTTCAAGTTTTTCTTCTATATCATTAGTATTTCCAAATAATCTTTTTGCTTTCTGAGTTAGAGGCTCATATAAATAATTACCTAGTTCACTTGTTGAAACTTCTTCGCTCTTTTGAGGAGTCTTATCTTTAATTTCATAACATGAACCTTCCATACCTTTAACTAATCCTTCACGATATTCTTTGTTTTTTCTAGCTCGTGAAGTAAATATTTGATTATGTGGTCTATTTTCGTCAATTCCAATACTATATAGGTGGTCATCAATTTTTTCATCTATATTTTTCTCTTCAAATATTTTATTTTTTTTATCACATGCTTCTATTACTTTTTTTATCGTAGGATTAAACTCATCTAATTCTTTAACATAATTGCTTAAAAAGAATTCTTCATCCTTCTTCAAATCACGGCATACAAAGCTTACATAGAAACGCTTTGAAGCATTTTTATACCATAATTCAAATGCGTTCTTTTCTTCATCATAATTAATCTCTTTGTCATCAAATGGATTTCTAGTCTTTTTAACAGGAAGATTTGCTGATGATGCATTGATGAAAAAAATATATTTAGCATTTAATACTGTATTTGTATCAAATTCAGTAAATGAAACACCACTAGTAAATAATTCACCTTTACTTATAATATTATTCTTAGAAGCATCTATCAACATATAAATTAAAGTTGAAGTTGGAATATTCGTAATATCATTATCAATCCAAAAATTAAAAATATCATAAATTTTTATATAATATCCATTAGTTTCAATATCATTTTGATCTTTTTTAGATAAAAATCTATCTAATGCTTCTAGCATGTTTTTTAATTTGTTAATGTCAGATATAATATGACTTTCTTTTCCAATAGGATTGAAAACATTTATCAAATTATTCAAATCATCTACCATTTTACAAAATTTATAAATTGAATCATCATTTAATCCTATTTTAGAATAAGGAATATATTGTTTTTCCAATGTAACAATATTATCATCACTATTTAAATCACAAATTTTTGATAATAATAATCTTTTTTTCGCATAATCCCAATCTGACTTTCTATATGAATTCATATCAACTATTGCTCTTCTGAAATTATTAATATCTTCTTCTGTAATATCTCTAATAAATTTAATGGCGTTATTATTAATTAAATCATCAAAATCTTCTCTTGTATAAAATTGATTATTAATTATTCTATTCATTATATTTAATGCATTATAGATATTATTATTTCGCATTTTTGGAGCATTAATATAATAAGGAATATCAGGATAATCTCCTTCTTGGTTAAATACTCTCTCAATTTCTCCATCGTAGTCGCTCATATTAGTACCAACTACTAAGAAATCGCTAAATGTTGCTTCTAAATCATTTAATAATATATTGCAAATATTAGTATGAAGATTTTCAATTTCTCTCAGTTTATTAGGAGCTTTAGCCAAATATAGTTCTGGTTTATTGTTAGTATTTTTATTTTCTATATAAAATAATTCAATGTTTTTATATTCTTCTACAATATTTTTGTATAAATCAGGCATATTTTCTTTAATAAATCCAAATATATAAATAGTACCTAAATCATTAAATTTCAAATTTCCTTTTTTATAATATTGGTATAGATAATTTACTGTAGCTAAGCCATTTTTAGCTAATAATTGTAAAGTATTAGAATATAAATCAATTTTCCAATTATCATTTGCATTAAAATCTATTGCTTGATTCTCATAAATCATAAATAAATTAGCAAGATTCTTTGCAATGTCGTAAATTTTTATTCCCTTTAATACATCTTCGCAATTTAAGTATTCTTGAAATTTCTTGATATTACTTTCTTTTAATATATTAATTAAAATACTAATTGTTTGATGCTTATTAGCAATGCTTAAATCAGTATTAAAAAGCTCTACTATTGCTTTATTAAAAGTTAAAAATTTAACATTCATTAATACTTCTTTTTTATTCTTTAAAAAATATGCTTTCAAGTAAGCTTCCATCTTAGTGGATGGAATTATTACTATTTTAGTTTTGAAAATATCAGTTTTATCTTCACTGATTTTTTCAAATAGTTTCTCTGCTAGAACATCCAATTTAACATTACACATATTTACCTCCAAAATCGAAAATATTTCATATGTTTATTATAGCATATAAAACTTATAACCGCCATTAATTGCAACAAAAAAAGCCATTAGTTAAGTATAAAATCTAATGACTCTTCTAATTTATATTTATATTTTATTAAATAATGACTATCCAATTAAAATAAAGTATAAAAATGTCTTATTATGTCTTTAATCGTAATTGAATACCATCAATCAAATTAGCTAATATCGCAATGCCTTTTCCATATTTTCTTAGAAAAAAACACAAAAACAACCTGAAGTCATTGTTAGAACAAATAATTACATCATTCTTATCTATGTCTCTATTTTTGAGTAATTTTCATTCCATTTTCTTTTGCTTTATCTATAAAAACAGAAATATTTAACATGCCCCATTGATTACATATAACAACTTCAGCATCAGCTAATTTTATTGCCTCTGACATAAAATATCTCTTAGTATCATTGACTTCGCTAATTCTTTTAACTACTCCAAGTGTTTTTTTATCGTTTAACTCATCTGGAAATACTTTCAATAAATCAGCATATGTAATATGAGGATTTTTATCGACATAAGATTTTACTACTGCAAGTACAAGTCTACGTTTATTATAAATATTTCCTTCAAATTCATATTTTGAGTAATTTTTAGTATTTACTTTGCTATGGTTAGTTTTTTTATTAGTTACAACTGATATTTCTATTATAATCGTAGTCATGATTTAGAACATCATAGTATTCATGATAATCACAATCATTATATACCATATAATATAGTGCGTCATTGAAACTCATATTATAAATTTTGGCAAATTCTTCAAAAGGATCATATGTTTTTCTAGTGAAAAAATCATAATCTTTTTTTATATATGTCGCACCAGAATATGGATATACAGATACAGAATGTTCCTCTAATTTTGACATGCTGCCATCATAATCAAATGACGAATAATAATACTTCATATAATTTAATTCGATGAATTTAGCTAAGGATTCTTCGATAACTTTAGAAGGATAATCATGTCTATAGAAGAATTCTTCTACATTATTACCTCCAAAAGACATAACATTATGGAAGTGATGGAATAATTCATGGATAAAGGTTTGTTCAAAACCTTCTTTTATCTTATCTGGATAACATTTTATTATATTATTTAAATATAATATAATTTTACCTTCTCTATAATCATAATTGTCATTAATAACATGATATCTACCAAGAACTAATTCATTGAATTTCTTTTTATGAATTAGTTTTATTAATTTATCTAATAACCCTTGAAATTCTGAACTATGATTTTTTTCATATATTCTATTTAATGCATTTTCATTAAGTTCTTCTAATTCATCTATTTCTTTGATTATCTTATATGAAAGTGGAATTTTATTTTTAAATATATTCTTAATCTTTTCTTTAATATCTTTTGGTGAATATAATCCAAATTCTGAAATTGGTGTATCAAAAGAAATTTCAATACTACACTTATGTTTTATCACATCAGGATTACTGCCTTTGGCCTCTATTTCTTTATCCCAAAACTTAGATGTTTTGTCGTTAAGGAAGCATATTAATCTTTGTTTCCAATCCTCAAAATCATTTTTTATTACACCATTTGGCAATAAGCTTTCATTAATTATTTTCATATCTTAAACTCCTTATTTTTTAGTAATTCTCATTCCATTTTCTTTCGCTTTATCTATAAAAATGGATATATTTAACTTGCCCCATTGATTACATATAGCAACTTCTGCATCAGCTAATTTTATTGCCTCTGATGTAAAATACCTAGTATTATCATTGATTTCACTGATTTTTCTGATTACACCAAGTGTTTTTTTATCATTTAACTCATCTGGGAAAATTTTCAATAATTCAGCATATGTAATATCAGGATTTTTATCAACATAAGATTTTACTACTGCAAGTACAAGTCTACGCTTATTGTATATATTTCCTTCAAATTCATATTTAGAATAATCTTTTACATTTATTCCTTCGATAATAGGTTTTATTTTTTTCATTTCTTCTTCATCTATTGTTTCATCATCTTCTAATGATTTTGCAACTGCATACATTAAATCCTTATTTTTATCCCAAAATTCATGTAATAATTTAAGCTCTTTTGGTGAATATCCCATAATAATATCTCCTTTTTCTTTTTTCATTAAATCTATGGATGTATATGATAGGCATCTTAAATAATCTTCTATCATAATCTTTGAATGTTCATCTTTACAAAAATAATACAATGGTTCGATTAGTAAATCTATTAAGTTTTGATAACTAATTCGTATGAACTCATCACACTCTGGCTCATCATCAATATTTGGTGTCAAATACACAAATATTGGTTTTAAATATTCTTCATCATCATATTGTTTCTTTGACCACTCATAATAATATTTTGTTTGCTTATCATGTTCTTTTGATTTTACTTTATTCTCAATTATTATAGGTAAAATTTTATTTTCTTTATTAAATTTTGCTGAAACTAAAATTTCTATATCTATTCTTTTTTTACTATCTTTTTTATCCTTTGAAACAGCCCTTTCTGTTTCAATTGATACATCAGTTATATCAAATGTTTCATTAATAAATAAATTAAGAAAATCCTCTTCATAATCTATTCCTTGATTTACTTCATTTTCCTTGCATATAGCAATCATGGATAAAAATTTTATGATTGGAATAAATCCTAATTCGTGGTCGCTTTTCGAATTTAAAAGCCATGCAATAAAATTACTATGCTGAAGTTCAAGTCGTGAACAACCAGCAATTTGCATAAAACTCATTCTTTTATAATACTTTTTTAATTCTATGAATTCCTTTGAATTATTAGCTTTTGAAATTAATTTAGAAATATTTATACTCATACTAATAAACCTCAACACTTCAAAACGAAGATTTCTTTCATCTATTTTACTTACATTTTTAATATCTAGTATTCAACCAAATATATTAAATACTACCTTATTTTCATTTTTTAATTATATTTTTAATCTAAAAAATCAAGTTTGTTATTAACCTTACTTAAATCTAATTCATCTCTTAATTGCTTACCGTTTTCATCTTGTAAATCAACAATGAATACAACATGCTCTTTTGAAAAATTATTGTAAACCTCTACTAACTCTGCTTTATTTTCAGATTCTTTATATATTCTATTTCCATCTAAGCTTGCTACATATATTTTGTACATATAAAAAACTCCTTTATATTATTTCATTTTAAATTCAGCAACATCATCTAAACAATGAATATTAACTATTATATCCTTAGAGCTATGCTTAATAATATTTTTGTTATTCTTATCCCATTCTTCTAATGTTCCATTATATTCAATAATACATTTATCATTACTGATATATGATATATCAAATAGAATGATTTCTATTGATTTAGGAATATTAAAATTTGTAATATTTGATTTTCCACTAAAAACATCTTTTAAAACATCAGATGAGATAATTTTAGTATCATTATGAATTTCTAAAATACCATCATTGCTTTCAACTTTAAGAAATTCTAACCATTTAATTTGTTATACCTATATTTTTGCGATTTTGTCAATTGATATGAAATTTTTATATAAATTATTTTTAGTTTTTTAGATTGATTTTAGCTCCTAAAATGGTACATCCTCATCATCATTTGGCATTACGCCAAAATCAAAATTAAATGATGAATTATTATTTTCAATATAAACTGTCTTACCTCTAAAAAGCATATCATTATTGGCTTCGTATAATGTATTTACATTATTAGGAACAATACCATTTTTAGCTTTATATATTAAACAATTTGATTTAGTAGTAAGAATTACATTATTATTACTATTATAAGTTCTATTATCTTTATCTACTATTATTTCTTCTAAATCAATATTATTAAATGCACTAGAATCAATATATGATATATTCTTTGGAATATATAATTTCTTTAGATTCTTAGCACTACTAAAGCTATTTGCTTTAATAGATAATACACTATCAGGAATAATAGTATTATTAGATGCTAATAACAGTTCTTTCCTTGATTTAGATATTAATGAATTGTTTTCACTATAATAATATGGATTATCATAAGCTACAGTAATATTATCTATATTACAGCTTGTTAAATCACCAATTTCTTTAATATTTTCACTTATATATAATTCTTTGATATCCTTTACATAATCAAATGAATGATTATTAATTGCTTCAACAAAGCCTGGTATATTAGTGTTAGTTGCAAAAATTAGCTTGTTACTATTAATATCAATTAAATTATTATCAATTACCTTATATACTAAATTATTAGGATCTACAATAATCTTTTTTAATGAATAATTATTTCTAAATGCTTTATTAATATTTAATAAATTCTTACTAATAGATATTTCTTCTAAATTAGTACAATCAGCAAATGCTTTTTCACTTACATATAATATAGATTCAGGTATATCTAATTTTTTTATCTTTGATCCTATAAATGCATTACTATGAATAACTTTAATATTATTATTTAATATAGCTTTATTAGAGCCTAATAATAATGTATTAGTCTTTTTATCAACTAAAATATTTGAATCATAGCTTGTATATCTATTATTATCCTTAGCTACTACTATTTCATCTAAATTGCTAATTGATTTATAGAATGCTGTATTAGATATATGAATAACATTGTTTGGAATATATATCTTCTTTAAATTAGAGCAATTAGAAAATGCCATATCACCAATTATATTTAATGATTCAGGTAATATTAATTCCTTTAAATTATTACAATCCTTAAATGCACTAAATGCTATTTCAGTTAATCCTTCATTGAATACTATCTCTTCTATACTTGATTTTTCAAATGCACACTCACATATTCTCTTTAAAGATTTAGGTAATACTAATTTCTTTATTTTTTGATTATTATAGAAACTTGCAGGCTCGATTATTTCTACGCCCTCAGGGATAATGCATTCACCTATACCTAAAACTAGGCTCTTATCATAAGTTATAGCATTGTTGTTGCTAGTGATTTCACTGTTTTCTATATCTATAGATTCTAATTTACAATTAAAGAATGCTAAATTAGAAAAAGTATTTAGCTTATCATTAAATTTAATATTTTTAATATTAGGATTATTTTTAAATGCGTAATCCTCTATTTTTTCTATGTTTATAGATAAATTAGGATTTAGCTTGTAACAATTTGAAAAAGCATTTTTACCAAAATTAATTACATTATCTAAATTAATATTAGATAATGATTCACAATCTGAAAATGCAGATTCTCGTATTTCTTTTACTGTATTAGGTAATTTAACTGTTTTTAAATTCTTACATGAAGCAAATAATTTGCTTGGTATCTCAGTTATTTTTTCTGGTATTATAATTTCTTCTAATGAAATACAATTTTCAAATGCAGATGCTTCAATTCTATCTAAAGATTTAGGAAGATTAATCTTCTTTAGCTTTTCACAATTTTTAAATGCTGCTGCATCTATGCCCTTAAGCTTATCATTTAATATAACCTCTTCTAAATCACTACAGCCTCTAAATGCTGCTGCACCAATAGTTACAACCTTATCTGGTATTGTAATAGTTTTTAAACCTAACACATCACCAAAGGCGTTATTTGAAATACTTCTAGTTTCTTCAGGTATAATACTATTCTTACAGCCTTTTAATAAAACTTGATAGTCTTTAATGAATATTACATTAGAATTTAATGATGAATAATTAGGATTATTTTCATCTATTATAATGCTTTCTAGATTATTACAGCCATCTATTATTGAAAAAGTAGATAAATAATTATCAGGGAATGTAATAGATTTTAAATTGATACAGTCCTTAAATATTGTATTACCATATTTGTTAATAGAATTTGGTAATATAATACTATTTAGCTTTTTACAATTACTAAATGCATTTCTACCTATACTAACTAATGCATCATTTAATTTTACATTTTCTAATTCGTAACAATTACTAAATGCATTATCTTCTATTTTATATACATAATTAGTATTTATTTCCTTTAATGATATACAATCACTAAATGCATTTTTATTAATTAATTTTAATGAATCTGGGAATGTAATATTCTTTAGCTCTTTACAATATATAAATGCTCCATTATCGATTGCTTCTATACCTTCAGGTATAATAGAATTCTTACAGCCTAAGAAAAGAGTTCTTTTTTTCTTATCGATTAAAGAATTTGAATTATAATCAGCATAATTAATATTATCCTTATCTACCTTAATGCTATCTAATGTTTTAGCTAAGCATGAGAATGCAAATTTATTTATTTCTTTAACTGATTTTGAAATAAATAATTCCTTTATTGAATAGCATCTACTAAATGCTTTATATGATATTTTAATTAAATTATTAGGTAATTTAACATCTAATAATTTATTATTATTAAATGCATTCTTACCAATTGATTTAATATTATCAATATTAATTGATTTTAAATTAATACAATTATTAAATGTATTATCCTTTATTTCCTCTATTTTATTAGATAAAATAACCTTTTCTAATGAAATACAGCCACTAAAGGTAGCTTCACCAATAGCTGTTACACTATCAGGAATAATAATTTCCTTTAATAATCTACAATTACTAAAGGCATTATCTTCTATTTTCTCTAGGTCCTTTGGAAATATTATATTTTTAATTAATTTATTAGAGAAGCAATTCTTTCCAATTATTTTAATAGATTCAGGAATAATTAGCTTATCAGTAACTAATAATAGTTTATTAGTATTTGTTTCAATTAAAGCATGACTATTATCTCTTGAATCATATACTCTATTTTCATTATCAATATCAAATGATACTAAATTCTTACAGCCACCAAAGGCACTTGCTTCGATATTAATAACATTTTTAGGAATATATATTTCTTTTAATCCTATGCATAAATAAAATGCTTTAGAGCCTATTGTTAATAAAGAATCATTTAATTTTATATTAGATAAGAAATAATCTAATTCAAATGTAGATTCAGGTAAATCATATAAGTCACCTAAAATAGTTACTGATTTTAACTTCTCACAGTACTTAAAAGTAGCCTTTTCTAGCTTTGTAATAGATGTAGGTAAAGTTATTTCTTCTAATTCTTTACAGCCTATAAAAGCTTCTTCTTTTATTATTTTTACGTTATTTAATTCTACTTTTTCTAATGCAGTATTAGCAAAAGCTCTTTTAGATAATATTAATACCTTTTTAGGAATAATAATATTTTTAATCTTTGTTCCTTCAAAACAAGATTCACCAATATAAGAAATATTATCAGTTAATACTATTTCTTCTAAGCTATTACAATTGAAAAAGGCACTATCTCCAATTGCTTTTAAGGAATTAGATAATGTAATCTTTTTAATATTACTACCTCTAAATGCCTCTTTACCAATACTTTCTACGAATGAAGGTATAATAACCTCTTCATCCTTACCTAAGTATTTAACTATTTCTATGCAATCAGATGAAATAATTTGGGCGTTATTATTGTTTATAGCCTTAGTATGGATATTGAATTCAAATATACCTGTATATTCGTCAAAATCAGCAATTTCGCTTGTTTTATTTGGTTTATTTCTATCATTTGGCTTATGAGGAATAAATTCATATTCTACACCATAGATATTTTTATATTTCTTTTGGAATCTTTGATAAGAAATTAAAGAATTATAATATAAATATGCTACTCTAGAATTAATTTCGTTAACTAATTCTCTACATTTGCCATTATATTTTGAATTCTTTTCGATTAAGAATAATAAGAATAAAATATATCCTTTTGATATAGTAACCTTATTATTAATATCATCTAATTTAGATATATTTAAGCCTAAAAATGAAATTGAATTATTCTTTTCTTTTGATATAGAAACTCTTTTTAGCTTCTTTTCATTTAATTCTAATCCCATTTCTTCTAATTTAGTTTTAACAAAATCAAAAAGCTTATTTAATTCTTCTATATTATCTTCACTCGATAAAAGCATATCATCAGAATATCTAGAATAATGTAGCTTAGGATTATTACTAATATATTCTTCGATTGCCTTATCAAAATCAGACATAAAATAATCACTTAGTATTGGGGAAGTAACAAAGCCAATGCTTAAGCTACCCTTGTAAAAGCATCCACTTAATATTTCCTTCCATTTATTATTAAATCTTGAACCATAGATATTTAAAAATAAATCAAGAGTGATACTTTCAAAGAAATGATGGATATCAAGCTTAATAAAGTGATTTGATTTTAGATGATCATCAATTGCATCTAAGCATCTTATACCCTTATGATATGCGAAAGAATTTTTGTTTCTTTCACAAAAATTATCATCAAATTCATCTCTTATTCTTTCATGAATGCTTCTTAATTTTATTCCATAGTTAAAATCATTATTATATGTAATTATTTTTCTTGTTTTTTGTTTTTCCTTTATCTCAAATGGAAAAACATATTTATCTTCATTTTCTAAATATTTAGAAATTAGCTTTGTATCTATCATTTTTTGTTACTCACTTTCTGGCAACAAAAAAAGTGGTTACTATGCAAAAACAAATTCTCCTACATGGTATAAAAGCAACAGGAGCATGCTTGCTGAAGTTTTCATTTAAGAAATTCTAACCACTTAATTTATTATACCTACTTTTTTGCAATTTTGTCAAATATTACTTTTATTTATTTTTATTAAATCACATGAATTATGAAAGACTTTTCTCAATATCAGGATTTATAAAATCATATTATCCAGCTTCAGATTCATTATCAGTAATTTTCAAGAAATTTTCTTTTGAAATATCAATTTCACCTAAAAAAATGCTATCATATCCAGTATCAGCATAAACAGTAATAGTCGCAGGTAAACCTCTATCATTGTTCTCATATATTTTCACAAAACTATCATAATCTTTGTTTTCCAGTGCTTCTATTATTGCTTTTTGTTCTTTTTTAGTATAAAAACCATAATACCAATAATAAATATATCTGAGATTATCATCATTTATATTCCATGCTTTTCTAATATCAGGATCTTTTTTCAATTCATCCGATAATTTATCGAAAGTAAAATCAGTTCCTGCAATTTTCATTGCATATTTTTTTACTCTAAAATATTTATCTGGTAAGGAATCAATTATATAAAAAGCATCTGTTAATTTAAGGATTTTTTCAACTAAATCGTCATTTGAATCAATAAACTCTTTTGAACAATATTTTAAACTATTTGGAGCACTATTAATTGCTATTTCTACCATTTCTCTATCGTCACGCAATTCGTCGCTTGCATATTCCAGTGCTCTACCATTATTTTTTACTGCCTCAAGGATAAACTTTCTATCATTTTTTAATTCTTCACTTACATATTTTAATGTTCTAGCATCATTTTTTACTGTTTCAAGGACGAATTCTTTATCGTTTTTTAATTCGTCGCTTGCATATTGTAATAAAAAGCCATTATTTGTCACTGCTGTTAATACTACTTCCTTATCATTTTTTAATTCGTCGCTTGCATATGCCAGTGCTCTACCATTATTTTTTACTGCCTCAAGGATAAATTTTCTATCATTTTTTAATTCTTCACTTACATATTTTAATGTTCCAGCATCATTTTTTACTGTTTCAAGGACAAATTTCATATCGTTTTTTAATTCATTAGTTGCAAACTGTAATGCAGCACTAGCATTTTCAACTGCTGTTAATACTACTTCTTTATCGTTTTTTAATTCGTCGCTTGCATATTGTAATAAAAAGCCATTATTTTTTACTGCTGCTAATACTATTTTTCTATTGTTTTTTGCTTCTTCACTTGCATATTTCAAGGCATATTCATAGTTTGTTACTGCTGCTAATACCACTTCTTTATCGTTTTTTAATTCGTCGCTTGCATATTGTAATAAAAAGCCATTATTTGTCACTGCTGCTAAGACAACTTCTTTATCATTTTTTAATTCGTCGCTTGCAAATGCCAATGCATTTCCATTTTTTTCTACTGCTGTAAGCACAAATTCTTTATTAAATAGTATTTCTACATCTGCATTTTGCAATAAATTTATTGCATCTATAATAAATTTTTCCATTTCATCTTGTAATTCTTCTCTTGAATATTCATCTTCCGCATCGTATACATTCATCCTTATATATTCCAGTGTTATACCAAAAGATACTAATGCAGCTAATAATACTTCTCTATCATTTTGCAACTCTTTGCTCGCATATTTTAATGCAAATCCATCATTTTTTACTGCTGCTAATACCACTTCTTTATCACATTTCAATTCTTCACTAACATATTTAAATTTAAATTTATAATAATGTGTTGCTGCAAGTACAACCTCTTTATCATTTAGTAATTCTTCACTTGCATATCTCAATGAATTTCCATTACATGCCATTGCTTCAAGGACGAATTCTTTATCGTTTTTTAATTCTTCGCTTGCGTATTTAAATGCAAATCCATCATTTTTTACTGCTGCTAATACCACTTCTTTATCATTTTGTAATTCTTCGCTTGCATATGCCAGTGCTCTGCCAACTTTTTTTACTGTTTCAAGTACGAATTTCTTATCGTTTTTTAATTCTTTTATTTCATCTTCATTTACATTACAATGATATGTCATTGCTGTTAAAATTATTTCTCTATCATCGAGCAATTCTTCGCCAACATATTCCAATGCATATATATCATTTTTTACAGCAGTTAATACTACTTCCTTATCATTTCGTAATTCGTCACTTGCAAATTGTAATGCGTCACCTTCTACTGTTACCGCTGCCAATACTATTTCTTTATCATTTCGTAATTCTTCACTTGCAAATCCCAATGAATATCCATTATTTTTTACTGCTGTTAATACTACTTCCTTATCATTTTGTAATTCTT
>Ga0247610_10000151_pt1 | contig 115885 bp, 135 predicted proteins | sample 174DNAGHGhighgp2_FD_193483 | JGI IMG/M metagenome (GOLD analysis project Ga0247610, IMG submission 193483) | Sheep rumen microbial communities from Palmerston North, Manawatu-Wanganui, New Zealand - 1742 DNA GHGhigh gp2 | ecosystem: Host-associated > Mammals > Digestive system > Stomach >... | reverse complement strand
AAACAGCAGAAGAACTGATATACGACATTTTTGCCGTATGGGGGGGGTAAAATTAAACATTTGACTGTAGCCCATTATGTTGTTTGATATCGTTTGATGTTGTTTGATATCGTTTGATGTTGTTTGATATCGTTTGATGTTGTTTGATATCGTTTGATGTTGTTTGATATCGTTTGATGTTGTTTGATGTTGTTTGATATCGTTTGATATCGTTTGATGTTGTTTGATATCGTTTGATGTTGTTTGATATCGTTTGATGTTGTTTGATATCGTTTGATGTTGTTTGATATCGTTTGATGTTGTTTGAATTTACAACCGGGTGCAAAATTACACTTTTTTTCGCACATATGCAAGAGTGGAGCCTATTTTTCAGGAAAAAAACCGAAGGTAAGCATGCACATCAGCCGACCGTCAGGCCACCGGAGGTAAACAGCAATTCTATTCTTCTTTTCTCAATAACCACTCGATGGCGTGGCGGTAGATCTTATCGAAAGACTGAACGGCTTCGAGGGGGAAGGAGTAGACGAGGGTGCTCGTCATTTGTGATTGGTGATTGGTGATTGGTGATTTGTGATTTGTGATTGGTGATTGGTAACCAATGGCGGCGGGACAGCGCATGTCTTCGTAGGACGCCATGCGGATGGCGAGGGTGTCGGTAGGCATGATGCCTTCCGGAGCAGGGGTGAAGAGTTGTTCTTCGTTGGGCTCCAGTTGGAGTTGGTAGATCCGATGACGAGGCGAAGTGATCCGTCCGCTGCGGGTGGCTCGTGCGGCATAGAAACGGGCATGGAGACAGGTGTCTGCCCATACGGGATCGATGGCACTGAAATGGTCGGTACTGAGCAGCAGGCGACCACCGTTTGATAAGTATTCAGTGATCAGTGAATAGCTTTCAGTTTTTAGCGGAACTCTATTCCGGCCGCAGACAATATCCAATAATTTGTAATTTGTAATTTGTAATTTGTCATTTATCAGATAGCCTTCGGTGCAGGAGGTATAGCTGATTTTCATCTTCCATAGTTCACGGCCGTGTTGCGCGGCATAGTCACGGGTATTGCCGATGGTGAAGAAACCGGCATGATCCCGATAGCAGGCACCCCAACCGCAGTTGTCATCATCCTTCCACTCATCGGCACGGTCATAGTTCCATTGCTGACCGATATAGGCGCAGCTGAACCCGTCTTCACAGGCGTAGGTATCGGGTACGATGCCGGCATGCAGGGAGTCCGCAAACCATTCGGGACCGTAAACATCGTGGAAAGCATCGACGATTAAGACCGCTTCGCTGTTAGACCGCTTCGCTGTTAGACCGGCTTCGCCTGTTAGACCGTCCTGCGGACTGTTAGATTGATAGGCGCTGATGATGGGGGAGGGGAAGGAGAGACCGCCATCGTTGCCGGCTACGACATAGTAGTTATACCGGATACCGGGTTGGAGGGGAAGAAGGACCTGCGTGTCGGTTACCTGCTGCACGTCCCACTCGCCATCGTTGGCTTGGGTATAAACCATGTAATAGGTAGGCGTAGCGGTGGGTTCCAAAGAATCCGTGACCGGAATCCAGCGTAGCAAAGCAGATTGGTCATTGGTGAATTGGACGCCTAAATCCTTGACGGGCAGGGGTTGGACAATGGCGGACTTACCGTTGATATAGCGCAAGATACCTTTGTAAACAGCACGGGAAGCGGCAAAACGGAAGTTCGGATCCAAGCCGTATCGCATATCTGCCATGTTTTTATGGCTGAGCAGTTCGAGGATGAGACTCGGCACGTCGGGCACACGACTCTCGCAGTAATTGGCTTCTTTGAGTTGCCGTCTGGTCCATTCGGGTGCAAGGGTGCGGAGGTCATTGGTGACCTGTGTCTGGATGATATCTGCCAGGTTGCGGTTGACGCGTTCCCGGTCCTTGCCATTACGCAGCACGGTGAGTCCGCTGTCATTCTTAGCGGTATAGATGACGAGGGTGCCGATGATGGTGGAGTCGTTTCCGCTGTCCTGTCCGTCGGTATGGAAAGCGAGGCAGAGGTCGATAGGTACCTTGAGCGAGTTGACCCACATCGCCCGACATTTCATGTCGTCTTTGTATTCATCCCCTTCGTACAGGTCCCAGAGGGTGGTGTCTGCGTTCTGACTCATCAACCAGTACCGTGCTCCTTCGGTCCATTGGGGCATGCCGGATACACCGAGCGCCTGCTGACTGAGGTCGGCACGAGGCGTATAGATCGTTGCACCGGCGTTCTCCAACATCTGCCGGATGAGACGCACGTACTCCTGACTGTACAGGTCTTCGACGGTGGTCCAGAGGGTGGCACGCTGCCAGATCCATTCTTGGCGGTCTCTATTAAAATAGAGACCATGACTCGGATAGAGGGCGATATTATGCTCGGTCAGGTCATGCTGCTTACCGGCAACCATGATGCCCTTGGCGCAGTCGGTGACGAGGTCGTCGATATTGATCTTATCGGTTTGTATGGTGATTTTTCCTTTCTCATGCCCGAGTACCCAAAAACTGACTTTGCGCTTGGCTTCGCTCACCAAAGCCGGTGTCCAACGCACGTCTTTGAGCGTTTTATTGGTTCGGATGGTCACTTTATTCTTATCCACCCGCATACTCTTGACCTTGACGGACGACGACCAAGCCGGAGAGAAACCGGTCCATACGGTGAGCGAGTCCCCTAATTCCTTCATGCCGATTTGGGCGTGTATAGGAGCACAGAGCACCAATATAATACAAAGTATTATATATTTGAGATTTATGATTTCTTTCGATCTGCTTGCGCCGTATGGTGATTTCAAATTTATGATTTCAAATTTATGATTTTTCATCTTTCAACTTTCAACTTTCTATTTACGGGGCGGACACGATAACCGGCCGTACGAAGTTGCTCCAACAGACCTTTGTCGCCACCGAGATAGATGGCATTGAGGGTGATGAAACAAGCGCCTTCGGTCAGGTGCGGTTTGAGTCGTTTGACCCATTGTATGTTTCGTTGGGCGTACACCTGATAGTCGGAGTAGGAGAGGGAGGTGTTGTTATTGGGACTCTCGACCTGAAAGGCGATGTCGGTTAACCGTCCATCCCGATACATATCGCGCAGCGTACGCTCTTGTTTCACTTCGTTCTCCGGATACTGTAGTGCGCGGAGCAGGTCGGTACACTGCCAATGGAAGGGTTCACGGTCAAAGAGCATGTACATGGTCTCGCCCACGCCGTCTAATCCGACCACCGGCATGTCTTGCTGTGCCGCCACATGTTCGAAGAAATTCTCCATCGAAGTCTGCTCGTCGTACCCCAACCATTGCTTGCATAACTCCGCCCGAAAAAGCTCGGTCAGGTACGCCGGTTTCATGCGGCATAATTGGTCCAAACCCATGCCTAAATGAATACGAAGAGTGTTGTCAATAAACTCGTAATCCTTTTCGCTATAGAAATTGGAGAGTTTGACACTGTCCGGCAGAACCGCCGCTTGACGCAACGCAGCGAGGGCTTCGTAGTCCTGCATGGCAAATTCCGTCACCACTTTATGGCATTGCGAGAAGCATTTGAACACATTGGGAATGGTGTCTAAAAACTGCATCTCTACATTACGATTCGTCGCCAAGATATAAGACTTGGCTTTGGCGCCGTTACCGGATACTTCGTAGAGGAGCTGACCAATTGACAATTGACAATTGACAATTGACAATGCTATCAAGCATAGTCTAAAACCATATTTATTCCACCAATGTTTCATTTTTAATTATCAACTATCAATTATTTAAATCGTGTGATCATGTTGTATGCTTGATAGATACCGAGCTCACCGGCTTTGCTCAGGTCGGCAAGGCCTTTCTCATTCTCGCCAAGGAAGACATAGGTCAGTCCTCTATTGAAATAGGCTTCCGCAAAGTCCGCATCGCGTTCGATGGCTTTGGTATAGTAGTTAATCGCCTCCTTGTATTCCTGCTTGGCGCAGAGGATATTGGCTTTGTTATAATAGGCGAAGACGAAGTCGGGTTGCAGTCGGATCACATGGTCGTAGTCCCGGAGGATGAGTTCAAAGTCCCCGTCCGGCAAGCGGTAACGCCAGTTGGCACGGCAGAAAGAGATGAGCACCTCCAAGTCCTTATCCGCCAGCACGATCGCCTTGGTACAGTCATCGATGGCACTCGCATAATCCTTGATGATGGCGAATTCGACGGCGCGGGAGTAGTATAACGTTGAAAGTTGAACGTTGAAAGTTGAAAGGTTCTCCGCTTGTACCTGCTCTATTTGCGTGGTGAGGCGGTTGATCTCGGCGAAATGGAAGTCCACCATCTCGGCAGTCAGGGTCATCTCCTGCGGCGTGAAACGCAGGGCAGCCGGCAGGGCTTGGCTTTTGTTGATTTGTTCCACCAGGGGATGGTAATAGTTGGTACGACGCAGGCTCATGTCCGTACTGTAGTAGGACAAGATGATCTGGGGTTCGTTGACGATATCCTGGTAGCGTTTCTGCACGTTACCACGTGTCTGCGAATCGTATTTCTGTTCCTCTTCGGCGGGCTCGTTCTGGTTCTGCGCCGCGTTCGGCGAGAACTCCTTCCGATGGTCTTTCTTCTGCGGTTGGGCTTGTGCAATCAGCAAGTCCGTATGGGGTTTGGCGGCTTGCTTGGCTTGTATCTCTTCCTTATGTTCCTCCAAATCCTGCGCTTTGAACCGGTAACGGTACGCCTCTTTGTCGTTGCCCTGTTGCTGGTAGGCTTGGGCGATCATGTAATAGGCGGGCAGGAAATAAGGATAGCGTGCGATGAGGGTATCGAGGTCGGTGATGACGTTTTTCCATTGCTTGAGTTGCATGCCGACCAGCGCACGCTGGTAGCGCATCTCGGTTTTCTCGGGCGCCAAGTCGATGGCTTTGTTCAGGTCTTCCAAGGCATGGTTATAGTCACCCACCTCTTGCCGCATCACGCCCCGGTTATAGTAACAGTCGGCATCCCGCGGCGACAGTTTGACGGCTTGGTCGTAGTCATTGAGGGCACCCCGGTAGTTATGTCTGCGATAATGGATGATACCCCGGTTGATGTAATCGCCAGCCCATTTGGAGCCCAGGTTAATCGCTTGCGTGAGTTGGATATAGGCCTCCTCTTCGCGTTGGAGCATCAGACTTGTGACACCCAGTGCCGACCATGCGGCAGGGTTGGTACGGTCATACTGCGTCACTTTCTCAAAGGCTTCCAGAGCCGCCAAGGTGTCGGCTTGGAGGAAGGCTATCTGTCCTTTCTCGCTCCATACGGAGGGGCTGTTGGGTTCGCGTCGCAGCAGTTGTTCGATATCCTCCATGGCGGCATCGTACTGCTTCATCTGCGCCCGGGTGTCGGCACGCAGGAGCAGGTAGGTACGGTTCTCCGGCGAGAAATGCAGGGCTTCCGAATAGTCCGTCTCGGCTTCCTGTAAGCGGTTGAGTTGGCGGTAGATATAGCCCCGTGTGTAATAACAACCTGGTGAGAAAGGATTGCGCTCTATGGCGGCGTTGCAGTCATTGAGGGCACCTTGGTAGTCCTCCAGTTGGATCTTGGCGATGGAACGGTAGAAATAGGGTTCCGCCAAGTAGGGTTTGAGTCGGATGACCTGGTTGAAATACTGGATGGACAGCACGTAGTCCTCAAAATACAAGGCATTCCGTCCGATCGCCGTGATGCGGTCGGTATTGAACTGCGCGTGCAGTGGAACACAGAGCACAGAACACAGAACACAGACTGATATGAATCGTCTAATCGTCAATCGTCTAATCGTCAATTATTTACATCCTTCATTGGGGTCGAACCATGCCGGGATATTGAAGTTCTCTTCGGGATCGTATCCTAAATCGGGGTCATTGAGCACTTTCTGCAGATAGATCGCACAGATAGGCAGGGCAGAGTTGGCTCCCTGACCGTATTTCATGGCGTCGAAGTGGATCTGATAGTCCTCTCCGCCGCACCATGCACCGGAGACGAGGGACGGGGTGAAGCACATGAACCATCCGTCCGCATTCTCATTGGACGTACCGGTTTTACCACCCATCGGCGCTTTGATACCGTATTTATACCGCATACGGATACCCGTTCCGACGGTATTGGTGACGCTGTCTTTGCCTAAGACGGACTGTAACATATAGGTCATCTTATAGGCGGTCGTCTCACTGATGATCTCATGCGTCTTGGGGGTGAAGGAGGCGATGACGTTGCCGTTACTGTCTTCAATACGCGTCACGTAGAGCGGTTCGGTTCGGATACCTTTGTTGGCAAACGTGGTATATGCGTCCACCATCTCTTCCACACTCACCTCACACGGACCCAGACAGAGCGACACGACGGGGTCTATCTGCCCTTTGATGCCGAAGGACCGCATCAGTTTGACTAACTGCTCGGGCGTGTAGAGGGACATGATATAGGCGGACATCCAGTTGGATGATATCTGAAGACCCCATTTGAAGTCATGTATCTCGTACTGGTGTTCGGCGTGCGTGTCCGCCGGGGTCCATATACTGTCGTTGGGCAGCACGAAGGAGACGGAGTCATAGACCATCGAGTCGCAGGGCCACATGCCTTCGTCCATCGCCAGAGTGAACAGGTAAGGCTTGACGGTGGAACCGATCTGCCGACGACCTTTGGTCGTCATGTCGTACTGGAACTGCTCGAAGTTAGGTCCGCCTACATAGGCTTTGACGTGACCCGTATGGGGATCCATCGACATGAATCCGCAGCGCAGGAAACTCTTCTGCCAACGGATCGAGTCGTAGGGTGTGAGAATGGTGTCCACCATGCCTTGGTAAGTGAACATCCGCATCGGACGGGGTTCGTAGAACGTGCGCAGGATCGAGTCATGGGCAATGCCGGCTTTCTTCATGAGGCGGTACCGGTCGGTCTGCTTCATGGCTTTCTCCATCGTTGCCTGCATGTCGAAGGCACGGGCTCCTTTGCCTAACTGTTTCCGGGAGGGTTCGGAGAAAGGTGCATAGCGTTTGCGTTTCAACTCATTGTCGAAGTCTTTCTGCAGCGCACTCATGTGTTCGTTCACCGCCTCCTCGGCGTAACGTTGCATACGCGAATCGATGGTGGTGTAGATTTTCAAACCATCCTGGTAGATATCGTATTTGGAACCGTCCGGCTTGCGGTATTTCTCGCAAAAACCATAGAGCGGATTATTCTCCCATTGCTGCTTATCGATGCTGTACTGCAACTTGTTCCAAGACGGATAATCGCTCTCACGCGGTTCTTTGGCTGTAAGTGTAAGTCGCAGATACTCACGGAAATAAGGCGCGATACCTTGTTTGTGATCGACGGAACTGAAATGCAACTCCAGCGGTAAGGCAGACACGGAATCACGGGTTGCTTCGTCGATATAACCGTACTTCGCCATCTGACTGAGGACGGTGTTCCGACGGTTCTTCGCCCGCTCCGGATGGCGACGGGGATTGTAGTACGAAGGGTTCTTACACATTCCCACTAACATTGCCGATTCTTCGATCTTGAGGTTCTTGGGCGTGGTGTTGAAGTAGATCTTGGCCGCCGACTGGATACCTACGGCATTATAGAGGAAGTCGAACTGGTTGAGGTACATCAGCAGGATCTCATCCTTGGAGTAGAGTCGTTCCAACTTGGTAGCGATGACCCATTCGATGGGTTTCTGCATGGCGCGCTCCATGGTGTTGTTGGCACGCGGTGACCATAACTGCTTGGATAACTGCTGGGTAAGCGTACTACCACCACCGGCTTTACCCATCTTCATGATGGCACGGAACATGGACTTGAAGTCGATGCCGGTATGGGTGTAGAAACGGGCGTCTTCGGTAGCGATGAGCGCCATGATAAGGGTGTCGTTCAGGTCACTGTACTGTACGCCGACACGGTTCTCGTACCGGTAATAACGACCCAAGGACTGATGGTCCGACGAGATAATCTCGCTGGCGAAAGTGTTCTTCGGGTTCTGTAACTCCTCCAAGGGCGGTAAGTAACCCAGTGCGCCTTTGGTGATGAGCCACATGATGAGCCAGACGGCCACTATTCCTACTACGAAGATACTCCAGAACCAAATCAGAAATTTCTTATACCACGGTTTCTTCTCCATATGATTGTTGTTTTTTAGTCTCTCATTAAGTTTTCTATAATGCGGTTGAGCAAGTGGATCCCTTGCTGCGTAGCGATGACGCGGTTGTTCTTTATTTGCAACAAACCGGCTTCCAATAGGTCGTCGATGTCCCCGTCTATATCTTCCCGTGCCACACCTTGGCAGGTTCGTAAACCCAACATTATGTGTTCGTTATAGCGTTCGGTGTCGGTGAGGGTCTCTTGCTCCCGAATGAGTGTCCCGTCTTCGATGCCGCGTATGTATGCATCCAGGTCATCGGGGTTCCAACTGCGTACATTCCTTATATAACTATGCGCGCCTGCGCCTACGCCTACGTAAGGGGTGTTGTTCCAATAACTGCCGTTATGCTGCGAGGCGTATCCGGGTAACGCGAAGTTACTCACCTCATAATGCACGAAGCCAGCCTGCTGTAAGCGTTCGCACAAACAGTCGTACATCGCGTTCTCCGTGTCCTCGTCCATGAGTTCTATCGTACCTTCTTCCAGCATGCGGGTCAACGCCGTGCCGGCTTCGTACATCAAGCCGTAACACGATATATGTCGGATGCCGAGTGTCAGCGCCGTCTCGATGTCCGCTTTCCATTGGTCCATCGTCTGCGTAGGCAAGGCGTACATCAGGTCGATGGATATATTGTCCAAGCCTGCTTCCTGTGCCATATGTACGGCATCGATGGCTTGCTGTGCATTATGTCTTCGTCCAATCAGTGTCAGCAAGTCATCTTGGAAGGACTGTACGCCCATTGAGAGACGGTTGACACCCAAAGCACGCAAACCCTGCAGGTATTCCTTCGTGACATCGCCCGGGTTGACCTCCACGGTGAATTCCGCTACCTGATCCCTATTCAGCACGTGGTTAATACGGGTCATCGCTTCCAAGGACAAGGTGCTTGGCGTTCCGCCGCCTATATAGATGGTGCGGATGGGTTCGCCCGCTTCGTCCTGCCGTGCTTTTATCTCTTGGACCAATGCCGATACATACGCGTCCTGCCGCTCCAACCGGGTGGTGGAGAAGAAATCGCAATACAAGCAACGCTTCTTGCAGAACGGAATATGTATATACAGACCGGACAATTTATGATTTATGATTTATGATTTATGATTTGTGCCAAAACTCTGTGCCGACGAGTTCATCGGGCAGGTACTGTTGTGCTACCCAATGGTTCGGGAAGTCATGCGGGTACAGGTATCCGTCGGCGTACCCGAGATCCTTCATCAGCGATGTCGGTGCGTTGCGCAGGTGTAAGGGAACGGGTAGGTTACCCGTCTCACGCACTTTAGCCAAGGCATCGTCGATGGCCAAATAAGCGGAGTTATCTTTCTTGCAGGTAGCCAGATAGATGGTTGTCTCCGCCAAGGGGATACGTCCTTCGGGCCAACCGATCTTATTCACCACATCGAAACAGGTATTGGCGAGTAACATCGCGTTGGGGTTCGCCAAACCGATATCTTCGCTTGCCAGGATGACGAGTCGCCGTGCAATGAACTTCGGGTCCTCCCCGCCTTCTATCATGCGTGCCAACCAGTAGATAGCGGCTTGCGGATCGCTACCCCGAACGGACTTGATGAAGGCAGAGATGATGTCGTAGTGCATCTCGCCGTCCTTGTCGTACGCGACGGGGTTCTGTTGTAACTGTTTGGTGACCGTCTCATTATCAATGATTTTCGCACCGCTGTTACTTACCAGTTCGATGATATTGAGTAGCTTGCGTGCGTCTCCTCCGCTGTATCGCAAGAGTGCCTCGGTCTGTCGAACCTCTATATGGAGCGAACGGATGTACTCATCTTTGGTGAAGACGCGGTTGAGCAGTTCCATCAGGTCCTCTTTGTCGAGCGACTTGAGGACATAGACCTGACACCGGCTGAGGAGCGGGGTGATCACTTCGAAAGACGGGTTCTCGGTCGTGGCACCGATAAGGGTGATCGTTCCTTCTTCCACCGCACCCAGGAGGCTGTCCTGTTGGGATTTGGAGAAACGGTGGATCTCATCGATGAAGAGGATGGGGGAACGACTGTCTGTGGGTGCAAAAAGACCGCTGTTGATGGACGCAGTGCGTTTGGCTTTGTCGATGACGTCCCGTACTTCCTTCACGCCGCTCGTGACCGCACTGAGGGTGTAGAAAGGTCGTTGCAGTTGGTGCGCGATGATACGGGCAAGGGTTGTCTTACCTACACCCGGAGGTCCCCATAAGATGAAACTGGCGATATTTCCGCTCTCTATCATCTGACGAAGGATGGCTCCTTGTCCCACCAAATGGCGTTGACCTATGTATTCGTCCAGCGTCTTCGGACGCATGCGTTCTGCTAATGGCAAACTCATTTATGATGTACGATTTACGATGTACGATTTAATAATTCCTTGGCGGTGCTAAGCGCAGCTTCGGTCGTTTGTTTTCCGCTCAGCATGGTTGCTATCTCTGTGATACGTTCTTCGTTACTGAGACGGCTTATGTGGGTCTCGGTACGTTTATCGGTATCGGCTTTATATACTTTGTAATGGTGGTCACCGAGTGCCGCTATCTGCGGCAGATGGGTGATGGCGATGATCTGACGATGCGTAGCCATCTCCCGCATGATGGATGCCATCTGGGTGGCGATGTCGCCGCTCACACCGGTGTCTATCTCATCGAAGATGATAGTCGGCAGACCTTTGGTTCCGGCTATCAGTGCTTTGACACAAAGCATGAGTCGGCTTATCTCACCGCCGGATGCCACTTCGCTGACGTTGCGCAGGCTCTGGTTGAGGTTGGCGGCAAAGAGCAGTTGTACTTCGTCGCAACCACGTGGTGTAAAGTCTTCGGTGGCAAGGATGGGGATCTCCACTTTGGCATGCGCTACACCCAAACGGGTCAGACCGTTTATAAGACTCTTGCATATCTGCGGTACAACGGCTTTCCGACTCTTGGTCAAGGCATCCGCTGCTTTGCGCAAGGCGTTCTTCTCTTTCTCCACCTGTTTCTGTGCCTGCTCGATATCGAAATCGAAGGAGTCAAGTCGGTTGACCTGTTCCGCCAATTCATCCCGCATGGCGATGAGTTCGTCGATTGTCTGCGCACCGAACTTATGCAGCAGGTCTTCCAGTTGCCCGATACGCTCTTCAACCCATTGGAGTCGGGCAGGGTCCATCTCGATATGATGTAACTTCCGCTCCGCCTCTTCGGCGATGTCTTGCAGTTCGATCCGGGCACTGTCGATACGTTCCTGCAGGTCACTTGCCGCTTCCTCCAACCGACAGGCACGCAGTGCCTCGATGGCGCTTCCTTGTTCACCGTTCAAGGCAGAGATAGTCGTCTCTAAGGCGGCACGGATCTCTTCCGCATGACTGAGCGTGTATTGCTCTTGCTCCAGTTCTTCCAACTCGCCGCTTTGCAAGTCGGCATCGCTCACTTGCTGGAACCGATACTGGATATAATCGGCATCGGTCCGGCTTTTCTTCGCCAAGTCCTGCAGATGTCGCAAGGCTTCGCATGCCTTTGTATAACGCTCGTATTGCGCCGAATAAGTATCTACGAGCACTTCGTTCTGCGCGATGGTATCTACGATATCCAACTGAAAATCAGCATTCTCGATGAGCAGGTTGGCATGCTGCGAATGGATGTCAATGAGTCGGGTAGCCAGCACTTTGAGTTCCTGCAAAGTCACAACGCTGTCATCAACGAAGGAACGACTCTTGCCGTTACTGTACAATTCCCGACGGATGATACAATCGGAGAATTCCGCCTCGATGATACATTTGTCTTCGCCGTCGGTGATGACCTTACTGTCCGCCCGGGCACCCAAGACCAATGCCAAGGCACCGAGAATGATACTCTTACCGGCTCCGGTCTCACCTGTCAAGACGGAGAAGCCATCTTCAAAATCAATATCCAGATGACTTATCAGCGCATAGTTTTGTATTTGTAAATGTGTAAGCATCAATTATTGATTTTATCATAAGTAGCTTGCCGGGTGGCATCGATATCCATCAGCAGGTCATACACTGTTTTCTTCTCTTTGTCCGTTCCTTTGCTGAAGATATCCACCAACTCATCGGCTTTGGCGTCCAGGAAAGTGTTGATGACGTAGGTAGCGGGACGGGAACGATAGGCCTCTTTGAGCACCGGAATCCCTTCGGCGATACGTGCTCTGCCGTTGGTGGCATTGGCACTCATCTCGTCCAAACCCAAACGGTGGTACTCGTAATAGAAATTGCGGTATTTCTTAAAGGACTCATCCAAGAGGTTGTTAATCAGCGCGTAACGGTTTCGGTTGCTGTTAAACGCCGTCCAGCCCTTCTGTTCCTTATCGTCCATGCTCACACCTTGGCAGAGGGTGACGATCTGTTCGCATTGCTGGAAGAACGGGGTGCCGCCTAAACGCTGAAAACTATCACAGTCATGCCCGATGATGAGGTAACAGTAGTACGCCAACATCGCCGTGAGGTTGGTAGAAAATGTGTTCTGCTGCCACTCGATGCGGTCAAACTCCTCGTAGGTAAAATTGAAGTTTTCATCCCGGAAGTTAAGGAGCGGGGTCGTGTAGGTCGTGCCAAAGACGGGACGGCGACTCTGCAGTGTCATCTCGCAAAGGTACAGATTGTCCTGAACGGCTTTGACGACGAGTAACATGCTGCACTCGATTTTCTCATGCTCCGCAAAGGTCATGTTGGTCCATCGGTTCTGGTTCATGTACTCCTCGATGGCGGTCTTGAGGGTGGCAAAGGCCTGTTTGTTCGAACCCTCTATCTGATCCGAGTTCACCGTGACCGTGCATTTGAGTTCCTGGGCTCTTATGGGAGCACAGAGCACAGAACACAGAACACAGACCGATAATGCTATGAATCTAAATTTTAAAATCATAAATCTAAAATCTCAAATATCAATTACTTAGTAATTGATTCAATGTTTCCGGTTCGTTCGTTAAAGAGAATGACGGGCAGTTGATCGCCGGCAAAGAGTTCTTTGGGCAGCGGTACGTCGATCCCTAACTGGGCGATGGAGATAGTGCGTTGTGCCAATGTATTCTCATTATAACGAACGGTGACGACACCGCTTCCCGGCAGGTTATACACGATCTGCGAGATGGCAGGAACAGTCTCTCCTTTTTTCTTTTTCTTGTCAAGGGGTTCCGGTGCCGGTTCGGCATATTTCTGCGGTTGGAGCGCTACCTGCACGCGAATAGGCAGGGCTTCGAGATTCTCGGCATCGGTGAAACCGTTCTCAGGAGAGAAGAACCATACATGCTCGGTGCTGTCGGGCAGGAAGCTCACTTCTTTATGCATCGTGCGGGTGGTCTTTTTGCCTATGAACAGTTCGGTCAGTGCCTGTTCCTGTTGGTCCAGTTCTTCCAATACCCGTTTCATCGCTGTACCATCCGCAGGCGCATGTTCCACTTCGCCGCTCAGCAGGTACATACGGGTCTCACGCAGATGGAAGATCTGCTGGGCAACCGCGTTGGCTTGCGCCAAAGGGGACGCCGCTTTGAGTACTTCTTCCGGATACGGCGCTACCTTGATAGCCGCCTGTTTCTTGCAGCACTCGTCTTTGGACGTATTACCCTTCACCCGTTCACCGTTCATCCGTTCATCCTTGTTCTGCGGCAGATTATATCCGACCAGCAGTCCTTTCTCATTGATGGTCAGAACCATCGGAACATCGGACTCATGGGTCACCTTATGCGGTCGGTTGTAGTCGGCAGCGGTACGGGTCAAGACACGGGCACCGGTGAGGGTGTAGGTCGTCTTTGTCTCCTCAACGGCATTCGTGGCACCGATGAGGTCCGCTGCGAATGCTGCATAGGGACCTGCTTCCTGGTTCTCTACCTGATACGTGAAGTCAATGACCACTGTTGTCTGCGGTGCATAATACACCATCGCCGACTCATTGGGGGCCAGCACCTGTGCGTGGATAGTACTGATCATTACTGCTCCAAGGAGCACTAAAAAGAATTTTTTCATATAATTAGCAAAATCAATTATTCCAAATTTTCCAAGCTTCTTTGGCTTGACCTGTTAACATTTCTATTCCGTTCTGCGTTCGGGTACCTTGTGCTTTGCCTTTACGCAAGAAGAGGGTCTCTTCGGGGTTGTAGATACAATCGTACAACAAATGTTGTGCCGAAAGGTGTTCGTAGGGTATCGGCGGACAAGTATCGATATCCGGATACATGCCTAATGGCGTACAGTTGACGATGACCGTATGGCGGTTCATGATGTCGGAATCCAAAACGTCGTACGTCAAGGTTCCTTTCGCAGCATGCCTACTGACAAGGGTAGGGACGATCCCTAACTGCCGTAAGGCATAACACACGGCTTTGGCGGCACCGCCGGTACCTAACACCAAGGCCTGTCGGTCTTGTTTGTGCAACAAAGGTCTTATCGATTCCATGAATCCGATATAGTCGGTGTTGTAACCGGTTCGTTGATACACCACGTTTACGGCGCCTATCGCTTGTGCCGTCGGGTCGATACGATCCAGGTACGGGATAATCGCCTGTTTATAAGGATACGTCACATTAAACCCGTCCAAATCGGACAAAAGTCTTTCAACTTTCAACTTTAAACTTTCAACTCTCGTTGGGTACAACGAGTATTCCGCCTCTATGCCTTCTGTCGCAAATTTCTGATTGAAGAACTGCGCAGAGAACGAGTGCTCCAATGGAAATCCTATGATACCGAAGTGACGCATAATTTTCCTTTCTTAATTCGTGCCTGATGGGTCTTGGAAGTAAAAACCTTACCCCCTTCACCCTTTTGCAAGGCATCATACATCTTGTCTATTTCCGCAAAATCATAGGCGCGAAGTTCTTCGTAAAGTTTAGCGATGCCCGCTTCGCGTGTTTGCTTGCCCTCTATCAGATCGATATAACCCTGTATGGTTTCTGCCGTCTGCGCCATATGCTCGATCTCTGCTTTGGTGTACGAACGCAGTTGTTGACGGATGGCATTGCGGGTGATAGAGGTATCGGTATTGGTACTGTCTTCCACCCAGTGCAAACCTCTTTTGTCCCGCAGATAATGTTCAATATAGTCATGCGTGGTACAGAGCAATGGACGCACAACGGGTACGCTCTGAGGTGCCATCGGGTTCTTACTGACGGGACGCATACCGGCTAATCCCCGGATACCCGTTCCTCGACGCAGGTTGAGGATAATCGTCTCCGCCTGGTCGTTCTGATGATGGGCGACACAGATCGCTTGGCAGGCATGGTTTTTCGCCATCTCATCGAACCAACGATACCGTAGTTCGCGTGCTGACACCTCTATACTCACGTGATGCGCCTGTGCGTACGCGTGGGTATCGAAACGGCTGACTTCCAGAGGAACGTTCAACTGTGCGCAAAAGTCCCGCACAAAGGCTTCATCCCGGTCACTCTCCGCACCCCGTAACGCAAAATTACAATGCGCTGCGATGCAGGTGTAGCCGGCACGAACCAACACGTCTAACAAGGATACGCTGTCCGCTCCTCCGCTTACTGCCACCAACACCGGTTTATCTTTGCTTAACAACCCGTGTTTGCGGATATATGTACTTACCCTGCGAAGCACCTCTAATCCACTAATCCACTAATCCTCTGTACTTAACTCGTTTGGGTTCGCAAGCTTCTTCACCTAAGCGCATTTTCTTGTTCTCTTCGTATTCGGAGTAACTGCCTTCGAACCAGAACACTTTTCCGTCGCCTTCGTACGCCAAGATATGCGTGCAGATACGGTTGAGGAACCAACGGTCGTGACTGATCACCACGGCGCAACCGGCGAAATTCTCCAGACCTTCTTCCAATGCACGCAAGGTATTGACGTCGATATCGTTCGTCGGCTCGTCGAGTAAGAGCACGTTCGCTTCCGATTTGAGCGTTAACGCTAAATGGAGACGGTTTCGTTCACCACCGGAGAGCACACCGCATTTCTTCTCTTGGTCCGCACCCGTGAAGTTAAAACGACTCAAGTACGCACGGGCGTTGATTTCACGACCTGCCACACGGATGAATTCCGTACCTCCGCTGATGGTCTCGAAGACGGACTTATTGGGATCGATATCGGTGTGTTGCTGATCGACGTAACCGATCTTTACGGTCTCGCCTACGCTGAACGTGCCCTTGTCGGCTTTCTCCGAACCGATGATCATACGGAAGAGGGTGGTCTTACCGGCACCGTTCGGACCGATCACACCGACGATACCGTTAGGCGGTAACATGAAATTGAGGTCCTCGAACAACAGACGGTCACCAAAGGACTTGGCAACACCCTCTGCATTGATGACCTTGTTACCCAAACGCGGTCCGTTCGGGATGAAGATCTCCAGTTTCTCTTCCCGTTCCTTCTGTTCCTCATTCAACATGCGGTCATAGGACTCGAGACGGGCTTTCTGCTTTGCATGACGGGCTTTCGGTGCCATGCGGATCCATTCCAACTCCCGCTCCAAGGTCTTGCGACGCTTGGATGCCTGTTTCTCTTCCATCGCCATGCGGTTCGTCTTCTGCTCCAACCAACTGGAGTAGTTTCCTTTCCAAGGAATACCTTCACCTCGGTCAAGTTCGAGAATCCAACCGGCTACGTTATCCAGGAAATAACGGTCGTGGGTGATACAGATCACCGTTCCGGCATATTGTTGCAAGTGTTGTTCCAACCAATCGATACTCTCGGCATCGAGGTGGTTCGTCGGCTCGTCGAGAAGCAGTACGTCCGGTTGTTGCAGCAACAGACGGCATAAGGCCACACGACGACGTTCACCTCCGGAGAGGGTCGTGACATTGGCATCATCGGGCGGACAACGAAGGGCGTCCATCGCTCGGTCGAGTTTCTGGTCGATGTTCCATGCGTCGGCAGCGTCCAGTTTGTCTTGCAGTTCCGCCTGACGCGCCAAGAGCTTGTCAAAATCGGCATCGGGTTCCGCAAAAGCCATGTTGATATCATCGTACTCTTTGAGCATGTCCATGATGGGTTGCACACCTTCCTGTACAACCTCCCGAACGGTCTTGGTAGGATCCAGTTTAGGGTCCTGCTCCAAGTAACCGACGGAGTAACCGGGACTCCATACCACCTCACCCTGGTATTCTTTCTCAATACCGGCGATGATCTTCAACAGGGTTGATTTACCGGCACCGTTCAGACCGATGATACCGATCTTGGCGCCATAGAAAAAACTAAGGTAAATGTTTTTGAGTACCTGTTTCTGGGGACCGAAACTCTTGTTCAAGCCCACCATCGAAAAAATAATCTTCTTATCGTCTGCCATATTCTGCGAATGTATAATCGTAGGGGTTATTTTCGTCTGCAGAGTGCCGTTCTGCACTGAGTTGTTTCCAAATAGCCGGGTCTATCTCTGGAAAGAAGGTATCGGCGTCCGGCCAGGAATGATGAATATGGGTGATATAGAGTTTATCCGCAAACTCCATCGCCTGGCGATACACCATGCCGCCTCCAATGACAAAGGCTTCCTCTTCACCATTGATAAATTTCACCATTTCATCAATACTATATACCGTCTCGGCCCCTTCGAAGGTCTTACCCTTCACGTCCGTCAACACGATATTACGACGGTTGGGTAGGGGATGTTTGGGTAAGGACAGGAACGTCCGTTCCCCCATCATGACGGTGTGACCGCTTGTGATGGTTTTGAAATGCTTCAAGTCCGCCGGCATGTGACACAACAGGTCACCTTTCTTGCCGATGGCATAATTCTCTGCGATCGCAACTATAATACTTATCATGTTTGTCTCTATGTTTGTAAGCATATGTACTCAATCAAAAACGTTGTGGAGCGGTTGGGGAACGCGGAACACGAGTACGGGGCAGTACGTTTTTTGATGAGTAGCATATGCGATTTATTAAACGCTAACCACTCCCGCAATATGAGGGTGCGGGTCGTACCCTTCTAAAGTAAAGTCTTCGTATTGGAACCCGAATAAGTCTTTCACTTCGGGGTTAATAATCATCTTCGGTAACGCTCTGGGTTCACGTGTCAGCTGCAACTTGACTTGCTCCAAATGGTTGAGGTAGATATGTGCGTCACCAAGCGTGTGTACGAAATCGCCGCATTGGAGACCCGTCACCTGCGCCATCATCTGTAGGAGTAGGGCATAAGAGGCGATATTAAACGGTACGCCCAAGAAGATATCGGCACTGCGCTGATAGAGTTGCAAACTCAACTTACCGTCCGCCACATAGAACTGAAACAGACAGTGACACGGTGGCAACGCCATCTTCTCCACCTCGGCTACATTCCAGGCACTAACCAGCAGGCGTCGGCTGTCGGGATTTTCCTTAATCGTCTTCACGATATTGGCTATCTGATCGATGGTACCTCCGTTATAGTCCGGCCAAGAGCGCCATTGATGACCATAGACGGGACCTAACTCTCCGTTCTCGTCTGCCCATTCATTCCAGATACGGACACCGTGGTCCTGCAGGTACTTGACGTTCGTGTCGCCGTTCAGAAACCACAGTAACTCATAGATGATGGACTTGAGGTGCAGTTTTTTGGTGGTCAAGAGCGGAAAACCGTCTTCCATCTTAAACCGCATTTGATGACCGAACACGGATATCGTTCCCGTTCCTGTCCGGTCTTGTTTGACGGTGCCTTCCTCCAGCACCCGCCTGCATAAGTCTAAATATTGTTTCATATATCTGTATTCTGTCAGTATAGCGGTCTGTGTTCTGTCAGGCCGCAGGCCGGTCTAGTATAGTTTATACGTTGTTTTGAGTACCTTGAACTCGGTACGACGGTTAATTTGGTTGCAAATCTCTTGTTTGTCCGCCGGCAGACTGTTGATGAACGTCTCGTCCAGCACTTGCTCAACCGGTATCCACGGATATTGCTTGTTAAGCGCCTTGTCTGCCACCACCGGTTTGGTTTTACCGTATCCCACCGGGGTCAGACGTTCTTTCTCAATACCGTGTTGGATGAGGTAGTCACAGCAACTCTGTGCACGTTTTTGACTTAACTCGTTGTTGAACTCGTCCGTACCCTTCAAGTCCGTATGGGCACTGAGCTCAATGGTGATATTAGGGTTGTCGTTGAGCAGTTTAACCAATTTCTCCATCTCTTTCTTCGAGGCCTGCGTCAACTCCCATCGACCGAACTCATAGAACACATTCTCCATCGTGACGGGGCGGCTGATCGGTTGCAGCACAAAGTCCATCGTGTAGGTCTTGCTGTCCTTCAAACCGAAGGTGTTCCATTGTTCTTTGGCGTTCAGATAACCTCTGGCGGTGACTAACATGACGTACTTGACGTCTTGTTGCAGTTTGATCTTGTACTTACCGTCCCGACGGGCGTTGAGTTTACTGTTCGTGCCGTCGGATCCCACAATACGCAACATGGCGTCGGCGATAGGATTGCCCAAACCGTCGTTCACCGTCCCTTGTGCTATGAACTCCATCTCAGGCAAGGTAAACTGGTAGATCTTATCCATCCCTTTCTTATCGCCTCGGTTGGAGGAGAAGAAACCGTTCTGACTGTTTCCGGCAAAAGTGATACCGAAGTCATCGCCGGCTCCGTTGAAGGGCGCCCCCATGTTAAACAGGATCCACACGACGCTGTCTTTGTAGGTCGTGTCACGTGTGGCTTTGAAGATATCCAGACCTCCGTAACCCGGATGACCGTTCGAGGCAAAATAGAGCGTACCGTCAGCGTGTACATAAGGGAACATCTCATCGGCACTCGTGTTGATACCGGCTTCCAAAGGATGCGCGTTCACCCATTGGTTCTCTGCCAACTCTGCCATCCAGATGTCCTTTCCTCCTTGTCCGCCGGGTGCATCGCTGGCGAAATAGAGCGTGTCCCCCATCGGACTGAGCGCAGGATGACCCACCGTGATCGTACTGTCGGTAAATAGTTTGACTTCCTGTGCTTCACCCCATTCACCGCTTGCCCGTTCACTACGGTAGATCTTGGCTCCCAGGTCCTGACCGTTGATAGGCTTGGAGTAAGTGAAGAACATCATCCTGCCGTCCTTGGTAAAACAGCACGCACCCATCTCTGCGTTCGCTCCGCCTTTGCCGCCGGTCGAGTCATTCTGCTGTTCCTCTTCCTCCTGATCCCCGTACAAGCCCTCTGCCGGTTCGATCTCTTCCCATTCTCCGGCTGCGTTCTTGCGTGTCTGGTAGAGTTGGAAAAGCTGTTGACCCGTCACGTTACTGGCGCGTTTGAGTTTCTTCGTTCCCTTCTCTTTGGACTCCTGCCGGTTTGATGTGAACATGAGTGCATCGTTTTGATCACCGATGAACATCGGGGCGAAGTTACTGCTGCGTTTCTTGTTAAACATCTTCGCTTCGCTCACCTTGTACCGGCTGGTCTCTTTCTTCCACTCGTCCATCTTCGTACAAGCGTACTTACCCGCTTGCGCTACATAGTTGTCCGGATGGGCCTCCAGATAGGAATCGAAATGCTTGATGGCATCTTTGTATTTACCTTGGTTCTGCAGCACTTGTGCGGCATGCAGGTAAATCGTCGAGTCCTGTAACTGGTACTTACAACGCAACGCACTCTGGTAAGCATTAGCAGCACGGGGATTATTGATATAGCGGTAACACTCACCTTGACGGTAAGCGACATATCCCTTCAAGTCCCGTTGTTTCTGCGTACTGAGCCGACTATAACAGGACTTGTAGATCTCTCCGGCCGCATAGTACTCCCCGATGGCGTATTTCTTATCCGCCCGCTTGATACGTTGCTGGATAGAGCACCCGCTCAGAAGAATTGAAAATTGAAAAATGAAAATTGAAAGGAGAAAACCTTTCACCTTTGACCTATCACTTTTCAACATATATTTCCTTTCACTTTTCACCTTTCACCTTTCAATTTAGCTCGTGGATTACCAATCCCGAGCGTAACTTGGGTTCAAACCATGTGGTCTTGGGCGGCATGATATTGCCGCTATCGGCGATGTCGATGATCTGCTGCATGGTAACGGGGTAGAGCGCCAAAGCCACTTTCATCTCTCCGCTATCCACTCTCTGCTTCAACTCGCCCAGACCACGGATACCGCCTACGAAGTCGATGCGTTTGTCCGTACGCAGATCTTTGATGCCAAGGATCTTATCCAGAATGAGATTACTCGATATCGTGACATCCAGCACACCTATCGGGTCCGCATCATTATAGCGTCCATCCTTAGCGGTCAACGAGTACCACTTCCCGCCCAGATATAGGCTGAAGTTGTGCAGCGCTTTGGGTTTTACATCATTAAGCACGGAGGATTGCCTGTGGCCATCCGAATCGAGCAAGTCACCATTATAACATTCAACAATGAAGTCCTTATTAAGGGCTTCGAGGAACTCCTCCTCGCTAAGTCCGTTCAGGTCTTTTACCACGCGGTTATAATCGATGATATTGAGTTGATTATCCGGGAAACATACCGCCAAGAAATAGTTGAACTCGGCATTCTTGTTTCCTGTCTCTTTCTGCTTCTCTGCGCCTACGCCAGCCGCCGCTGCTGAACGATGGTGTCCGTCAGCGATGTACATCGCCGGAATCTCCGCAAAGATCTCGGTGATACGATCAATCGTCTTTTTGTCCTCAATGATCCAGAACGTGTGACGGAATCCTTCCGGAGCGGCTACGAAGTCATACTCCGGTGTGCCCTTGGTTACTTCTGCAACGATAGCATCAAGGTCGTCCCGGTGAGGGTAGGCGAAGAATACCGGTTCCATGTTCGCGTTCAGCGTACGTACATGTTTCATGCGGTCTTCCTCTTTGTCCTTACGAGTCAACTCATGTTTCTTAATGCGTCCCTCCAGATAGTCATCTACCCAAGCGCCGACAACCAAACCATACTGCGTCTTGCCAAAACCCGTTTGAGCGTAAACGTAGTATTTCTCCTCTTGGTCTTGTTCCAACCAACCTTTGACACGAAAACGCTTGTATTGTGACAACGCCTCCTGATACACACGAGGGTCATGCTCATCGGTACCGGGTTCAAAATTGATCTCCGGCTTGATGATATGATACAGACTCATCTCGTTGCCTTCCGCTTCCTGACGTGCCTCCTCGGAGTTCAATACGTCATACGGCCGACTACTCACTTTGGTCACCAACTCTTTCGGTGGCCGTATTCCCTTAAATGGTTTTATCTTCATAAAATTCAGATTATTCTGATTTCTATTCATGAGCCTATAAACTCTCTCGGAGGCGTATTTTTGCGAATGGGTACGCAAAAATCCGTCGAACAGAGGGGTGAGTTACTCCGAAGAGTTTGATAGGCGAACTAACATTTATTTCTTAATTTCTTGCATTTTGGGCTGACCCATAGCGCATGTTCCGTTGAACTGTGCACCCGGCTCTACGATCAAAGTCTTTGTCTGTACATCGCCTTGGATCTTACCGCTTGCACGCAGACTCAGCTGTTGACTGCAGTTGATCTTGCCGTCCAGAAGACCCATGATCTCGGCGTTCTGACAGTTAACCGTACCTTTGATACGACCCGATTCGCCGATTACTACTTTACCCGAACAATTTAATTCACCTTCGATCAAACCATCGATGCGGTAATCGCTATCCGCCGTGATGGTTCCTACGATTTTACTTCCTGCGGTCAGCGCATTGAACATCAAACCGCTTTGTTGTCTCTCATTTGCCATAATATAATTATTTATCAATTGTCAATTATCAATTATCAATTATTGAAAAGTTTCGGCAAGAAACGTTTCAAATACTCTTGCCAATTCGGCCATACATGACCGTCCGTACTCTCGTAATACGTGTACTCCACATGCTCTTTTTCAAGCCATTTGCGGTACTCCTGAAAACTATCCCATAGAAAATCCTCCGTACCGATACCCAACCAGAACACTTTTGCGTCTTTCGGAGCATTATGAACGAACGTAGCTGGCGAGAACATTCCTACATACGCAAATTGTCCTTCCAACACATAGGACACCCGCATCGTGTGGTAACCACCCATTGAGAGACCGGCGATCGCGCGTTGCTCGGGATCCGTGCAGATTCGGTATTTCGACTCCGCCTCCTTCATGAAAGCACCGAAGTTCGCTTCCCATTGACCGTTGGACGCGTTCTCTCTCTCTTCCTCCGAAGTAGGCCTGCTCGGACAGTTATCTGGCATCACGACAACCATCTCACGTATATCGCCTGCGTGTAAAAGGGAGTCCATAATAGGCACTAATCGACCCTGTGTGGTCCAGTCGAACTCATTTCCCCACATCCCGTGTTGCAGATAGAGCACCGGAAAGACCTCCGTACGAGCTGCGTATTGATCCGGCAGATAGACACAGCAGGGCACGCCGTTCAAGGTGTCTTGTACCACCGTACCGGCCTGTAACGGCCTGTCTTCCACCTGTTTCGCACATGCTATACTCATGCACGCGATACCTATCAGATAGGCACTAAAAATCCATTTCTTCATATATGCACACAAATTTGGGTGCAAAGGTACGACTTTTTTTTGACATACGCAAGCACGCGCGTACTTTTTTATGATTTTTATTACTTTTTCCTTCTTCCAAATTCGCATAGTTCAAAATTATTTGTTCCTTAATATCCTATGTATCGAACTCAACCATCTATACCTGTGCAATCCCTGTAAAATAAAGGCTTGCCACGTTTGCGTATTGGGTGATTATAGGGCGATTATTGCGTGATTATTGTGTGATTCAACACCATATTCATAGAACATAAATCAATTAAAGACAACAAAATCATAGTGTTATGGTAAGAGGCTTACTGGCTTATCGAACGGGGATGACTAACCGAAGAGGGCGGGACTCGTCGTCGGCTTGTTTAAACTGAAGGAGTATAGGGTCGTCAGGTTTAGGCAGGCGTACTCCAACTAATTCCGTCAAAGGAGAGAGTTTGTCGGCAACTCTCCGTTTTCGTTGGATAGAACGGATTGATTCCTTCTTGTGGCTCACGTTCGGTTGATACGCTTCGATAATATGTTGCTGCTCTGCCAATACAATCTGTTCGGCAGACGCAACTAACAGAGCCTCTTTGGCTGCCCGACTGCAATATTCGGCAAAACGAGTACGGTCGGACTTACTCATCCCAAGCGCTATGCTTTTGCATCGATCCGGTGGATCTTTCTGCATCATTTTCTTCCATAGCGAACACTCTACTTCTTCTGAGATATAATACGGTTGTTCTGCCGGCACATAAACAAAGTGCAACTTCTTGCTCTTGATACGTATAGAGCGGATAAGCGGCGGTTCTTCCTCTTGCTGTATTTGCTGCATGGGATCGTTCGGCAGCGTCAGCGCCACACGGAAACCGATATACTCTGTAGCTGTCTCCGGTAAGTGCCAACGACGCACGGAGAGATGGCTGTTTGCAACACATTCATCGTAACTTCCGCCACGTACAATACGGAAACTCCCCGTATCGGCGCCACATGGATCGGGCTGTGTGCTAAGCGTGTAAGGACCATAGATATCCTGACACCATTCCGACACGTTGCCGGTCATGTCGTACAAGCCCAATTCGTTCGGTTGCTTGCGTCCTACAGGATGTTTCCAGTCTCCCGAACAGGGATAGGTCCAACCGACACTATCCGCCTCATTCCCGCCTGCAAAACGATAGGCTTTGCTCTTTGCTCCGCCTCGTGCCGCATATTCCCATTCGGCTTCTGTCGGCAAACGAAACGGAAGACCTGTGATGCTATCCAACCGCCGCACAAACTCCTGACAATCAAACCATGACACGTATGAGACAGGTACGGTCGGATAACCTTCCGGGGTGATAATCTCCCGTTCGGGCATCAAGGCACGCCATAGTTGAACGCTTACTTCTGTAGTGGCAATATAGTAGGGAGAAAGAAAAACGAGGTGAGCCGGTTTGTCGGTATAGGTATCTTTGTCCGTCTGGTCGAGCGTGGCACCCATCATAAACGATCCGCCTTCGACCCGTTGCATGGAAAATTCGATACCGTTGATCTGCATTTCCAGGCGTTGCAACGAATCGGGAACAACCGGTTTGTGCTTACGCGCACAAATCGGTAATACGCAAACGATGGAGATAAATAATATAATGCCTCTTACATGCACGCCTTGTCCGTAACAAATACTGTGCCAAATATAAAATGTGATATTTTCTTATTTTGCGTGTTTTTTGGGGAATGGAGAAGATGAGGGATGAAAATCGAGGGGGTGTCGAAAAATGAATAAAAATCGCTTAAAATGCAAAAAAATGGGCAAAAAACTTGCGTATGTCAAAAAAAAATAGTAATTTTGCGCAAAATTTGGAAAGATATGAAAAATAATGTTTTTGCGGGCGCGTTGGTAGCGCTGGGTTTATGCCTTGGAGGTTTGTTCATTAACCTCGGTATTAATAAGTTTGCCTCGAAAGATCGGGCGGTGACGGTGAAGGGTTTGAGCACCCGTGAAGTGGAAGCGGACTATGCCGTTTGGCCTTTGTCGTTTGCATGGAGCGGAAATGATCTGCCGGCACTCTATACGAAGTTGGAACAAGTGACCGGGCGGGTGAAGAACCATCTGCAGTCCCTGGGCTTTGAGGAAGCCGATATCCGGCAGGGTAGTGTGTCGGTTAGCAATAACTGGGACGGATACTACGGTAATCGTCCGGAATTCAAATATACGCTGAGTACGTCGCTTATCGTTTCGACCGATAAAGTGGCGTTGGTTGTGGCGAGTCAAGGAAAGGAATCCGCTTTGCTCAAAGAGGGGATCATCGTGACGACAGAGAAATGGAATCTGGATTACCAGTTCAACGGTCTGCCTGAGTTGAAGCCGTCGATGATCGAAGAGGCAACCCGTAATGCCCGTGCGGTCGCACAGAAATTTGCGGACGATGCCCAATGTAACTTGGGCTCGATCCGTCAAGCCAGCCAAGGACAGTTCTCCATCGAGTCCGACCAGTACCAGCCTTGGCGCAAACATGTACGCGTCGTGACGACCGTCGATTACTATTTGAATTAAGAATTACGAATTAAACAATTAATATAAATGGAAGAAAACAACGAGATTATTAAGAATGATCACATTATCCCTGTGAAGATCGATGAGGAAATGAAGTCCTCGTATATCGATTACTCGATGTCTGTGATCGTTAGTCGTGCGCTGCCTGATGTACGCGACGGTTTCAAACCCGTACACCGCCGTGTGCTGTTCGGAATGAACGAGTTGGGTAACACCTCGGATAAGCCGACCAAGAAGAGTGCACGTATCGTAGGTGAGGTAATGGGTAAGTATCACCCGCATGGTGACAGTTCTATCTATGGTACGCTGGTACGTATGGCGCAACCATGGGCAATGCGTTATTGCTTAGTGGACGGTCAAGGTAACTTTGGTTCGGTCGATGGTGACGGTGCCGCTGCTATGCGTTACACCGAGGCACGTCTGAGTAAACTTGCAGAAGAGATGCTGCGCGATATCGAAAAGGATACCGTAGATATGCAGAATAACTTCGACGACAGCTTGAAGGAGCCGGTTGTGCTGCCTTGCCGTTTCCCGAACTTGTTGGTGAACGGAGCGAGCGGTATCGCCGTAGGTATGGCAACGAACATGCCGACGCATAACTTGAGCGAGGTGATCGACGGTTGCTGTGCGTACATTAAGAATATCGTCGCGCGTATGCACGACCAGTTCGTAGAGGAGATCACGGTTGAGGAACTCATGGAGCATGTGAAGGCTCCGGACTTCCCGACCGGCGGTACGATCTACGGTTATCAGGGGGTGAAGGATGCTTACGAGACCGGTCGTGGACGTATCATCATTCGTTCGAATGCCGATATCGAGACCGATGATAACGGTCGTGAGCATATCGTGATTACCGAACTGCCGTACGGTGTTGTGAAGAAAGACCTGGTTCAGAACATTGCTGAGTTGGTTAGCGACAAGAAGATCGAAGGTATCGCCGACATCAACGACTATTCGAAACGCGATATCCGTATCGTAGTAGAGGTAAAACGTGACGCGAATGCACAGGTGGTTCTGAACAAGTTGTATAAATTCACGGCGCTGCAGTCTAGTTTTGCAGTTAATAACATCGCCCTTGTGAAAGGACGTCCGATGCTCTTGAACCTCAAGCAACTCATCGGTAACTTCATCGAACACCGTATGGAGATCGTGGTTCGCCGTACGAAGTTCGAACTCAAGAAAGCCGAAGAGCGTGCGCATATCTTGGAAGGTTTGATCATCGCAGTCGATAATATCGACGAGGTGGTTCGTATCATCCGTGCCAGCCGTACGCCGGCAGACGCACAAGCAAACCTGGAGGCTCGTTTCAACCTTGATAACCTCCAGTCGAAGGCGATCGTCGATATGCGTCTGAGCGCCCTCACAGGTCTGCGTATCGATGAGTTGAAGAACGAGTATGCCGAGATCGAGAAGTTGATTGCGCATTTGAATGAGTTACTCAATAACGAAGAGATGCGTTATGAACTGATTGAGAATGAGTTGGTTGAAGTAAAAGAGAAATACGGTGACGAGCGTCGCACGAAGATCGTGAAGATGGCTACCGAGTTCAACCCGGAGGATATGTACGCCGATGACGATATGGTGATTACCATTTCGCACCTTGGATATATCAAACGTACGCCGTTGGCTGATTTCCGTCAGCAGACACGCGGTGGTGTTGGTTCGAAAGCCGGTTCGGCTCGTGATCAGGACTTCATTGAATACGTTCACCAGGCAAGTATGCACTCGACGATGATGTTCTTTACGGAGATGGGTCGTCTGTACTGGCTCAAGGTGTATGAGTTACCGGAAGGCAACAAGCAGTCCAAGGGGCGTGCTATCCAGAATATGATCAACCTGCAGAAGGGCGATAAGGTTCGTACCTGCATTAACGTGAAGGGTCTGAATGATGCCGAGTATGTAGAGAACCACTTCCTGATTTTCATCACGAAGAACGGACTCATGAAGAAGACCACGTTGGAGGCTTATTCCCGTCCTCGTGCCAACGGTATCATCGCACTCGGTCTGCGTGAAGGCGACGAACTGATCGGTGTTACGTTGACGGACGGACAGAGCGAGATGTTAGTGGCTTCGTACAACGGTAAGGTCGTTCGTTTCAACGAAGGCGGCGTACGTCCGATGGGTCGTTCCGCAACCGGTGTGAAGGCCATTACGTTGGAAGAAGACGGTCAAGATCGCGTAATTGGCACGGTTTGTGTAGAGAAGAATACAGACAAAACCATTTTGGTGATCTCGGAGAATGGATTCGGTAAGCGTACACCTGTCGATGACGAGAACGGCGAACCGATCTATCGTATCACTAACCGTGGCGGTAAAGGTGTTAAGACCATAGAGATTACGGAGAAGACCGGTCACCTCGTTGGTATTGAAGCCGTTACCGATGCCGATGACCTGATGCTCATCACGAAGTCCGGTACAGCTATCCGCATGGATATCTCGACCATTCGTCAGACCGGCCGTGCCGCACAAGGCGTCAAACTGATCGACCTCCAGAAACGTAACGACAGCCTCATGAGCGGTTGTATCGTTCCGAAGGACGAAGATGAGAGCGAAATGAGCGCGGAAGAACCGCTCAATGATGAGAATGGTGAAAATGCTGAAAACAATAACGAAACAAACGAATAATATGAAGGTTCGTGCTAGTCGAGTGTAAGCTCGCTTACGCAACTCGACGAAGACGAAGCTACAGAAATTAACAAATTTATGAAAAAGAGTTTGATTTTGGCAGCTCTTGTGCTCATGAGTGCAGGCTGCATGGCTCAGAAGAACCCCTTGGTTAAGAAAGCCAAAAACTACATGATGGCATCGGAGAACGCTGATTTCTCTGCTGCACGTGCCGCTATCGGCGAAGCTATCGAGCAGGATCCTACTACAGAGGCTTATTACTGGGCAGGTATGATCGGTTATCAGGAGTTGCAGCAAGAGAACTACAACCAGATGCTGGGTAAGGGCGCTAACCAAGCCAAAGCCGGTGCTGCGGTAGAAGAGAGTTACGCATATTGGGTTCATGCTGATGAGTTGGCAATGATTCCGACAACCGACAAAAAAGGTCGTGAAGTAGTGGATACGAAGACCCGTAACAACATCGCCAAGAAGATGCTGGAGTACTACAAGAACCAAGAGTTGGTGAAGTACGGTATCTATCTGAACGAGCAGAAGGACTACGAAGGTGCTTTCCGTGCATTCAAAATGCATATCGACATACCGGATCTGGACATGATGCAGAATGCTAAGATGCAAGACGAGATGCCGCGTGACACTATCTACGAGCAGTATAAGTACTACGCAGCTATCTTCGCTGTTCAGGCTGAACTGCATGAGGATGCGATCCTCTTGCTGGAGCAGATGAAGAACGGTTCATATGAGGCTATCTCTGTCAACCAGTTCCTCTATCAGGAGTACGTAGCTCTCAAGGATACGGTTAGTTTCGTTCGTACGCTTCAAGATGCTACCGTTCGTTTCCCGGGTGAACCTTGGTTCCTACAGAACTTGATCAACCACTATATCTACTCCGGTCAAGAGCAGACGGCGGTTGAATATCTGGCACAAGCTATCGAGCGCGAACCGAATGTAGCGCAGTATCATCATATCAAGGGTAACCTGGATGAGAACTTAGGCAACTACGAAGAGGCACTCAAGGACTTTGATAACGCATTGGCACTCGACCCGACACTGGCTGACGCCATGGCTGGTAAAGGACGTGTTTATTACAACCAAGCCGTTAAAATGAACGAAGAAGCTGCGATGATCTCCGATAACAAGGAGTATAAGAAAGCATTGGCTGAAATGACTGAGGTATTCCGTCAGTCGCTGCCGTTCTTCGAGAAAGCACACGAGATGGATCCGACAGACCGTCAGTATCTGGTGATCCTCAAGGGATTGTACTATCGTTTCGGAATGGAGGCAAAGTACAATGAAGTATCCGAGAAACTGAATAACCTTTAATGGGTCGCATTCTCGCAATAGATTACGGTCGTAAACGCACAGGATTAGCCGTTACGGATATTCTCCGCATAACGGCTAATCCGTTGCTTACGATTGAGACGAAGGATTTGATAAACTGGTTGACGGACTACTTCGCCAAAGAACCTGTTGACGAAGTAGTTATCGGTCATCCGACCCGGATGAACGGACAGGACTCGGAGTCGATGAATTATATCCGACCGTTCATGGGCGTATTTAAAAAGACGTTTCCTGACAAATCTATAACTATGTATGACGAGCGCTTTACGTCGGTATTGGCGCACAGGGCAATGATTGACGGGGGAATGAAGAAAAAAGACCGACAGGACAAAGCGGTAGTGGATAAGATCGCCGCATGTATTATTTTGGAAGATTATTTAGAAAGCAAACTATGATATTACCTATTTATTTATACGGGCAACCGGTGTTGCGCAAAGAGGCGGAAGAGATAGAAAACACGCCGGAGTTGAAGCAACTTATTGCGGACATGTACGAGACCTTGACGCAAGCGGAGGGTTGTGGTTTGGCGGCTCCGCAGGTGGGCAAACCCTGGCGTCTGTTTGTAGTGGACGGAAATGAGTTAGCCGAAGATTATCCGGAGTGCAAGGGTTTCAAACGGGCGTTCATCAATCCGGAGTTACTGCAAGAGAGTGAAGAGACTTGTACGTATTCGGAAGGATGTCTCTCTTTGCCGGGTATCAGTGAGAATGTCGTCAGACCGACTACGATCACGATGCGTTACTTGGACGAGGACTTTAATGAGCACACGGAGACCTTCACCGGTTTTCAGGCACGTATCGTGCAACATGAGTACGATCATTTGGAAGGACACGTGTTCACCGATCGTATCTCACCCATCCGTAAGACCTTTGTTCGCAACAAGTTAGTCTCTATTGCCAAAGGCAAAACCGTAGCTCGATATAAATATAGAAGGAATTAGGGAATGGATTGGATTAATGTCATTATAATGGCTATCGGTTTGGCGATGGATTGCTGTGCGGTATCGGCCGTACAGGGTCTGACGCAGCGCCAATGGCACCCTAGGGCTTTGCTGATGGCAGCTATCTTCGGTTGCTTCCACATGGGCATGCCGATCATTGGGTACTATGCCGGTAACTTGTTCGTCGATTTCATGCGGGTTTATGCCCCTTGGATTGCTCTCGCTTTATTAGGATTCTTGGGTATTAAGATGATTTTGGAAGCGTATCATGAGAAAGAAGAGGCACAGAAATGCGCCAATTGGCGGGTAACGAACCTTTTGTTTCTCGCCATCGCAACCAGTATAGACGTGTTAGCAACCGGTCTGCTCTTTGTGCCGTATCCCGAATGGTTATACCCATCGGTGGTTACAATAGGTGCTATCACGGCACTCTTCTCCTTAGGCGGATACTTGGTCGGCGTGTTTGTAGGAAAACTGAAGATTAAGATGGAACTGATAGGCGGACTTGTCCTTATCGGTTTGGGTATTAAGATCTGGGCGGAAGGATTTTTGATGAATTGAAAATTGAAAGTTGAAAATTGAGAGATGTTCCTGATACAAAACACATTAGTCAGTCTGGACGTACTTGAAAAAGAGTTCTGCTGTGACCTGGATACCTGTCGGGGGTGTTGCTGTATCGAAGGCGATGCCGGTTGTCCGATTAGCGATAAAGAAGTAGCGCATATAAAGCAGATCTTACCGCAACTGTTGCCGCAGATGACCAAAGAAGCACGGGAAGTAGTTGAACAACAGGGACTTAGTTATCTGGACCCTTCCGGCGAACAAGTGCTCTCTATCGTGAACGGAAAGGATTGTGTTTTTGCCCGTACCGATCATCAAGGCTGGTGTTACTGTTTGATAGAGAAAATGGGATTTTCCAAACCGATATCGTGTCATCTGTATCCGATACGGCTGACTAAAGTAGGGGACTATACTGGCGTGGAGTACCATCGTTGGGATATCTGTCATTGTGCCCGGCAGAAAGGGAAAAAACTGCATTTGCCGCTCTATCAGTTCTTGAAAGAACCACTAATACGTCGTTTTGGGCAGGCATGGTATGATGAATTGGAACTAACGGCTAATGAATGGAAAAAACAATGCGCGCAGAGATAATTACGATAGGAGATGAACTGCTGATCGGTCAGGTGGTGGACACCAACTCCGCTTGGATGGCCCAGCGATTGAATGAGCAAGGTATTGAACTATACCGGATTACGTCCGTTCATGACGATAAGGCACAGATCATAGATGCCTTAGATGCTGCATTTAACGAAGTGGATATCGTGTTGACAACCGGCGGTTTGGGTCCGACCAAAGATGATATCACCAAGCAGGTGTTATGCGATTATTTCCATACGCACCTTATAGAAGATACGCGTGTGCGTACGCATATAGAGGAACTCTATCGTGATCGTCCGGACGTGCTGAACCGACTGACCGCTACGCAATGGCAAGTGCCTGCTTGTGCCGAGATTCTGGAGAATCGGGTAGGGTCCGCTCCGCTGATGGTTTTTAAGAAGGATGACAAGCTGCTTATCACTATGCCCGGTGTGCCTTACGAGATGAAAATCGCTATGGAGGAACAAATTCTGCCGTTTATAGAGTCGAAAGTCGAAAGTCAAAAGTCGAAAGCCATTATCCATAAGACGCTGCAGGTGACGGGTATCGCAGAGAGTTCGTTGGCGATCTTACTGGAAGACTTTGAGAACCGAATGCCTTCGTCCTTGCACTTGGCGTATTTACCTAAAGACGGGGTGATCCGTTTGCGTTTGTCGAGTTACGGCGATATGACAGAAGAAGAGGTGACACGTTGGTTTGATGAGTTGAAACAGTTGACGGCTGATTATCTGATCGCCGATACCGATGAACCGCTTGAAGTGATTGTAGGCAATGTGTTAAAAGCCAAAGGCATGACCATCTCCACTGCCGAGAGTTGTACAGGCGGTAAACTGGCTTCATTACTCAACAAACATGCCGGTTCGTCTGCTTTCTATTGGGGTTCGGTCATCAGTTATGACAACTCTGTCAAGGTGCAGGTCTTAGGCGTTCCGGCAGAACTGATAAACACGCACGGCGTGGTGAGCGAAGAAGTAGTGCGCGCGATGGCGGAGTCCGTTCGCAAACAACTCAATACCGATTATAGTATTGCAACTTCCGGCATCGCAGGTCCTTCTGGAGGTACTGTAAACAAGCCTGTTGGCACCGTTTGGATAGCCTGGGCGACCCCTCACGGAACGACCGCCGAGTGCTTCCATCTCGGCAAATTACGAGAGCAGATAACCGATAGAGCATGTGTGAAGGCGCTCGTGGGAATGATTAAGAGAATGAATGAGTGAATGAGTGAATGAGTGAATTAGCGCAGTTTATATTAGAACCGTCGATCACGCAGTCGCTATTATGGCTGACGATCGTGATGACCATCGGTCTATGGTTGGGAGAGAAGGCAAAGATCGGCCATTTTTCCCTGGGTGTCACGTGGGTGCTCTTTATCGGCATTGCCCTGGCATCCTTAGGCGTCAAGATCGACCATGCGGTTGGGCAGTTCGCCAAAGACTTCGGTCTCATACTCTTCGTCTATTCTATCGGTTTGCAGGTCGGACCGTCTTTCTCTCCCTTTAAAAAGGGTGGATTGCAACTCAATATGCTGGCAGCCGCTATCGTGCTGCTCGGCTGCGTATGCACGATCGCCTTACATTATATCACGGGCATCGACATGTCCACCTTGGCGGGCGTCATGTCCGGTGCGACCACCTCTACGCCTTCTTTGGCGGCCGCCCAACAGGCATGGTTTGACCTGACAGGCACCTCTAATCCCGATATCGCCACGGGTTATGCCGTCGCGTATCCCTTAAGCATCGTAGGCGTCATCCTGGCCTTCGAACTGATACGCAAGTCCTTTAAGATCAGTCTTCCCGAAGAAGAGAAACGGCTGAAAGAGGCGGCCCGCGAGACCACCGAAGAACCTATTTGCGTGGATTTGACGCTTAATAATCCGCAAATTGACACCCTTACGCTCGCCGAACTGCAGCGTCTATGCCTGATAAAAGAGATGATCGTCAGTCGTGTCATTCGGGAGGATGGCTCGGACGAATTGGTGAATGAACAGACGACCTTCCGCAACGGCGATACACTTCGTGTATTGACCGACCAACAGCATGTCGATATGCTGCGTCTGTTGGGCCAGATGAAGAACTACGACCTGCATGTGCAGAGTGAGAAATCCGACCATCTTATCTCCCGTCGTATCGCTGTCACGCGACCGGAATGTAACGGCAAGCGTATCCGTTCGTTTAACCTGCGCCAGCAGTACCATGCTACCATCACGCGTGTCAGTCGTGCCGGCATTGACCTGCTCGCTACACCCGATATGATTCTTCAACTTGGCGACCGCCTGATGGTAGTCGGCGACAAAGACGATGTAGGTAGGGTAGCAGAGACCTTCGGTAATGAGCTCAAGCGCCTCGATGTGCCGCATCTCTTGCCGGTATTCTTCGGCATGGTACTCGGTATATGCGTAGGCCTGCTGCCTATTCCGCTGCCCGGTTTGGGGACGACCTTTAAGTTAGGCCTCGTAGGCGGTTCCCTCATCGTAGCCATCCTCATCGGCCATTACGGACCGTATTATAACATGGTCACTTTCTCCACCACGTCAGCGAACATGATGTTGCGGCAAGTGGGCCTGACACTCTTCCTGGCGGCCTTGGGTCTCTCCGTAGGAGAGAACTTCGTGCCAACACTTGTCAACGGTGGTTATTTGTGGATCGGTTACGGCTTTATCATCACCATTGTGCCGCTGTTTGTGGTGGGCGGCATCGCGTATAAATGGCTGCATGTCAATTTCTTCAATGTGGTGGGCCTGCTGATCGGTTCGATGACTTCGGCGATGGCCTTGCCCTACGCGCAGTCACTCTCGTCGGAGAACAACCAAGCTGCGGTTTGTTACGCCACCGTCTATCCGTTTACCACTTTCCTGCGCGTGATGGCTGCCCAACTCTTAGTGCTGATCTTCTGCTCGTTTACCACGCCGGACAGCATCGCGCCGCAAGCTCTGCCAGCCACCGTCAATACGGCGCTCGGCGAGGAATACGGACCGACCCTGACAATGGATGACAACACGCTTTACTTCGTGGGCCTGAACCGCGGAGAGACGAATGTGACGGAAGATCTCTTTGTTGCCCGTCGTGATTGCAAAACAGGCGAGTGGAGTGCTGCGCAGACAGTGCCCGGTTTATGCAGCCCGTATCGCAACGAAGCACCGACATCCGTCTCCGGAGACGGCCGCACGATGTTGGTCTTCGTCGAAGGCCGCATGTGCTTCTCTGTACGCGGGCCGCAAGGATGGTCGGAGCCCCGTCCCCTTCCGCGACACCTGCAGTTAGGTAACTGGCAAGCGGACGCGATGATCACCGCCGACGGCAGCGCCTTGCTCTTTGCCGCCAATTATCCGGCGGAAGGCGAGGAAAAAGCGAGCCTGAACATCTTCATCAGTGAGCGCACCGAAAGCGGGTGGAGTACACCGTACTCCATCGGACCTGTCATCAATACTGCAGGCATGGAGCGCTCGCCTTTCCTGCATCCCGACATGAAGACCCTTTATTTCTCTTCGGATCGCGAAGGCACGCTCGGCGAACTCGATGTATGGGTGTCAAGGCGCTTGGCCGACACGTGCTGGAACTGCTGGTCCGAACCCGAAAACCTCGGACCGACCATCAACACCACCGGTCGGGATTGCTGATATAAGATCTCGGCGGACGGCAAGACGGCTTACTATGCGCAGAAAAGCGGCCGCAGGCATGATATCTATACCGTCACGCTGCCGGAAGACAAGCGCCCGGAGCCTATTACGGTGCTTAGCCGGAACGAAGCGGTAGCTATCAACAACCTGCTCTTTGAGACCGCCAGTGACCAAATCCTGCCCGTCTCGCTGCCGGAACTGAAACGTATCGCCCTTTTCGTGCAGACATACGGCTATGCCGTACGACTCGCTGGACACACGGATAATATCGGTAAACCCGAAGCCAACAAAGACCTCTCGCAGCGCCGCGCAGAATCCGTCAAGCGCCAATTAGTGACATACGGTTGCGACGAAGCGAAAATCAAAGCCTTCGGTTACGGAGACACCAAACCCGTAGCGTCCAATGACACCGAAGAAGGACGCCAACAAAACAGACGCGTAGAAATAACTATACAATAATCACTATTTATGAAAAAAATCTTCTTTTTAGCAGCAGCCCTGCTGCCCCTATTGAGTTTTGCTCAAGAGCGTATCATGGTCATCGCTGATCCGCACGTATTGCCGCAGTCAATCATTGACCAGGAAGCCAATTTTGACGAGTACATGCAGACTCAGCGTAAAATGGTGGACTTGAGTGAACCCATCTGGCATGCCTTGATGGACACGGCGAAGAAGTACCAACCGTCTTTGCTTCTTATCCCGGGTGACTTGACGCGTGACGGAGAGGCAGAGAGTCATGCACTTGTCTCGCAATCTCTCAATGAATTACAAGAACTGGGTATCCGTACATTGGTCATTCCGGGTAACCATGACCTGCCGGGTGCCAATTGGGAGACGCTTTATCCGGGTACGTATCAGGATGCTGTTCGGGATGAAGATTCGCATACCTATGCCGTAGAACCGCTGCCCGGACTGACTGTCATCGGTATCGATGGTACGGACGGTAAAGCCGGAATTGGTAAGATGTCCAAAAAGACATTGGCTTTTGTTTTGGCACAAGCTGATAGTGCTAATGCTAAAGGGAATAGTATCATCGCTATGTGTCACTGGCAGATCTTGGAGCATTTTGACAAACAAGGTACGCTGGAGAGTTCCTGCCGCATGAAAGAGGCAGACGCCTTGCGTGACAGCTTGATGCATCATGGCGTACACCTTGTACTGACCGGACATTTTCATGTAAACGGTATCACTACTTTCCGGGACACGACAGGCCTGACGCAAGACAGTCTTGTGGAGATCACAACCGGTTCGCCGATCACCTATCCTTGTCCTTACCGCTGGTTGACGTTTGCCAAAAATCAAGCGGATATCGCTGTGAGTACTGATTATATCACTTCGCTGGAAAATATTCCGGATATGTACACCTATAGTCGGGAATGGATGACAGAACATGCGCAGAATATGTTACCGGCCCTGACCCTTAGAGCATGGGCAAAAGCGGAGAGTATGACGGATAAAATGGCAGACTATCTGCCGGACGCGGTAGTTTCTATTGTGAAGGCATGTCTGCCTACCGATGATGATACTAAGATAGCCTTGACGGAGAAGTATTTCGGTTCTACCGTTATTGAACTCTATCTCTTCCATAGCGATGCCAATGAGAACGAGCGCCCTGCGCTAGGTGACTCTTTGGCGAATGAGGTCTATAAGGGCATGGATGGAATGATTCATGAACTGACCGATGAGAAGATGGATAATATTTTCATGCGTAGTTTCCAAGAACTTCTGATTAGCACGGCGATGGACGTAGCAGAGGAACCGGTTCAGTCCTTGGTAGAAGATATTACCGGATGGAAGTCAAATTATCCGGATAGGACAGATGATCTGCGCCCGACACTGCGTATCGGTACACCGAAAGAGGTAGAAGCAATTCCGGAATTGATACCGGAGGATACCAACTGCCGCAAACGTTTGGTGAACGGTCAACTGTTCATCGAGCGAAACGGCGCTATCTATAATGCGGAAGGTAAACGAATCCGTTAACGCACCTTACGAATAATCGTAAGACCGTCACGAATAGGGAGGATGACTTGCTCAAAGCGGTCATCCTCTTTGATTTGATCATTGAAAGCACGAAGTCCCAGGGTCTGTTTGTCCTTATCGTACGCCGGATCAATAATATGACCGTCCCAAAGGGTGTTGTCTGCCAAGATGAACCCGCCTATAGGCACCAGGGGATAGACCAATTCAAAATAGGCGCAGTACTCCCGTTTGTCGGCATCGATGAAGACAAGATCGAATAATGGGTGAACGGTTGAATGGATGAAGGTTGAAAGGATATCCTTTGCATCGCCAATGATCAATTCGATACGGTCAGATAGGGGAGACCGGGACAGATTACGTCGTATGGTTTCTTCCAATTCATCGTTATGCTCGATGGTCACTACTTTGCCTCCTTCTGCCAAGCCTTCCGCCAGACAGAGCGCACTGTAACCGGTGAACGTACCGAGTTCCAGAATGCGCTGCGGACGAATCATATGACTGATCATACTTAATACCCGTCCTTGCACGTGACCACTAAGCATATGTGGATTGAGTATATGTACATAGGTATCACGTGTGATGGCTTCCAATGCGGCATTTTCGGGTGTCGAATGAGATGAAATATACTCCTCAAGTGTCATAATGTTACAAAATTTGTGCAAAAGTACAAAAAAATTTGCACATATCAAAAAAAAATTGTAATTTTGCAGTCAAATTTGAGCATTTTATTACAGTAATGGAAAAGATTGACGAATTAGATCGTAAAATTCTTAGAATTATCACGCAGAGCGCCCGTATTCCGTTCAAGGATGTAGCGGAGCAATGTAACGTAAGTCGCGCCGCAGTACACCAGCGTGTGCAGAAGATGTTTGACAACGGTGTCATCACCGGTTCCAGTTACCATGTAGAGCCGGCTGCTTTGGGATATCACCTGTGTGTGTATATCGGTATCACGATGGAGAGAGCGTCGATGTACAACAAAGTCATTGCTGCACTGAAGGAGATTCCGGAGGTAGTGGAGGCACAATATACCTTAGGTGCTTTCGGTCTGCTTGTCAAAGTGTTTGCACATGATAACGAGCATCTGCTGCAGGTGTTGAATACGAAGATCCAAGAGATACCAGGTGTTGCCAATACGACTACGTTAACGGCACTTGCACAACCTATCTATCGTCAGTTACCGATTGAGGTTTAAAGAATTAGGGTTTAGAGAATTAGGGAATTAGAGAATTTATGGAAAGAGTTATTAGTGGTATACGACCGACGGGTAATTTGCATTTGGGCAATTATTTCGGTGCGGTGAAGAGTTTTGTGAAAATGCAGGACGAATATGACTGTATGTTCTTCATTGCAGACTGGCACTCCTTGACCACCCATCCGACGCCGGAGAATATCAAACGTTCGGTCAAGACGATCTTAAGCGAGTATCTGGCTTGCGGTATTGATCCTCAGAAGGCACCTATCTATGTGCAGAGCGATGTGAAACAGGTGCTGGAGTTGTATCTGTATTTGAATATGAACGCGTATCTGGGTGAATTAGAGCGTGTTACGTCATTCAAGGAGAAAGTGCGCAAGCAGCCGGATAACGTTAATGCCGGTTTGCTGACTTATCCTTGTCTGATGGCAGCGGATATCTTAATGCACAAGGCAGACAAAGTGCCGGTTGGAAAGGATCAGGAGCAAAATATGGAAATGGCGCGTCTCTTCGCCCGTCGTTTTAACCGTATCTATAATGTAGAATATTTCAAGGAACCGGCTTCCTTCTATTTCGCAGACAAAGCGGTCAAAGTACCGGGTTTGGATGGTACGGGTAAGATGGGTAAGAGTGAAGGTAACTGTCTCTATCTGTGTGACGATGAGAAGACGGTGACCAAGAAGATCATGCGTGCCGTAACCGATCAGGGACCGACACAGCTTAATCAAGAGAAACCAGAAGTGATTCAAAACCTGTTCACGCTCTGTGAATTACTGTCCGGTAAAGAGGCTGCAGAATACTACAACGACCTCTATAACCGCATGGAAATTCGTTACGGCGACATGAAGAAACAGATGGCTGCTGACGCCAATAAACTGTTGGCACCGATACGGGAGAAGATCATCGCTTATTCCAGTGACGATGCTTTGTTGGATCGTATCATGCGACAGGGAGCAGAGGCTGCGTCTGCACGTGCAGAGAAGACCATAGAAGAGGTGCGTGAGATTATCGGATTCCGCAAAATATAATAACTAACAACTAATGGCGAAAGTACCATACTACATCGTATTGGTCTTGGGGTTAACCGCTTGTGCGGCTTCAAAGCTACCGATAGACGACGCATATCACTGGGAAGATGAACCGGTGAGATCGATACCGTCTGTGCTTACTGAGAATCCAGAACAAGAACCGGTAACGCCTGTTTCGCCAATTATTGAGGTACTGAACGAACAAGATACCACCATCACCGTCCGTATTCGCAAATGAGAATTATTCGAACCATCGCAGCCTTGGTACTTAGTACATTGTCCCTTTGTACCTTCTCTCAGGACTTCGCCCGTTTGAGCGAACGAACCATCAATGGTTCAGCCCGTTATGTAGGAATGGCAGGTGCGATGACGGCGATAGGGGGTGATCCTTCAGCAGCTTTGGACAATCCCGCTGCAGGTGCTTTGTATCAACGGATGGAGGTGATGGCTTCTTTTGGTGGAACCTTTGACCGTACCCGGCAAACGGGATCAGATGTTGTGGCAAAAAGGAATTCGTTTATCTGCCCGCAGATGTCGCTGATCTTGGATATGCCTACTTATACGCTGAATAGCAAAGGGGTGCAGTCTCATAATTTCTTATTTTCCTATCGCAGGTTGCATTCGTACAACCGAACGATAGATGCTTATGGGGACGGCGAATCATCCTTTGGCGCTATGTTGGCGGGAATGAATTTGGGTATTGCATATAATCAAGGTCGCTATAACACCGGTCATGGTTTGTTCTTGTCGGAAAGAGGTTATGTAGATGAATATGCGTTCCAATGGTCGATGAATATCGGTCATCAGTGGTATGTGGGACTTGGACTGCAGATCCAGTCCTATCTCATGGCATCAGATGGGGATTTTCAAGAATGGTTTGATGATTATACGCCGGAAGAGAAGGCATTTTATAACAGGAATGTTACTTCCTTGATGCTCTCGGGCGCAGGTTGTACCTTATCCGCCGGTTTGATCTATCGCCCGCTCCAATGGTTACGTGTCGGTTTCGGTATCAACACCCCTTCGTTAGGTACGCTCAATACCTACACATCCGGTACTTTCTCGGCGCAGACGGACTCAATCCGTTATTCGTATGCACCGAATTTGGATGTGAGAGGCGATAATAGTTTTCACATGCCGCTACATACCTCCACTTCGGTGGCTTTCCAGATTGGTGCGTACGGGATGGTAGCGTTGCAGTATGATTATCTGCAACAAAAAAACGAAGATGCCATGCATTCGCTGCGTATCGGAGCGGAAGTGATTCCAGTCATGGGATTCTATCTCAATGCCGGATATGCCTATGAGAGTACGTTTAAACCCGCTACAAAACTCGTTCCAATGGTGGAGAGTTTTGACCGTCAGGATACCTATTTCCAACATCCTCGCCGGACACAATATGTCTCTGTCGCGGCAGGGTATAGAGGAAGGTATTTCATCGCCCAAGCTGCCTATCAGTACCGCTGGCAAGGACTTAATTTATATGCTTACGAACAAGCAACACCCTATGAAATACAAGCAGATACCCACCGCATTGTAGTGACAATAGCGTGGCATCAATACTAATAATAGCGTCCCTTAGCAATAGGAACCGGAAAACTCAACAAATAATAACTAACCGAGTGCAAATGCTTCACTAATGGCGTGCCGGTACTCGCCAGCCATGACCCTTGAAAGAGGCGAGCGGATAGAGGTGGCCGGATTACAGAGGAAAAAGCAGGCCTCAAATCCTATTCTCAGGAAGTTTTCTCGAGTAAAGCTATGTGGACGCTTTTTTTGTGCCTATTTTTTATTTTCTTAAGAAAATATTTGCACAATTCAAAAAAAAGTTGTAACTTTGCACGCTTTTTGACAGAAAATACAAAAATTACAATATTATGGCAAAGAAGAAACAAAACAATTTTGAGAAGCAAGACGAACGTCTTCAGGAAGTAAATGAGACACTTACGGGCGCCGGCAAATGGATTCAAGATCACGCAAATGCACTCAGTTGGTGCGTGTCAATTGCTATTCTTGTAGTAGCAGCAGTGATTGCATTCCGTCAATTTGTACTATCGCCAAAGCAAGCACAGGCGAATGAAGAGAATGCCAAGGCTGCTGCTTATTTCATGGCTGCCAACGAGGCAGAGATGAGAGGTTCTGCTGAGGAAGCGAAAACACTGTACAACTTGGCGCTCACCGGTGACGGTAATGAGTTCGAAGGTTTTGCTAACACGGCTGACAGTTACAGCAATCAGCAAGGCGAATTGGCTGCATTGTATGCAGGCGTCATTTATTATGAGCAAGGTCAGTATGAAGAGGCCGCTGAGTACCTGAAGAAATTCTCGGCTAACGACATCAACATTGGTGCGGCAGCTAAGCAGTTGCTCGGTGACGCTTATGTAGAGTTGCAGGACTATGAGGCAGCAGCCAAAGCATTTGAGGCAGCCGCTAAGTCCGGTAACGAGGCCATCGCTCCGATGAGTCTGAAGAAAGCCGGAATCGTTTATCTGCATGAGGGCGAGAACGCTAAGGCGCTCAAGGCTTTCAAGGCTATCAAAGAGAACTATCCGGCATCAGCCGAAGCAAACGACATTGACAAATACATCGCCATTGCCGAATAAATGGCAAATGGTAAATGACAAAAGGTAATGACTACTGATTTGTCGAAATATGATGCTAATCAAATCCCTAGCGCTGACGTGCTTTCACGTCAGCGCTATGCGATTATTGTAGCAGACTGGAATAGCGAGATCACCTACGCCATGGCGCAAGGCGCTATGGAGACCTTCCTTCAGCATGGTGTGCAAGAGGAGAATATTTCCGTCGTTCACGTACCGGGTACGGTAGAGCTTACCTATGGTGCAGCGCGTATTGCCAAAGAGGAACACGTTGATGCAATCATTGTTGTCGGTTGTGTCATTCAAGGAGATACACCGCATTTCGATTATGTGTGTCAGTCGGTGACGCAAGGCGTGGCAATGCTGAATGTACAAGGTAAAGTGCCCGTTATCTTCTCAGTGCTTACGGTTCTTAACAAACAACAGGCGTTGGACCGTTGCGGCGGTAAGTTGGGTAACAAAGGCATCGAAGGAGCTTATACTGCCATCCGCATGGCGAATCTCTAATCGATAATCGGATGAAAGTCTTTAAATTCGGTGGAGCATCAGTTAAAGATGCAGCAGGTGTACGAAACGTAGAACGGATCGTTCGGCTTGAAGGAGCCAATGATCTGATGGTTGTGGTGTCTGCTATGGGTAAGACTACCAACGCTTTGGAACGGGTGGTGGATTATCTTGCTGCCGGACAAGAAGACAAAGCCTTGACGCAATGGGTTGATATCATCGATTTTCATGTCGCTATCATGAATGAACTTGGGTTGCAGCCCGGTGTTGATATCCGTCTGCAAGGTGAGATTCCTTACGATCCATCCTTGCCGTACGACGAGAACTACGATCAAGTGGTTTCATTGGGTGAGATTATGTCCACACAGATTGTCGCTGTGTATCTGCTAAAGCAAGGACTTTCCGTAGAATGGTGGAATATGCCGAAACTGCTGCGTACGGATAATACTTGGCGTGAAGCGGTCATCGATGAAACGACCAGCCGTTTTGTTATACGAGCAGGTTGGGATAGACCGAATCGCCCGGGTATCGTAGTCACGCAAGGCTTTATCGGTGGTACGGAAGACGGCAAACGAACGACCCTTGGTAGGGAAGGATCTGACTACTCGGCTGCGGTGTTAGGTAACTATCTTGATGCAGAGTCCGTAACGATCTGGAAAGATGTGCCGGGTATCCTCAATGCCGATCCCCGTATCGAACCCAACACGGTGCTTATCCCTTCTCTGCGTTACATGGATGCAGTCGAATTGGCCAATTCCGGCGCGCAGGTGATGCATCCAAAATCCATTCGGCCGCTTGAGAACAAGCATATTCCGTTGTACGTGAAGCCATTCGGCGATCCGCAAGCCTCCGGCTCCGTTATCTCGGATGATGGAGTAGGACCGGTTGGTATACCGGTGTATATATGGAGAAAGAACCAGATTCTCATCACCATGCGAGCTAAGGATTTTTCCTTTGCATTAGAGGAAAGTTTGAGTGAGATCTTCGATATCATCCATCAGCATCGACTCAAAGTGTCGTTGATTCAGTCCTCTGCGATAACGATATCTGTTTGTGTGGATAACACGCGTTTTGTGCAGGGTGCTATTGAAGCACTGCAAAAGGGATTTAACGTATCGTACAACGACCATTTGTCGCTTCTTACTATTCGAGGAACCACTCCCGAAGTATTAGAGCAAGCCAAAGCAGGACGAACGATCATGCTGAGTCAGACTACTCGACGGACAGCCCGGTTGGTAGTGAAGGAGTAAATCGTCCAATCGTAAATGAAAGAATGGAACATTTGAAACAATATTTTACGAAAAACTATTGGTGTGAACAAGGAAAATTCATCTGGCACACCTTAGGAACCAAAAAGTTTTGGCGGGAGTTACTGATGATGACCATTGGTATGAGCCTTGGTGCGGCAGCCGTTTATTATTTCCTGATGCCAAGCCACTTGATAGTTGGTTCGATATCCGGTTTGTCTATCGTTCTTAACTCGCTCTTTGGCGGTACACCGGACACGTTCTCCTATTGGGTAATGGGTATCAACGCCTTCCTTCTTTTGCTGGCATTTATTTTGATCGGTAATGAGTTTGGCGCCAAGACTGTCTATACGGCCATGATCTTAGGTCCGCTCACCCAAGTATGGGATCGTATCTATCCTTATACCAATCTTACCCACCGTGTTATCACGGATCCCGACACACTTAGCCAATTGCAGGCAGGACTGCTGACAACAGACGGGAACGGTAATCCGTATATCCAGAACCGTGCAGGCGAATGGATGGAGCAGGTGAGAGACAGCGTTATGAGCGGAGGAATCGGGATGGGTGATGTGTGGTTCGATTTGATTTGCTTTGTACTCTTACTGAGTATCTGTCAGGCCTTTATGTTCCGTATCAATGCTTCTACCGGAGGTTTGGATATTTTAGGAAAGATCGTTAATAAATACCTGCATTTTGATATCGGTACGTCAGTGGCTATCGGTGGTATCATCATTTGCTGTTCGGCGTTCTTAATCAATGACTTCCGTATGGTGGTTATCGGTATCATCGGAACTTGGATTAACGGTTTGGCTATCGATTACTTCACCGCTTCGCTGAATAAACGCAAGCGTGTATGTATCGTATCCAATGCATCCGATCGAATCCGCCAATATATTGTTAATGGCCTGGTGCGTGGTTGCTCCCTTTATAAGATTCAAGGTGGTTACAGTGGAGAAGAACATACAGAGATCCAAGTGCTGCTTACACAGAATGAGTTCTCGTCCCTGATGGCGTTCATCCGTAATAATCATATCCAGGCCTTTATTACGGCAGGAAACTGCTCCGAAGTGTACGGACTTTGGTTCCGGCATAAGAAAAAAGATGGTAAAACCATCATCGTTAATGAGTAAATTATAAACCTGAAATCATAAATTAATACAGATATGAAACCTACATTATTTATTTTAGCTGCCGGAATGGGTAGCCGTTATGGAGGACTGAAACAGATGGACGGTCTGGGTCCCAATGGTGAAGCAATCCTTGATTATAGCGTGTTTGATGCTTTACGCGCAGGATTCGGTAAAATCGTATTCGTCATTCGTAAAGATTTTGAAGAAGATTTCCGTCGTGTAGTATTATCCAAATACGAGGGCAAAGTACAATGTGAGATTTGCTTCCAGTCGGTTGACAAAGTGCCTGCAGGCTGTACCTACAACCCAGAGCGTACCAAACCATGGGGTACGAATCACGCTGTGTTGATGGGGCGTGATCTGATCAAAGAACCCTTTGCGGTTATCAATGCCGACGACTTCTACGGCAAAGAGTCTTACCAGGTGTTGGCGGACTTCCTGCGTTCGGTAGAAGGCAAGCAAGGTGAATACTGCATGGTAGGTTATCGTGTATGTAACACACTGAGTGAGAACGGTTCTGTCAGTCGTGGCGTTTGTGCTACCGATGCAGAAGGTCATCTGACCGACGTTGTAGAGCGTACGAAGATTGAAGAGAAGAACGGTACGATCGTCTTCACGGAAGGTGATGTAGATACACCGCTTGATCCGCATACGCCTGTATCGATGAATATGTGGGGCTTCACACCGGAGTATTTCCAATATAGCGACGAGGCTTTCCGCGCTTTCTTGGCAGAGCACGGACAGGAATTGAAATCGGAGTTCTATATCCCGACATTGGTTAACCAACTCATTACCGAGGGAAAGGCAACCTGCAAAGTGTTGGACACTCCGTCCAAATGGTTTGGCGTGACATACTCAGAGGATCGTCCGCAAGTAGTAGCAAAGATTAACCAACTCATCGAAGCTGGAGAATATCCTGCTAAATTGTTTTAATTATGGCTAGAATTTTAGTTACCGGTGGAACCGGTTATATAGGATCTCATACAACTGTCGAGTTGATGCAACAGGGCTATGAGGTGACCATTGTTGATAATCTCAGTAACTCTTCCATCGACGTATTGGACGGCATCAAAGCTATCGTTGGACGCAAACCTGAATTTGCCAATATCGACTGCGGTAATTATATGGACTTGGATAATGTATTCAAGTTATATCCTGATATTGTGGGTGTAATCCATTTTGCAGCCAGCAAGGCAGTAGGAGAATCGGTGGAGAAACCGCTTCTTTACTACCGTAATAACTTGGGCAGTCTGTGTACCTTATTGGAAGTGATGCGTGTACACCAAGTGGCCAATCTCGTATTTTCTTCTTCCTGTACCGTTTACGGTCAACCCGATGAGGCCCATCTGCCGGTAGATGAGACAGCGCCTATCCAAAAAGCACTCTCTCCTTATGGCAACACTAAGCAGATCAACGAAGAGATTATTAATGACGAGGCACATGCAGATAAAGGACTGAATGCCACCATCTTGCGTTATTTCAACCCGATAGGAGCGCACCCTTCTGCTTTTATCGGAGAACTGCCGAACGGCGTTCCGCAGAACCTGCTTCCTTTCATTACACAGACAGCGGCAGGACTCCGTCCGGAACTCAAAGTATTCGGAAATGACTATAATACGCCGGATGGTTCCTGTATTCGCGATTATATCTACGTAGTAGATCTGGCAAAGGCACATGTCAAAGCTATTGAGCGCATGCTGAACGCCAAAGATCGTGACCAAGTGGAGGTCTTCAACCTCGGTACAGGTACCGGTCTTTCCGTTCTGACGCTTATCAATGAGTTTGAAGCGGCAACAGGTGTCAAGATCCCATATACCATCGTCGGACGTCGGGAAGGAGATATCGAGCAGGTATGGGCAGCTCCGAAAAAAGCCAATGAAGTACTTGGTTGGAAAGCCGATACACCGATTCGCGATGTCCTTGCGTCCGCATGGAAATGGGAGAAACATATCCGAAACATTAAATAATGGCTTTATATCCGTTTAAATTCAAACCGCAGTTATTCCATAAATTGTGGGGTGGTCATACTATTGAACAATGGTATGACCATGTTCCTGCTGATTATGAGAACGTTGGCGAAGCGTGGGTGATATCCGATATCGATAAATATCCGACGGAAGTAGCCAATGGCTCGCATGAAGGCGATTCCTTGCAGGACTTGTTGGAAGTCTATATGGATGAACTGGTGGGGGAGAAAGTGTACGATGTGTTCGGTGATCATTTCCCATTGCTGATGAAATTTATCGACGCAACCGATGATCTATCTATTCAGGTTCATCCGGGAGATGATTTTGCATTGGAGAATGAGCATTGTTTGGGTAAAACGGAGATGTGGTACGTCATGCCGGCTAACGGAGCGTCGTCTATTTATCTGGGTTGGAAACAGCAGATGAACACCTCGCTTATCCATGCTGCCATTGCAGATGGTTCGTTGGCGGACTACTTGCGTGAATACAAAGTGCACGAAGGAGATGTCGCATTTATTCCTGCCGGAACGGTACACGCTATGCGTAAAGATACTATTGTGGCAGAAATCCAAGAGAACTCCGATATTACCTATCGACTCTATGATTATAATCGGGTAGGTAATGACGGCAAGAAACGACCGCTCAAATTGGATAAGGCGCTGCAAGTCATGGACTTTGATCCGGAGAACGAAGCCTCTTGCACCTCTACTTCACCTCGGATAGACGGAGTGGTCAATCTCAAACAGTCGCCGTATTTCACTACGAATCTCTTGACTCTTACCCAAACGGTCCAACGGGATTATGCGCCACTCGACTCGTTTGTGGCCTATATGTGCGTGGAAGGTGCATGTACCGTTACGGCTCTTGATTGCGAAACCGAGGAAAATAAAACTGTTTTACTCCGTTTAGGTGAAGCCGTACTTATTCCGGCCTGCCTCAATGACATTCTCATTGAACCGCAAGGGCATTGTAAACTGCTGGAAATCTACGTGGAACTATAATGAAAAAGAGGCGTTTGCCTCTTTTTTTTATTGGAAGAAGGAGAAATGTACGCTGCCGTATGTTCTCGTTTCTTTATGTCTCGGATGAGTGGTGAAATCCGTATCCTTACCGTGCTCAATAACGAGCCATCCGTCTTCTTTTAAGATAGCCTGATTCAAAATAACATCGGGCAGGGTAGGAAGCGCCTCTAAAGCATAAGGTGGATCCGCAAAGATGAAATCATATTTCGTGCGGCAAGCACTCAGAAACTTAAACACATCGCCTCGTATCACACTTAGATTTCTGATTCCTAATTGCTTACAACAATTGATAATCCAATTCTGCTGGGTGTGCGCGATCTCTACAGCCGTTACCTCTCTCGCACCTCTACTGACACACTCGATACCGATACCGCCTGTGCCGGCAAAGAGATCCAATACATCTATCCCCTCAAAATCCATGCGGTTATTGAGCAGATTAAACAAGCTCTCCTTGGCAAAGTCCGTCGTCGGCCTCGCTGTGATATTTTTAGGGGGCGACAAGCGCCGCCCCCCATATGTTCCGGAAATGATCCGCATGGCTATCTTGCTCCGGTTCTAAACAGGTTATTCCCAGTTACCTGCGTTGTTGTTCGGACCGTAGATGTCACCGATCTTCAAACCGGCAAAGTGACCTAATTTCTCCTCACGATCCTTCAGGTTAACCAACTCCTGCTTGTTCAGGTCGCCCAGATAACTCTCGTACGGAGCGCGAACCTCCAACAATGGGATATGAATACCTTTGTCCGTCTTGTAGTCGTTATCTGTCTCAAACTCATACTGTTGACCGTTGCTATACGGAATCTCGATAATCTGATCAATTGTCTCTTCCGTGTACTCGCCTTTATACAAAGTCTGAATCATATTGGACTCAATCGTATCACGGCGGAAACCCTGCAGACCTTTCTTCTTTACGTCCGCGTCGTTCTCCCAGATATACGCATAAAGCAACGAATCGTTCTCAAACGTATTCTTCTTCAGTGCTTTCTTCTTGGCTGCCTCGATGGTCTTAACGGCATTATGCTCGGTGATACCATCCTCAAGCTGTTTATCCGTCAGACTTCCTTCCTTCAACACCTCTTTTTTCGGGGTCGTCTTTAGGAAAATCATCAACGTATCAGCACTGGCGGTATAACGACCAAAATGGTGGTGATACTCCAACTCCGCTGTACGGATGTCAACAAGATGTTTAATCACTGCTACCTCACGCTCAGAACGGATGTTCTCGAACTTAATAGGGGTGGTAACGCTCTTGATGCAGAAGATTCCCATCATGATGACGGCTGCAACAAGAAGACAAATAACAATTGGTTTTGTGGCTTTCATTATGATTAAATTTTAATAGTTTGCACAAATTCGGCGCAAAGTTACAAAAAAAATTGCATATGTGCAAGAAAAATCGTAAAATTAATCGTATTTACTTGCGTAAATAGATTTTTTTCACTAAATTTGCAGCGTTTTTTGATAAGATTAATATGGAAGACAGTAATAAAGTCTTATATTCGATATTAAACGAGCGTCTGGAATTGATGCGACAGTTGGACGCGGAGGGAGACTCCGATAGGAGGCGTCATATAGCCAAAGAAACCCAGACGTTGCATGCTCCGATGGCGCACCGACTCGGTTTGTATCAGATCAAAACCGAGATGGAAGATCTTGCACTTAAGTTTCTTGATTACGACACCTATAAATATATCGCGCATGCGCTAAATGCAAAAAAAGCGGAGAGGGAAGCCTATATCGCTTCTTTCATTGCGCCGCTGGAGGCTAAACTGAAGGCAGAAGGATTTTCCTTTACCATCAAAGGACGACCCAAATCGATCCACTCGATTTACCATAAAATGCAGGCGCAGCATTGTGATGTGGATAAGATCTATGACCTCTTTGCGATCCGTATTATCCTCGATTCTCCTTTGGAGAAAGAGAAATCCGATTGTTGGCAGGTTTATTCGCTTATCACCGACATCTTTACCCCTAACCCGAAACGTCTTCGTGATTGGCTCTCTGTGCCCAAGGAGAATGGTTATGAGTCCTTGCATACGACCGTTCTTGGTCCCGAAAATCGTTGGGTAGAGGTACAGATTCGTACCCGTCGTATGGACGAAGTGGCAGAGCAAGGAGTAGCAGCACACTGGTCGTACAAAGGAGTTAAAGGTTCCATTGTTCAACGTTCCGGAGACGTCTATGTTTTCACCCCGACTGGTGATCTGAGACGACTTCCGGAAGGGGCTACCGTATTGGATTTTGCGTACTCGATACATAGCGAAGTCGGCGCGCATTGCGTGGGTGGTACTATTCGCAATCAAAACGTTTCTATTCGGCAGAAGTTGGAGAACGGTGATCAGGTGTCTGTATTGACGTCGCCTAACCAACATCCGAATGCCGATTGGCTTACTTTTGTGGCATCGACAAAAGCCAAAAACAAAATACGTCAGGCGCTTAAGGAGATTGAGTACAAACAGGCTGCTGAAGGAAAAGAGATCATAGACCGGAAGTTCAAGAACTGGAAAATCAACTATACCGAGGGAGATATCACAAAGATGGCAACCCGGCTTGGTTACAAAGCTGTGTCGGATATGTATCAGTCAGTGGCAACCGGAAAGGAAGATGTGCAACGCCTTCGGGATGTATTATTGGAACCCGAAGAGCAATCCGTCACCCCACGTGAGCATACGGAATACGTAGATAAATCCGAACTCAAAGGTCTCGCTATCGAAGTTGATATGAACGTCAAGAATGTGGATTATAACCTCTCAAAATGTTGTAATCCGCAGCCCGGAGACCCTATCTTTGCTTTTGTCTCTGTACTTAAAGGAATCCGTATCCACCGGATCGATTGTCCTAATGCAGAAGACATACGAGCTCGTTATCCCTATCGTGTTCTGCCTGCCCGTTGGGCTAAGAAAAATTAAATAATGTCTGAATACCCGAGTGCAATATTAGAGCAAGCCGTTAACCAAATGGCATCGTTGCCTGGAGTAGGGCGCAGAACCGCTCTGCGCTTGGTGTTGCATCTCTTGCGTCAGACAAATGCAGAAGTGGAGGCGTTCTCCAATGCCTTCACGCGTCTCAAACATGATGTGATATACTGTAGGGAGTGTCATAACATCTCCGATACGGAGATCTGTCCGATTTGCGGATCTACCAGACGGGATCATAGTACGATTTGTGTGGTGGAGAACGTGCAGGACGTCATGTCTATCGAGAATACCGGTCAGTATAACGGTGTGTATCATGTGCTCGGCGGTATCATTTCTCCGATGGAAGGTATCGGACCAAAAGATATAGAAATTGACTCCCTTATCGCACGTATCGCCAAAGGCGGAGTTGATGAAGTCATCCTTGCTTTGCCTACCACGATGGAAGGAGATACTACTAATTTTTATATCTATCGCCGGATACAAAATGCAGAACTGTCTGAAGTGCCCAAACTATCTCAAATAGCACGTGGCGTAGCAGTCGGCAACCAACTTGAATATACAGACGAGATTACCTTAGGGCGCTCTATCGTCAATAGAATAGAATTCAAAGGATAAAATAAAATGGAAGAGAAAATCGTTAGACAACTGAACTGGGTGTATTACGGCATGATGATTCTTGCAATCATCGTCCTCACTCTCATGTATTACGTGCGGTCAAAATATATGGATGGCGCACCTTTTGTTGATTACTTATCTCAGAAAGGACAGATCATCCAATACATCGTCATCTTTGATGCCCTGCTGACTATTCCGCTGGGGCTCTATCTTGTCAAATGGCGCAAGCCGAAGACGCTGGAGCATTATCGTCGCTTGGCTATCTGGCGTATCTTACTGGTTAGCAACACAATGATTCTTGGAATCATTGCTCATTACGCCATGGGAACAACGGTCTATAAATCCATGCTTTGGGTTGCGGCTATCGCTGCAGTGTCTTGGTATTTTACCAAACCCACACTCGGCAAACTGGATAAAGAGATGACCCCTGATGATCCCAATGTAGAGACATACTAAATCGTTCATTCGTAAATCGTCCAATCGTAAATTTTTATGATAATAGCTTGTGACTTTGATGGTACTATCGTAACGCATGAGTACCCGAAAATCGGCAAACCGATTCCGTTTGCCATTCAGACACTGAAAAAACTGCAAGATGAGGACCATCACCAGGTCATCCTTTGGACCGTACGGGAAGGGGAATTGCTGCAAGAAGCATTAGATTATTGCAAGTCCAAAGGACTTGAGTTCTATGCTGTTAACTCCAATTATCCGGAAGAAGAACCGGCACATGGTACAGCTCGTAAACTGGTAGCCGATCTTTGGATCGATGACCGAAATCTTGGCGGTCTGCCCGAGTGGGGAGTTATTTACAACATGATCCACACCGGTCATCCTTTCGAACCCGCTCCGCAAGGAAATATGGAAGACCTTAGCGTAAAAAAGAAAAAAGGTCTCCTCGCCAGGTTGTTTAATGATTAAACTTCGCAAAATAGAACCTTTAGACCTTCCGTTCCTCTATCAATGGGAGAACGACGCCTCGGTATGGGCTGATGGTTCCAACCATAATCCGCTCTCGCAGAAGGACTTGCGTGATTATATTACCTCCACTACCGGTGATATCTATAAAGACGGACAATTACGACTAATCATCGAAATCGATGGTGTTACATGCGGTTGTATGGATCTGTTTGATTTCGATCCCCGTAATCGCCGCGCAGCAATAGGTATGTACGTTGCTCCGGAATACAGAGGTAAAGGAGTAGGGCGTCTTGTTTTGGAACAATTGGAGTCCTATGCCTTCGACTTCCTCTATCTCCGTGTCCTTTACGCCGTCATTGCCACCAACAACATCCCTTGTTCCTCCCTCTATCGCTCTGCCGGCTATACACCCTCAACTCCTCTCTCCTCATGGACCCTCGAATCAGATGCCGTCATTTGGATAAAAAATAATAAAAAGTGATATAAAATTTGTATATATCATAATTTTTTAGTAACTTTGCAGCGATTTTGTAAAAAATACAAAACGGAGTGAGCCGAAAATCCGATGAAGAGTAGGCAAATTAAAAGTTTATTTTTATGGAAGAAGTAAAGAAAAATGAAGCTGCTGCAGCTCCGCAAGCACCTGTAAAACGTTCCAACGGTATGGCCGTTACCGGTTTTGTATTGGCATTGCTGGGATTGATCTTCAGCTGGGTTCCGGTACTCGGATGGATCCTCTGGGTATTAGGTTTGATCTTCTCTATCATCGGCGTTTGCAAGGCTCCGCGTGGCTTGGCTATTGCCGGTCTCGTAATCACCTTCATCGGATTGATCGCCTTGATTGTTTTGGCAAGTGCACTCAGTGCAGCTGCTCTTGCTTTCTAAACGAAACGGCGCTATTTGCTGAAAATTTTTGAAAAAGTGGCATACACTCTTGTGTATGTCATTTTTTTTTCGTAACTTTGCAGCCGATTTGGAAAAAATTATGATACCATAAATAATAAATCATAAATCATATTACATTATGAAACCCACACACATTGAGCATTTGGGCATTGCAGTTACCTCTATCGAAGAGGCTGCTCCCTTCTTTGAGTTCCTTTCCGGAAACAAGTGTTATTCAATCGAAGTAGTTGAAGATCAGAAAGTTCGCACGGCTTTCTTTAAGGTAGGCGAAGTGAAGATCGAGTTGCTGGAGCCGACAAGCCCCGAATCAACCATCGCTAAGTTCATCGAGAAAAACGGTGGTCGCGGTGGTGTTCATCACGTTGCTTTCAACGTTGAGAACGTAGCAGAGGCACTCGCAGAATGCGAGGCAGCCGGTATCCAACTCATCGACAAGGCTCCGCGCAAAGGTGCTGAGAACTTGATGATCGCTTTCCTCCACCCGAAATCTACCAAGGGTGTATTAACAGAACTCTGTCAACAACCCGCATAACTATGGACGCTGCCAAATTAAACAAGCTGGTTGAAAACCGCGAGAAGGCGATTGCCGGTGGCGGTGAAGCAGCCGTAGAGAAGCATCACGCAAAAGGCAGTTATACCTGCCGCGAGCGTATTAACATGCTGCTGGACGAAGGTTCGTTCGAAGAAGTGAACATGTTCCTGACCCACCGTTGCCATGACTTCGGTATGGAGAAGAAAGTGTTCTTGGGTGACGGTGTAGCAGTAGGATCGGGTACTATTGACGGTCGTCTGGTATTCGTTTTTGCACAAGACGCAACGGTTATCGGAGGTTCGCTTTCTGAGACTATGGCGCAGAAGATCTGTAATGTCATGGATCAGGCGATGAAACTCGGAGCGCCGATCATTGGTCTCAATGACTCGGGTGGAGCACGTATCCAGGAAGGAGCATGTGCCCTTGCCGGCTATGCCGAGATCTTCGAGCGTAATATTCTGGCTTCGGGTGTCGTTCCTCAGATATCTGTTATCTTTGGTCCGTGTGCAGGTGGTGCAGTTTATAGCCCTGCGTTGACCGACTTTATTATGATGACCGAGCAGAATAGTTACATGTTCATTACCGGTCCGAAGGTAGTAAAATCCGTTACGGGTGAAGATGTGACGGTTGAGCAACTCGGTGGTGCACATATCCATGCCACCAAGTCGGGCGTTACCCATTTTGTGGCGGCTACAGAGGAAGAGGCATTGGCAGAAGTTCGCCGTCTCGTTTCCTTCATTCCGCAGAACAATATGGAGGAGGCTCCGCTCGTAGAGTGCACCGATGACATCACCCGCGTGGATGACAACCTTAACGATATCGTTCCGGACGATCCGAACAAGCCCTACGACATGCACGAGATCATCAATACGATCGTGGATAACGGTGACTTCATGGAGGTTCACAAAGACTACGCCAAGAATGTCATCTGCGGTTTCGCTCGTTTCAATGGTCGTTCGACAGGTATCATCGCTAACCAACCTTCTTGGTTGGCAGGTGTGCTGGACTGCGACGCCAGCCGTAAAGCTGCCCGTTTCGTTCGTTTCTGCGACGCATTCAACATTCAGATTCTTACCCTGGTTGACGTTCCGGGCTTCCTTTGTGGTACCGGACAAGAGTACGCAGGTATCATCGATCATGGAGCAAAACTGATGTTCGCATATGGCGAAGCAACTGTTCCAAAAGTAACCATTACTGTTCGCAAATCGTACGGTGGTAGCCACATCGTGATGAGTTGTAAGCAACTCCGCGGCGATATGTGCTACGCTTGGCCGAACGCAGAGATCGCAGTCATGGGTGCGAGTGGGGCAGTAGGTGTGCTTCAAGCCAAGGCTATCAAGGCAATCGAAGATCCGGCAGAGAAGAAAGCTTTCATTGCAGAGAAAGAGGCAGAGTACAAAGATCTGTTTGCTTCTCCGTACCAGGCTGCTAATCGCGGATATATCGACGACGTCATTGAACCGCGCTACACCCGTAGCCGCATCATTCGTGCGTTCGAGATGCTGCAGACAAAACGTCTGACCAACCCGCTTAAGAAACACTCAAATATTCCATTGTAATATGATACTTCTTGCAGTTGAATCACTTACATGGTCGGAGATCTGGATGGTGACAGGCTTAGGCTTTGGCATCGTGCTGGTGCTCCTTTTCTGCCTTGTCTTCATCCTTCAGGGATTTGGGTGGATCATGCAGAAAACCACAGCGCCCAAGGCCCCGAAAGCTCCGAAAGAAGAACCAAAAGCAAATAGCCAAAAGCCAACAGCCAATGCCGCTCCTTCGGAACCTGAGAAAGCCGCTATCGCCATGGCTCTTGCGCAGGCAGGTGATGAAGACATCGCTGCTATCGCGTACGCCCTTTATCTCGCGTGCGACGCTAAACATGACATTCCGACAGCTATGATCTCGCTCAAACAACACGAGACATCTTGGAATACGAAAAGTATTGGTATGAATAATGTGGGTTTCTGAGAAACCGCATATAAAATTAATAATTTTTATGAAAGAATTTGCATTTAAAATCAACGGCGTAGAGTACAAGTGCGCTGTAGAACAAATGGAAGCCGGTAAGGCACAAGTAACCGTTAACGGCAAAGTATATGAAGTTGAAACTCAAGCAGCTGCTCCTGCTGCAAAACCCGCACCAAAGGCAGCTCCTGTAGCTCCGAAGCCTGCTCCTGCTGCTCCAAAAGCTGAAGCTCCGAAAGCAGCTCCGGCAGCACCTGCTGCAGGCGTTCAAGTGAAGAGCCCGCTGCCCGGATCGGTCATCAAAGTGCTCGTTTCCGAAGGACAAGCAGTCAAGAAAGGCGACACCCTCCTTACGCTTGAGTCCATGAAGATGGAGAATGCCATCATGGCAGAGGCTGATGGTACGGTTAAACAAATTGCTGTTACACCGGGTCAGAACGTGATGCAGGATGACCTCCTCATCGTTTTAGGATAATAATATTTCAGTATCCCGGTATGCCGATACAACGGTATTCCGAAAAAAAATGAATTATGGATATTTTGAAGTTTTTTAGTGACATGGGGTTCATGCAGATGAGCTGGGAACAAGGCGTAATGCTGTTGCTCAGTTTCTTCTTGCTCTACCTTGCCATTCATAAAAAATACGAACCGCTCTTGCTGCTTCCTATCGCTTTCGGTATGCTTCTTACGAACCTGCCGGGCGCGGATATGTTCCATAGTGAGTTATGGTCGGCGTTCCTTGATAAAAGTAGCCCGGCTTACCATTCCTATGGCGCTATTCTCAAAGAAGGAGGTCTGCTGGATGTGCTCTATATCGGTGTGAAGGCAGGCGTCTATCCGTGCCTTATCTTCATCGGTGTAGGCGCGATGACGGACTTCGGTCCGCTGATCGCCAATCCGAAATCCCTCCTCTTGGGTGCAGCTGCGCAGATCGGTATTTTCATCACCTTCCTATGTGCCAATGCGATGGGCTTCACTCCTGCACAGGCAGGCTCAATCGGAATTATCGGAGGGGCAGATGGACCTACGTCTATTTTCCTGACCTCTCAATTGGCACCGGAACTCCTGGGCCCGATTGCCATTGCTGCATATAGCTATATGGCATTGGTGCCGGTTATCCAACCGCCTATCATGCGTGCGCTTACGACTAAAAAGGAACGCGCAATAAAGATGGGACAACTGCGTCCGGTATCCAAGACCGAGAAGATCGTTTTCCCGATCATCATCACCGCTATCGTGGCCCTCATCCTGCCAGATGCAGCTCCGCTGATTGGTTGTTTGATGCTCGGTAACCTGATGAAAGAGTGTGGCGTAGTGGATCGTCTGTCCAAGACCGCGCAGAACGAGTTGATGAACATCGTGGTCATCTTCCTCGGTCTCTCCGTAGGAGCAACAGCAACAGGTGCCAGTTTCCTCAATGTCAAGACATTAATGATTCTGGCGATGGGTATCGTAGCCTTCGGTTTGGGTAGCGCAGGCGGAGTGCTCTTGGCTAAGTTCATGAACCTCTTCCTCAAAGAGAAGATCAACCCGCTCATCGGTTCTGCAGGTGTGTCGGCTGTGCCTATGGCAGCCCGCGTATCGCAAACCGTCGGACAGGAAGAGAATCCGTCTAACTTCTTGCTCATGCACGCCATGGGCCCGAACGTAGCCGGTGTCATCGGTTCAGCTGTAGCCGCTGGTGTCTTACTCACCATGCTTGCTTAACTGTCAATTAGTATGACCAACCGAAGAATAGGAACAATCGTACTGGTAATCGCCATGTTTATCGTGGCGATTTCCGTATTGTTCACCAACAACCTGGCACGTTCCCTGCAAATTGAAGAACAGAAGAACATGGCCATCTGGGCAGAAGCCGAGCGACAATTAATCGTGGCAGATGACGATGCCGACATCGATTTCTACATGTCGATCATCGAGAAGAACACCACGATCCCGGTCTTCATCTGTGATGCCGAAGGCAAAGTTCTTGCCAGCCGAAATGTGGAAGATAAAAAATTGTCAATTGTCAACTATCAATTATCAACTGACAAATACCACGGTCCCATAGAACTGAAGATCGACGAGGCGACTACCCAGTATATCTACTGGAACGACAGTAACCTGCTGACGCGTCTTCGTTACGTACCGTACGCGCAATTCGCACTTATCTTCATTTTCATGGCCATCGCTGTCATCATGATGCTAACGGCTCAGCGAAGTGAGCAGAACCGTTTATGGGTAGGATTGTCCAAAGAGACTGCGCACCAGTTAGGTACGCCTATCTCTTCCCTGAACGCTTGGCAACAACTGCTGACCGAAAAGTATCCGAACGATGAGTATGTGCCGCAGATGAAGCGGGATATTGACCGCCTGCAGATGATAGCGGATCGTTTTCAGAAGATAGGATCGGAACCGGATCTGCAAGAAGCGGATCTGATACCGGTAGTAGAAGATGCCGTGGCATATATGCGAGCACGCGCAAGCAGCCGTATCACCATTGACGATCAGAGTCTCCAAGGTGTGAGCCGTGTGGTCTTACTCAACGCTCCGCTGCTCAAATGGGTCATTGAGAACCTGCTGAAAAACTCCGTGGACGCTATCTCCGGTAAGGGAACTATCACGTTCCAAATCCATGAGAATGAGCACGATGTGATGCTCGATATCACCGATACGGGCAAAGGAATCGACAATAAAACCCAGCGTCGGATATTCGAGCCGGGCTTCACGTCAAAAGATAGAGGATGGGGGTTAGGACTTCCACTCGCCAAACGTGTCATCGAGCAGTACCATGGAGGCAAACTGCTGCTTAAGCATAGCCAAGTTGGCGTCGGTACGACCTTCCGGATCGTTCTTAAAAAGCCCGAAAACGGTTGAGCCGCTCCCTGACATACTCGCATAAAAGGCGCCTGCGTCAAGCAGACGCTTTTTAATATCCGCAATAATAGGGTGCTTCGGAAAAACCGTCGCCTCGAAATCATTGATGCATTTATCTAGATTTCCTAGGACTCCTAGGTCGTCTAGGATATCTAGCCCTTCACCATTTATCTTTATCCCGCTATATGCCTCTTTTGTGCTCACGCCTTCTTCCGGTTTAATAAGCACGATACGTATGCCTTTGAGGTCCAGGTCAATAGGGGTCAGTTGGTCGCCGATGCCTTCGGCATAGCAGGGTACATTATAGATGAAAAACGGACAGTCAGCACCTAAGGGAGCCACTTCAGCTGCCAATTCTTCCTTACTCAAACCCAAGGCAAAAAGTTCATTCAGCGCGAGCGCCATATGTGCGGCATCGCTGCTTCCTCCGCCAAGTCCCGCTCCAAACGGGATGTTCTTCTTGAACCGTACCTTTACATCCCCGATTTGCGGATATTTCGCCTTCATCCGCCGGTAACACTTCACAATCAAATTATCCTCAGGCCTGCAATCCACAGCAATGCCTTCCTGCACAAATTCTATATCAGTCTGTGTTCTGTCAGCGCAGCGGTCTGTGCTCTGTGCTCTAACGACCTCCAATTCATCATGCAACCCGTAAATAGGCACGAAGATGGTCTCCAAATCGTGGTAACCATCTTCGCGTTTGCGTACGACACGCAGACCTAAATTTATCTTGCAATTCGGAAGAAGGATCATAGTTTAAATCGTATCAATGAAGAACTTCTGCTTGCGGTTGAACATCGAGATTCCGATGACGAGCAACACCAAAATGACACCTAAACTGTACACCAGGTACATCCAACTGAACTCTCCGGCTCCGTAAGCCCCGTATTTGAAGGTCTCGATGATAGCCGTCATCGGGTTGAACAACATGATCTTATGCAGTGTCGGATTTGTAACATAACTCAGCGGATAAACAATCGGCGTTGCGTACATCCAAAGTGATACAAACACACCGAAGAAATTAGTCAAATCGCGATACTTGGTCGTCATGGACGATATGATAAGACCCAAACCCAATGCCAACATCTGAATCATGATAACAAGGGCAGGGAAGAGCAGCAGGTAAATAGTCGGGCGTAAATGCACCCCTTTGAACACAAACAGCAGATAGACAAACACAAACGTTGCCAACTGTAAGGAGAAACGGAATAACTTGGACGCTACTACCGATACCGGCGATACCAAACGGGGGAAATAAACCTTTCCGAATAAGCCCGCATTCTTTTGGAATGTACCGGATACTTCCGTCAGACAGGTAGAGAAATACTCCCAAAGACAGATACCGCTCAAGTAGAAAACAGGTTGCGGCACCTGAGCGCCTCCTGCCACCTCGTCCGTTGGGATACCGGCTATCCGACCGAACACCACGATGTACATGAACATGGTGAAAAGAGGTGATATAAAATACCAACCCATACCGAAAATCGTCTGCTTGAACTGTACCGTTATATCACGTTTGATAAACAGCCAGATCAAGTAGCGTTTCCGCCATAACTCCAACAACCCAAATCCTTTTGCATAGGTGTTCGGAGAAATCTCTGTGGTCCAATATGTATTCTTTTCACTCTTCACTCTTAGCTCTTAGCTCTTAACTCTTAACATCACACCGTGTCCATAAAGGATTTCTGCACTTTGTTAAACAACATCAGACCAAAAATCAGGAGGATCAATGTGAACACCACACTGTATCCCAACCACAACCAAGAGAATTGGCCCTGTCCCAACAAGGCGTATTTGATAGCCTCCATTACCGGTGTAACCGGGTTCAGCGACATCGCCAAGTGCAATTTCTCGTTCGTCACCATGCTCAGTGGATAGATTACCGGCGTGATATAGACCCATAGCGACACGATCTTCGCTAACATAATCTGCAGATCGCGGTATTTGGTCGTCATGGACGAGAAAATCATACCGAAGCCTACTGCCATGAAAGCGAGAATAATAATCAACAGCGGGAACAAAACGATCTGCCAATGAATAACCAATTCCGTACCTGTCGCGGCATAGTAAATATAAAAGGCAGCGAAGATAAGTAACTGAATACCAAAACTTAGCAGGTTTGTTGTAACTGCAACGAGCGGCATGATGATACGCGGAAAATAAACCTTTCCGAAAATCCCGGCATTGCTGACAAACGAATTGGAGGTGGCGCTCAGACAACTGGCGAAATAGCCCCATACGGAAATACCCAACAAATAGAACAGGATAGGCGGAACACCGTCTGTATCAATGCCTGCGATACCGCCGAAGACCGTTACGTAAACAATCACGGAAAGAACCGGAGTGATGAGGAACCATAACGGACCCAATATCGTTTGCTTGTACGCTGTGCGGAAATTACGCTCCACAAACAGCACAAACATATCGCGATACCGCCATATTTCCTTCCAATCAATCGCCAATAATCGATCTTTCGGCGTGATGGTCAAATCCCAATGTTCCTTCTCTTCTTGTTTCATTGCCTCAAAAAAGCGTGCAAAGGTACAACTTTTTTTTGACATACGCAAAAATAAGTGCACTTTTTTGTACAGATGACGCTATTTTATGCCACAACAGACCTAAATTATTGATGCAAGCGAGCGTGCGTACCTACATGTGCGCAAGTGTAATACTGGGAGTAGGAAGAAGAGGAACCGGATCCGGTACTCTCAACGAACAAACGCAGGACAAATTCCTGCGCTTGCTGTTTCATGTAAGAAAAGTTCATAGCCATAGTTGTTAGTTTAGTTTTAATGACGAAATTACTGTATTTATCAAATCGAGTGCAAAAGTACTACATTTTTGTGAATTGTGCAAGAAAAAAATGTGAATTTTATGCACAATAAATGTGAATAGAATAATGGCAAATTTTATGTATATTTGTGACGTTTGCAAATAACAGCAATCATATCCATCCGGTCTATATATACACCCAAAGACGCAAAAGAGTAGAGTAGGACTATTTCTGCAAAATGTTGCAAATCACCACTACAGAAGGAACCCTTAAAATACGCAAATTTAGTACACTTAATATTTTGTAAATCATTATATATCAACACTTATGCGTTTTACTTAAAGTATTAATAGCATGCAAATAAGCAAAAGCCGGCTATAATGTGTTAAGTAGCTATTTATACACAAAAATTATGTACAAATTACCTCATAATGTGGCTATTAGTGCGTTTATTTGTAATAATGTGGTAACGGAATTTCAGGGCGATATGACGAGAGGGTCTGTAAGTATGGCAGATGAAGATGAAAAATGTTCCACGCCTTTTGTTGGAAAAATTACATTCACAACGCAAAACATTATATATTCACAAATGACATAAATATTTTGCAAAAAAGTTTGCATATATTTGTGTATTTCGATATTTTTTTGTAACTTTGCAGCGGATTTCAAAAACGGATTACCGAATACTGATAACTGAATACTACAATGAGTGAAAGAGAACGTATAGAGAAGGTAAAAGACACCTTAGGATTAACAGCACGCCAATTTGCTGCTGAGATTCGTGTACAACCGGGTACGATAAGTAATATGATGGCAGGACGCAATAATCCCAGCCTTGAAGTAATGAAACGGATCATGGATCGTTATCCGACGCTTAACCCGGAATGGCTTATTGCCGGCAGAGGAGAGATGTGGCGTACGGTTCCCGGAGAGCAGGCCGGTTTGTTTGACATGCTCCCGCCCGATCCCAAAGACAAAAAACCTCGTGCTACACAAAAAGAAGAGCCGCAGATTCCTGCAGCTCCTCCTAAACAAATCAAGAATATCGTCGTGTACTATACGGACGGTACGTATGAGGAATTCAATCACCAATGACAAATGACCAATAACCAATGAAAAAGCACTCTTACTGGAGTGCTTTTTCTAATACTTCGCTGATATCGTGAACATAGTGGAGTTTTAAACCTTTCAGGTAAATCTCTGCTATCTCAGCGACATCTTTTCGGTTGTCCTCACAGAGGATGATATCCGTGATACCTGCTCGTTTAGCTGCGAGCAGTTTTTCTTTTACACCTCCGATAGGCAGCACTTTACCGCGCAACGTCATCTCGCCGGTCATGGCAATACGTGGTTTCACTAACCGTTTGGTAAATGCGCTCACTAATGCCGTCGTCATCGTGATACCGGCACTCGGACCATCCTTCGGAATAGCACCTTCCGGCACATGGATATGAACGGCGGTCTTCTCGAACACATCCGGTTTGATACCCAATTCCTTGGCATGTGCCTTCACGTAGCCGAGCGCTAAGGTGGCAGACTCCTTCATCACATCGCCGAGGTTTCCGGTCAAAGTAAGCGACGGCGCTTTGCTTTGACTCAGACTCGTCTCGATGAACAAGATCTCGCCGCCGACTTGCGTCCAAGCCAGACCGGTAACGACACCTACGTACTTATTCGTCTCCCAAGCGTCACGGCTGAACCGTTTCTGCCCCAGATAACTACGCAGATCGTCCAGTGTCACGGTCACGTTGTATTCCTCGCCGAGCGCCAACTTGGTATCCACCTTACGGCAGATAGTAGCGATCTGTCGCTCCAGACTACGGACACCCGACTCACGTGTGTAATCATCTATTATATGCGCCAAAATCTCTTTCTTGAACTTCAACTGACTTGCCTTCAGACCATGATTCGCCAACTCCTTCGGAATCAGATGGCGTTTGGCGATTTCCTCTTTCTCTTCTTGCAGGTAACCGGTCATCTCGATAAGTTCCATGCGGTCGAGTAGAGGACGAGGAACCGTTTCCAGACTGTTGGCGGTCGCGATAAACAAAACCTTGCTCAAATCATAATCGACATCCAGGTAGTTGTCATGGAAGGTACTATTCTGCTCCGGATCAAGCACTTCGAGCAACGCGGCAGTCGGATCACCCTTGTAATCGGCACCGATCTTATCCACCTCATCGAGCACGAAAACAGGGTTCGACGTGCCGCATTTCTTGATACTGTCGATAATCCGGCCGGGTAGGGCACCGATATAGGTACGACGGTGACCTCTTATCTCCGCCTCGTCGTGCAAACCGCCTAACGAGATACGGGCGTACTTCCTGCCAAGTGCCTCGGCGACGCTCTTTCCAAGACTCGTCTTACCAACACCCGGAGGGCCAAACAGACAGAGAATAGGGGACTTAACAGGATGCGATTCTTTCTCTTTTTTACTGCGAAGTGCCAATTGACGCTGTACTGCCAAATATTCGACAATACGTTCCTTCACTTTGTCCAATCCGTAGTGGTCACGGTCCAGCACCTCTTTGGCATGCTGCATGTCGTAGTTATCCTCCGAATAAACACCCCAAGGCAACTCCAACATCGTGTTCAGATAATCCAGTTGGGTGGAGTAGTCAGGAGAGAACATATGCATGTATTCCAACCTCTTCAACTCCTTCTCAAACTGTTCTCCTACAGCCTCCGACCACAATTTCCCCTTGGCACGTTCACGCAGTTCATTGATCGTTTTCTCGTTGTCATCGTTCGTGCCGAGGTCCTTTTTGATGGTCTCCATCTCTTGCTGCAAGAAGTACTCACGTTGCCGTTGATCGATCTTCTCAGCGGTACGTCTCCGGATATCGGCTTTGATGGTCAATTCCTCTAAATCCTTTTGCAGGATGGTCAACAAAGCCTCCGCACGCTCCATGAGCGAATGGATCTCCAACAGACCTTGTTTCTGTTCGGTAGGCATGTGATAGATCGAGCACACATAATTGACCATCATGGCATCGTCCTTGATGCTCTGTATCGACGTCTGCAAACCGGCAGGGGCATTGTCACGTCCGTTAAGGATCTTCACGATCGTCTCACGAATACTCTCAGCCGTTGCCTTAAACTCCTGTTTGTCAGTCCTTTGCGGTCTGTGTTCGTCCATCTCAAAAGCATGGGCTTTCAACTGACCGTTATCTTCCACAATATCAACGGCTTGCACGCGATGAAAACTCTCGAAGATCGTCATCATCGTATCTTTGCCCATCTCCGGAACAGGGATGATCTGCAGAACACGAGCGAGCACACCGGTATGGTAGAGATCGTCTTCCTTCGGTTCAGTCACTTTGCCGTCTTTCTGAGTCAGCAGAATCAATTGGCGGTTGTCCTTGTTGGCAGCCTTGATCAGTTTCAAACTGCTTTTCTTCGATACCGCAATAGGTAACAGTACACCGGGGAACAACACCGTGTTCTTAATTGGTAGCACGTCATAGTAAGTATAATCCACATTCTCGTGTAGATTTTTTACTTCCTCGTACTGTGCCTCTTCAATATAATTGTTTTCTTCCATATTCTAAAATATCAAATGTCAAATTTCAAATGACAAATCCTAAATAGGGTTCTTCTCCTAAAATATCAAATGTCAAATTTCAAATGACAAATTCTAAATAGGGTTCTTTTCTAATTATACTATTTTACATAATCACGATTAGGTTTGGCAAAATCTGAAAATCCGGTGCAAAGGTACAAAGAAAAAATGAAATATGCAAATAAAAATTAAAATATATAGAAAAAACATTTTTTGTAAACAATCTATTTTTGCTATCTTTGCAGCGATTTTAAAAAAAACTAATTTGTTTAACAATTAAAAACATTCAATTAATGGCACATGTAGTAGCTCCAAATTTAAGAGGTAAAGGAATTTCGCAATCGAAATTTACTAAAACCGGCGATCCGAAACGTGCAGGAAATTGGTCTGTTTCTACGATTAGACAACAGTCGCTGCAATTTAAAGATTATCGAGTTTGGGTAAAGACATTCGAAACCGGAGTACAAATTTTAATGGTCGGAGAAAACACCCCTCTATCCTTTTTGATGGGCGAGGCGATCGCAACCGCAGTAATGAACGATCCGTATTTCCAAACATACCGGCGAGCAGGAACAAAGAAAGTAGGACGTAAAGAATATGATGCGGACATGGTATTAACAAAATTTGCCGGTGGTTCGTACTGGTTGCAAGACAAATGGGGGATTTATCGTGAGGAAATTTATACGGATGGAGATTTTAATTATAACTTTCCAGAATATTAATTTTAAACTTTTAATAATATGACAACAAAAGAATTAGATTTAATTACTAAGGATTTGACGGATGCGTCAGATTTGGTACAGAAGAAAGTACTTAAGATGATCGCGCGTGTGTTAGAAGCATCCGGAAAGATTACCGAAGAACGGCATTTAGATTGCGCATTGGCATTGCGAGATTTAAAAAAGAGCAGTAGCGCATTGTATATGTACATGGGTATATGCGATATGCTGCTGGAACATCTAAAGGACGATCTTATAAAGCTATATAAAGCCAAAAATGTGCATATGAAACTCAAAGAGACACAAAGTAAGCAGTTATACGATCAGCAAAGGTATAAGAGTAGAAAAGAATCGGAGAAACAGGCTCCGGTAGAACAATAGTATTAACTTTAAAAAACTCAATAATGGTAGAATTATTTGGTATTCAATCCGCATGGGTAATTAAAATTATATACCCGATCGTCATGGGATGTGGCATTTATTGGATTTGTAAACATATTAAAGATTAAGGAGGGCGTATTATGACACTCAATGAATTTAATAAAAATGATCTGGAGTTGGAAACACAGATCAATCAGTACCGTTTAGAAAATAATAAGTTACAAACGGAAATCTTATTAAACGAGCGTGCGATCACCGAGTTGCAGCAGAAACGTTCTGTATTGCGACACGAATACGCACAAGAGAGTAATTAATTCTTTAATACTACCATATTATGACAAAAAGAACATTAACGCCAGGAGAAATGGCGGCGAAAGAAGCAAAAATGGCGCAGGCACGCAAAAAAGCCACGAGTAAAAGCAATCGCAAGAGCGTGCGTGAGTTAGCGATCGCGGCAGCAAACGGAGTTGTTTCGCAGAAAGATTTGAAAGATTTAGAGGCAGAGATTAATAGCAAGGCAGAGCGATTAGCAGACAAGATCATGCAGCAACGAATGAGTGATCTTTCGTATATGCTTAAACAGAACGAGGACGAGTTGCGTTTGAGACCCGACAAACGTGTTTATAAAAAATTCTCATGTAAAGAGCTGCTTATGATATTTGGTGGCTGGTTCACGCTTTCGTATCTGTTTTCTATTAAAAACGGAATTATAGGAAAAGATGGCATTGAGGGAGAAACGGACTTTTATATATGCAGTCAGGATTGTTCAGGTATGGATGTAAACAACGTACCGGCATTAAATTCTGTTATTAAGCGAGAATTCAACAAAGACGTTTATGGGTTTGTAATTATAGCGCCAGCAAGCGCATTTGGAGACGAAAGGATCGCGCTATGATTAGAGTATTTACAGCATTTAGCGGATATGATTCTCAATGCCTTGCGTTGAATGTACTGCGCGACAAATGGAGTGCAAGTAAAGTATTCAATCAAGATGGCACCGTAAGGTATGGTGTTGATTTTGATTATAAATTAGTCGGATGGTCGGAGATTAACAAGTACGCGATTAAGGCGCACAATGCGTTGTTTCCGAAATGGGCAGACCGCAATTACGGCGATATAAGCAAGATCGATTGGGAGACAGTTCCAGATTTTGATCTGTTCACGTATAGTTCGCCATGTCAGGATTTTTCGCAGGCGGGCAAGCAACGCGGAGCAGAGAAAGGTAGCGGCACGCGCAGTTCCTTATTATGGGAGTGCGAGCGTGCAATACGGATCAAGCGACCAAAGTATTTGCTTTTTGAGAATGTAGCCGCAGTCGCAAGTAAAAAGTTTATCAAGTTGTTTAACTCATGGCAGCTCACGTTGGAGCAGATGGGATACACCAATTTCACACAGATTCTCAATGCGAAAACGCACGGCTACCCTACTCCGATCCCGCAGAATAGAGAGCGTCTATTTATGGTCTCAATCCTCGATTGTGATCAGCCGTTTTATTTTCCGGATGCACAGCCATTAACGCAAAGATTGGTGGACGTTTTAGAGACGGACGTAGATGAGAGCTATTATTTGTCGCAGCACAATATAGATATATTTAACGCACACAAGGAACGAAACGCCGCAAAGGGCAACGGGTTCGGTTGGAATCCGACAGACGGGGGGGGTGTTGCCAACACAATCCAAACAGGACAGATGAGATTCGGAGATAATTATATAAAAGAGGAGTATTATGACTACAAATGAAAAAGAGGCGCGCGTAGCGCAAGTAATTACTGCTATAGACGGTTTAGAGGTCATGGATGCAGTAGAAATTTTTGGCAACGCAATTAACAAATGCCAAACAAAGCAAATGATACTTATACCGATGTACTATATTGGAAAGATAATTGAGGAGGTGCACGGACGGAGTGCACTAATTAAAATAAACGATGATGGTAGTTTATCATTCTCGTTAGCTGCTAATGGAGTTGTACAAGAGGTATTTTAGCCATGAATAGCAGATTAGTTGAAATGATGGCGCGAGGACGTTTGCCGTTCAGGGGGGGCAATGGATTGATACCTATAATCAAATTACCGATCCGGATTGTGCGGGAACGATCATCGCAGGTATAAACGCTAAAAATCATTATTACATTATGGAAGAGATGAAACACGAGGCAGATACGAGACAGATACGAGACGATAAGCCGATTGTATCTATGGAGTTAAGCGGTGGAGTTTGGGATAAAAGATACGGACAAAGTAGAGCCATATATAATCCGGACGGAATAGCACCAACACTAACTGCGGGTGGTGGCGGAGGAACTGAAACTAAAATTGCAGAACCGATTGTATTAGGATGGACGAGAGACGAGAAAGGAAATGTCGTTGATCGCCATCCGGTAGAGGTTGCAAATGCTGTTACGGCGGCAAAGCGGGATAATACACAGAATTATGTAGTTATTCCGGCAAACACGGCAGACGGAAAGCAGACGATAGAATTAGGTGGCGTGTGTGATCTGAGTTATCCATCATCCAAGACCAGACGCGGGAGAGTTCAGGACGGAGGATCCGTTACTCCTACCCTAACTACGCACACGGAAAATGCACTACGGAGAATAGAGAGTGATTATAGAATCCGAAAACTAACTCCGCGCGAGTGCTTTCGGCTGATGGGCGTGAGCGATGCGGATATAGATAAGATCCAAGCTGCGGGGATCTCTAAAAGTCAGCAGTATAAAATGGCGGGAAATAGTATTGTCGTAAATTGTTTGGCGGCAATCTTCCGACAGTTGTTTATAGGTAATTTTAACAAGGTCATTCAGACCGAAATATTTTAATATATGGGATTTGATATAAGATTTAAGATAGATCCAAAATACCCTAAAGAGTTAGAGGATTTTATGAAAGGTATAGAAAATCGCGTAATTGCTACATTTGAAGATGGTAGTTGTGAAGATATTACAGATAATCCAAAATATAAATATATTGTTGATCGTGTATTAGGGAGGACTGATACAAAGAAAATTATTAATATAAGTAAAATAAGTAAAGTATTATGAAACCGGACGGAATATATACAAAAGAGGAGATTTTGGAACTGATCCAAAATGAATTGCAGTCATGGGAACGCGATGAGATATGCGCCACCCTATTAAAAGACTGCTCCGATAGGCAACTGTCAGACTTTTTCTCCAGATACACACCGGAATATATATCTACTATAACCGGCTATTATGTGTATGAAGAAGAAAGAGAGGATGTCTCCGGAATGAGTTTGTATGATTTTATGGGAGAAGCGGATTATAGTACGTATGATTTATGGGAATACATAGAATCAAATGTGCCTGATTATGAAATCGCAGATTGGATAGCGGCAAGTGAAAAATTAGACAAGACGATTTTATTAGACAAGCTCGATCGGGATGTACTGATTAAGTATTTCAACGCCCGTTTCGATATAGAGACGGAAATAAAAATAACACCAAGAAAGGAGGACTAATTATGAAAGCGAAAGCGCACCTTCCTCGCAGACTAAAGAAAGCCACAAAGAAATTTATGCGCTACTATCATAAGTCATCAATGGTTATTATACCACAGGCGCAATTTGTGTATTTTAATAACAAAGGATTATTGATAGTTTGTCATGCTTTTTATAAAGGAACTGTAGTAGCAGTGTGTGTACATAGGAATGGTTAAGAATGAAGATACATATTGTACAGTACAGCATAAGATCGTGCGGGAATTGGGAGCATGGGAGGCAGTAGTATATGGTACTATTGCGAACCTATTGCGCAAGACAGATGGTATTGGAGAGGTCTCTAATCAGACTATTATGGATCTATGCGGAATAACTAATAAGATGAGTTTGAAACGATATATAGACAAGTTGATTAAAGCCGGATATTTAGAAAAACGCTCTGGCGATGGTCGTGGTAATGTATCTATATATTATATAACAAAAAAGGGTAACAATTTGTTACCTTTTAGCGAAAAAAAGGGTAACAAAAATAATACAGAAAGGGTAACAAAAATGAACGAAAAGGGTAACAATTTGTTACCCATAAATAAAGGTATAAATAAAGAAATAAATAAAGAATATTCTTTGTCCTCCTTTGATGGTTCAAATGAGTCCAAAGAGGATGAGGACAAAATTTTTATTGAAAAAGAAAATATAAATAATTCTGTTGTTAGTCCGGAAGATGAACAGAAAGCATTGGAGGATGTGAAGAATCTGTTTGCACAGGACGAGATCGGAAATGAGACGAAAAGCAGTTTTGCTGAGTTTTGGAAATTGTTTAATCCGGACGAGGACCAGAAATGCAAGTACAAGGTAGCGTTGTATGAGTGGAACCGGATGAAAGAAAATTGGCGCGCGGCGGCGATCACACTTTTTTCGCGTGGCGCAAGAACAAACGAACGGAATCCATATTTCTTCTTACAACATTTCCGCCCGACCAAATATTTCCTGAATGAGCGCGAGCAGTACGATGCGTATAAGCAAGGCACGCAGTTATGCAGAGTACGATGGGGTAATGGTTGTAGTCGCGTGATGGCAGCTTTTTTTGCGGACGTGTTTAAGATGGAGATTTTGGATGATCATTATGAAAAACGATTTGAGATATAAAAGCTGCTCGTGAGAGTCGCTGTTTTGTTGTACTGCTTTAGTGGTACAAAGTAGTACACGGACTTTTTAATAATTAATCTTAATTGTTCGACGTTAGTGCAAGCTGCTTGTGAAAGTCGCTTGCACGTTCTTTTTTATGGCGAATAGTCAAAAATTTTTGCATAAACGCCTTATTCGCGCGCACACACAATGTGCGCGCTTTTTGTGCGCGGACGTATCGCACGCGAATTGCAATAGCGCATGTGCGATGTGTACGAAATACGCGTGTGTTTTATGCGCGTACTTGCGTGTGCGTTGGCAAAAACAAAAAAAGTGGAAAAATGCAGCATATCCCGAAAAGTATCAAAAATTTGTTGTATCTTTGCACCGGATTTTGAAACGTACAAACAATATATGAATACGGTAGGAGTAATCGGAACAGGCGCAGCTTTTGTTAATTACAGAGATAAAAAAGCAGCATATGATGCGTTAGTGGAACAGCACGACGTACTTAATTCCGTTTATGCTTCGTATAACGAAAAAGCACTGTTTGAAAAGTACGCAGCCGAATACGATCAGATGATGGCAGAGGAATTAGAGCGCCTGGAGTTGATGAATGAGTTAGAGGCAATCGAAAGGCAACAAATACAAAACGTCCGTCCCGACGGATTGAAAGTAACTACCCTATTGCGTGTGGCTAATCTGGTCGGAAATAAATATTTTAAAGCAAGTAATACCGTCTATTTTACAAACTGTGGAGATAAAGACGTGTATATTCGCGATGTCGAATTTCAATGTAGCATAATCGATCCGGAAACAAATAAAGCCTACCCTATTGTGCTGGTGGACAAAAAGGGTAAAGAGATAAATAATATTGGCGTAGAGCGCTGGATTCGGATGGGCAAAACCTATTCTTTTAGCAGCGGAACATGTTTTAGTGGCGGCGTAGATGCAATTTTGCGCAATATTGTAAAAAACGCTTGTCATGCCAAGTCTATTTTAAGCTGCCCAAAGGTTAATATAAACGGTGTCGAAACGGCAGGATATATTGTTAAGTGGGGTGAGCGTACTTATATAGATCCGAATGCAAGAGAAACGACATTTTTTACGAACGATCAGCCAGGCGTATTGCGATATGTAGGAGAGACAGGTATTTAACTAATGGAAAGATGGGCAAAAATAGGAATTGGCGCAGGACTGATTTATTTAGCGTTATTAAAGATCAGCCGGTCGTTGGTGGTGGGCGTCAGGTCGTTTCAGTTTAAGAGCGTAGATCTGACAAACAAAACAGTTTCGCTGGCGATAAACATGGAGATTAAAAATCCGTTGATCTTTGGCATAACAATTACCGGCATACAAGGTGATGTGTATATGCAGGGTATGAAAGTAGGTTATGTGAACACAAGTTACAATTACTATTTAGCCGGTGGGCATACGCACATATTACCGGTGATCGTAAATTTGAGTATCGGCGCATTAGGGGATGCGGTAATACAGAATATCCAAACAGGCGATATCAGTACATTAACGATTGCGTTTAACGGTCGCGTATTGGCTGGCAAATTAAAACTGACCATGCCGGTGCAAGTTGAATTAGATTATAAAGATTTAGTATGACATATCAGGAGGCATTAAAAATAGCATACAAGGTAGAGGGATACATCAAATGTACCTACATGGAACTATTCAGTACAGACAACAAAAAGTTGTTTTCCGTACAGAATCGCGGCTTGCGTCTCCCATCAGACGGAACAGAACGCATCGAAATGGATTTTGTTTTGCCAGTTGTCTATATTAGCGAGTACCAAAAAAGTCATTATTCCGGAAAGGTATACGCTTATTTGACAGATGAATTGCGCGCATATTTACGTTTCTTTGTAGAGAAGATAATTGATGAACCGAGCGCTTGGTATGGCGAACGCATGCAGGAGATATTACGAATCGTAAACGAAAATGATGTAGTGCTCGTAAAAGAGGTAGCCGTTAATTGGATACCTGCCGACAGCAAGCGTGTGATCATTAAGGACAAGAACGGAAATGATATCGAGTTAGGCGAGGCGATGGAGAAAGCGGAGGAAGAATTAAAACAGGCAAAAATAATGCTTGCAGGTGCAGGCGTAGCAGCGGTTATATTATGATTTCGGACGGAAGAAATACGTTTTTGATAGATGGGAATAATGCCGATATCGTGAACAGTTGGCGCAAGTGGTATGAAACGTTCAAGGATCAGCCGATAAAGATTGTAAGCGAACTCCGGAACGCAAGCGTACAAGAGGCATGTGAGGCGATCTTTAGTTACATGGTGAAGAACACGTATTATAAGCTGGATGGCGAGAACGTGCAGTATATCAAGAGTCCGGCGCGATTTTTGGCAGACCGGTGCGGTGATTGCAAAAGCTATACGATGTTTATTTGTTGCTGCTTGCATTGTTTGGGAATACCACATATTGCACGATTTGTGAATTTCAACGGCGGCTCGCAATACACACACGTCTATCCTGTGGCGATAGACGAGACCGGACGAGAAATTATTATGGACGCTTGCGAACTGAATGATGACGGAATACCGTATATCGACTACGCAAGACCATACAAGAAAAAGAAAGATTTGTATTACTCAAAATAAATACGCTATGAAAATTTACGCATGTACAGGAATAGGAGATGTGCAGTCGCAACAGGAATGGAACTATTGGACAGACAACACAAACACGCTGGATAATACGCAAGCGGTCAATACGCTGCTGGCGTTGATCAACCGCAACTATATCGAGGTTGTACGCTTGCAAGGCATGACACAGGCGGACAAAATCGCAAATCTGAACGACATTGACGTGTATGTAGTTTGTTTGGACGCAGCAAAACGTTTTGCCGATAAGCCGGAATTGTTGAAACGTGCCGGATATGTGATTGATCAGATGATGTCAAACGGAGATTTTATTTGTGAAAGTCTGAATAATACCGAACGAGACGCACATTTGGATCAGTTGCTGGCAAAAGCAAATACCGGATATGCAGACGAGGCAGTTCCGGAGGTGCAAAGCGAGTTTATTACATGGTACGAACAGACGGTCATTAATCGCAACAAGATCGTACTACCGAAAGCCGAACGCGAACAAATACATTCTGTATTGCGCAAGAGCGCAAAAAAAGTGCAGGGTATTGGCAAATTGGATTGGCATAATAATGCCGAACTGTCGGAATATCTGACGAAAGGAAGCGAGTATTTCCTATATACCTATTTCACGCAGGCGCAGTTAGACCGATTGAGCGTTAAGCAACGTAAGCCGTTTGCAGTTAAGAAGGCAAAGCAACAACAGACGTATAATTATTGCAAATCGCTTTTTGTGGATGTGTACGGTAGCGAAAACGAAATGAAAGAGATTATACGTGCCGGTATTATAAATTATTTCGGATCGACTCCGGAAAAAGTATGTGAGGATATCGTATCCGGAAAACGCAAGGTAGAGGGTATCGGCGTATTAACGGAGGCGTTGGCAAGCGTTATTGTGGCTGTTATTGGAGCAGTCGTAGCGATTATTACTGCGATCTGTGAGGCGGTCGCAAAGAAAACAGAAAATAAATACGGCGCAATAGATCAAGCTGCAATAGAGGCAAGCACGCCGAATATTAGCGATTTCGACGGTTTGGGATTTGGAGAAGATGAGGAACAATCCGGAACCGGCAGTAAAGCATGGCTATGGATCGCAGCATTAGCCGCAGGCGCATTGTTATTGTTTAAGAAAAAATAAAAACGATATGAGAGAATTAACTATTCAAGAGGCATGCACCGCACCTGCATCATTTATGTACATCTGGGCAGATGAGGATAAGTTTTTAAAGTATATAAAACCGAAACATGCCGCAGTTATACGCCAGAAAAAGGCGCATCAAAATAAACTGTTGCTGCTTTCGGCAGAGAAATACGGCAAAACCGTAAAAGAATATACAGACGCGATCCGGTCTGCTTTCGTGGCTGCATACGGCATGACACCGGCAAATGCACTAATAGTCTTGGCGCAAGGTGGATCGGTAGCCGGTAAGAATTGGGAGCAAGGCGTATATGGTGTTGGCGCTGTGCTTTCGTTCGCCGGGCATAGTAATATAACCGTGGATGAGAAATCCGGATATATCTATAAAGGCAGCGCAAATATTACCGATTTTCAAAAGACCGTTTACAACAAGGCAAATGGTGATGTAGTCGCATGGCAATATTTTGCAGTGGATAACGGTATTACGTACATGTCGCAATACAACAAAACGACAAAGAAATATCATGCGCAGAGTTTCTCAACGGCAGACGGTTGGTATAGCGCCAAGACCGGAAATGCGATCGATAGCGCAAGCAGTTCGGATATATGGGGATCAATCATTATGGCGCTGGAGAAATTTGTAAATTGGATATTGTCGATCTTTGGCAGCGGCAAAGAAACAATTAATGCCGAAAACACATTACCGAGCCAATCGGCAGACGGTTTCGTTTCGCAGGCTGGCGTAGGTGAGGCGGGCGGCATCCTGTTGGCGCTTGCAGCCGGTGGCGCATTGCTATTCGGCATGAAAGGAAAGAAAGGCGCAAAGTCGCATACAAGAAAGTAAGTGAATAAATGAATATATAAATCTAAATCGGAGAGTATTTTATGGCAAAACCTAAATTACCGAAACGCCCGAAAGCAACTGCTGGTGTTGGATCGCTGGAAGCGCATTTGAAAGCCATTAAGGCTGTAGAGAAGCGTTACCGCGAGAAACTTGCGAACGCGAAAAAAGCAGTAGCAGCTAAACAACGCGAGTATGCAAAGCGTGTTGCTCTAAATAAGGCGATCGATAAAGCGCGTCAAGCTTATGCACGCATGAAGTAAAGCGAATTTCGCTATTAAACCTAAACGCGGATCAAAAACTTAAACCGAAGATCCACAAGTTAAAAAAAAACTATTAACTATTGAAAATTTAAAATGAAAAATCCTTTTAAAATGAAAAATATCACCGACACTTTGGTGAACGTAGGTGTAGGTGGTGCAGCTAACGTTGCTATGGATTATGCTTTCGGGAAGATCAGTTTTCTTTCCGAATTAGATAGCACCGCTAAAAATGCTGTTAAGATCGTCGCAGGTGCCATTGTAGGCAGCATGTTTGGTAACAAGTACGCAAAGGCTGCTTTTGACGGAATCGCAACCGTAGGCGTGTCGAACCTGATCGGATCGTATCTGAATGAAGAAGAGAAAGAAGAGGCGGCTTCTCCGTCCGGACTTCCTGAGGGCATGATCGGCAAAGCTCCTCGCAGTCTCGGACAACGCGGCTTCGCGCGCAGATATTCAGTGTCCGGCGTATCGACTCCGAATGCCTTAATGGGCAAATAAGTAGTGTTAAACAATCTAAATCTTAACAAAAATGGAATATAACGATATTCGTAAGAAACGTTTTGATCAAGTTTGGGACTTGATCGTAAGTAAAGGTCTGATTAAGCAGATCTATCCGGAAGAGGCAAAAATGCGTTATTCTCTTCCGTTAAAGAATGGTCAGGGTCAGTATATCTTTAAACTGAACCGCAACGGCGCAGCGGATAACCTGACCACGTTCGCAATCACCGAGAACGATGTATTTGTACCGTCTGGAATTTCCGTAATGATTGGTTTAACCGGTCCTGATGGTGTACAACATCTGTTCCCGTATGCACCGAAAGCACCGCAGGGCGTAAGTAGCGTTTACGCATACGGATTCGAGAACGATAATATTGAGGCATTGTGGAATGGTAATCTTACCTTCAAGCAAGATACTAACATTGTGCTCAATCAGTTCCCGATGGAGCGTTTCAAGGTTGTTCCCCGTCAGCAGGGCGCATTTGTTCTGGACAGCCAGGATGCAGCCGTACAAGAGGGTATTCAGCCTGAGTGGGATATTGACAAGTATCTCAAGTTGTTTATGGCTCGTTATGCTATCGCCGGAAACCGCGATAACTATATGACCGTAAACTTCGATGCGGCTACAAAATCGTTCCCGGTAACATCCGGCTATACCGCCGAACTCGTTTTGATCATGGATGGTTTCCTGGTTAAAGGTGGTGCACAGACTTACAACGGCGTATGTGCATTTGACGATGCACCTGCACGTTTCTGATCGTGTGTTTTTAGGGTATAGGGGCGTTGGTTCGCCTCTATATCGCAAAGAAAAAAAGACGTTACTGTGACGTTCGGGATGCGAACGTAATGAGAATGAGAATCAAAGGTAATTGAAAGGTAAATATAAAGTATATGAAAAAAAGTTTAGCAGCGTTGCTTGTTGTAACATTAACAGACGATGGACATCTATTATCTAATATACATTTTGATATAGATTTTATCGGCGCAGAAGATGTTGTATGGAAGGAGTTTTATAAACGTGCAAATGAGTTATACGATGTAGATTTATTTGATTCTATATCAGCTCCGTTTGCAAGGGGGGTAGATCCGGAAAGTGGATTTATTAAAGTATATCGTATTCAATTTTTAAATTAATATGAAAACAAGTAGTAAAATAGCGATTGTGGCAAAGTGTATTTTAAAATTTAAACAGATATGAGTAATGATCAAAAAGATTATTTGTATGATGTGGTAGCACAAATGGTGGATCAATACGGATATCGCCAAGTATTGGATGATATTTGCTGTATGATGTCCGAAGATAATTTGCATGAAATCATTGCGGCTATAAGCGAATTTAGGAATGATCAGTATGGTATAGATTTTTGGTATGGAGATCGTGCAAATTTTGTCGATCGTGAGTTTTGGCAATAACTATGAAAACAAGTATATATAAAAATTGCAGTTTGGTGCGGATACCGATTAAAGCCGGTACAGAGGAATATCAAATTCCGCAAAACGTAGTATGGGCAGGTTGTAAAGTCGATCGCATTGCGATCCTGGCACCGAAGAACGCTTGTACCGATCCGGTGGATGGTGTTACGCCGGTTATGACCGCTTCTGATTTGGCAAACTGTTATATCTCGTTGTACGATAGCGACAACAGAGAACTGATGCACGATGTTTCGTTCGAACAGATCGTACATACAAATAACCATCCGCTTATGGTGGATGCAGTCCTCAACCTTTCGCTGTGCAAGATCTTTTTCACAAGCGCACCGGCGCAAGACTGTACGCTGTTGCTGTACGTGTTCTATGGTACACGCGAGGAAGAGTATTATGACATACCGAAAAACAGTATGACCGTAACGTTTCCGTTGGATGCAAACGAAGAAATTTCTTTTAGAAAGATCATTGACTACGCGATACACGCATTACCGGAAACGATTAAAGGTATCATCTGTTGGAATGCAGAGACCGCACCGGCATGGCTGCTTTTGCGCGACCATGATTTGACGTATCAGATGACGAATTTACATACGGAGTTATTCCGACCGGACGTGAACGGAGGATCAGCCGCAAGCAGTCAGGCGGCATTATTCCTTGTGGATAGTCTCGATATCGATTTCGATTATAGCCGGATTCGCGAGGCAAGCGGAAACGCAAGCACACAAAAAATAACATTTTTGTACTAAACCGATTTAAATATATGAATACGAAATTATCAGGCGCACAGTTGGTGCTGGTGGAGATTACGCGCATGGGGAAAAACTATTTTCCTGTTGTACAGTATTTGCGCGGACGCATGATCAAGTTTATTGATTTTTACCCTGCTGAATATTTGCCGGGCGTGGCAAATAACGTAGGATTGACAGACACAAGTGATATGTTTGTGTCGATCACGAACGAACAGGGTAACGAATACACGCATTATGAAATGCCGTTAGAGCGTTTCGATTATGCGGCTACATTAGGCGTGCGTCAGCCGATTTGTAATAAGATCGGGCTTAACTATTGTTATGTCGATTGTCAAAACCAAAGTAATGTCGGCAAAATAGCAGCGTTTGTGTTCTATTATGATCTTCCGGAGTTCAGCGCACGCAACACAGCCGATAAGGTTATTACCGATAGTGCTTCCGTACTATTGACAACAGCAGCGCGCTATAATGAGCTACCGGATTTGGATCGATTGAGTGGCAAGCGTTTCAGACGTATTTTACTTGGCACACCGACAATAACACCGGATTTTAAAACCGGATTAACGATATCCAAACTGGCTAATTGCTATTTGACATTGCGCAAAGGTTCATATAACGTAGTGGAGAATATGCCGTTACCGTTGCTGTATCAGTTGCAGATGTTGGAAAAATCGGAGTGGGCAAATATCATTTTCGATTTCCAATCTTCCTATATCACCATCGGCGGAGCCGGTTCGATCCCGAATGTACAGACGGACTACATCGGTAAGAGTGTATTTTTGAATCTTCAATATGAGGCTAAATAAGGTATGTGGTATCTAATATATACAGAGATTGTTCCAGACACTGCGAGACAAGCACCATTTGTTAATAGTCAAGTGCTTTATGCCGGATATGATATAAACGAGGCTAATAGAATGGCGGATTCTGAATTAAACGAGTTGGAAACTCGCGGTTGTGAAATTTTACAATTACGTGACAATGGGGAATATTCAGGTTTTGACTGTTTGGCAGTGTTTAGAACAAGTTCGTATAGAGACAGATATTATCATTTGAAATTATATTTTGGCTAAGAAAGGAGGCATTTATGCTTACAAGTTTTGAACAAGTGAAAGAGTGGATCACAGACAACGGTTTTAAACGTTGGGTACTCTATAAAGATTTCACGCGCACGGATAAAATCATTGATAGCGCCACGTTCACCGTTTCCGATTTGGCAGACAAATTGGCGATGACGGAAAAATATTTACGTTGGGCTGGCGGTCATGCGTATGCAGCAGGCGCAGCTACGATGGGAAAGGACGATCTTACGACCGTTACGGAAATAGCGCTTTCCGACATGCAGAACACGTCCGGAGTGGGAAATACGCAGCCGATGTATCCGCAAATAAATATTGGCGAGATCAGAGACGAAATGCGCAAGACTATCGAGGCTGAGTTTAGAGAGCGGGACTATCAGGATCGCCTTAAGAAATTGGAAGAGCGCGAAAAAGAATTAGAACAGGATAAGCAGTCGACATTGGGTGCTATTGTGCATTATTTTGCACCGATTGGCAAAATGCTGATGGAAAAGCATATTATAGGTGCACCGATGCGGCAGGTTGCCGGTGTCGATGCAGAGGAACCGGTCGTACCGGCGGCACGCATCGCACCTATTGATAAGGAAACAGGCGAATCGGAAACCGAAGAACCGGAGGTATTTACCGATGAGGAGGCGGACGAGATTTTTGATCTGATGAAACGGTTTAAAGCAATCGAACCGGATAATTGGCTTAAGATGATCCGTACAGTCGTACAGATGGCAGAGAGCAACGATGCAACCTATAACATGGCAAAAGGCTTTTTGGTAAAATGATATCGCAGTTAAAATATGACAAGATGTTTGCCGGTGCCAAAGCGATCGCGCAGAACGATAGCGCACAGGTATGCAGCAGTCCGGTAGGTAATAACCGGACATATCGCACCGTGACTAACGGTTCGTATGTGATTTGCACCGGGTATTATTACGAGGAAAACGGCATTTATTATCCGCAATCAACCGTTGGATGGTATCCGATAGCAAACACGGCAAATCCCGATTGGTCGTTTTATGAAAATGCGGCAAAGATCGGTTCGTACAGTCAATCGCAGGCACAAGCGCTGGTGAACAAGATTATTAAGTGTAACATACAAATTGTGCAAAATAACCTGATCTGTGCGCGTTATGCAAACAAATTCACAAAAGAGCAGCAGCAACAAATACGCGACTTGCAAAATCGTGTGATCGCGCGCGAAAACGCATTGAAAGAACAAGGACTGTGTACAGATGTACAAAGCTCCTACCCTGCTGGGTATGCTGAATTGGCACCGTACATGGAACGCCTGATGAACAGCGACGGCGTAGGTATAGCCACATGGGCGGTAGTAGTGATCGCCGCGGTAGTCATTGCTTCTCTTTCCACAGCAGCGTATTTCGCATATAAATATTATGCAAGCGAGGCAGAAAAAGATGTTAAGTACAGCAAGGAACTAACGAAGATTCTAACGGAGAAACTGACACCTGAAGAATATCAACAGTTGCTAAACGAGACAAAGGGAATCGTAACCAAAGCGCGGATCATGCAGTCAATCGGCGGTTTATCAAAATACCTGCTGATTGGAGGCGCAGTAGTCGGAGGTGCATTATTATTTCGTCTAATCAAAAACAAAGGATAGTATGAGTTATAATATTAATACAACGAGCGTGGATATCACTACATCCACCACTTTAATGCCCGAAAACAATTACGGCGCATGGCTGGCGATTAATACCGGCACCGCAGTTGCAACCGTTTTAGGTTATGACTTGCAACCCGGCGAGGGACTGTCGAGCGAATTAATCTGTCATTTAGAGCCTGGTGATATTTGGAAATCACCGATACAGATCGTACTTTCGGCTGGTGCCAAAGTCAGAATCACTCGTTCGCAAGCAACACCGATTATATAAGGAAAGGAGGCAAACAATGGATGCAAATATGATTTTTAATTTTGTGTTAGCGTTTTTAACGCTGCTTTTAGGGGGACTAAATATTTTTCAGTTGCTCACATTCAAGGCATACAAGCGCCAACGAAACGCAGAGGCGGATAAGAGTGAGATTGACGCGTTGCGGTTGATTATCGAGGGTATGCAGGCAGAGATCGGGCGATTGCAGAACCGGTTAGACGAGGCGGAAAAACGAGCGTATGAGAATAGTAACAAGTATTATTCGCTACAGCAAGAGTTTGAGAATTATAAATCAACACATAAATAATTACAATCATGAAAGAAGAAACAAAACACACATCGGAGCATGAGGCTCAGAAGCCGAGACACATTAGCCCGGTTAGGTGCGTAAAACCGCATGCCTTTGCAGTCGGTGGAAAAGTTTTTGAAATGACGGATTTTGCCGGAGTAACAGCGCGCACGATCAAAGAGAGACTAAAAAAAGCAGATGTAACTGTTAATGTAAAGTTGGCAGAACGCATTTGTGAAAGTATTAACGGAAAAAAGAAAGGAGAATGATATGTTAGGAGTTATGGGATTAAGCGCGATTTTTGCAAAAATTGCAGGGCGCGGAGGTCGTAAGTTGCCGGTAGTTAAGTTTACAAGTAGCGAGGATGATCCGTTTATTCAGTCGTTGAGTTGCAATGGCGCGATTACCATTGAAAGCACAAAAGACGGAGAGGTAGTAAAAGAAACATATTATAATCTAAAAAATACGCTGGTTGAAATTCAAGCCGACGCAGATACGGAGGTTATGATTAGCGGATATGTGACGGATTTGAATTTTACCGTGTATAATGACGATCCGGACGTGGATGATTATGAGGGATGTTTTGATATTTCAACCGTGGATGTAAGCGGCTGTTTGGGTTTAAAATCTCTTAATGTTTCTTATTGCGAAAACATCACAGAGTTAAACCTGGCGGCTAATACCGCTTTGCAATATCTAGACTGCGGAAATACTTCGATTGCAGAGTTAAACCTGGCGGCTAATACCGCTTTGCAATATCTAGACTGCGGAAATACTTCGATTGCAGAGTTAAACCTGGCGGCTAATACCGCTTTGCAAACTCTCAACTGCTACGGTTGTACTTCGATCACAGAGTTAAACCTGGCGGCTAATACCGCTTTGCAATATCTAGACTGCAACGGTTGTACTTCGATTGCAGAGTTAAACCTGGCGGCTAATACCGCTTTGCAATATCTAGACTGCAGCGGTTGTACTTCGATCACAGAGTTAAACCTGGCGGCTAATACCGCTTTGCAATATCTCTACTGCGACGGTTGTACTTCAATCACAGAGTTAAACCTGGCGGCTAATACCGCTTTGCAATATCTAGACTGCGGAAATACTTCGATTGCAGAGTTAAACCTGGCGGCTAATACCGCTTTGCAAACTCTCAACTGCAACGGTTGTACTTCAATCACAGAGTTAAACCTGGCGGCTAATACCGATTTGCAAACTCTCTACTGCTACGGTTGTACTTCAATCACAGAGTTAAACCTGGCGGCTAATACCGCTTTGCAATATCTAGACTGCAGCGGTTGTACTTCGATCACAGAGTTAAACCTGGCGGCTAATACCGCTTTGCAATATCTAGACTGCAGCGGTTGTACTTCTTTGAATAGCATAAACTACCCCGCAACAAACGAGGATGTATCTACGGCGATTGCAAGTGCAATTACGAATGCAGACGCAGCAGACGGAAAGGTATATACTGACAGCACAGCCGCATACTACAGCACGATTGCAGATGCAGCAACGGCAAAGGGTTGGACGATTAATCAGCTTTAATTATGGCAACGGCAGATGGAATTGTTTTAGGCGCATTGGTGATCGGAATAGTTTTTGTGGCGCTTGCGAGTAAACACCAACAACCGACTGGATTAGAGGACGAGATCATTTCAGCTGAAAACATCCGCAGGGGTGTGCAGAACGGATGGTATGAGGCAGTCCTAATTCGCGTGAATGGCACACCTTGTGTGCGACTTTCCGGACGCACCACCGATGGCGAACCGGTTAAGACCGTTTACCGGATATCGCAAGCCGATTTTGACAGCCTTCAAAAAGAGGGATACTTGATTGAGTTATGACGCGCAAAGGTACATACGGACCAATAACGGCTATTATTACCGGAATGCTGGTCGCAGTAGCAATTATTTGTTCCGGATGCAAGACCATTAAGCCGGTAGTTGCTCCGGAGGTTCACGCACGTACAAATGACAGTATCCGTAAGGAGTACGTACACGATAGTATTTATATCGACCGATGGCATACAGTAACCATTAAAGGAGATACCGTTATTATTCATGACAGTATCGACCGATGGCGCGAAAAACTTGTGTTTATTCATGACAGTATCGACAACAGCCGGATAGATACCATCCCGCAGATAGTAGAGATCGAAAAGCCGCAGTCTATGTTCTTGCGCAATTCCGGTATAGCATTGTGGGTGATAATCGCCCTGATCGTAGCAGGCATAATTGTTGGTATAGTCATTAAATTTGCTAAATAATATGTGGCAACCGCGAAATATAAAAGACGTAAAGAATGTATTAGGAATGCGTAGAACGGCACCGCCTGTGCCCGAACCGGCACAACAATCAGATGTGTGCGTATTGCGATTTGCAGGCTTGAGTTTCTCATTAAGCGGTTACGGTCCAACATCTTATTGCACATATACATACAACGGCACAACGCAAATAGAAACAATCTCTCCTACGTTTACGCGACAAATAGATGAGGGGACGGATGTTATATTGTCCGGAACGCTAATACATGTTGAAGTATTGTCGCTTAATTGTATTTATTGCGCAGCGGGTAATACGTTGTCGCAGATCGAATTTAATGCAGGGACGAATTTGCAGGTATTGGATTTGCGCAATTTGAATAGTGGAATTGGTTTTATTAAGATATTCCCGCCTAACAATTTGCGCACGATTTACGCAAGCGATTACTATTGGACGAATGTCGCACAATTTATAAATGAAAGCGTATTTTCCGATGGTGTGTTATTCATTTCGGTCGGATCAGCAGGTTATGCTACTTTAGCGGCAACAGCACAAGTAAAAGGTTGGCAAATTGTAAATCTATGACAAACGAAAATAAGATATTTAACGCTTTGGTAATTACCTTTGCGGCGATGGTTGGAGGTTATATACTGTTGAACAGGAGCCGCAAGGGTAATATACCATCTGTAAATTATAATCCAACATACGATATGGAAGAAAACAAAAAACTGCCTCTTGGCTACCGGAGCAACAACCCCACAAATTTACGTTACAATGTATCAAACGATTGGCTCGGAAAAGTAACGCCGCCTGCCGTTGGAAAATACGGTACGTACGAACGGTTTATCGACATGGCGCATGGTTATCGTGCAGCATTAATCACGTTGCGCACATACATACGTAAAGATTTTAATACCATCGAGAAGATTATTACACGATGGGCACCGTCACAAGATCATAACTATACGGATGATTATATTAAGCATGTTAGCTCGTTAGTCGGAATACCGAAAGATCAGGTTATTAGTAGAAACGATAAAGAAACACTTAAGGCTATTGTACGTGCGATGAGTATAAGCGAAAACGGATATAAAGACGCAGCCGGGAATGACCTACAAAGCACATACGGTTTGCCAAGTATGGACGCTATCGAGAAAGGATGGGATTTGTTATGAATACAAACAGCAAAATCATTTTAGGTGCATTAGCCGGTGCAGCTGCATTATTAGCGATCCGTAAAAACTCCGTATCCGGTATCGGTGCAACAAAACGCCGCAAACTTGCCAAGTCCGGACGCACCGCACAGATGGCATTATTTGGCGTTAAAGGAACACCATTATATAGTAAACAGCAGCTTGATTCTTATTTGGGGACACACTATGATTTGTCATTTATCATCACACGTGGAGAAGATGGCAAGATACTTATAGAAGCCGGTGATGAGTGTGGCGGCAGAGATTTTTTTATAGGGAAAAACAATTTTAAGTACCTATATTCATATATCCTACGGAACTTGTTGCCGTTTGCAATTTGGAACGGCGACCATTGGATTGTGCGGAATGATAAGAACGATACTTTTGGTTTCGGAGTTGGATATACACCGGAGATAGAACGCGAGTTGTACGAAATATGGCGCGAACAGATCGAGTATGACGAAACCGATTACGATTATGACGCATGGCGTAGATTAGTCGGTGATGACTATGCAAAACAATATGTGCTACCGTATATGTAAAAAGTGAAAAAATGCAGGGTGTCCTTGCGTATGTCAAAAATATGTAGTACCTTTGCAACCGAAAACGAATATTTTATAGTTTGGCAAATATCACCCTTGTACCGTTAAGAAGAAAAAAATGCGATGGTCTCTTCTGTATTGATCCGAGCGAAAACATGCAAGAGTGGAGGCACCGGAAAATTCCGGTGCTTTTTTTATGCTTACTCTTGCATATATCAAAAATTTATTGTACCTTTGCAGCGAATTTTAAAAACACACAATTATGAAACGATTTTTTCTTTTTCTCGCAGCCGTTGCTGCTTTTGTTCTTTCCGGATGCCACAATGAGGTACAGGACGTTGTTAATGACGTAATGAATACCAAAGTAGATTTTACGTATTCTATAAACGGCATGACTGTTTCATTCGTTCCGGAGTGCGATCTAAAAGTAAAGAGCTACGAGTGGTTTTTTGGCGATGAGGCAACATCCACAACATCCCATCCTACTTATACGTTCAAAACCGCCGGTACGCACAAAGTTGTTTTGCGCGGCATATGGTACGGTAGCGATGGAAATAAGCGCACTAAAGATTGCACGCATGAAATAATCGTATCCGCATCCGGAGGTGGCGCACAAGGATCGAAAGTATATGTGCGAGGTTTCCGGTTGGATAAATCGGCACTATCATCAGGCTTTTGTTTTAAGTTTATATGCAAAGGGATACCTATATTTGGCAGCGATATGCTAAATATTGAAACGCCGTATTCAACAATAAAGATTACTGAATTTCCATACGCATATATTTTGCAGAGCCCTGTTTTAATCGGAGAAATGCCCGATCCGTTTGATTGGTACGAAACATTTACTATTGGTGCATACGCACAATTAAACGATGGTGAAGACTACAAACTAATTGAGCAGACGTTTGCCGCATCGGAATTAGTCGGCAAAGCAGAATACACGATCACGTCTATATCTCAACTTAATTCACTTACCCTATTATTAGAATATAAATGAAACGTTTATTATTCATCCTGATCCCATGTGTGCTGCTATCATGCAAGAAGAACACACAGGACGAACCGGCAGTATTGGATTTCACATACACCCGGATCGCGCCGCTTATGGTTGAATTTCAGAACCGTTCGTCCGGCTATGACAGTTATGAGTGGGATTTTGGCGATGGTACATTTTCCTTTGCCACAGATACCGCCGTACATGGTTATGATGATCAAGGTACATATATCATAACGCTTACCGGAATCGCAGGCGATCAGAGAGACGAGAAACGGCAGGAAATAACACTTTCCGATCCTGCTGCATACATCGCAGGGTACACGATTTATCATATCCCATACGAAAGCAAGTATTACCGTCTCATATTCAAGGACGATAACCTATTACCGTCTTCATGGGATTGGCAAACCGTATATACGCCGCTTTTGGATGACTCCAAACTACCATATACCTACGTGCTGCAAAATCCGGTACGCCTGGAGAATATAAACGCGCACACGTATTATACGGTGCAGGTAGTCCGGACAAACACCACATCGGGAGGTACGGAAACGTCCTGCATGAAACAGCAGTTAAAAGTTAAGGATATCAAGCGCTATTTGCCAGAATATATATTGCAGACCGAAACCGGAAATACGGCGATTGGAGTACTTATGTACTATGAGTACTAAAAATCGGCGGTGAGTTTCGAAACATACCGAAACAAAAAATAAAAAACACAATTCGCTATAAATCAGCGTTTTGTGTTTTTTTTCATGCTTTTGCCATATAAAAAGCCGATATATTATTTCACCATGTCCGCTAAAAGCAGTACCTTTGCACCGGATTTTCTAAAGTCCGCACGTTCTTTGATCCACTGGCACCGCAAATAGCGATAGTATCATTGTTAGATAGTGAATTTCTGATTTGCTGATTAGCAGTTAGATTTTAGGTACTGTTGTATATGATGATGAATTGTACGATTTAAACCTATAATCGTATGGGTACACATTTGTGAACGGGACATACTACCCTATTATACGTAGTATAAATTTCCCCAAAAATTCACAGATGTCTATTTTACTCTTTCACGATTAGGTTTGAAAGCGTATGTTTCTTACACATATGATTGTACAAGTATTATGCCACACATTTTTATCTGCCATTATGTCAGTTTTGTGCCAACCGTGCACGTTCACGAAGGATTGCCTGAATAAAAGTATCGATCTTCATATACTGCCTGCGTCTCAGCTTGCTCGCGCCTGGCCTCAACTTCTTCTCAAACGGTGCCTCTGGATCTGCTGTTTTCAACTGAGCATAAAATCGTTGATGGAACTCAGACAACATTTCTCGCAATTCCATAGTCCGCGTACGTTCTTCTTCCGGCAACGCTGCCAATTCCTCCTCATTCATCTTACCGGCACGTATAATCGCACTTGACGCCAAACTGACATCGCCAAAAGAACGCATATTAGCCAACTCGGCGCCTTGTGGCGGAGTCTTATCGAAATCTCGTGGCTCACGCTCAAACGCCTCCTGTTTTCCTTTAAACATCACTTTACCGCTTGGAGCGCGGAATTCTTTCTGTCGCATAACCATCTTACTCCGCTTGTTCGGTTTGCCGTGAGCACTCTCGATACCAAGTCCTAAATCAACTTTCATAAACGATGAGAAAATTTATTTGTGTTTATCTGAATTTTTGTCTCTCTTTGACTATTTTAATAGTACAAATTCAGTGGTTTTTCCATGGGTGAAAGCATAAAAAAGCGCGTTATTAGCGCGTCGTTAGCTGGTTATTACCCCGTTATTAGCCCGTTTTTAGGACCATCTTTCTTTAAAAACCATCCATTTTCTTATTTCGACTGCAAAGATACAAAAAATAATCCGAATATACAAGTTTTTATGCAAAAAAATGATGTTTGCTTGCAAAATTTTATATTTTTGCATAAAAGATTGTTGTTCGCAGGATTGTGCGAACGTATCTTCGAGGTGGGATTGCCATTGGCAATGTCGGTGCCCTCGAAGAGACATATCCGAATATACAAGTTTTTATGCAAAAAAATGCATTTTTCTTCATTTTTCCTATTTTTTCTCCACCACCCCAAAATAGTCAAAAAAAGGTGAGGCTCTGCCCCACCCTTGATTATGATTGAAGAAACGGAATAATATCTCTATTGAGCAAGATACTGTCGGACGGTAACTGCTAATTCTTGTAACATTATATCAGAAATAAACGGAACAGAGAATTGCCATGTACAAACATATAATTTGCCATCTTTCGGTAAGATACTATACCATCCTTTCTTCTCAAATTCATCCTTTTCAAATCCATATAAGTAAGGAAAAATTTTGTTGGAATAGCCTCCACATGCAAAGATTTTTACGGGGAAATCTTGAAAGAAAGGTTCTTTCAACAAAGGACAACGTTCTTTTATGGATTCTTCTGTGGCTTTTGCCTGTTGTTTCGCCTGTTCTTTTTGTTGATCCCGCGTCAAAGTTTTATCTACAACAATATTATGGCGTCTGGATTCTCCGCTTAATTCAGTAATGAAGGCTTCGCGAAAGAAATCAACATACTCATTTTTCGGTCTTTTCGGGTAAATATATTGAATGAGTTTTTGATACTTGAACCATGTTGCATTTGCGCCATATTCAAGATTTTGGTGTGTGAACTTGCCGTCAACTTCAGTTATAGGTACCCTATTATCTAATTTATTATAGTTAAAATAGTGAGGAAACAAAGGATTGAAATTCTCATAAGCCTCTGAATGGATATCATCTGTTGGGTACAAGACCTGCGATTTTATGGTAATCGTATTGCCATGCTGAATGTTTTTTGTCCAATGTTCCATATTTTGAAGACAATAATGCTCCAATTCCTCCGCTTGCTTTTCCTTATTCCAGGTCACTTCTTGTCCGACAATCAGTATTTTTGCGGAAGGATTTCCGTAACCGACAAACATTCTTTCCTGTTGGTAATGTTTGTTGTTTATCAGATCGCAAAACGACTGTGGGTACTGCACATTGAGCGTAAGAGGATTCGGTATGATTTGTTGCCTTCTCATGAGTTGTTGGATTACGAAAATTCTCCAGAACTTTATTTATAAACAACTGAAAAACAAACGACATACGAAAAAGAGTGAGGCTCTGCCCCACCCTTGATAAACGATTATGCTTCCGAGAACTGATCTTTTCCTACTCCGCAGATAGGACATGTCCAGTCTTCCGGAAGTTCGTTGAATGCTTTGCCTTCTTCGCTGGGGTCGTATTCGTACCCGCAAACGTCACAGATGTACTTTGCCATAGTTGTTCAATTTTATGTGAATAAGTTATTATTTATTTGTGGAGTATAGCGGACTATTTATCTTTATCCTCATCAAATGGTAGTTCTTGCGCTTTACCTTCTTCTATCGGGCGAAGATAGTCAGAAGCGCGTTCGGAAGAGATGACACTGCGACCTAATTGACGCTCAAGATCTTCCCGCGCGTTCTTTGCTACCTTTCCTCCTGCTTGTGCCGCTTGTTTACTTTCAACCATGCCTTTCGGATTTCGTTGACGCGACAACTCTGTGGTTGCCACCTCTGCCAGAGTGTTAAGCGCAAGTTCGACATTCGTCATATTATCACGCAAGTTCTCTTTGGTCAATCCCTTGTGGCGCTTATACTCTCCTGTAGTCATTCCGCTCCATGCTTGCGTCAGTACATTCGTCAATATCGCAAAGTCCTTATGCTCCGTGATACCTGCCCGTTGCCACTCGTCGGTCAGCTCCTTGCGCATCTCTATGGAACGCATTCGTTCGTTGATCCACTTATCCGAATAACCTTGCCGACGATAGTCTTCTACTGCCATCTGGAAAGTCAGTTCCGGATCGATAATCTGGTCTATTCGCTGCTCACCCAACTGTGCCAGCCACTGCTTTACCGGCTCTGCTTTCTTGGAAGGAATGGATTGAATAATGCGGAAAATTCCTTGTAAATCAGCAACATCCGTCTTATATCTTTTTCCGTCTGAGGAAAGTAATTTCAGTTGGTAACAATTTGTTACCGACTCATTTCCCTCCTTTATTAGACGGCCTTTCAGCACTTTCCAATACTTCCGAGCTTGCTGATAGTCGAAACTACCGGTTAACACTTGTACTATATCTACTACCGAGAACCAGTACTTTTCCTTCTCCTCATCCCAAACGATGCGGACTTTCTTTCCTTCAAAAAGTTGTATAGCAAAACTGTCTTCCATAGTAAAAACCTTTGCGGGTGCAAAGGTACAAAAAATATTTTATATATGCAAATAAATATAGAAAAATCATAGATTTATCGTTAAATGGTTAAAATTGTGCGAATAACAAGGCTTTACGCAACAAAATTCAAATAAAATTGATTTTTTTTCACGATTTCTTGTTTATTCGGATATGTATCTTCGAGGGCACCGACATTGCCAATGCCAATCCCACCTCGAAGATACGTTCGCACAATCCTGCGAACAACAATCTTTTATGCAAAAATATGAAATTTTGCGAGCAAACATCATTTTTTTTGCATAAAAACTTGCATATTCGGATTATTTGTAGTATCTTTGCAGGCGAAATGAAATCATATTGAAATCAATTATCATCAAATAGGAGGAATAATTATGGCACAAACAGCAATGACCGTCCGTGTGGACAATAACATTAAGCGGCAATTTGACGCACTCTGTGAGCAATTCGGTATGAGTGTTAATGCGGCAGTAAATGTGTTTATCAATGCCGTTGTTCGTACGCGTTCTATACCGTTTGAGATTAGCGCAAAAATGGATCCGACAAGTCAGGCTTTATTGGATATGCTATATACAACTGATCGCAGTAATAGACCTGATTTAACGATGGAAGAAATTGATGAAGAAATCCGGAAAGCTCGTCAGGAACGTCGTGAACGCATTGAACGTGAAAAACAAGAACAACTTGAAACTGCATAATTATGATTTACGTTGTTATTGACACTAATGTTCTTGTGTCAGCTCTTTTTACGCGCAAACCAGATTCTGCCACGACTAAAGTGGTCGAGTTCATTGTTACTGGGAAAATTACACCTCTATACAATAGTGAAATAATGGCAGAATACCAAGAAGTTCTTTCGCGCGAGCACTTCCACATTACTGAAAATGAGCGAAATACATTATTCAACCATATCCGCAAAAAAGGTATTGCAATTGAGCGTGTGTCAGTTGATACATTGTTCATTGATGAAAGTGACCGTGTTTTCTATGAAGTGGCACTTTCAAAAGAAGATTCATTCCTTGTTACCGGTAACTTGAAGCATTTTCCGATTGATCCGCGAGTGGTAACTCCGGCACAAATGCTGCAGATTCTTGGAGAAGAATAAATCTTCTCAACAATACGTAAAAGATCATTTGCCCGTGGTGGGTAAATAAAATTAGGGTGAGGCACTGCCCCACCCTAAATGTTTACACATCGGAATAATTATGTAAATGGACGTATTCCATAAAATGTACTATGAGAAGTAGAGAAGAAACCACAACACTGGGATTTGACTGTGCATGTGTCACAGATTGGGAGATATTTGTTCTTCCAATCGGAAATGGATTGCTTGGCAAAGGGGCGCAAGGATCCCGGCAAGAGGCACAACGGGAGATTGAAAAGCGAGACATCAAACTCCAGTTGAGCAAGGTATTGAACTGCTTGTTGCAGTTGGGGCATGTAATCGAGCGGTTCAATCCAAATGAGGTTGCGGTTCTTGATGGTATAACCGATGTCTTCCATCGCCATGAAAGCAACCGTTGAAACAAAGGCAAGGTTCTTGGAGATGAAACGCGCCATCTGTGGCAAGCGTTGGTAATTCTGCTTGGTTAGCACAATGCGCAGTTCGATATCTATGTCATTGGCGGCAAGGTTATAGAGGCCTAAAAGCGTTTGATTATAAGCGTTCTTTGCTCCAGCAATGCGGTCGTGAATGATTGGAGAATCGGAATGAAACGGCACGCCGACAATGACCATTCCTTCGGACACTTGCGCCAACTTTTCTGCGTAGGCTCCATCAGCGAATTGGCGACCATTGGAGAGGATTTGGATGTGCGTATTGGGTAGGCGCTTGCGGATATGAGCGATTAGGTCAAAGAGGCGATCTCCGAGCAAGGTTGGTTCGCCGCCTGTGATGCCGATAGTGGGCAGTTCAACAGGGGCGCTGTCTATGAGACGGATGTTCTTCTCGTAGAAGAAATCGATGTCGTTTCGCTTCACCGGCGGTTGGCAGCACATGAGACAATGGTTGTTGCATTGTCCGGTGACGAACAGCGCATTGTCATTGGATTGTATGTCGATAATATCACGCATTGCGACCTTTAATCCATTGGGTGAAGATTGGCATCACTTCCTCGTTGCGGTTCTTGAGCAGCGATAGGACGTGTTCGATGATGGCTTTGTATTTCCTGCACAAGAGCGATGTCGGTCGGTGTCCGTACATGGAGCCTTGCGTGCTGTAGTTGCGCACGGGGTCGGCTCCACAATAAGATTGCAAAACACAATCGGAGCAACCGGCGATTGTTTCCGTAGCCCAACAATCGGCAAAGTGCTGTGCTTTCTCCCCGTAGAATAACGATTCGTAGGTATCGGAGATATTGCCTAAGCGGAAGGTATAGTCACCAGCCTCAGCCAACATTCGAGATTCGTCGGAAGCATAGACACCTCCGTCGTAATTATAGACTACGACGCTGTTTACGATACCTGCCGGTGATTGCAAGTCCACAAAGCCGATCGGGAACGGTGTGAGGATCTTCTGTAAGATGAGCCGTGTGAACTCTTCCACAAACAATTCGCCAGATTTGTTGATCTCGATGATATAATCCAACATCTGCTTGTAGAACTCGATGAAGCGCGTGGTGTAGGCTTCCCAATCGTTGTTCTCCGTGGCTAATCCGTAGGGATTGAGTGCGCGGATGAAGATAGAACGGAAGCCGTTTTCGCGGTAGGCATCGACTATCTCTTTGGGGTAGTCAAGAGCCGGAACCGATGTGGTCATCAGTGCCGAAACTTTGTCTTCGCCTAAGGTTTGACGCGCGAGTGCGATACCTGCAACAACTTTCTCGTAGCTGTCTATCTTGCCGCGATTGGAGTTGTGCAGAGCACGTGGTCCGTCAAGCGAGGTTGAGATGAGGATATTGAACTGCTTACAAAGTGTAAGCACTTCGTCCGTAAGGTGGACGCTATTCGTGCAAAGAACGTAGGTTAGCGTCTTGTGGGCAGTTTGGTTCAAAGCCTCAGCCTTTTCTATCGCTGCTCTAATGAGATGCGGCACAAGGGATGGTTCGCCACCTTGAAACTCCATCGTGAGGTATTCGGACGGTGAGCGGAACATAAGTTCAACGGCTTTGAGCAAGTCGGGTAACTTCATGTCTTTGCCGTGAGCGCATTCCTGTTGGCTCGTTGCTTGGCAATAAACGCAGTTCTGGTTGCAACGAAGCGTGAGCACAAAGATATGTAAAGCCGTAAATGAATCAAGGAAGGCTTTCTTCGTGCGTAAGCGCGCGGCAAGGGTGTCTATGGTAGGCGGGATTGGTGTCGGAGAAATGAAGAAGTTAGCCAACAGGTCGTGGTATAGTTCTTCGTCTTCGGAGATTTCACGGTTGACGATACGCGCTGCCGTTCCTTGGGGACAAAACAGATAATCCCCTACCTCATTGACCAGCAATTCGGAATCTTCAAATCGCTCAAATCGGAATGGCAGCAGGTAATACATCACTCGGTTATTGCTTCGAAGTCATCGTTATTGGCAAAGGCCTTAACGTAGAGGATTGTGCGCAGATCTTTGGTCTCATTGTCCACCACCTGCTGCACTTTGAAATCATTAAGGCGAGTAAGGAAACGCTCTTTGAGTGCCGCTTCGTTTTCAGTGCATTGCGGCTTGGGTTCAAAGGTAAGCGTCTCTGTCTTGCCGTTGAGTTGACGAGAGACGATATATTGGTTGGTTTCCCAATATACCGCCTTACTGATTACCTCGTCGGAGAAGATGGTTATATCAATAGTGAGGGTAAGCATTTATTTGCAAAAATCTTTGATACCTTCTATGGTCTTCAAATCTGCTATTCCCGTTTCCTGGTATATACTTTTAAGAGCTCTTTGAAAGTTTTTAACTCCATTTTCTACCACCTCGTCATATATAGCATAGCCAGCATCATTCGTTTTCAAGTCCTTGATATCCAAAAACCTTTTTTTACTTAATAATGTTGCCAGCACCTTTACATCGGTACCAATACATCCCTTACGCAACTCACGGTCGCCCAAATTGAAAATAAAGTTTCCGTTGTCAATAGTTTGAACTTGGGGTTGTTGGGTAGTGGTAGCATGCTTTTGAGTTATGGTAGTTGTCGCAGGTTTGCTTGTGGTAGTAGTTGTTGTACGTGTTCTTGTTGACGACGATGATGACGACGAACCACCATAATATCCGCCAGAACTGGAACGGTGCGAACTATGCGAACGGTGCGAACTATGACTGCGGTGTGAACTATGCCCGGCTACTACATATGTTCCTCCGTTACCAAACTTAATTATGTATTTTAATAACTTTTTGGATGTTCCATTTGTGATTCCTGTTAATAGATTGTTGCCGTCTATGTTTGTAGGAATAGACGGGAGGTCGGTATTTGCAGCAGAAGCAATGCTTGCAGTAGAAGCGACCAGCATACCATTCAGTAATTTCTTAAATGAGTTTTTCATAAATCCCAATCTTTTAGATTATATACCGATTCAATCTTTTCTTCAATGCTATCCGGAAGAGCGACGAAGAAATCCATATCCGTGATTATTTCAATCTCATCTATAGACATTGCATATTTACTCAAAGACTTATGACCAGCCACATTAGGCATCATAAATCCGATAGCGCTCCACGATTCTCCTTTTTTACGAAGAACTGCTTTGAAGAAAGCATCAGGTACTGCTATTTGGTTAGAAGTACCTATTGTCTTCGGTTTTGCTGAAACAATAGGTCCGCAAGCGATGTACACTTTTTCGTATTGAGTTGCCATTGTGCGTAGATGTTCTTCCAAAGCTTTCCAATCACCGCCATTGAGATTATGATTTTGCGGACAGATATTGGAGAGATAGAAACTTTCATTCATCGCTTGCTCACTCCATTTCATATCCCCAGCCGGAGCCATATGTCCACGATCGTAGCCGGAGTTTTTATACTCATCAGTGGTCGGGCATCCTATTATTTGCGGATCGGGTTCGAAATGCTTAGCACGCGGTGTCACACCGGCGACCTCTTCACTCGTAAGGTCATATGCAACCCAATTGGGGATATTGTGCTTCGTATTAAAGGACACTGTATATCCCACATGTTCTATCACTTTTTCTGACGCATTTGCATTCGTCATCTTTGGCAACTCATATTTGAGCGATGCGGCGACTTCAGTTGATTGTCCATCACCTTGTGCCTGCGTTGTGTCAGTGGTAGCGATAACAGCAATGATTATTGCTACAAAATATACTAATGACAGTGCAGCATTGATCTTTATATGACGTAATTCTCTCTCTTTCATAATAGTGGTAAATCTTCTATTTCAATTTGTGATAATCTATCTGTAGTTAAGTTCACTTCACGAGCAAGACGGTTAGCCTGCCTCTCTAGTGATTTTTCGAACACGTTGCGAACCAAACGACCATTTCCGAAATTCGCATCTTTGTGAGCCACTTCATTTTCAAAATATTGCTGCAAATGTTCTTTTGCACCCTCTCCGAAGTGGTACTCATATTTTTTCATATTTACCTCAAAAATTTGCAACAATTCATCTGCTGAATAATCGGGGAACTCAATGTAACGGTTGAAGCGTGATTGCAAGCCGGGGTTGGAGTCTATAAAATCCTTCATATTCTTCGTATATCCGGCAAGAATAACAATAAGTCTGTCGCGGTTATCCTCCATCCGTTTCAGCAGTGTAGCAATAGCTTCTTTACCGAAATCATTTTCGCTTCCACTAATGAGCGAATATGCCTCGTCTATAAAGAGAACACCATCCAATGCGCTGTCTATAATTTTGTTGGTTTTTACTGCCGTTTGCCCTACATATTCGGCAACCAATCCGGCACGGTCGGTTTCTACCAAATGCCCTTTACTTACGACACCAAGTTTCTTGTATATTTTGGCGAGAATACGCGCAACGGTTGTCTTTCCGGTTCCCGGATTTCCGGTGAATACACAATGGTATGAGACAGCGGATGTTTTAAGACCCTTAGCGGCACGAGTCTGCTGTATTTTTATAAAATTTGTTAGCGTTTCCACCTCCGTTTTGACAGAGGCAAGTCCTATAAGAGAATCGAGTTCCTTTGTTGGACTTTGTGCCCTCGATTTAGGTGTTGTAGTTTTGGCTGTTTCAGAAGATGGTGTTTCATTCGAATTGGCATAATCATCTCCTTGTAATCTTATAAGCAATTGTTCTAATTGCGCAGAGTTTGAAATAAGCACATCTCTACCATTAGCCCCCTTATTCGGACCAATGATACCCGCCATTTCTAATTGGTCAGCAAGTTTACCAGCTCTATTATACCCAATTTCAAATTGCCTTTGTATGCTTGAAGTCGCACCATCTTGATTCTTAACAATCCATCTTGCTACATCTGCAAAAATCGGATCTAAGTTAGGAATATGAGGGACGTTAGCAGGGGTATCCAATTGCTCATCTTCGTCTTGTGTCTGCACAATCTCTTGTCCTCCATTTTCTTGCAACTTCATGATATTGCTTAGCCATTCCGCTTCTTCAGAAGTTATAGTATTATCAGCTTTTGCAGTAATGGAAGCAAAGCGGTACATAGCCACTAAAAACTTACGATGAAGTTCTGTATCATGGGCAGCTAATAGACGAGAAATGAAAAAAACTTCTGATAGCGAAGGAGTCGAGTCTATATAAGTTTTAATCCCTTTAAGAATAGATTCCGCATCTGATTGATAAACAGCTTTTACGATAGAAAAGTTTTCAAAATTTCTTTTAGAGGGGCACCCTTTAGTTAAAGCTATAAAATAGAATAATCCCAATCCCTCTTTACTGCTTAAATCAATAAGATGCCCTAATCCATTATAGCAACGAGTTAAATCCACTTGGAACATAAGTAAGATTTTCTCCTTAACATTCGTCATAGGAGAGTTATTCATTGAGAATTGTACTCCCATAGAATCAACAAATGATTCAACATTCGGCAATCTCAATACTTTCTCATAAACTGTATATACATCTTCAACTACTTTCGTTACTTGGTTAAAGTATTCTTTCGTAATCTCATGATTGTCTTTAGTGGATTGGCTTGTTTGGCTGGGTTGTTCCTCAGATTGTATCCCTTTGTTTTTGGCAATAATTGCAGCAATAATGTGCGTAAGAATCAGAGATAGCACGAAAGCGCTACCTACCCATTCATTGATAGCAAAGCCCATTAAGGCAAATACTACAACTACACACCACAATGAGAACGATAGCATTTTTAGCAAGACATCTTTGCAACCAGAATTATCAGTAGTCATTTGCATATTTCTATTTTTTCCACCAATTCTTTGACGATTATATAAGCCTGTTCCGGGTAGGCTTGTATTCATATATGTTCCGTTAGGGCCAAACGTCATACTTGCGCCACGCGGTCCAATGGTTGTACTAACTCCCCTTTTACCGAAGTTAAGTCTAACGCCCGGTATAAGAGTTTTCCGTTTTCTCCAACTCCATCCCATTATTTCTCTGTTTCTTTCTCGTTCTTTGATTCGCGCAGTTCCTCTAAGTAACTAGCGGTTATTACACCTGAAGGCAGAGCGATTACTGCCACACCAAGGATAGCGGACAACATACTGATAACGCGTCCTATATCAGTGGATGGATAAATATCACCATAGCCGACAGTTGTCAGCGTAGTTGTCGCCCAATAGAGAGCATCGAAGAAATCTTCAAACATAGCCGATTCCTCTACATTGAACATGATCAATGCCGTGATAAGGATGTAGAACAATGCTATCCAAAAGACCGTGAAAAGGATATGACGCTCTTTGCGGAGTACTTTGAAGAGGATTTGCACATTCTTAGAATAACGGATGAACTTGAACACACGCAAAATCTTGAAGAGACGCGTGATACGGAATAGTTTGAGAGCCTTGTTGACAACGAGAACTGATGGCAAAATTGATAGCAAATCAACAATAGCGAAAGCTGTGAACGGGTACGTAAGGAACGCTACCCACTTCGGGCGATCATTAAGGCGCAAGTCAGCTGTTAGCCAACGTAACAAATAATCAACAATAAAAACAGTTACTGATACTTTGTCGAACCATTCAAACCACACATTCTGTTCGCGAAACGCAAGTGGAATAATACTGATAACGATGAAGAATAACATCGCCCAGTCATATATTTTGCTTATGACTGAATCGCGACCAGTTTCGATTGTGTCGTATATTTTACTGCGCCAGTTCATGTCGGGTATGAATTTTGTCTGCAAAATTACTACTTTTTTCTGAATTACGCAAATAAAACTCTCTTTTTTTAACAGACACAAAAAAAAATCTGCACTTGAGATGCAGATTTATTGTTTTTGTGAAGTAAAACGGACTCATTGATGATGGTAGCTGGGGCTTAGGCTTTTGCTGCAAGCGGCGACGGAGTAGCATAAACGCGTGCTGCGAGTTCCTGGTCAAGCACATAGAGACCATAGCTGTTGCCGTCGAGCATTTTGAGTTTGTTGATGATCTCCACAGCGTTCTCTTCTTCCTCAACCTGCTCATCAATGAACCATTGGAAACGGCTTTGCGAAGCATAGTCTTTCTCCTCTACCGCGATGTGCATGAGGTTGTTAATGAGCGAAGTAACGTGTTGCTCGTGCTCGTATGTGTGCTCAAAAGCAGCTAACGGAGACTCCCACTCGGTTTGAACGGCGTCGATGGCTTTGAGGAGCACACGTCCACCGCGGCTGATGAGGTAGTTATAGAAAATCTGCGCGTGGTCCTGCTCCTCTTTGAACTGAATTGCAAACCAGTTTGCCATACCGGTATAACCCTTGTCCTGGCAATAAGCAGACATACTGAGATAGAGATAAGCCGACCACATTTCGGCATTGATTTGGGCGTTGATAGCCTCTTCTAAACGTTTAGAAATCATAGTTTTATAAGTTTTTGAATGTTAGTTTACGACTTTTCTGCGTGCAAAGGTACAACTTTTTTCTGATATATGCAAGTAAATATGGAAAAATCAATGATTTTTCGTTAAAGGGTTAAAATGGTCGAACGAGTTCAACGTTAAATAGTTAAAATGATCACTACGTGACGTTATATGTATGCGTATGTAGAGAAAAAGAGAGATTTTTTGCATTTTTTTGCATAAAAACTTGCATATTCGGATTATGTATCTTCGAGGACACCGACATTGCCAATGGCAATCCCACCTCGAAGATACAGCTTGTTTATGGATGTTATAAATACAATATTATCAAGTTCACGGACCGTGTTCACATCCCAATGGTTATCATTGGTCTGCGATAACAGAGATCGTCAATCGCTTAGACGGTCATTAATGTACTATGCCCAAAAAGGAATGCTGCTCAACCCTCACAGAGGTATTTATGCAAAGCCCCAATATAATGAGCAGGAAATGGCCTGCGCTTTGTTGAAGCCCTCCTATATTTCTATGGAATATGTGCTTGCGCGCGCAGGTATAACCTTTCAGTACAGCGATGAAATAACTTGTGTCAGTTACCAAGGACGCACGATTGAAATTGATGGTAAGTCTTATGTCTTCCGGCAAATCAATCCGATGATTTGGGCAAATATGCAAGGTATTGAGCAGCGGGATAATATCGCTATCGCTACTCCCGAACGGGCATTTCTTGATATGATGTACCTTAGTTCTGGGCAATGTTATTTTGACAATTTGCATCCGTTGAACAAAAAGAAGGTGCAACAACTATTACCCATGTACAATTCTCCGGCATTAACCAAGCGTGTGGAGGCGCTACTCAATGGATTACGTGCACGCTCAGCAATGCGCGGAAAAGGTTCGCAGTTATAGTTCGCGAGTGCTCATGCAAGGTCTTGGCGAAGTGCTGACCGATAATCAATCAAAGAACTTTGCGCGCCAACATCTTATCCCAGAAACAGCATCGGCATTAGAGCTATTTGCTGCATGTCCGTTGATAGCCCATTAACTTTTCTCTACAGTACGTCAAAGATCATTTGCCAGTGGTGGGTAAACAAATCAGGGGAGCGACAACTCCTCCGGTTTTGTAGTATAAATCATCAACTCTCTATAATTCATTGACGTCGAACTCTTGGTCTCCGAAACCTGTTTTTCTCCTAAATCATCCTCGCAATACCGTCCAAAGCACAAAAAGTACGATTTTTGAAAGAATTAGTAAATCCTGTTGACGGAGTTAAGCCCATGCTTGCTACCGGCGACATAGGATGTCGGTGGCTGGTCTGCATGGCAGAGATTGTCCAGATACATCGGTTGTCCGATGAGGAAAGCGGCAGTCTCGAAGGTGTCACCGACTTGCAGTTTGGAGTGTTCGGCTTCAACAACCGTAAAACGAGCCTCGCCTTCGTAACGAAAGACACAACGTCTATTGGGCAGCCATGTCACTTCGATGCAATCGCCTTTTTGCAGGTCGTCGATATGAACACCTTTGCCCTCAAAAGCTGCACTCTCAATGTCCGTGCGCGTACTTAGTTCTGCAAGATACGCCTCCCAATCTGCATAACCGAGAAATTGCGCAAGTAGGCAAAGCGTCGTCCGGCGTGTCGTGTCTGCGCCGTCGATATAACCCCAGAGGCGTTTGAGGGTGGTAGGTGAGATATTCTCGTGCAGTCTTTCCCAAATAACACCCGACAGAAACTCAAAATCATAGGGTGTGCGGATTTTGCGTTTCACGGACTGTTCGATATCCAGACGCAGTGAGGCTATTTCGGGAGAATACTTATTCATATCGGGTGCAAGGATACAAGAAAAAGGCGGTCAGTATTTGTATTTGCCGATTAGTTGCGGCGCAAGTTCTTTATGTATATCCTCATATAGATGCGTCCACCTCTGCCAGAACTGTTCGCGCAGAGGATCGGTTTCATCGAACAAATTCGTTAATGAATCCCGTTGCATATTATAAGATTCCATTATATCTATCCAATCGTCCCAAGCCTTTGAGTAGGCGGTGTTTTCCTCCGGATTGTTGTAATCATAGGACTTGCGACGGTTAACAATCTCCATAATCTGCGCGCGTTCTTGCGCGAGAATGGAATCCATTTGGGCGCACATAGCTTCATAGCGTTTCTGCTTCTCCAATTGCGCACGGTCTCGTTCGGCATAAGCGGCTATTTGCGCGTTCAGTTCATCAATACGCTGCTGCTCGGACTGGCGTTCATGCCAGGAAATATAGAAAAGCGCGGCAGCCGCTGCCAACAGAATCGTGGACAGGAGTACGGGCAAGAGGAACATGAGTCTGTTGCGGCGGTTGAGGACTTTGCGCAAGGCGGCTATGTTGGCAAAATGTCCTTTAGGACAGATGTCCGGGAAGAGGCGTTGCAGGGCCTCAATGTCTTTGCGCGGGTCGTTCGGAACGGGTGTGATAATAGCGTCCGTCGCCGACAGACCGAAATCGATCAGTTTGACGTTCGCGCCATTCCGGGTGATAAGGATGTTATCCGGTTTGAGATCATGGTGGACGAGTTGCAGGCTATGGATGTATTCGAGCGCATCCAAGAGTTGTGAGAACACCCGTTTCCGTGCGGCTTTGGTGGGCTTGGCGCGTAGCCATTCGCCGAGCGTCAGACCGTCAATCCATTCCTGCACGATACACATTCCCACACCGGGCACTTCCTCCAAGGAATACGTAGCAGCAACATTAGGATGATTCAGCGAAACGCCTAATTGAAACTCTTTCTGCTGCTGTAGCTGGTAGTCGGTGAGCCGTGCGGCTTCTGGTGTCAGCGACTTGAGCAAAAACCGCCTGCCGTAGCGAGTAGCGACATACAGCATTGTGTGCGAGCGGCTTTGCAGCAACTCTATATTGCGCCATTCGGAGGAGAAATCAGCAGGTGCTATAAATTCCGATGACGACGAATCCGAACTATTTACCATCTTGTCATTTACCATTTTAGCATTTACCATTTACTATTTTAACGGAGTTCAGACCGTTTTTTGAGCCGGCGACATACGAAACGCCCTCTTTGGTACATGGTTCTTTGTTATTTCGTACGTTATCAAGGAACATCGGTTTGCCGATGAGGAAACAGGCTGTGTCGAACGAATCGCCGACGCGCAGTTTGGCGTTCTCGGCTTCCATGACCGTAAAATGCGCTTCTCCCTCATATCGGAAGACACAGCGCCTGTTGGGCAGCCAGGTCACCTCTACCCTGTCTCCGGGCTGCAGGTCATTGATACGAACGCCTTCTCCTTCAAACGCCGAACTCTCTATATCCGTGCGCGCGGCAAGCGAAGCTAGATACGCCTCCCAATCGGCAAAACCGAGGAATTGAGACAAGAGGCAAAGCGTCGTGCGGCGAGTAGTGTCTGCGCCGTCGATATACCCCCAGAGGCGTTTGAGCGTAGTGGGAGATATATTCTCGTGCAGCCGCTCCCAGATGACACCCGCGAGAAACTCGAAGTCATACGGCGTACGGATCTTGCGCTTCACTTCATGCTCAATATCCATCCGCAAGGTCGCTATTTCCGGTGCGTGCTTATTCATAATCGGGTGCAAAGATACAATTAATTTTTGAATTATGCAAATTCTTTTTGATTCTTTTAATAAAAACAAGGGAGCGCGAACTCCCCTGATTGGTTTACGAAAAGATATTGTGCTTTGTTTTGGACGTTTTGTTGTAGTTCATTAACAAGTCTTTAATGCGCTTGCAATCGGATTTGTCGAGACATTTGGCGGTTAGTTTACCTCCCACAGCTTGAATAGTAATGTCCGCTCCGATGAGATGTTGGTCGATCACTACCCTACGGATAAACCGGAAAGCCAGCGTGTCCTCGTCCACACCGATGAGGATGCGATTTCGTTTACTGACCGTAATCGTTTGTTCGTCGGTGTCGATCTCTATTTGCCACGGCGTTAAAATATCCGCAGCATGTCCATTAGCCAGCAATGAGGCCTCCGATGAAGAAAAATTGTAGGTCATAGTATTTAATTTTTATATTCTTCATACCCGATGGCTTTGATTTTTAGTTCCTCCAGTGTTTTCTGTATCTCTTCCAGTTTAGCCTTGACTTCATCATTGTTATCTGCCACCATGGCATCGACAAAGATGGAATTGATAAATGACATACCAATGATGCCACCTAATATAAGCAACGCACAGAAATACAGTCGAATAAATTCAGCTGTAATAGAAGATGCTCCGTAATAAGATGCGACCGTGTTAGGAATTTCGTACCAGCCCTCGATAGTGCAAATCTGAAATACTGCATATATCGAACGTAATGGCGTTTGAAAATGTTCCGGATCAGCCTCTCTGAACAAACTACAATTAAGTAAACCGAAAATAACAATGATTACTGCAAAACTTAATAATATGGCATATGACTCTCGCATCGCCACTTTAAAGCCATGAACCACTTTGCTAAAATTAGGAAAGAAATGTAACACTCGGAAGAAGCGAAGTACACGTAATAAACGGAAAATCATCAGTAAAGACAAGCCCGTATATTCATTTGGAATAAAGAGCGCGGCCACAGAAGGTAGTGATAGTATAACAAGCGTTCCATCTAATTTATTCCACCCGTCTCGCCAATACGCCCGAACGCCATATACCCTATGTTTGACGATCATTTCAAGCAAGAAAATGAGTGTACACACCATATCCAAAGAGCCGATAAGCTTATCTTCATATCCGGATACTTGCAGGTAGATGAGGATAGAGTTTATCAAAATGACAACAAGGATAAATTTGTCATTCAAAAATAGATTTTTAAAACGGTCTTTCATCTTTGTTTGTTTTAGTGAATATAATCAGTCATTCCGAAATCATGCACGATAGGACGTTTAAGCATTTCCGGAGGAAGTTGTTTTTCTATCTCCGGTTCAAAAGCATGATTGAAAACATCAGCAATGCTTTTAGCCAAAGCCAAGAACGTATTATTGAACACATACAAACGCTCCTCTATACGTAGCGTGAACACATTGTCTGCTTTGATAAAATGTCCGACATTGGTCGGCTGGATAGCATACCATTTGTTTTTATCTAAATGATAGTCGTATTTCTCTTCGGCTACGCTCGCCATCTCATTGTACATCTTATCAAAAGTGGCATAGTCATGTAACAGACTCTTGGAGTCATTGTACGAATCATCCCCTTTGGAAGTATTATAGCAGAAATGCAACTGTTCCGGGCGATTTTTCAAGCCTGTAGCCCCGAGAATCGGAATCACCCAACTGCCGGATCTGGCGGCAAGGCGATTGATATCATTCAAGAACAATTGGAGATTAGGGCAAGCATTTACGTCCGCGATATTATAGTATGTAATTGGGTTATCGGGATTCAGTTCCACTTCTTTGGCAACATAATTGAATCCACCTAATTTGGCAATATGATAGGCGAACCAACTGGTCATAGGCTCTGAGAATCCGGATGTAGAAACAATGGTTACCTTTGAGCTACGGTCAATACAAGTACCATATGGCGTATTTTTAAGGTAATTCACCACTACTAATTTATCTACCGGTTCGTCAGCACGGTTCACCGCATTGGCGAGATTATACAAATGCAGACAATCAGACAATTCAACTGCTTTGATAATTTGTTCTTCTGTCAGGAATTTACGAGTTGTAATCGTAGAAATCGGCTGATAGCGAGGAACATAGAACAAATTGGTATTTTGCTGATCCTTATCAAATTTGAATGAACGAACAATACGATCAATATGGTTGAGAGTCTTCTCTTTGCGCTCATCTTTCTCCATTACTTCGGAGAAAGCGGAGCCGATGAGTCCGGCAGGAACGGCAAAGATAGCTATTCCGAGCACACCGATGATACAAGCAATTATACGTCCGGTGACGGTAATCGGGGGCGTATCCGCAAAATTACCGGGATCGCCGATATACTGCGCAAACGCCCAAAGAACAGATGTCCAGCCGTTGTTATAGACTTCCGGCTGTGCCTCGTGCTCCACGAAGAAAAGGACAAACGAGAGGATGAGCGTGATTATCGTCAGGAACTGAACGGATACCCACATCTCGTCTTTCTTGGCACGCATAGCCCGCGAGAGTACGTTAAAGGCCTTCAGGTAACGGAATACACGCATGAGACGTGCAATTCGCAGCGCCTTGAGCGCGATATACGGAACCGGCATGAAGAAATGCAGGTAGAACGGATAGGTGGAGAGAATATCAATCAGCCCGTAGAACGAGAAGCAGTAACGTACTCTACCCCAAAATCCTTTGTATTTATCGGCAATGAGGTCAGCACACCAGATACGGAGCGAGACTTCGATGGTAAAGAACGCCGTGGTGAAATAATCCACCACCTTCAGCCAAAGGCCGTATTTCTCCACGATGCCATCGTACGTAGAGAGAAAGACCTCTACCGTCGAAAGGATGATAAGACCAATAATGGCATAATCGACATAGTTATGCCATTGTTTGGTGTGCAAGTTGTCGTCAAAAACGCGCGACAACTCTTGTTTGAATGTTTGTATTTTTGTCATTGTTCTGTTGTTTTGTGAGCGGGGGAGTGGTCAAGCTCCCCTGCCCTGTTTATTTCTCGCGTCAAGAGGCATTACGATTTTTCGCGCTTGAGTGATTCACGAGCGCTTTCTATTTGGCGTTTCAGTGAATCGATAGCACGGTCGTGGCGCGCAGCGGCATCTATTTTCGATTTACGATAAGATGCCTTACTGGATGGTGAAGAAGCACCTTTAATCAATGAAGCATAACGTTCGTTGTCACGTTTCTTTGCTTCTTTTTCTCTGTCAAGACTTGCACGCAAGTCAATGATTTTCTTTCGATAATACTCTTTACTCATAGTTTAAAATATTTAAAAGATTAATTACTTTTTGTAAGCAGAGGAGCGGTCAGACTCCCCTGCCCTGTGCGGTAAGATTACTTACCAGCAGCTGCGATTGTGCCGTCGTTGTCCGCAAGATTCTTGTCGTTTTTGTCTGCAACTTGTACACCGATACCAAATGCAGTAGCGAACTCTTTCTCGAAGTTACCAACGCGTTTGTTGCCGCCTACAGTTACTTCACCACCCTTTGCGTCTGCGGAACGAAGCGATGCCAAAGTAGCATCATCGTCAGCAAATGCACCTTTGCAGGTTACACTTTTGTACACGCGCAGAGTAGCGCCAAAGTTCTTCTTGAAGTTCTCTTTCAGAGTTTTAACCTTCATGCGGCCGTCAATCTTAAGATCTGCCATAATTGTAAAAATTTAAAGTTAATAAATGATCATTTATGCCCGCAACATAAAGGACTGCAAGCTTGTCCTATTACTTACATTCGCCGCGTGCAGCCTGACCGATGGTCAGTTTGTTATCCACGCACTCTTTCCCTTTCGGATCTTTGATTTGAACAGTTAAACCGAACATTTGGTCAAAGAGTTTTTCCGCCTCGCCTACCTTCATAGATGCTTTGATCTTCAACTCGTCATAACTCTTCGTTGTTACATCTTTTGTGGTCTTCTTGTTCAACGCGGCCAATGTCATTTCAGGGTCTGCGAGCTGAGCACCCTTATAGATGCACAGAGTAACGCCGAAAGTTTTCTTAAAATCAGCACAAATAGTTTTTACTTTTTTGTTCGGTGCCACCGAGAACTCTGCGTTCGTAAAGTGGTCTTTAATAGAATTTAAAAGTCCCATAGTGAATTATTTTAATTGGTTAAAATTGATTATTTCCAAACACCTTTCTTGTAGCCGTTTTTCTCGCACTCGGCATTAAACGAAGCAAGAGTTTTCTCATCCGCAGAGCCGCTAGTATAATAGCGACTTCCTTCTTTGGAAGTATAGCATACTTGTGCATACAGCCCGAAAACCGTATCAAACTCTTTCTCCAAGCTCTTGATCTTTTTGTTGCCACTAATAGAGATGTCACCACCCGAGTCCGCACGACGAACAGAAGCAAGAGTCTTATCCGGATCAATGCCTGATATGCTTTCGCCTTTGGCTACTGCCTGGCGAGCATAACTATAACAGATCTTCAGCCGCAGATACGGGAATTTACTGTTAAACTCCTTCATCAGCGTACCGATTTTCTTGTTGCCGGTTACAGACAATTCGGTTGCAGATGTCTTAGCCGGAGCCGTTTTTTTTACTACTGGTTTTGCTGCCGGTTTAGCGGTTGTTTTCTTCGCTGCGGGTTTCGCAGCAGTTTTCTTTGCCGGAGCGGCTTTTTTAGCCACTGGTTTAGCTGCTGTTTTCTTTGCAGCCGTTTTTTTTGTTACTGCCATAATAGTATTAATTTAATGGGTTAATGATTCTTTGTCCTTTTCACTTCCTTTTGAAAATATGGAACATATTTATTGCGATCCAATTGAGTGAGTTTTTCAATTTCGGTCTCAATATTTCCATTCTTGTATGATCCCCATAGATACCAATCCACTATTCTGTACGAGAATTTGCCCTTGAGATCATAATCTGCCATAAAAATATCATATACTTTAACAAAAAAGTCGTAATTACGCAGCATTGTTTCAAACTCACTTTGCGTCATGTAAGTATCTGAACTTGGATCTGATGTCTTTCTTTTTAATTTAAAAGGTGGTAGTTGGTCGGTCTTCATTAACTTAGTAAGAATCGCAGCAACAATACTATCGTAAATTGGATATTTTTCAGGTTGATGAAGCGCACAATATTTCGTGGCAAAGGAATAATTGTTACGTGTTTTGTCATCCTTAAGTTTTAACTCTGCAATTGCATCTATTAACCCTTTATTATGCTTAGGTTCTTTTAAAATCTTGTCTATATCAATAATACTCATGATATTCTTTACCATAGCATCAATGGCTTGAATACCGGTAGAGTAAAACATATTCAATAATTTTACCTTGATTTCAACAGCTTCATATATGTCATGCTCTGGATATCTTTTTGTAAAATCCAAAAGAATCTCTTCTTGCATGCGATAACTTCTCAATTCATTACTATGTTGTAAGAATTTGTTTACATCTGCAGATAAATTTGGAAGCTTGTGTTTCTGTAGTGTTTTTGTGCTTGTTGTCATAATAGTATGATTTTTAATGGGTTAATGATTCATTGTGCCCCATCCGCTGATCAAGGCGGATGAGGTAAGGTGTATTATTCCAATACAATAAACTCTGTACGGCGGTTCTCCGAAGCCATCGGGTCTTCGGTGTTCTTCAATTCGGAAGAACCTTTACCAACTGCCTCCAGACGGGATGCATCAATACCTTCGTGCTCAATCAAGAATTCCACGGCTGCTTGTGCACGGGCTTCAGATAGTTTCTGATTGAATGCTGCGTCGCCTTCTGCAGAGGTATGACCTTCCAAACGCAGATGGAGTTCGGGGTTCTTATCCAGAACTTTAGCCAGGTCATGAAGTACGAACTTAGCGCTCTCGCTCAGGTCTGCCTTGCCTTGTACAAACTCAGCAGCATTGAAGTTCTTCTCAATCTCCTCAATCTGCTGAATATAGAGCGTGTCATGAACAACGACGACTTTCTCTACTTCCACAATCTGCGGTTCAGCGGGCTTCTGGCAACCACGCATCAAAAGCAATATGATTATGATAATTATCAACAAGATTGCCAACAGAATCCACAACCAATTCTTCGATTTCTTCTCTTCCGGTTTTGGAGGAACATAACCATTTAAGTATTCCAATGTATACTCGCCGCGTTTTCCAAATCCTTTTTCTGCTGCCTCGTATTTTGCAAACTCGATATCATATAACTTGGCTTGCGCCATCATTTTCTCAAACATTTCTTTCGGCCACATCGCTACAGTAAACATAAGGTCTGTGCCATCCGGTAGAGTAACGTAGAAATGAGTTCTTTTCCATTCTTCAAAATACTCGTCATCAAAGGTGGTCTTAGATGCTTTTACTAATTTTTCTTTTTCTGCGACTGTGACGAGCAAGGGTTCGTCTGTTTTAGTTTCTTGAAGAACACTCAAGGGGAAAGCCTTGTTGAGATCATCAATAGTTGCATGCGGATACATTTTAATGTACGCATCAATAATTCCTAATGCTGCCCATTTTTGGGATTTAGCATAGACTCTTACTTTACTTGCCATAATTTTTAAATTTTAAGGGTAAATATTATATGAAATGTTTTATTATTTGCGTTTTTTATTGCCGGTAAATATCGACAGGACACCCTGCCCGATTTTGCGTTCCAAGCCTAGTCTGGTCGTCGGGATGCCTGTTTTGCGGGCAATTTTGGTTTTCAAGCCGCTGATTCCAACAGCGCGTTTTAGTGAGAATGATAATCCTTTCATGGTCGTAAAATTTTTATTTGTTTTTTCGCCTGCAAAGGTACTACTTTTTTGCGATATATTCATGGTTCTTTTTGGTCCTTTTTGCGTTTGGCGTTTGCATATGTTCGAATTTTGTAGTACTTTTGCTGCGTTTTAGGCAAGTGTTCAAGCACAAAAAAGCACGAACGTTTTTTGTCCATGCCTTGAGGTCTTAGGAATACCTGTAAATACCGACAAGAAACGCCCGTGCTACTGCAAGGACGCTTGCTTTCTTTGTTCTTAGATATTTACACGATTTGAAGTTTCCTAAGTTCCAAGGCGTGTCGAACAAATAGCAAACGCTATCAATCAATATGTCTATGCGCAGGTTTTCACCTTTGCGGGTGCAAAGATACAACTTTTTTCTGATATACACAAAAAAATCTGCACTTTTGATGCAGATTTCTTTTGATTTTTGATAGGTTACTTAGTCTTGAGGTGCGGGTTTTGGACCTTTGGGAAACTGATGACCGTGCTTCTTGTCACATTGCTTGCCGTCGAACTTGGGACCTTCAGGTTTTCCTTCAAACTTGCCTTCGTGCTTACCGCAACAAGGTTTGGAACCGAGGGGTTCTTCAAAACGCAGAACCTTCTCTACCTGACGAGCACTCAGATCCTTGCGGAACTTATCGTAGAACTTAGCTTGCAGGTCTGCCAGTTTCTTAAATCCTTCAAAACGCTGCTTGGCCAGTTTGTCCAACTCTGCGTCGGTCAGTACCTGACCCGGTTCGAACTTAGCAGGTTTATTGGCCTCAAACAGTTCATCTAATTTCGCTGCGTACTCCCGATAGGTAACGGCGAACTTCTCTGCCTGCTGGTCGCTGAGCATTAACTCATTCGTAAAACGTTTGATGTCGAGTTCTACCCGCTCCTCTTTGCTCAGTTCCTTACCTTTGCAACACTCCTTCTTCATTTCTTGTGCGCTGATGTTAGCCACAAAGATGGCACTAATCGCCAGAATTACAATCTTTTTCATACCTTTAAAAATTTTAATGGTTAATCAATATAGGTAACATACGACCCACGAACACATTTCCATCGACCGTCGTTGAGAAGCGTTACATTGTCTCCATAAACGCCACTGATCTTATCTCCGTCGCTATCTACCGCATACCAGTATGTCCCTTGTTTGATCAGGAAATAGCCGTTGCGGAACATATAAGGACATTCTTGGGAATAACACTCCACCTTCTGACCGGAACAATGATAGATATCCCAATACCCGGAACTGCGTTGCAGCGTCACATAGCCAAACGGGAAATAATAGATTTCTTTGCCATAGATACCGCTTACCAGATCTCCGTCTTCATCTGCAACATACCAGGTGTTTCCACGTCTGACACGGTAGTACCCATTGTACAGCAGGTTAATCTCGTCGCCGTAAAGGATGGAACTATTATTGCGGTAAATATACACCCTGTTTCCGGAAGTCTTGACGTAACAACCATTCCAGAGGTCCTGATAATTATCCGTACACGCCACCGATTTGCGAGTCGTTACTTCGTAACCGGAATCCTCGAACCACAGGTCATACTTATCGTTCACCACATACTGCGCGGACATCGATACCGCTGCAAGCAATGCTACTATGAATAAATTAAAACGCTTCATATCTTTTCATTTACAAATACCGTGCCACAAATGGTTCAAGTGGCTTTAAGTGTGATGATATCGCGCAGGTCGGTGGTATAAAGCGGCGATTTGTGGTCTGTTTTATAAACCGTTTGTTGCGATGTGATTTGTGAACCTAGGATGATGGCACGTTTGCCATGCCGGTCATCGATATGATCGAGTACACGCTGCAGACGGTTGTCTTTGGCTCGGTCCTTAGGATCAAACAGATCGGGAACAACCGCCGTTTCCGGAATGATCTTTAGTAACACCACCCCAGCCTTCTTGTAAAGTGTCCCCGGTCGATAGGCTCGACGGAAAGCCGCTAAAGCATATGAGATCAGTTCTTGGGAATTCGACGTGGCAACCGGTAATGTGACGAGTTCGGATAAATAATGTTGCTCAATATCCGTACGGAACGCCGAGGTATGGGCATAGACATATAATTGCTGCGCCACGGATTTCTGGACGCGTAGTTGCCGCGCACAATGCGCACAGAAATTGGCGATTTGTTCTTCCAAAAGCGTTTGGTCTGTGATCGCATTGGCAAACGTACGAGAAGTGGTAATCGACTGCTTCATAGGCAATTCCGTAATATCAATCACATCTTGTCCTCGTAATTCCTGCCAAGTTAACAGTCCCGGTTTATGCAACATGTTTTGCGCAAATGCAGCTGATTTCTCTGCATAATCAAGAGCCGTGACGATACCGGAGTTTAGGAGTTTGGCTTTGGCACGTCTGCCAATTCCCCATACATCTCCGATCTCAAAGGTCGAGAGCGCCTTGACCCGTTGTTCTTCCGTGCGAATCTCACACACGCCATGATATCCCGGGTATTTCTTGGCGTATTTGGATGCCACTTTGGCAAGCGTCTTGGACGAGGCGATGCCGATAGAAACAGGAATCCCTACTCCACGCCGGATCTCTTTAACCAATTGCTCACAGTACGCTTTTTGTTGGTCAGCCGGTATATGATCGATATTGAAGAAACACTCATCGATGGAATATTGTTCAAAACGCGAAGTGTGCCTACGAATGATAGACATGACGCGGTCGGATAGGTCACCATACAAGGAAAAATTCGAAGAAAAACACACCACTCCTTCTTTATCGACAAGGCTCTTGATCTGATAGAGCGGTACGCCCATCTTAATGCCGAGTGCTTTGGCTTCGTTGGACCGGGAGACCACACAACCGTCGTTTCCCGAAAGCACGACAACCGGTTTTCCTTCCAAATCCGGACGGAAAACGCGTTCGCACGAAACGAAGAAATTATTGCAATCGGCTAAGGCGAACACTTCTTAAAATGAAAGTTGAAAGTTGAAAATGAAATTGATACATATGGGTTCAACGCACACGATGAACGGCATAAGTCACAACGCCCCATACTTGAAAATTGCTTTCCGAGGTAACCCGAATGGGTTGAAAATCAGGATTATGCGGAATGAGCCATGCGCATTGTTTGTCTTCATCCATCTTGAACTCCTTGAGCGTATATTCGCCATCGATATATGCGACGATAAAATCACCATTCTTGGGTTCCAGACTGCGATCCACGACGACGATATCCCCATCGAGGATACCTGCATCGCGCATCGAATCGCCTTCTACATGAGCGTAGAAAGTCGTTTCCGGATGAGGCGTCATCTCGCGTGCAAGGTTGATACGTTCCCCCGCGTGGTCGGCTGCAGGCGAAGGAAAACCGGCATGAATGGATTCCGCAAACTCAAGCGCCAACTCCGCTTGCTCCGAGTCTGTTATATCAATCAGTTTACTCATAATCTTTTACCATATAGCCTGAAATATCCATCTTACTGATTTAAAAGATTAAAAAATGTTTTTTGGAGTGCCAGATCATCCACGCGACACCAAAGCCCACAAACAATTTGTTCTGCGGTTTGGAGAGTTGCGGATCGGAGTTATAGCAATTAAATCCGGCGTAGATATCCAATTGTACGCGCGGATGAACAGCATAAGTGAAGCCGAAATTGAAATTCACATCGCTGTGGGTATAGGTCTTGCCGGAATCTTCATGCACGGCATCGGGATCAAACGTACCGAACGCCTCGACATACATACCAACTTTGTTGGCTAATTCGATATTAAAGCCCAAAGCAGCAAAAATATCCGGAGCAGGAGCCCATTCTTCCCATCTTGCACCTATATCGTAACCCAAAGAAAGCCAATCGGTTAATTCGTTTTCAAACAAAAGGTCCACCGCTCCGCCAATCGGCATCTCTTTGGCCATAGAAGGTGTGATCGGTAGATTGAGATTGACCAAAACTGAGGTACGAGGTACCCAGCGTAAGTTGTTGTTATGACCGTGATTCTCGAAGATATTAATCTTCGTTCCTACGGTCAAGGGAGAGGGATCATAGTTGGGTTTTAAGGGTTGCTTGTCGAATACGTCCATCGAACCCGTATATTCGAGGCGTAACTCTGCGGGCCCGGGCAGACCAAAGCGAAACAAGGTGGTAGGCAAGGTCAGCGTGTGGGTATGCAAAGCATGCTGCACTTCAAAACCCGTCTCCCACATCATCACTTCGCACGGCAACACTTCTGTACCGGTTCCGGCTCCAGGTCTGTCAGCCGTCAACCAAATCTGATTGACCGTAGAATCGTGTTGCACCTGTTTGGCATCTTCCCAACTGATGTCAGGAAGAATATTGGCATGTATGTGGGTACATGCCAATAATCCGAATATGATGAGAAAACGAACTCTCATTTTTTATCCTACTTGCACGTCGGGATTGATCTTGCGAATAAGTCCTTTCAGCACATCGCCGGGACCGAACTCATAGAACTCGGTAGCGCTATCGGCAATCATGTTTTGGACGGATTGGGTCCAGCGAACAGGGCTTGTGAGTTGCGCAAGAAGATTTTCGCGGATGATCTCGGGTTCTATGGAAGGTTTTGCAGTCACGTTCTGATAGATCGGACAGAAAGGTTTGTTGAACTCGGTCTTCAGGATCGCTGCCTTCAAATCTTCCGCAGCGGATGCCATCAAAGGCGAGTGGAAAGCGCCCCCCACAGGGAGACGAAGCGCACGGCGTGCGCCCGCTTCTTTGAGTGCCACGCAAGCAGCGTCCACAGCTTCAATTTCTCCGGAGATTACAATCTGTCCCGGGCAGTTGAAATTAGCTGCCACTACGGTGGCGTAGTTTTTGTTGTTTACGTAGTTTTCGTATTTTCCGTTACTTACGTTTTCACAGATTTCGACTACTTTCTCATCGGGTAAGCCGAGGACGGCAGCCATCGTGCCGGGGGTGGCCTCGCAGGCAGCCTGCATCGCTTGCGCACGCGCAGACACTAATAATAAGGCGTCCTCAAACCGCAAAGCGCCACATGCTACGAGTGCGCTGAACTCACCTAGGCTATGACCGGCGACCATGTCGGGTTTCTCGATGGTCAAAAGACGCTGGGCTACTACCGAGTGCAGGAAAACTGCCGGTTGCGTCACTTTGGTTTGCTTGAGGTCCTCTGCCGTGCCTTCAAACATGACACTACTCAAAGAGAAGCCCAGCAGGCTATCTGCCTGCCGGAACATCTCTCGAGCTTCTTTGTGGGCATCGTACAGATCTTTGCACATACCCGGGAACTGACTACCCTGCCCCGGGAAGACAAATGCTTTTGCCATATTACAGCATCAACGATCCGATCAACGCCAAGATTGCGTAGAACTCAGGAAGAGCAGCATAGATCATGGTGTTGGACAATACATCGTGACCAGCGCCGATGTTTGCAATACCGTTGGCGCAAACCATGCCCTGACGGATAGCGGAGAGAAGGAACACCAAACCAGCGCCTACGCCAAGACCGAACAGCAACAGACCACCCTCACCTGTCTCAGCAATCAGTTTGCTGCGCAGCATGAAGAAAGCTACGAAGCCGTAAAGACCCTGCGTAGCAGGCATAGAAGCCAAAATCATGTACTGGCTCGATTTCTCTTTGTTCTTTTTGAGTGCACCTTCTGCCGAATTGGCAGCGATAGTGGTTCCGTAGGCCGAGCCTACACCTGCAAGACCGAGCAACAAGCCCAGACCGAGGTAACCTAACATTGTTTCTACTAACA
>Ga0247610_10000150_pt1 | contig 116292 bp, 95 predicted proteins | sample 174DNAGHGhighgp2_FD_193483 | JGI IMG/M metagenome (GOLD analysis project Ga0247610, IMG submission 193483) | Sheep rumen microbial communities from Palmerston North, Manawatu-Wanganui, New Zealand - 1742 DNA GHGhigh gp2 | ecosystem: Host-associated > Mammals > Digestive system > Stomach >... | reverse complement strand
TTTACTAACCAGAGATAAAATGCAAGATTATGAATAGATGCAATTTGTAGGGCTAATATTTCGTTTGCGACGAACAGATGTCTTACATACGCTTTTGAGTAAAATGAGTCAACGTATGATGTTCCGTTAGGATCTAACGGAGAAAAATCATCCGCCCATTTTTTATTCCTCATGTTCATGGTTCCGTTTTGGGTGAAGAGTAGTCCGTTTCTTCCGTTTCGTGTAGGCATGACGCAATCAAACATGTCAATGCCGCGTTCAATACCCTCTAAGATGTTGATAGGTGTTCCAACCCCCATTAGGTAACGAGGCTTGTCTTTGGGTAGTATTTCGTTTACCACCTCAATCATTTCATACATTACCTCTGCGGGTTCTCCTACAGCCAGTCCTCCGATTGCATTACCTTCTCTTTCTTTCTTTGCGATATCCTCTGCGGCTTTCATTCGTAAGTCTTTGTATGTGCAGCCTTGAACAATTGGAAAGAATGTTTGACTATAGCCATACTTCGCTTCCGTTTCATCGAAGTGTTTTAATCCACGATCTAGCCAGCGCATGGTTCTTTCCAATGAACGTTTTGCATAGTTATAGTCAGCGGTTCCTGGCGTACACTCGTCAAGTGCCATGATGATATCCGCTCCGATGGTCCGTTGTATATCTACGATGTTTTCTGGTGTGAACATGTGTTTTGAACCATCGATGTGAGACCTGAATATGCATCCTTCTTCGGTGAGTTTTCTGTTCTCGGATAGTGAGAACACTTGAAATCCACCACTGTCGGTAAGAATAGGTTTGTCCCATCCATTGAATTTATGTAATCCGCCGGCTTTTTCTAGTATGTCTAAGCCCGGACGTAGATATAGATGATAGGTGTTTCCTAAGATAATCTGTGCTTTGATATCATCCTTGATTTCTCTTTGATGAACCGCTTTTACAGTTCCTGCAGTTCCTACCGGCATGAAAATAGGGGTTTCTATCGTACCATGGTCGGTTGTGATTAACCCTGCCCTGGCATTGCTTTTAGGATCGGTGTATTGTAATTGAAATTGCATTTTGATATAAAATTATCTTATTCGAATTGAATAGATTTAATGGGTGATATTTTACTTATGATAAACGTGGATAGTCGTAAAATCAACGAGGAGATAATCAAAACACCTACGTTGATTAGTATGATATTTATCCAAGATAATTCAATTGGCACAGCGTCTGTGTAATAAATGTCGGGATCTAAAGGAATAATCTTATATCTCTTTTGTAGGAAAATTAATATAAGACCTAAAAGATTTCCGATAATCATTCCTCTTCCTACAATAAAAAGGGAAACATAGTGGAACAATTTCTGTAAACTATTATTGGAAGCCCCTAGTGCTTTTAAGATACCAATCATGTTTGTCCGGTCTAATATTAAAATGAGAAGTCCTGACACCATAGTGAATCCTGCAACGAGCATCATGAGTAGAAGTATTACAATTGCATTCATGTCTAAAAGATTTAACCAACTGAAAATTTGAGGGTTAATCTCTTGTATGGTTTTTATCATATAGTAATTACCGTCTTGGTCACACCTGTTTCCAATGATAGGATATATGTTGTCGATGGCTTCGTCCATTTTGTCAAAATCGTTCACTTCGATTTCTAATCCGCTGCATTGTCCGTTTCCCCATTGGTTGAGTTTCCGTATATGTTTAATGTCTCCTATGATAAATATCTTATCATAGTCGGAGAAGCCAGTTGAATAAATGCCAGAGACGGTCAATGGACGGACTCGTACTTTCCCGTTGATGATGAAGTAGGCAAAAAACTTGTCGTTCACAGACAGATGTAACATGTCTGCTAATTTTTTAGACAACAAGGTTTCGTTGGATGTTGTTGTGTCAGATATAGAAAATGTCTTGCCTTCGATTAGGTTGTTTTGAAAGAATGTCCAATCGAAGTCTTTGTCGATACCTTTTAAAACGATGCCTTGAAAATCGTCGCTTACTTTTATGATACCGGGTTGTGTGGCAAAGCATTGTGCATGTTTGACATAGGGGGATTGGCGGATTTGTTGCAATAGGGTAGAATCGAATTGAATAGGTTTTGTCTCGTAGGTTTGATTGTTGAAGGAGGCTGATACTTGGATGTGAGATCCAAATCCAATCAGTTTCTCTCTGACTTCTTTTTTAAATCCTATTACTACGCCTACAGCAATCAGCATGACAGCTAGACTGATAGCGATGCCCGCTGTGGCGAGACGAACTATGGGACGAGAAATTTGTTCTTGTCCGTTCTTGCTGAAAAATATTTTTTTTGCAATAAATAGTTCGTAGTTCATTACAACTGAATTTCATAGATAGGAAAAAGGACGTACTTTTTATAGAGTACGTCCAGGATATACTTCAAGAGCTTTTTTCAATACAAATAAAGCTTTCGCTAATTCTTCTTTTTCAAGTACGTAAGCAACACGAACTTCATCTTTTCCTACATCGTGACCCGTGTAAAATCCAGATGCTGGCGCCATCATTACAGTTTGTCCTTCATAACTGAATTCATTAAGTAACCAAGCGCAGAACTTGTCGGAGTCATCAATCGGAAGACGAGCTACAGTATAAAATGCGCCCATTGGAATAGGGGAGTAAACGCCAGGAATACGATTTAGACCATCGATAAGATATTTACGGCGTTCTACATATTCATTGTACATTTCCAACATGTATTCTTCTGGTGTGTCCATGGAGGCTTCAGCAATGATTTGTCCGATTAATGGAGGACTAAGTCTTGCTTGGCAGAATTTCATGACGTTCTTTCTGACTTCTGCGTTCTTAGAAACCAATGCACCAACGCGAATACCACATTCACTATATCGTTTAGAAACGGAATCAAACAAGATTACATTCTCTTCGATGCCTTTTAGATGAAAGGCCGAAATATATGGAGCACCTGTGTAGCAGAACTCTCTATATACTTCGTCAGAGAATAGGAACAGATCATATTTCTTCACAAGATCACGAATCTTGTTCATCTCTTTTTGATTGTATAGATAGCCTGTTGGGTTGTTTGGATTACATATCAATATACCTTTTGTGCGAGGTGTGATCATTTCCTCAAATTTTTCAATGTGAGGAAGAGCAAATCCTTCTTCGATTGAAGATAAGATTGGTTTGATAGTGGCGCCTGCAGCTATGGCAAAAGCTGTATAATTAGCATAAGCTGGTTCCGGTACGATAATTTCATCGCCTGGATCCAAGCAAGCCATAAATGCAAAGTTCACAGCTTCCGAACCTCCACATGTGATGATGATATCATCTGCAGTAACCTCGATATTAAATTTATGATAATACTCAGCTAGTTTTATTTTTAAACTTTTGATGCCGTCGCTCGGACTATATTCTAGAATCTCTCTGTCAATCTTTTTCAACGCATCTAAAGCAATCTTTGGTGTTTTCAGGTCTGGCTGACCAATGTTTAGGTGATATACTTTAATTCCACGTTCCTTCGCTTTGTCGGCAAGAGGAACTAACTTCCTAATAGGAGATTGTGGCATTACAAGCCCACGATTCGATGTCTGTGGCATAAAATTTACTATTTTTTGCAAATATACTTTAAATAATGAATTTAATCAAAGGATTTGAAACCTTTTTAAGTCAATTTCGTTGATCCAACAAGTAATCCCCTTGATGAACATTTAATTGATTCATTCTTTTTTCTAATTTGGCTGTAAATTCATAGTTTTTTAGTCCCCAGCCATTGGTTAAAAGTAACGAGGGAGGAGATTGAGAGACGAATCTTTCTATGACAAATGATGGATTGAGCTGTCTTATGAATCGAATAAGTAGTTCAATGTATTCGTCTGCGGTGAATAGGTGAAACCATTCAGGGTGTGTTGTATATTGTTCTGCCATTTTTGTTCCTTTGATTAATTGTAATTGGTGTAATTTGATACAATTAAGGGGTAATTTGGAAATTTTCTGTGCATGTGAAAGCATAATTTCTTCCGATTCATTAGGCAGTCCTAATATTAGATGGGCGCATGTTTCAATGCCATATTCGGACGTTAGACATATCGCTTCCTCCGCCACTTCGTAGGAATGACCTCGGTTGATCAGTTCTAATGTCTCGTTATGTGTAGATTCGATTCCATACTCAATCATGACATAATGCTGTTTTGCAATCTGTTGCAAGTATTGAAGCAGCGAATGATCTATGCAGTCGGGACGGGTACCGATAATGATTCCGTCCACAAGAGGGTGGGCAAGAGCCTCTTCGTATTTTTGTATTAAAATAGGAAGAGGTGCGTAGGTGTTTGTGTAGGCTTGGAAATAGGCCAGATAGCGTTGGTCTGGGTATTTCTTTTGAAAAAATTGTATTCCTTCGTTGATTTGTTGCGTGATACTTTTGTTTGGCTGACAATATTCAGGATTGAATGTTTGATTATTACAATAGGTACATCCGCCAAAACTGATTTTCCCGTCTCTGTTTGGACATGAGAATCCTGCATGTATGGTGATTTTCTGCATTTTGTTTTGAAAATGCTTTTTCAAATAAGAGGCGTAATCGTTGTATCGTTTTTGGGAATCCATTGTATAAATATCTTATGCAAAGGTAAATCTTTTATTTTATATGATGGTCTAGAAAACTTTTTTTGAAAAGCGCTGGTCGAGAAAAATAAAAGAAAAAAATGAAAGAAAAAAAATAAGTAAAAAAGTTTTAAATCGTTAATTTTTTTTATTAACTTTGGAGAAAGTCAAACAGATTAAAATGGAGTGTAAATTCTTATATGTGTTTTATTTTGTGGTTATGTGATTGATTTGTAGTGGGTTATATTGTCGAACTTAATACTTGATGCTATGCTAACGGATGAAGATAAAAAGATTTTGGAACAGAAAGGAATTACGGAAGAAGAACTAGAAAACCAATTAAAGCAATTTCAAACAGGTTTCCCATATATGAAGGTGGAAAAACCGGCCGTAGTTCCAGAAGGAATTAAATGTATTGATGATAAGTCAAAAAATGATTATTTGACGGAATGGCAGGAGTATTTAAAAAACAATCATTCTGTAGTGAAGTTTGTTCCTGCGTCAGGAGCAGCTAGCCGTATGTTTAAAAGTTTGTTTGAGTTTTGGACAGAAGGGAAGAATGAATTAAAGAAACAGTCTGACATAGAGTTTTTTGAGCATATAGCCTATTTTGCATTTTATGAAGATTTGAATTTCTATTGTAAGCGCAACGAAGGATATGATATACCCCATTTGCTTGCCGATAAAAAATACATTTCCATAGTAGAAAATCTATTGGGTGCTAAGGGCTTGAATTATGGTAGTTTGCCGAAGGGACTTTTGTTGTTTCATAAATATGAAGGTTCGTCGCGTACTCCATTTGAGGAGCATTTGATTGAAGGTGCGTTGTATGCCAAGAATTGTAGGGGAAAGGTGAATTTGCACTTTACGGTATCAGATGAGCACAGGACCTATTTTGAACGATTACTGCAATCAAAAATCGATGATATATCCTATCAATGTGGTGCTGATTATAATGTGACTTTTTCTGTTCAGAAACCTTCTACAGATACTGTTGCGGTGGATATGAATAATCAGCCTTTCAGAGATAACGGTAAGATATTGTTCCGTCCTGGTGGACATGGTTCATTGATTGAAAATCTTAATTCTATTGATGCAGATGTTATCTTTATAAAGAACATTGATAATGTGACCTTGGATGCGTATAAACAGCCTACCGTTGAATATAAGATGATATTGGCGGGTGTGTTGGTGAAGATCCAAAAGAAGATATTTGAATATCAGTCTATCTTAAATGGTTCGTCAAGGATCTCTGACGATCAAATAAGAAAGATGATAACCTATGCGGAAAAAACTTTGGGTGTGCTGAATAAGTATAATCCGATGGATACGGTGGAAGATCAGATTACATATTTAAAGATGATATATAATAGGCCTTTGCGTGTGTGTGGAATGGTGAAGAATGATGGTGAACCGGGCGGAGGACCCTATTGGTGTCAAAATCCTAACGGAACGGTATCTGCTCAGATTTTGGAAAGTTCCCAGTTTGATATGTCGGACGAACATCAGGTAGAAATCATGAAAAGCGCTACACACTTTAATCCTGTTGATTTGGTCTGTGGCGTGAAAAATTATAAGGGTGATAAATATAATTTGCTTAACTTTGTGGACGAAAATACTGGTTTCATTTCAAGGAAATCCAAAAACGGTAAAGAGTTGAAAGCATTAGAGAGACCAGGTTTGTGGAATGGTGCAATGTCCGATTGGAATACGATCTTTGTTGAGGTGCCAATAGAAACATTTACCCCAGTTAAGATGGTGACCGACTTGTTACGATATGAACATCAGTAATTAAAATACGAATTTGATGGAAGAATGTAAAAAAGGTGTTTTTTATGTTATGTTTAGAGTTTTGTATGGAAGTGCTTTCTTATGGGTGCTGTTCTTTAGTTCCTGTTCCATGCAGAATAAAATAGCTTATCTTCAAGATAAAGGGATCGATTCGACAAGTGCAGATTCGTATGCATTGTATGACGCACGGATAAAACCGAAAGATTTGTTGACAATCACCGTTAATACGTTTGATAAAGAGGCTTCCTTGCCTTTCAATTTGATGTTCCCTACAGGTGCTCCCATTTCAACTAATAGTAATAGTAGTGAAAATGCTATTCAGAAATACCTTGTAGATAATGAAGGATATATTGATTTCCCCATATTAGGGAAGGTGAAGGTGTCTGACATGACTAAAAATGAGGTGGAGAGTTCTATCAAAGAAAAGTTAAAACCTTACCTGAAGGAAGAACCTGTAGTGAATGTCCGAATGGTGAATTATAAAATTTCTGTTATCGGAGAAGTAAATCGTCCTAATACATATACGATTACAAATGAAAAAGTGAACATCTTGGAGGCGTTAGCCTTGGCAGGTGATTTGACTATATATGGAAAAAGAAACAATGTGAAGCTGATGCGAGAATCCTCCGACGGGAAAAGAGACGTCGTGGTGGTGGATCTGACGGATAAGAATTTGATTAATTCACCTTATTTCTATTTGCAGCAGAATGATGTCTTATATGTTGAACCGAATAGAACTAAAATGAGGAATAGTCGGTATAGTGCTTTGACGGGACAAATTCTTTCGGCGGTGACCGTCTTGGTCTCTGTTACTAGTCTGGTGGTCACTTTGAAAAATTCGAGCAATAAAAAATAAACAAGTAAGATAGTATCGTATGGAACAAGGTATAGAAAACAATAAACCATATGGAGCTGACGATGAAATTGATGTAAAGGATTATCTTTTTTACTTTGTTGCCCATTGGAGAACCTTTGCGTTGTCCTTGGGTGTTTGCTTATTACTTGCAATTATTTATTTATATAGGACAATGCCTGTCTATCAGGTTTCAGCAACAATCATGGTGCGGGATGAGAAGAGGGGAGGAGATTTTTTGACGGAACTTTCTGTCTTCGATGGTATAAATGCCATGAACAATTCCAATACGGATAACGAGGTGGAGGTGTTACGTTCGAAGACCCTTATAAAAGATGTGATTTGTACCTATCAATTGTATAAAAGCTATATCGGAAAGAAACATTTCAGTTCTGTTGATCTTTTTGATAAATCACCTATTTATGTGGTCGATTCATTGTTTGACGTACATAGTTTGAAGTCAAGTTATGTGATTGATTTGGATGTCAAATCGGAAGATGAGTTTTTGGTGACATTAACTAGTAAGAAGGAAGTGTTGTTGGATTCAACCTTCACTCAGTTTCCAATTAAACTGATGACACCCAAGGGATTGCTTGAATTGAATTGCTCAAACATAACTGATTTACAGGAATATGGCGAATATGAGATTGCTGTTATTCCACCGATAACGCTTGCAAGGGAGTATTTGAAAGACCTCAAAGTGACTACTGCAAGTAAAAACTCGTCAGTTGTTAATTTGAAATTCAATACTACGAATGAGGAACGAGGCGTCTTATTCTTGGATGCGTTGATCTCTCAGTATAATGAATCTGCTGTTGAAGAGAAGAATGAGGTGGCTGCAAAAACCGCTGAATTTATAGATGAGAGGGTAAGTATGCTTTCCGCTGATTTGGGAAGTACAGAAAAAGACCTTGAAAAATACAAGAAAAAAGAGGGGTTGACGGATCTTCCGTCCAATGCACAATTGTATGTTAGTCAAGGTGCCGAATATGAACAGAAACGAGTTGAGAATGAGACACAACTGAATTTGGTTACTTCGTTGAAAAATTATTTGTCCAAGGATGAAAATAAAGAAATGGTTATCCCTGCCAATTTCGGATTGACGGATGCGGAATTGGTAAATCAGATTGAGCTGTATAATAAAATGCTTATGGACAGAAACCGATTGATGCGTTCTACTTCAGATCATAATCCTGTGGTGATACAGCAAACTGCACAGATAGAAAGTATGTATGAGAATATCCGTTTGTTGGTGAAAAAGAATGAGGATGGATTGAGGATCATGCAGAACAATCTGGAAAAACAATATAATAAGTATAGGGGACTGATTTATAATATACCGACGCAAGAAAGATTATCAGTTGAGATTGAACGACAAAGACAGATTCAACAACAGTTGTTCCTGATGTTGTTGCAAAAACGGGAAGAGAATGCACTGGCTATGGCGGCAACGGTAAATAAAGCAAAATATATTGAAGAGTGTCTAGCTGAACCGTTACCCATCTTTCCCAAAAAGAGTTTGGTGATATTAGTAGCAGTTATATTGGCATTGCTGTGTGCCTCTGTCATTGTTGTGCTGAAGAAATTCTTTAACCTAAATATATCCAATTCATTGGATATTGAGAAAGAAAAACTTTCCAGTCTTCCTGTGTTGGTGGATTTGCCTATGTTTAAATTGGATTCCAACCAGGAGATTTTAAGTGGGCAGAAGGTGGAGGTCTTCCGTCATCTGCGAACGAATGTTCAGTTTATGTTGAAACATGAGAGTCATAAGGTAATACTATTCACTAGTTTTGTGCCAAATGAGGGAAAAACATTTATATCTGCCAATATGGCTATATCGTTTGCTTCTTTAGGTAAAAAAGTAGTGGTGGTGGGGGCTGATATACGCAATCCGGAACTGACGAACTTTTTTGGAGAAAACAGTAAGAATGGATTGTCTAATTATTTGTCATCTTCGAAAATAACGATAGACTCTTTGATAAAGACTACCTCATATGATAACTTGGACTTTATTACGGCAGGACCTGTTCCTCCCAATTCAACAGAGTTACTTTCATTGCCGAGATGGGATGATCTGATTACAGAGTTAAAGAAAAAATATGATTATGTGCTGATTGATTCGGCTCCTGTTGCGATTGTCTCTGATACATTGGTGTTGGGCAGAGTGGCTGATTTAACGTTGTTTGTGTTCCGGGCAAATTCATCGAATAAGAATTGGTTCCGAGAAATCAATAAATTGGCAGAAACCAATAGATTGAAGAATGTTGCGTTGGCAATTAATTGTGTTGAAAGCAAGGCAAAATTTGCATACGGGGAAAAAGGCTATGGCTATGGTTACGGTTATAATTATGGTTACGGCTATGGCTACGGTTACGGCTATGGACGTAAGAATAAATCGTAAAAAAAAGAAACTTGTGGAAAATAGCTTTATAAAAAAATAGGTTGATGAGACTACTTTTTGTAATTTTGCGATTTGAAAGTAGAATTCTAAGATAGAGAAATAATATTCATAAAAAAATGAGTGATCAACGTTACAATCTTCGTGGTGTATCCGCCAGTAAGGAGGATGTGCATAATGCGATAAAGAATATTGATAAGGGAATTTATCCTAAAGCATTTTGTAAGATTATTCCAGATATTTTAGGAGGTGATCCTGAGTATTGTAATATTATGCATGCCGATGGAGCAGGAACAAAGTCTTCGTTAGCTTATTTATATTGGAAAGAAACAGGAGATTTGTCGGTGTGGAAAGGCATCGCACAAGATGCTTTGATTATGAATATTGATGATCTTCTTTGTGTAGGTGCAACTGATAATATATTGGTGTCCTCCACAATTGGAAGAAATAAATTGTTGATCCCAGGCGAAGTGATTTCTGCCATTATCAATGGAACAGATGAACTGTTGACAGAACTACGTGAGATGGGTGTTGGTGTATATGCAACAGGAGGAGAGACAGCTGATGTGGGAGATCTTGTTCGTACAATTATTGTAGATAGCACAGTGACATGCAGAATGAAGCGTTCGGATGTGATTGATAATGCTAACATTCAACCAGGGGATGTGATTGTGGGGCTGGCTTCGTATGGTCAGGCTACTTATGAGAAAGAGTATAATGGTGGAATGGGTAGCAACGGATTGACATCTGCAAGACATGATGTTTTTGCAAAATATTTGGCAGAGAAGTATCCAGAGAGTTATGATGCAGCAGTGCCTGAAAGTCTGGTTTATTCAGGCGGTTTGAAGTTGACTGACTCAGTTGAAAATTGTCCGGTGAATGCAGGAAAAATGGTTCTGTCTCCAACCCGAACCTATGCACCTGTCGTTAAGAAGATACTTGATACTCTTCGTCCGGCTATACATGGTATGATACATTGCTCTGGTGGCGCACAAACGAAAGTGTTGCATTTTGTTGAGAATGTGAAGATTACAAAAGATAATATGTTCCCTGTTCCTCCATTGTTCAAAACAATTCAAGAACAATCAGGCACCGATTGGCAGGAGATGTATAAGGTGTTTAATATGGGTCATCGTTTTGAGATATATCTTCCGAAGGAGAAAGCAGAGGAAGTGATACGTATATCGAAGTCATTTGGTATCGATGCTCAAATCGTGGGAAGAGTGGAACAATCGAACAAAACCGAATTAGTGATAGAAAGTGAGTTCGGAAAATTTGTATATTAGATTGGTATGATATAAACGTGTGGGATGTGTTTTTTGCGACACATCCCTTTTTCGTGATAAATTGCTTGTCTTAAATAATTATAATAAATATAAGTTTTATGGCCGAAAATTCTTTATTGGAACGATTAGACGGTTTGGAACATAAATTCCAAGAAATATCTACTCTTATTACAGACCCTGCAGTGATTGCAGATATGAAGCGATATGTCAAGCTTAATAAGGAATATCATGATTTGGAATTAATCATGAATGCTCGCAAAGAGTATAAGAATACACTTTCTAACATATCTCAGGCGAAAGAAATACTTGAAAATGAATCTGATGCGGAGATGCGAGAGATGGCTAAGATGGAGTTGGATGAGTTGGAGCCTAAATTGCCTGAATTAGAAGAACGTATCAAAATACTTCTTATCCCATCTGATCCGGAAGATGCTAAGAATGCTATTGTGGAGATCCGTGGCGGTACAGGTGGTGATGAAGCTGCATTGTTTGCAGGAGATTTATTTAAGATGTATGCCAAGTATTGTGAGACAAAAGGGTGGAGTGTTGCTGTTTCATCTTTTAGTGAAGGTACAGTGGGTGGTTATAAAGAAATTATTTTCACCGTTTCGGGTGATAATGTATATGGTACGCTAAAATATGAATCTGGAGTGCATCGTGTGCAACGTGTGCCTGCGACAGAGACGCAGGGACGTGTTCATACTTCTGCTGCTACCGTGGCAGTGTTGCCAGAGGCAGATGAATTTGATGTACAGATCAATGAAGGTGAAATTAAGTGGGATACGTTCAGATCTGGAGGTGCTGGTGGACAGAATGTTAACAAGGTGGAATCCGGCGTTCGTTTGCGTTATATCTGGAAGAATCCTAATACGGGTGTTTCGGAAGAGATCTTGATTGAATGTACAGAAACACGAGATCAACCTAAGAATAAGGAACGTGCACTTTCCCGTTTGCGTACAATGATTTATGACCGGGAACATCAGAAGTATATGGATGATATCGCAGCCAGAAGAAAGACAATGGTATCGACTGGTGATAGATCAGCTAAGATTCGTACCTATAACTATCCGCAGGGACGTGTGACGGATCATCGTATCAATCTTACATTGTATAATTTACAAGCCGTTGTGGGCGGTGAAATTCAAGAGATTATTGACAAACTCATTGTGGCTGAAAATGCTGAGAGGTTAAAAGAAAGTGAATTGTAAAATAATATGAAGATGATTTGTAATAATATATTAGAGGCTATAGGCGAGACCCCTCTGGTTCGTATCAATCGTTTGTCTCCAAATCCTAATGTGAATATTTTTGCGAAGGTGGAAGGCTTCAATCCAACGGGTAGTATCAAAGATCGAATTGCTATTCAGATGGTTGAACAAGCGGAGAAAGAGGGCAAGCTGACGAAGGGGAAAGTGATTATTGAACCGACTTCTGGAAATACTGGTATCGGACTTGCTATTGCCGGTATTGTAAAGGGATATAAGGTTGAAATCGTAATGAGTTCGGCTGTGTCGATTGAACGTCGTAAGATTATTCGTTCGTATGGAGGAAAGGTGATATTGACTCCTGCAGATGAGGGAACGGATGGTGCTATACGAATGGCTCATAAGATGGTTGATGAAAACCCAGATAAATATTTTATGCCAGATCAGTTTTCTAATGCAGCTAATTATCAAGCTCATTATGAGACGACTGCTACAGAAATATGGAATCAAACGGAAGGAAAAATCGATTATCTAGTATGTGCATTAGGTACATCGGGTACGATTATGGGCATCTCTAAGTATTTAAAGCAACATAAACCTGATATCAAAGTGGTTTGTGCTCATCCTGTAAAGGGTCATTATATTCAAGGTTTGAAGAATATGGAAGAAGCTATCGTGCCTGCTATCTATGACCCGTCACGAATTGATATCCAACAGATGGTGGAGAGCGAAGAAGCAATAGATATGGCTCGCCGAATTATTGCCGAGGAGGGCATATTCGCAGGAATGAGTAGTGGCGCGGCTATGCTTGCTGCTGTAAAAACAGCTGAGAAGATAGACAAAGGAAATATTGTTGTTGTTTTTCCTGATAGAGCGGAGAAATATTTGAGTACACGAATGTTTGATCAGTTCGGTGATTGATCTATTAATGTAATCCTTATAAATTAAATGTAGAGAAATGAATCATACGGTTGAATTATTACGATTCCTTTTTGCTGTAGTTATTGTGATTCACCATATAGCGATAGTCACAGGAACTGAGACACCAATGCCTATGGGGGCTATTGGCGTGGAGTTCTTTTATATTTTGACTGGCTATTTTATGATTAAGCACATAAAGAAGGAGTCAAATAGTCAGCCGATGACTATGGTTTATGCCATGAACTATACATTAAAAAAGTTTATTCGATTGGCTCCTTATATTATGGGAGGAACAATCTTGATGATCATAGCTGATATCGTTTGTAATCATCGTATCAGTGTAGAATATATTTTCTGGGAAATCACACAATTGAATATGGTGGCAGCACCAGACGTGACTTCGATCCTGGTCTATTCGAATGCACCATATTGGTTCTTGTCTGCCATGTTTGTCACACTTCCACTTGTCACTTATTTGATAGGACGATATTCGGATTTCTTTGAGAATTATCTTATGTGGTTTTTGCCACCTGTCCTTTTGCTTTATTTGACTAAAGTATCAGGTATGTCAACCTCCTGGGGTGATTATTCTTTTCTCTACACAGCTGTGTATAGAGCTTTTGCTGAGATTTTGATGGGCTGTTCGTTGTATAGTGTTGTGAACTGGATCAATACAAAAACGGATTCTCATAAAGAGCAGTTTCTATGGAGAATGATGTGTCTGATTGTAGCAATGGCCTTGTTGGGGGTTGTGTTGTATAATTGTTGTGTTTTAGTGGTGAGTGCAATCTTTTTAACATACGTGATTTTCCTTTTCTTGGCATTGGTTTTGTCGAATGTATATCCACAAGTTAAGGTGAAGGCATTTGTGTTTTTAGGAAGGGTGGCTTTACCTATGTATTGTTTCCATTCTTCTATTTTGAAATTGGTAAGGCGTATGATAGACCTTCCTGCTGCACCTAGAATTGCAGGACTTGTTTTTGTGATAGCATTGGTTATCTCTTTGTCAATTTATTTTGATAAGAAGTTAAGTAAAACCAAAGCGTCAAAGGCTTGATGAGACTTTGACGCTTTGCGTATTATTATTGTAATGTTTCTAGATTAAAGCGGTAATGATTGTTCATCAGCCTGTTCGATTGCTAATGTCTCATCTTCGTTTACTTTCTTCCTTTTCTTTAGTTCAAAATCACGTCCCAGGTACTTCTCTTTGACAGTAGGGTTGTTGGCTAGTTCTTCGGATGTGCCTTGGAATAAGATGCGACCTTCAAATAACAGATAAGCTCTATCGGTGATGGAAAGTGTCTCATCCACATTGTGGTCGGTAATCAGAATACCAATGTTTTTGTCTTTTAGTTTCCATACGATGTCCTGAATATCTTGTACGGCGATGGGGTCAACACCTGCAAAAGGTTCATCCAACATAATGAATTTAGGTTCGATGGCTAGACAACGAGCAATCTCAGTACGGCGACGTTCACCACCCGAAAGTCTGTCGCCTAAGTTGTGGCGAACATGATTTAAATTAAACTCTTTGATGAGACTTTCTAACTTCTCTGCCTGATAATCTTCGCTAAAGTTGGTCATTTCCAGAACGGACTTGATGTTATCTTCAACGGTCATTTTTCTGAAAACAGAAGGCTCCTGAGCTAGGTATCCAATGCCTTTTTGTGCACGTTTATAAACTGGATATTGAGTGATTTCCTCATCGTTTAGGAATATCTTTCCGGCATTGGGAACGATAAGACCTGTGGTCATATAGAAAGTAGTTGTTTTGCCAGCTCCGTTAGGACCTAGTAAGCCTACGATTTCTCCTTGTTCTACTTGGATGGATACGTTGTTAGCAACTGTTCTTGCCCCGTATTTCTTGACGAGACCTTCAGTTCGAAGGATCATGTTCGTATTATGGTACATCTCAATCTTCTTTATTTTGCGCAAATATACAATATTATTGGATGAAAACTATTATCTTTGCTCATATTTATGCTAGTTGTAAAGTCGTTGATAAAAAACAAATGACGAAGAAAGTTTTCATTGAGACCTATGGCTGTCAGATGAATGTGGCAGACAGTGAAGTGGTTGCATCAATTATGCAAACCATTGATTATGAAGTGACAAAAGATATAGAAGAGGCGGATGCTATTTTTGTTAACACATGTTCTATTCGTGATAATGCAGAACAAAAAATACATTCTCGTCTTCAATATTTTCAGACATTAAAGAAAAAGAAAAAACAATTGATCGTTGGACTATTGGGCTGTATGGCTGAGCGAACCAAGGATGAGTTGATTGCGTCACAAATGGTTGATTTGGTGGTCGGTCCAGATGCTTACTTGGATCTGCCTAATCTGGTTGCAATGGCAGAGAAAGGTCTTCCTGCCATCAATGTGGATTTATCAACGACAGAAACGTATAAAGCTATTATTCCAGCAAGAATCGGTGGAAATCTTATTTCAGGTTTCGTGTCGATTATGCGTGGCTGTAATAATTTTTGTTCCTATTGTATTGTTCCTTATACACGAGGACGGGAACGTAGTCGTGAGGTCTCAAGTATTTTAGGAGAGATAGAAGATTTGAAAAATCGGAATTGTAAAGAAGTGATTCTGATAGGTCAAAATGTTAACTCTTATGCCTATAAGAATGAAGAGGAACACATTGTATCCTTTGCGGAATTATTGGCTATTGTTGCAAAGACTTATCCTATGATGCGTATTCGTTTCACCACTTCACATCCAAAGGATATGAGTGATGAGATATTGGAAACTATAGCAGCATATCCTAATATATGTCATCATATCCATCTGCCAGTACAATCAGGAAGCAATAAGATATTGAAGTTGATGAATCGAAAATATACTCGTGAGTGGTATTTAGATAGGATAGCAGCGATTCGCCGAATCATCCCAGATTGTGGCATTTCGACTGATATGTTCTGCGGATTCCATGATGAAACGGAGGAAGATCATCAAGAGACGTTGTCGTTGATGCGAGAGGTGGTGTTTGATTCTGCATTTATGTTTAAGTATTCAGAGAGACCAGGAACATTTGCTTCAAAGAATCTTCCTGATAATATCCCGGAAGAGGTGAAGATAGCAAGGTTGAATGAGATGATTGCCTTACAGAATGAGTTGTCTGTGATTGCCAATGAGAGGGATTTGAATAAGGAGTTCGAAGTGTTGGTGGAAGGCTATTCAAAACGTTCGCGTGAACAGTTATGCGGACGGACTCCTCAAAATAAAATGGTGGTATTTCCTAAGAGAAATCATCGGGTTGGCGAATTTGTGAAGGTTAAAATTATCTCCTCTACATCGGCTACTTTGTTGGGAGAATTAGTAGATTAATTTAATTATTTTTACAATCGAATCAGTTTTTGAAAAAAAATAGTTAATTTCGCTTGTCGAAAAAATGAGAAAAAAATAATACATCATGAGAAAATTTTTTATAACATTGATAATAGCTTTGTTCACTATGGCTGCAAATGCACAATTAAGTCCATATCGTGAATTCAGTGTTTTTGAAAAGAATCATTATTGGTTTGAAGCAGGCGCTTCCTATAATACAATATCAACTCGTCATACGGATTACAAGTTAGGTTATCGTGGTGGTTTTGGTGCTGACATTCCATTACTATACTCATGGGTCTCTTTCTTGCCATCTATTTTGTTCGAGACCAAAGGATATACCTCTGAGATGATGAGAGATTTAGCCTTGTGTACAACAGATATGATGTCGATGTATGTGGAGGTACCTGTCAATTTTTCATTGAATCTTCCAATAGGGAAAAAGATGGGTGTTCAGATATGTGCGGGACCATTCTTAGCATGTGGTATAGCAGGAAGTTATACAGAGTCGTCTGATAACTACTTAGGATTATATGGAACACGTTCGCTGGAGTATAAAGCATTCCGTAATGATGATGAAAATGTTAATTTGTTGAAGAATATTGATTTCGGAGTCGATTTGGGTTTACGTTTTATCTTCTTCCGTTACGCAATGATAAAGGTGAATTCGGAATTTGGCTGTATTAATATTAGTGCAAAAGAGGGAACTCCTGCATTCAGAAGCCGTTCCTTCTCAGCAAGTATAGCGATTAGACTTTAGTTCTATAAATTCGTTGACTGAAAAAGATTATCAATCCATGATTGATAATCTTTTTTTTTGTGGCTGTTCGTTAGTCTATTTTTTTTATGACAATCATTGGTTTGATGATAATAAGAAGAAAAAACAGAATGAAGACGTAGGAAAAAACTTTTTTAGAGTATTTTTGATGAAAAGGGGTTTAATTCAGCCATTTTTATTATTTTTGCATGAAAATGCATTGTTAAATTAGATAAAGGATGGAAGATGATTGTTACGCCCAAGAAATTCTTAGGGCAACACTTTTTAAAAGACTTGAACATTGCCCAGAATATAGCTGACAGTTTAAATGTGAATGGACCGACGAATGTGCTTGAAATTGGTCCAGGAATGGGTGTTTTGACTCAATTCTTATTACAAAATCCATCTATAAATTTACAGGTTGTAGAGTTAGATCGAGAATCGGTTGTCTATTTAAATGAGAATTTCCCTGCCTTAAAAGGACGCATATTAGCAGAAGATTTTTTGAAGTTAGACATAGGTGATTTGTTTGACGGAGAACCTTTTTATGTTATAGGTAATTATCCTTATAATATATCAAGTCAGATTTTTTTTAAGGTGTTAGAATATAGGGATAGGGTTCCTGTTTGTTCGGGTATGATACAAAAGGAAGTCGCAGAGAGAATGGCTTCAAAACCCAATTGTAAGGCATACGGAATCTTAAGTGTGTTGCTACAGGCGTTTTATGATATAGAATATTTATTCACTGTCCACGAATATGTTTTCGACCCTCCACCGAAAGTTAAATCTGCTGTCATTCGGATGGTGAGGAACGATGTAAAGAAATTAGACTGTGATGAATCGCTATTCATAAAGGTTGTTAAAACATCGTTTAACCAACGACGCAAAATGTTACGAAACTCTATTGCACAGTTGGTTTCGAAAGAGAGTCCTCTATTGAAAGATCCAATTATGACGAAACGACCGGAACAATTGAGCGTTCAAGATTTCATAGAGTTGACGAATAAGGTACAGCAGGAAATAATATAAATATGAGAGTGAATTTATGTAGGAAATAAATCCTACAAGTTTTGTAAACTAGGGACACTGACAATTAAAAATGACTACGTCCTACAAATACGGTTAAGGTATGCAACAAAATATACAACAGGTACGTTTGTTCTACTTTGATAACAACAGATTGAAGATAGCAAAGGACATTGAGATTTTAAAAGAGATTCCTTTGAGTAATTTTGTGTGGATTGATTTGAACAATGTTGCACCAGAAACAGAGTCGGAGTTGGAGCAGTTTCTGAAGATCTATATTCAGGAGGAAGAGGAAATAGAAGAGATTGAGATGTCCTCTCGTTTTATTGAGACAGAAGACACATTGGTTGCCAATTCCAATTTCTTGTTAGATACGTATGAAAAGGAGCCGGTATCTTTTATTTTAAAGAATCAGATATTGGTTTCGGTTAGAGATAATTCAAATTTGAAGTCTTTCAATGAGACGGTAAAGAAAATGTTTGCTAATCCTCGAAATTATCCGACAGGCTACCATATATTCGTGGCATTGATGGAAACACGAGTTGAATATGATGCCGATATGATTGAGGATGCTACACGAGATATCACCAAGTTGAGTAAAACGTTGACTGTGGCAGAGGATGTGGATGAAGATGTGTTGTTGTCAATAAAAAACATGCAGGAGCGTGTCATGCATCTTCGTGAGAATATTATCGATAAACAGCGTGTGGTTTCGAATGTGATGAAGAGTGCTTTGATACCGAAAGACTTAACGCCGCGCCTCAGTATGATTATCAAGGATATAAATTCACTGATTGAACATACAAAGTTCGGATTTGATCGATTGGATTACTTGCAAGATACGTTCTTGGGTTTGGTTAATATTGAGCAAAATAAAATTATAAAAATATTTACTGTCGTTTCTGTTATATTCTTGCCTCCAACATTGATTGCAAGTATGTATGGTATGAACTTCGATTTCATGCCTGAGTTACATTGGAAATACGGGTATTTGTTTTCGTTGATTTTGATGATTGTAGCTTCTGGACTTACACTGCTCATTTTCAAGAAGAAAAATTGGTTATAACTAAACTAAAAAAACAGATATAAGATGGCAGAGACTAATTTTGTTGATTATGTGAAAATATATTGCCGTTCGGGTAAAGGTGGGGCAGGCTCTGCACATCTACATAGGGAAAAATATACTCCTAAGGGTGGTCCGGATGGCGGTGATGGTGGTCGTGGAGGTCATATTATTTTAAGAGGAAATAAAGATTACTGGACACTGATTCATCTTAAATATGAGAAACATGTTTTAGCAGGGAATGGCGGAAATGGTGGTCATAGCCGTAGCTTTGGAGCAGATGGTGCAGATAAAATTATTGAGGTGCCATGTGGAACGGTTGTCTATGATGCTGAATCAGGCGATTTCTTATGCGATGTGACAGAGGATAAACAAGAGGTTGTTTTGTTGAAAGGTGGTCGAGGTGGTTTAGGAAACTGGCATTTCAAATCGGCAACTAATCAAACTCCTCGTTATGCACAGCCAGGAGAACCTGCCATAGAAAAGACGGTTATATTAGAACTGAAGGTGTTGGCAGATGTCGGCTTGGTGGGATTTCCGAATGCAGGAAAATCGACCTTGCTGTCTGTCGTGTCTGCTGCAAAACCTAAGATTGCCAACTATCCGTTTACGACACTGGAACCTAATTTAGGTATTGTGGCTTATCGTGATCAGAAATCGTTTGCGATGGCTGATATTCCAGGTATCATAGAAGGCGCATCGGAAGGAAAAGGAATAGGTCTCCGTTTCTTGCGTCACATAGAGAGAAATGCAATTCTTTTGTTCTTGGTTCCTGCTGATTCTGATGATATTATAAAAGAATACAATATCCTTTTGACAGAACTGGAAAACTATAATGAAGAGCTGTTGAAGAAGCAACGTATCTTAGCGATTTCAAAATCAGACATGTTGGATGAAGAGTTGATGCAGGAGATTAAAGCGACGTTACCAACGGATATTCCGACCCTCTTCTTTTCATCCGTCACAGGTGATGGGTTGAGTGAATTGAAAGATATGATATGGAATGAGTTGAGTAAGGATGTGGATCGACACATGACATTAACCCATCGTCCGATGGAGGTGGATAATGAAGAAGAGTTTGATGAGGATGTTGAATTTATAGGAGACGAAGACATAGAAATTGATTGGGAATAAGTACAAAAAAGTAATGTTATTTTGGCTTATTCGTTATCTTAGTAAAAATTGATGTTGAATGAAAAATATTCGAAATTTTTGTATTATAGCTCATATAGATCATGGTAAGAGTACCCTTGCAGATCGTTTGTTGGAATATACTAAAACGGTGACGGGAAAGGATTTGCAAGATCAGGTTTTGGATGATATGGATCTGGAACGGGAACGTGGTATAACGATTAAGAGTCATGCCATACAGATGGATTACATGTATCATGGCGAAAAATACACATTGAATCTGATTGATACTCCGGGGCATGTCGATTTCTCATACGAAGTGTCTCGTTCGATTGCCGCATGTGAAGGTGCTTTGTTGATTGTGGATGCGTCACAGGGGATACAAGCTCAGACCATATCGAATCTTTATATGGCGTTGGAACATGATTTGGAAATTATCCCGGTGATGAATAAGATTGATTTGCCAGGTGCCATGCCAGATGAGGTTGAAGATCAGATTGTGGATCTGCTGGGTTGTAAAAGAGAAGATATTATCCGTGCCAGTGGAAAGACAGGAGAGGGAGTATTCGATATATTGAATGCGATTGTGGAGCGAATCAAGCCACCTGTGGGTGACCCTGATGCACCTCTTCAATGCTTGATCTTTGATTCCGTCTTCAATCCGTTCAGAGGTATCATTGCTTATTTTAAAATTGTCAATGGTACGATAAATAGTGGTGATTTAGTGAAGTTTGTTGCTACGGAGAAAGAGTATTTGGCAGATGAGATAGGTATCCTTCGATTGGATATGTCGCCTAAGAAATCACTTTCTGCCGGTAATGTAGGATACATCATTTCTGGAATCAAAACATCGAAGGAGGTAAAGGTAGGCGATACCATAACGCATGTGAATCGTCCATGTGAAAAAGCGATTGATGGATTTGAAGAGGTGAAACCGATGGTGTTTGCTGGTGTTTATCCTATTGAAACAGAGGACTTTGAGGATTTGAGAGCTTCAATTGAAAAGTTACAGTTGAATGATGCCTCTTTGACATTTCAACCAGAATCATCCTTGGCTCTAGGATTCGGTTTCCGATGTGGCTTCCTTGGTATGTTGCACATGGAGATTATTCAGGAAAGATTGGATCGAGAGTTCAATATGGATGTGATAACAACGGTTCCTAATGTGCGGTATAATGTTTATACCAAGAAAGGAGAGATGATTGAGGTTCATAATCCATCAGGATTGCCAGATCTTACGTTGATAGATAGAATAGAAGAACCATATATCCGTGCGTCTGTGATTACATCGGCAGATTACATCGGTCCTATCATGACACTGTGTTTAGGTAAACGAGGAGAGTTGGTTCGGCAGGATTATGTCTCAGGAAATCGTGTGGAGTTGGTATATGATATGCCATTAGGCGAGATCGTATTTGACTTTTATGATAAACTGAAGAGTATTTCCAAAGGATATGCTTCATTTGATTATCATCCTCACGGTATGCGTGAGTCTAAACTGATAAAACTGGATGTTCTGTTGAATGGAGAAGCTGTTGATGCGCTATCCACGCTTACGCATATAGACAATGCATACACATTGGGTAAACGCATGTGTGAGAAACTGAAGGAATTGATTCCGAGACAACAGTTTGATGTGGCAATACAAGCGGCTATTGGAACGAAAGTTATCTCTAGAGAAACCGTAAAAGCTGTACGTAAGGATGTGACGGCAAAATGTTATGGAGGTGATATTTCCCGTAAACGCAAGTTGTTAGAGAAACAGAAGAGAGGTAAGAAGAGAATGAAGCAGATTGGTACTGTGGAGGTTCCTCAAAAGGCTTTCCTTGAGGTGTTGAAACTGGATTAATCGCATTGGTATGGATAGTAAGTGGAGAAATATTTTTAATAGAATGCCAAGTAAAAAGTATTCGTTGGACGTTGTACTGTGGTTGTTTAAGCAGTTGAATATAGAATATAAGGAAGAAGATACGACAGATAATGTTGTGACGTATGTTTTTACATATCAGAATGTGAATTTCCATGTTTCTTGTCAAAAAGATGGTTATTTGGCATTCTTGAATTTCTACTATATCTTCTCTGAACAGTACGAATATAGATATGCGATCTATTATTTATGCAATAAATTAAATCGTGATTATCATCAGTCAACGTTCTTTTATTCATACGACGAGGAGGAAAATCAGTCTTCCGTTCATTTAAAATCATCTTTATGGTTGGATCAGAAGGATGCGGAGAACAAAGACTCTTTTACGAATAAGTTGGGTGAGTTTTTTATGCTCAGAAGATACTTCTATGAAGAGTTTTGGAATATAAGGAAAGTGTTGGAAAAGAATAAGGGAATAGATATTTTTGATGAATCGAATAAGGAGGCGAGAAGTCGCTATCTCATGTTGGAACAAGAGATTTCAAAAGGTCATTATTCGGTTGTGCGTACCGATTTCCAACATTTGGTTTTGACTCCGTATGATTTATTTTCTCTTTCAGGGAAGTTCCTGCCGGCTGACCAAGTTAAAAAAATATCGTTTGTGTCGGTTCATCATTTTATGAAGGAGATAGCTGTCGAAGAATATACAACGTTCAACATCGCTTCTTTGATCCGGGATATAAGAGGAGAGAATCCGGAGGAGGAACATCGGGAGTTTATTGTGTCCGTCTCATGTGTTGATAATACATTCTATACAGCTAGCTTTGTATGGCAGTCAGAGTCCAAGACATCTGATTATTTCCTTCTATCTATTGAGAATCCTTATGTCATTAAGAAATCTTCCATGGAGAATTCATCTGACGCTCCTTTGCGAATGGTTTATGTGTTAGATAAATCCAAGTCTAATAATGAGGCGGAGGCGAAGTTTATGATCAATGATGCATTAGATAAAGCAAAGGATGGGAAATATGATGAGTTGACAGAGGAACAGTTGATACTTGTGGATTTCGCTGGATGGTCCATTACAGAGGATATGTATTGGGGCTATAAATATTTTTCAGAGAAGAGCTATTTTCAAGCGATAAAGCATTTTGAAAATGTAGTTAGCTCAGTTCATCCTTTGCTAGATACGCTTAATAAAAAGCAGAGGTCTGAACTTATGGGGGTATATACTCGGCTTGGTTTCTCGTATGTTGAATTGAAAGTATATTCGAAAGCCCTTTATTATCTGGAGATACCATATACCTATGGTAATATTGATGGTTGTATGGAGTATATAAATTGTTTGATTGGATCTAATGATTTTCGAGCGTTGAGTGTGGTGGAGACCCAATTAAATGCTATTATAGAGAAGTTGCGTGATTATGATGAGGAAGATGAAATGCCAGAAGATTATATTGATTATCGAAATTTCCTGTTGCGAAGAAGAGCTTATTTGTTGATTGAAAAGAACCGATTGGATGAGGCGGAGAAGTTGTTGAATAGGATGTTGAAAGAGGAGGATGCGGTGATGCTTAAATTTGCAGAAGATAAATTGAAGTTTATAAAGGAAAAGCGGTCGAAAGAGAATGAAGTAAAAAAGGAGAATGAGAAGGGTAAAGATTTAGAAAAAAGATAAGTAATAAGTAATAAAAGTATATTGGTATAAATGTTTTCTTGCGTTATGAAAAAAGTGTTATATGTATTGATTATGTGTTTCTGTGCGACATGTCTGTGTGCACAGAAATTTGTGAGGGTTAATCAAATCGGTTATTCTTCATCCTTGCCTAAGGTGGCAGTGGCGGCAAACTTGGATGCTAGTTCGTATGAAATAAAAGATGCTAAGACCAATGCTGTTGTGTATCGTGGAGACATTGAACAAGGAAAGTATTGGACTTTGTCAAGGGAGGTTATACAGAAAATTGACTTCTCTTCTTTTGATAAGGAAGGACTTTTTTATATTCAGGTTGGTACAGAGATGTCTTATCCTTTTCTTATTCAAAAGGAGGATGTCTATCGGGAGTTGTCACAAGGTGTTGCCAGAGCCTTCTATTACTGGCGTTCTTCTATAGCAATGGAAGCTCCTTATTCGTTGTTCAGAGGTGTTAATTATTCCAGAAAGATAGGACATCCAGATACACTTGTTTACATACATAAAACAGCAGCTTCTGAGAATCGACATGTAGAGTCGGTTATCAGATCACCGAAAGGATGGTATGATGCGGGTGATTATAATAAGTATGTTGTCAATGCAGGCATCACAATGCATTTGATGATGATGGCGTATGAGTTGTTCCCTGAATATTACAAAAAGCTCGGATTGAATATACCTGAGAGCGATGGTGTGTTCCCTGATTTATATCATGAACTTAAGTGGGAGGCAGATTGGTTGTTGACGATGCAGGATCCGTACGATGGTGGTGTGTATCATAAACTGACGACCTTGAGATTCTCTGGATTTGTTCAGCCTTCGGATGATACGGCCGATCGCTATGTTGTGTATAAATCCACAGCTGCCACCCTAGATTTTGCGGCTGTGATGGCTATGTACTCTCGCGTGTTCAAGGAGATAGATCCAGCGTATTGTGAAAAAACATTGGCTGCTGCTAAATATGCATGGCAATGGGCAGAAAAACATTCTTCTGTGTTATATTACAATCCGGAAGATGTTCGTACAGGTTCTTATTCGGACGATGACTTGTCGGATGAGTTCTTTTGGGCTGCCTCTGAGTTGCTTATCGCAACTGGCGAACAGCTTTATTACAAGAAATTGGATTTTATTCAGAAATTTGATTCTCCGACTTGGAGAAAGGTGAATACCTTAGGATTGTTCTCCATGAGACTGCATTTAGATGAGTTACCTTCGTTTGTGGATAAAAGATTGATAGATCAAAAGTTTAAAAGCTTAGCTCAAAGTATCTATAACCAGTTTAAGTTTTCTCCCGGACGATTGGCATTAAAAAAATTCGAGTGGGGTAGTAATGGCGATATTGCCATCAATGGAGTGGTGTTAGGACTGGCTTATCAATTTTATAAGAGTGATGATTATCTTCATGCCATGATGGGCAACTTTGACTATCTGATGGGATGTAATCCTACAGATTATTGCTTTGTTACCTGTTTCGGTTCAAAGTATCCTAAACATATACATGACCGTCGTTCTTTTAGCGACAATATCGTAGAACCTATTCCAGGGTATCTGTGTGGAGGCGCCAATCCGAATCAAGTGTCTGATTGTGGACAGCTGAATTATCCTTCTTTATCACCTGCACGTTGTTATCTAGATGATGATTGTAGCTATTCTACGAATGAGATTGCCATCAACTGGAATGCTCCATTGGTCTTTTTGGTAGCTATGATGGAGAATGCGGGTAAGAAATAATTGATGATTTGATAACAGATTGCAGACGCACGTCCGTGCGTCTCTTCTTAATTCATTTCTGTCTGACTGATCAGATTATTCAAGAGTGCATAAATGGTTAGTCCGGAGATGGTTTTGATGTTGGTTTTGGTGGTGATGTTTTTTCGGTGTGCAATAACGGTATGTATGGAGATGTTTAATAGGTTGGCAATTTCTTTGTTGGTTTTTCCTTTGGCTACTAGTATAAGCACGTTCTTCTCTCTGGATGATAGCTCACAACTATCGTTGTTGGTGTTTTTGCTTTTGCTGACGTTCCGTAGCTTTGAGAAGAGCGTGGCGGGCTCGTCGTCCATTTCAATGACCCCGTCTGTGAGCTTTATTATTTGAGAGGGAAGGTAACTGGTCTGCAATGTTAGAATGATTAAATCAACGTTTTCGTTCTTACAGTCATGTATGAATTTTGACAATTGAGTTTCGGCGATTGAACGTGGGTCTATTAGTAGGATGTCAATGCCTGTTAATACGAAGTTGGAATAATTGGGAGTGACATGAAATGATTTAACTATTTTAAAATCGGGACTCCCATCAATGATTTTCTTGACACCTTCTGTCAGTATCATCGAGGGTTCAATGATGGCTATGTTCGTTTTTTTCATTTTTAATCTCCTTCCATTAATGTTGCATAGGGTATTAAAATTTTTTCTTCAATGTCTGTATGCTTTTCAAGGTCTTTCGTCAGCTGTATGATATCAAACCATACACCAATGCGTTCGTTAGACATGACTTCTGATGGCAGATATTTTATGATAATATTGGTGAGATCAGTTAGCTTGTCACCAATGTTTTCTTGTGTATGAGAAAAGTTGATTTTGTTAATTCCAACAGAGTGGGAGGCAAGCTTCTCTTTAATGCTTGGAAAAAGATTTTCCTCTTCGTTTTTGAAATGATGTGCCACATCTTTTTCATACTCATGAAAGAACTTCAAAAGAATGGTTCCAATATCTCCAGCTTCCTGCGCGATTTTGTTAATGTGTTTTCCGATATGCTTCAGCCTGTGATTCAAATAGTAATCGTGCGAAGCTATTAAATAGTTGATTAGCACATTGCCATCGATTTCCTTTATTTCTCTTTCCGAAGGGGTATATTCATCGAATGTATAGGCATTGCATATCAACAGGAATAATGAAATGGGGATGTTGTTATCCTGACATATTTGTTCTACTTTTTTTTCTCCAAATCCTAATTTCATACCGAATCGGGGTAACATCAGAATCAATTGGGGATTATATTCTAACAACTCAATTAGTTTATTTTGTGCTGTAAACATTGTTCATTAATTTTTTAGGGTTAGAACATTGAACCGATTTGATAGATTAGGAACGAAACTATCCAAGCCACTGAGGTTGTATAGAGTATTGAGAATACCATCCATTTCCAATTCGCTTCTTTGGCAACTGCTGTTAGAGATGCAATACAAGGGAAATAGAGTAGTATAAAAGTCATGAATCCATAGGCAACCAATGGCGTGATTGGTTTATCATTTCCTTGCGGACTTCTCAAGGCAGTAATCAATTTTTCAGATTCTTCATCTGCTTCTTGGTCTGCATGGTAGAGAATACCCATTGAAGAGACCACAATCTCCTTCGCTGCGGCTCCTGTAAGTATGCTGACGCCCATCTTCCAGTTGAAGCCTAACGGATGTATGGCGGGTTCGATAAATTTACCGATTTTGCCAAGATAGGAATTCTCGCTTTGAACGGCTGCCCGGTCAATCTCCAACTGTGTGCGCTGTTCCTCTTTTTCATCTTCTGTCAAATCAGAGGAAGCATCAATTTGTGTTAGTTGCTCGTCTATGCGGTCGGTTTCGTTGTTCCGTGTAGGGAAATAACACAAAGCCCAGATGATGATGGAGGCAACTAAGATTACAGACCCCATTTTTTTCAAATATTGTACTGCTTTCTCCCACATGTGGATGAGTGTGTTTCTGGCAGATGGAATACGATAAGGCGGTAGCTCCATTACAAACTGTTCTGAATCTCCTTTGAATACTGTTTTCTTGAGTAAAAGAGCCGTGATAATTGCCATGAGAATACCCAGCAGATAGATACTGAGCAGTATGAGTCCTTGATTCTTGGCAAAGAACGCTGCTACAAAGAGAAGATAGACGGGGAGACGGGCAGAACAAGACATAAACGGAATGGCCATCATGGTCACAATACGATCCTTCGGATTCTCCAATGTCCTGGTGGACATGATTGCAGGCACTCCGCATCCGAAACCTGTCAATAAAGGAATGAATGATTTACCGTGCAAGCCCATCTTGTGCATCAGCTTATCCATGATGAAGGCGGCACGAGCCATGTAACCTGTATCTTCCAGTAGGGATATGAAGAAGAAGAGAATCAAAATATTAGGCAAAAAGACGATGACACCTCCTACACCGGCAATGATACCATCTACGATTAAATCAGACAGAATACCTTCACCCAATAACGTTCGCATGGCTTCACTTAACCAACTTACACCACTCTCAATCCACGCCTGTGGATAGGCTCCTAAAGTGAATGTTGTCTGAAACATGATCCATAAGAAAAGAATGAGCACAGGGAACCCGAGCCATTTATTGGTAAGTACCTTGTCTATAGCATAGGCTAACTCTTGATCATTACCTTCCGTCTTTATGATTGTTTCAGCTAGAGCACCTCGAATAAAACCATACTTGGCATTGGTGATTACGCTGACAGCGTCTTCTCCAAACTCTCGTTCAATCTTGCTTCGACATCTGTCTGTCGTTTCTTTGATTTCAGATATGTCATGTAGATGCCTCTCCAGATGCTCGTATGTTGCTTTGTCTCCTTCTAGTAATTTGAGTGCTACATATCGAAATGGAAAATCCACAGCCACCTCGGAATGTCCAGTTAACAATGATTTGATTTCTCCGATGGCATGTTCCAGCTCTGCTCCGTAGTTGATATGGATATGTTTGGTCACTTCATCCATTTCTTCATAGACGGTGATGATATGATCCAACACATGGTCTATCCCCTTGCCTGATTTTGAATTAGTAGGTGCACACGGGAACCCTAACATTTTTTCTAGCTGTGAATCATCTAGTTTTATGCCTTTCCCTTCCAGCTCATCATACATATTGAGGACCATCACCATACGCACGTTCATGTCGATGAGTTGCGTGGTGAGGAATAAGTTACGTTCCAGATTGGAAGAATCCACGATGTTTAGTACCACATCTGGATGTTGTTCGGTGATGTATTCACGGACATATAACTCCTCGGGCGAATATTCTGTGATCGAATAGGTGCCAGGCAGATCGACCAGATTGATAGTATAACCATTATGGTAGAAAGTGCCTACTTTGGACGATACAGTCACACCGCTATAGTTGCCTACATGCTCACGCAGACCTGTTGCATGGTTAAAAAAGGATGTCTTGCCGCAGTTAGGATTACCCACCAAGGCCACAGTGATGGTTTTGGTCTTTTCTTTTATTCGATTTTGTATTTCTTCAGAGAATGTTCCGTTGAATCCTGTTGACTCTTCATCTTGTTGATCCGATACATTGATGACCTCAATATGCGAAGCTTCACTTCTTCGTAAAGATACGTGACTCTGCATGATCTTATATTCAATAGGATCCTGTAATGGTGCATTCTTTAATACCATTACTCGTTCGCCTTTGACGAAACCCATCTCCATTACACGGTGACGGAAACCTCCGTGACCGTTCACTTTGACTATGATACAATCTTCGCCTTCTCCTATGTCTGCAAGTGTCCTTTTTTGATTGTCCATTGTTATTGTATATTTATGATTATCACTAATAATTCGAATAAGCGATCTCCTTATTATCAATTATGGCAATACCTTCCATCTCAATCAGCCAACCTGGGCGACAGACTGGTGCAAGAACAATCACTTTAGGAGTGTCAGGGAACCGCTTGTCAAACAACTGTTTGACGATGTGATAGTCTGCTGTGTCTCGTATGTAGATTAGCATTTGTACAAGATTATCAAGTGAACCATTTGCTTCATGTAACAACGCATCACAGTTTTCCCACATTCGATAGGTTTGCTTTTCTATGTCACCCTCATAAAGAATTTCTCCTTTGTTGTTGATGCTGGCTGTACCCGAGAGAAAGATATGTTTTCTGTCACCATAATGCACGGCTGTTGCACGTTCAAAGGTGACACCATATTCATAGGTTGGATTCAAATGAGACAAAGCCCGAAGGTGTTGAATCTGTCCGTCTTGTAATCCTTTGACATAATAACTGTCCAAACGTACAAAAGAAGAAGACATGTCTGATTTTCCTTCGATGCCTGTGCTGGCGATGAAGTGCGTTTTACTGGTTAGTCCAATTTGTTCAAAAAAATCTTTTCTGGCCTTTACCATGCCCATGTAGTTCACATCTATGTTTTGAACATAGAACCATGTACGGATGCAGTTCTTTTTGATGCACATCTCTAACTCATTTGCTTTCTTTTCTTCGTTGTCTAGTAGCGTATGCGTTTGGTCAAAAGCAGACCCGTTGTCACCTTTCTCCACACTCCAGAAATGCTGATATCCATTGTGACAAAAGAGGGTGTGTTGCTTGTTGTTCATTTGTCGCATATTTGTGGCAAAGTAACACCATGCAGCTATTTTAGATCCGTCAAGAGGAGGTTGCTGTATGATGGAGATTGTTGCACAGCTATTATGATTTGCTATTTTTTCCTGTAGTTTATGAACTTGATTGCTTGCATCGCTTAAGAAGAAACGAATGAACAGACAGGTGCCATATCTTCCATCTGTCAGTTGTTGTAAAGCATTGAATAAAGCGTCCAGTTGAGCTTCAAAGTTTATGAAAGGATTACAACAGAGTACTATGTGATTCTCTGTTGTCGTATGTTCATCATTTGTTGATTGAAATGAACATGATGTGATGGACACATTAGTTAGATTGAATTTTATGATTTCTTTCATTGCTTTGAAGGGTTATTTTAGTTGGTTGATCCAAGCTTTTAGTAATTCAATATCTTCGGTTTCACTGTTGAAACTTACGTTTGTATGGTCGTAATGCAGGTTCTCAGCTTTGCCTTCCAACACACGTATGATAAAACTTTTCTCAGGGAATCCTGGCAAGACGATTTTTGCCGTAGAGTCTTTGGATGATGTCTTGTTCACGATTGCATCATAACTTTTACCATCGGTTAAGAAGAGTCCTGCAGCCGCCTTTTCACTTGCACCATGACAGTTGATGCAGTTGGAAAAGAATTGGTGTTGTATTCGACTATAATCTAAAAGATTTAGATCTGTAGCCGTTAGTTGTATGAGATTCGTTTCTCTCTCCTCGTTTGTGATGACATGCGTGAAGAACTGATTCACTAGTCGCTTACTCTTGTTCAGTAATGCGATAGATATCTCAGTACAGTTCTCTGGTATTCCGTTCAGTGATAGTTGAATGGTATCGCCGACAGCAGGTTTGCTGATTCCTTTTGTGATGAGAGGATAATCATTTTGATTGAATGCTGCTAAGACAATCTGATAATCAACAGGCCATGTTGATGTGTTGATGAATGATACTGTTGCTGTACATGATAATCCTTCGGCTTCAGAGTTGAAGTTCTCATAAATATCTCCGCTATCACAATCTGTAAGTAGGAGGATGGATAGCGTCATGATGATGATTTTATTTAATGTTCTTTTTTTCATCGTTCTATGGTTTTATGATGAGGAAGAATTTTAGAATGTGTATTGTAATAATGTCATGGCCGTATGTGTGGCAAGACCTGTGTCATCATTGTCTCTGTCTAACTGCGTCTCGTGACCGTATCGACCCATGTATTGATACATGAGTTGCAGCTTCAAGTTACATCTGACAAAATAGTAGTTGAAACATGCGGCAGGTGCGTTGAGATATCCTTTTTTGTCTAATCCGTTTCTGTTGTAGAAATCGTAGCGAAGAGCAGGTTGTATCTTATCTGTTATAAAGTATCCTGCTTGAACATATCCGCCAAGTTGGTCGAAGGCGGTTTGTTGCTGCATTCTTTCTGTCCAATTCATTCGTAGGAAGTAGAACTCACCTGAGAAAAAGAAACGATGGTATAGCCATGATAGTTCGGCGCCACATCTGAAATCATTAGAACTTTCATCTTCTGCTTCAACGTTATAGTTGGCAGACAGACCAAAAAGCAGTTTGTTGTTCTTTAAATCGGATGGAATTCCTTGGTGAGAGGGCATGACTCCGAAAGGCATGAAAGCTATTCTTCCAGCATATAAGAGGGAAGGTAATCCTTTATGATCATCGCTCATTGTCTTGTTAGCGGATAAACCTCCATTGTTTCCGTTGAATACACCCACTTGATATTGAAATTTCTCTTTTACGATGCCATGTAATTGAACCCCGAGGTCGAATCCCAAGCCGAAAGTTGGATTGACGGCATTCAGACTCATGTTCAGGTTGGCATTGGTGGTCATAGACAAGGGAAGACAAGGGAAGAGTGTTTCCCCTAATGTTGTTTGATAACCTTGTAGGTAGGGTACCTTAAATTTTCCAGCACGGATTCGTAACGCATCCTTGATATTGATATCAAACCATGCTTGTTGCAACAGGTTCGAACCACTTTTGGCTGGATTTAAAGCGATATTAAAAGTGATGATATTAAATGCTTTGCCGGAAAAACCGATGATAGCATTAGGAATGCCGAATCCGATGTTTGCTATCTTATCTTGGTCTGCCAGGTTTAATCCCTCGTCATCATACCAGTTGTAATTTGCTGTGGTTTGAACAAGCAAGTAGGGTTTGAAGGCAAAATCCCCAGCTTTTGTTTCGATGGATAACCCTTTCTTCTCATCCAATCGTACGACATCACTTTCGATGTATTTGTCATCAATCTCTTTGTATTCTACTGTTGCTGCAAAAATAGAGTTGGATAATAGGATGGCAGCTATGATTAATTTGATTCTTGTTTTCATATCGTTATGGAGAAAATAGTTCTTGTTTGATTTATATGTTTCTATTGAATTGTTATTCATTTCTTTATAATGTTTCTAGGAATACAATAAGTGCATTCCGGTCTTCTTTATTCAGTTTCTTAAATAGTTCTCGAGAGACTGCACCTTCGCCTCCATGCCAGAGAATGGCTTCTTTCAGATTTCTTGCCCGTCCATCATGTAGGAATTGTGTATGACCATTGACAATTGCTTGAAGTCCAATTCCCCACAAAGGGGTGGTTCTCCATTCACAGCCGAAGGCCAATCCTGATTTGAGGTGATCATCTAACTCTGGTCCCATGTCATGAAGTAGGAAATCAGAATATGGATGGATGGTTTGTCCCCCTAACCAAGGAAGACGTGTTCCGTTGAGTAGTGTGCTACCTTCCGGACGGGTGTGTAGGGTGGGGATATGACATAGATTACATTTTGCTGCATAAAAAGCCTCTTCCCCTTTCTTTACGATTGAATTGTTTACATATCGTCTGGCGGGCACACCAAGACATTGCATATAGAGATCAACATCCTCCATTTCTTCGGACGATACCTCTATGCCGTGATAAAAGCTTGGACTCTGTGATTGTCCTGCACAGACTTCTTCAGGGTAGCGTGTGTTGGTGATTCCCATATCGCTGGAATAACCTAGTTCAACCGTTAAATCAGCATGTTGAGCTTTGTTCCCTGAAACGCCGATTTGATATACTCCACGTTCGGTGATATAGTTGAGTCTTCCGCTGATTCCATATTCAGGATAGTTGCTCAGTGACTCAACACGCAAGAGCTCATTCTTGTCTAATGCCATGATTTGACCCATGCCCACATGACGCAATGGAATACGGACAGATATATATAAATCCTCTGGTGAGATGCTGTCGGCATACCAATCAGTGATGGTATAGTGCGGTGTTTGTAACGAATAGGTTTCGCCATCAGGAAACTGATAACTCTTTTCGGTATAGGTTACTTTGAGCTTTCCTTCTGCATTAGACCCATAGATGGTTTGGTCATGTAACACACGACCGTAATTGCGGAAGAATGCGCCATTTTTTCTTGTGATATAAACTAGCATGGAAGAGAAACCATAGTTTCCACTACCACCTTGTGAAAAAAGAGAGGACGGAGTGCGTCCTGCATTTTTATGACAACTACCACACGAGTAACCTGCATAGACGGGTCCTAGACCTGATGCTTCTGTGTATGGATTGTCATATAGAAGATCTCCATTGTTGAATCTGCTTGCTAAACTACCGGTTACCCAAGAAGCAGGTGTGTCATACGCTTTACTGGATGATAGAAAAATAGTAGATCTGCCAGCGGATAGTTCATCAAAGAGAGCTATATCTCCATTGGGTTTAGTCATCATATCCTCTGTGCTCGTTTCATCGTCGCACGAAGAGAAAAAAAGCAGAAACAGAATCGGTATGATGGATTGTATTTTATACATATTTTTAAGGACAAGATAAAAAAGTGAATTTGATATATGTTTTAAATTATTAACATCAACCCAGAAATCATTTTTCTGGGCTGAATGTTAATGAAGATAGCAAGTGAGAAAATTATTATTTAATGACAGTTTTTATCTTTTCTAATTGATCTGTTAGTTCTGCACATTTTTCCATGGCATCCTTTATTTCTGTAGATGCGTTTAGATTGTTACGGAAAGGAGCAGGGATTGCGTTGATTGCTTTATAAGCAGCTTGAATGGCAGAGCGAATCTCCTTGTCCAATTCTTTGTTGCTTTTGGCTACTAATCCGGAGATAGAACGTTCATCTCCTGCATTATCTAGATCGTTGATGTTGTCTGATAATGTGCCGAGATATGAATGTTGGATACTTAAGATATTATTCTTATAATCGTCCAATGAGTTCCATGAGTACCATGATTCAACATCCTCCACGTTTTTGTTTTCAAACGGACCTCCGATTTTTTGTTCGCCAACTTCACCTGAGATGTCTGTGCAACCATCAACAATTTGTGAGATGACATCTGCTTGTGTCTTGAACAATTGATCATACAAGTTAGGTTGTTTGAATCTCTTTCCGAAACCATCTGCAGCCTCATCTGGCTCAAGTTCTTCAATCAGTTCTTCGTCGTCACTGCTTAAGTTGTTGTTTCCATTCCAGTAATACCACAATTTAAAGCTGTCATTACGAATGCCAGTAGCTACTGCTACCATATACTCTTTTTGTCTGTCGCTGATTGTTGAGGCTTTTCTCGCTTTTCCATCTTCGAACAGAAGATATTCCAATGTGTGGAATCCGCGAACGGTTGAGCCTAATCCATCCACATCGAAATCAATGGAACTGCTGAGGTATTTCTCTATCTGCACTTTATCCAATGGCCAAGAATCCAAGGATGGATCAAGGCTGTATGTGGCAGCAGGACCGAATAAGAAGGCTTCACTCTCTTCCCAAGGCACACGAGTGGAACGCCATGCGTCACAGGCTTTGTCAAGATCATTCTGACTGCCACTCTCTGAAAATTTCAAGACTGCATTTAATAATTTTTCTGCATTTTCTTTTTGCTTTGAATAAGTTAAAATAACAACGTTATCTACATAGTTGTCAATGACAGCTGTATATTCAGCATTGTAATCTTGAGAAAGTGTATTGTTATCTTTCTCTTCGTCGTCTTTGCAGGAGAATGTTAACATTCCTATTAGTCCACAAAGTAAAATGAAACTCTTTTTCATGTTCTTTTTTAGTTATTATTTGTTATTATGTTTATGCTTAAACATCCATGCCAGATATCCGACACTTAATGAAACTGTATTCTCATCGTTGTAATTTCCGCGATCTACCCATCTGTGAGAGAAGTCGGCTTTGATGACAAGATTTTTTAATGGATAGTAATTGATTCCTGCAGTAAAAATGTCTTTCTTATATCTTGGTTCTATAGCTACAGCACCCTCTGTGGTCTGCATACTGTTATAGTATTCATATCGAACAAAAGGAATCAGACTACATTTCTTGAATAATTGAGCACCTAAGTCATACCCGACTTCAGCATACCAGGTAAGTGCACTTTCGGGTACTTGATCTCTTGGGAAAAGAGAAATCTTGCCTGTCTTAGGCATTGTGATATTAAGTTTGGACAATGCCTCACTATCGCCTATCTTTCCCCAAAGGAAATTTGTGCGAGCACACCAATTATGTCCGATGTATTGTGCATCCGCACTTAAGACGAGTACAGGAATGTCTATCTCTTCCATCTTGTTTGGCTTTGATGAATTACCGGAACATTTAGAAGTGTAATATCCAGAGAATCCGAAACGAGGTGATTTCTCACCTTGAAGTTCCAGACGATAGGCTAGAGCAGGGTTGGTCATGGTTTGAGTTTCAAACATGGATTGTTTGCCGTTTTTAATGAAATTCGCACGAGAGAAGAAGTTGGGGTCTAACCCGTTTACACACATGACTTCATATTTGAAGATGTTTCCTACAGAACCTAATAGCGAGATACCTGTCTCATGCCATGTGTTAGGAATGATTGAGGATTCACCTTCGGGACGGCTCGTGCTAAAAAAGAAGATAGGTTCATGATGAGCATTGGTTAATCCAACGGGAACAACGAAATGTCCCATTCGTAGTTGAAGAGCTTTGTTGAATATCTTGGTGATATGAAATTGTTCGATGGCTACTTCTCCGCCTTTCTCTACTTCCAATTCATATTCTCCTGCTTCATTGTATTCATACTCTATACCAGTGCCGGTACCTCCGTATTCAAATTCTATCTCAGAACTTAGAATCCAAGTAGGATTGATTTTGAAATCCATTGCGATGACAAAGCGAGGAATGGATATTTGAGAACGATTGTCGTCAGTTGACCCTGTCTCGTAAAAACTGTTCGGACCATAATCGAAATGCTGATAGAGCATTTCACCATAGCTCCCGAGTCTGAATCGCCAATCGCCATAATCATTTTTGTCGATGGCATACTTCTTGTGTTTAATCTCTTTGCGGATAGAGTCTTGAATTTGTGTACTGTCTGAATGAAATACTTCTGATGCTTCCAGTCCATTAGGGAAAAACAATACTGCTGAGATGAGTCCTATGATTACGTTCTTCTTCATTTTTTTGTGACATTTTTTTATGTTGCAAAGTTCGATATCTCTTGTGCGTTCGTCAATCCCCATTTGTTAGTAACGTTTATGAAAGGTATAGCTAAATATGATTATACCATTTGTGAATGAAGGTAGAATTTATAGGCACGAAGAGAGCCTTTCACAAGGATCTCTTCGTTAAATAATCATATAAATTCACTTGTCCTTATGTGGTAATTGTTCCTATGAAAAGTGAGGTATGGTTAATTATGGCTTATAATAAATTTCCTTTTCATATTGAGGAACAATCTATTTCTTTTTGAACAATGCAAATGTAAGGTGGTTTCACGATGTGTGAAATCACTTTATGTTAGTATTATTCTATTTTTTATACCAATTTATAGGTAGAATATGAGCAAGATATGTTTTTTCTCCGTTTGTGTGTTTTTATTGATGTTCGATTATCCTTCTTTTATGCGTAACTATGCATTCCTCCAAAGTAATAGTTCACACCGAAATAGGTGGTCAAAATACTTATTAGTGCTAATGAAAGATATAGATGGAAATAGAGTGGTTTGTTGAGGAATCTGATTTGTGTTCCATGTAGTGGTATGGCATAAATAATCATTGATATCAGAGCCCATGTTTCTTTAGGGTCCCATGACCAATAATCGCCCCATGATATATTTGCCCATATAGAACCGATGAATATACCGATTGACATACAGAAGAGTGTCGGATAGAGTAGTAGTTGATTCAGTAACATGAATCGTTCTTCTGCAGCGTTCTCTCCCTTTAATGCGTGTAGGATTAGGGATGCGATACTGATTAATGCTATGAATCCTGCAAATGTATAGGATATCATCATTAATGATACGTGGATGCTTAAGAGGGGCGAATTGAGTACAGGCATGAGTGGGGTTATCTGAGGATCCATGTCGCTAAGAGAGGAGGCTAATAGTGCGAATCCAGAGATCAAAATGCCTACGGGAAGAATGATTTTAAACTTATGATGGCTGAACAGAGCTGTGAATTGAGCAATCCATGCTATAAGTAATAATGTTTCATGTCCATTGGAGAATGGCAGTCTTTCTGCCACAATGCTACGGAGAACAATGATGAATGTGAGGTATAGTGTACATCCTATGAGGAAGAAGAAGAACGGTTTGTCGTTCCATCTCTTTTGGGGATTGTACAGATGAATACATAAAAGAATAAATGCTAGTATGCCTATGGTGAGTGTGATGTAGCTGCAGATAGCTGTATAATTGAATTGTAGGTATAATTTCTCCGCTTTCTGTTGAACGACAGAAGGTGCAGCATCTCCCAATTGCTTGAACTGGTAACTCTTAAATTTCGCTATCCATTCGCCACAAGGCTCTTCTTTTTGATAAGATTCATACAGCAGTGAAAAGAAGTGATTGAGGAGCAGGGAGTCTTCTTTGGCGATGTTTGATATTGCACTGTCTGCGGGTGATACTAATCTGCATTTGTCGTTTTGTATGATGGGAAAGATTTTCATGAAATTGCCGTTTTCTAGCATGGCAATTAATTCCGCCTTCTCATCAAGTTTTTTTAATCTTTTCATCACAGCATTGTCTCCGTTCTTTCGAATGCAATCGATTTGAGCCAGTTGTATCTTATATTTTTGGTCAGCAGTGAAGAAATCGATGAATCGGGCCATGTTCGTGGTACCCAAAAGCTTTTGATCCTCCTTGTCTTTGATCTTTATCATAGGTTCATATTGCCACTCTTGAGGGTTGAATATCCATCCGCAGAGTACTTGCGTGGCACTTAGTCCGTTGTATGAACTTTTACCATATAGCTTCTTGGTGAAATCAGTTGCAAATGCGTCTATGGTTGAGATTCGGTCTTGATGCTGAATGAATAGTTCGCCGAATTGTTTTGCATCTGCTACGGATAATGTTTTTGCTGTTGCCTTGGATTGTGACGGAAGGGAACAGACCAAAATGATTATAAATGTTTTCCAAAGTGGATTTTTCAATAGGGATCTGAACAGACTGTTGGGATGAAAGAATAGAGCAATCATTGAGATTAAGAAGAGAAAATAGCCAGTGTAGGTAAGATTGACGCCCCATCTGTCATAGTTGATGATAAAAGAAGATGCTAGATGATCTGGCGTATATGAAGATTGAAAGATTCGGTATCCATCTGATTCATATATCTTATTCATGGAGATTGTCACTGTCTTCTTTTCTCCCTCTTTGTCTATGGTTAATGTGCTTCGATAGTCGGCTGGTGTATTGGTCCCTTCATAGTATATGATTTCAAAATCATCGAGTGTGATGCTGAAGGGCAATTGCAAACGTGCCTTTTCAATTGAGTTATAGAAAAAATTGACGGTTTCGCCTTTGGGAATACTGACATGTCCTCTCGTACTGGTGAGGTGGGTTGTCAATGCACCTGCTAGAATCAGTATCAAAGATAGATGAATCAAAAAGGACGGTTTGTTTCTTGAAAATAATTTTTGTGATAATAGACTGTAAAGGGCTGTGATTGCTGTGGCTGCCCATAGTGCAATCATAATGGGGGATGTATAGAGAGAATTTTTAATTAATTCTATTGAAGACCTGCTTAGAAAAGAGCAGACAATGAGTGATATGACGGTAAGAATAAGGAATATAAAAGGAATGTTTTTTTTTGATAATCTCATGGGAATGGTTGTTGATGATTTGTAATTTCTAATTTTTATGCAAAGTTAAAAAAAAAGATAAATATTATGCGAGGTGTGTTGTTCGAACAATATGTGATGAATACTGAACAATATGAAAAAAGTAAGTAAATTTGCATTGTTTAATTTTGTGAGATAGAAAAAGATCGATTCATCTCAGTGTAAATAGATATGAAAGATAACGAAAGAACGCTTGCAGACATTGTTGAAGGTGAAGAATGTATCATCGTTAAGGTGAATGGTCACGGAGGTTTCCGTCACCGTGTGATGGAGATGGGCTTCGTAAAGGGAGAACGTGTGACTGTACTGAAAAATGCTCCTCTTCAGGATCCGATAGAGTATCGAATCATGCAGAGCCATGTGTCCCTTCGTCGAAGCGAGGCAAGCCATATAGAGGTGGTTGGCATCTCGGAACACACAGACGATATGAATGAGGGGTTCAAAGGGACCTTCTCGGAAGCCGTGCAGAATCGTATCAAAGAGAAGACCAAAACCATCACTGTGGCTTTGGTAGGTAATCCTAACTGCGGTAAGACCTCTTTCTTTAACCATGCAACGGGTCTGCGTGAGCATGTGGGTAATTATAGCGGGGTGACGGTTACTTCCAAGGTGGGAACGTTCTATCGAAATGGTTATACCATCCATCTGGTCGATCTGCCAGGTACCTATTCGATCACCGAATATTCACCTGAAGAGTTATATGTCCGTGAATACATCACCGAGCAACACCCAGATGTGGTGCTGAACATCGTGGATTCTTCTAATCTGGAACGTAACTTATTCCTCACCACGCAACTCATCGATATGAACGTGCGTATGGTGATGGCTCTCAATATGTATGATGAGCTGGAAGGAAAAGGACTAAAACTTGATGATGCACAGTTGGAAAAGATGCTTGGTTTTCCGTGCGCTCCTACAAATTCTAAATCAGGCAAGGGAATAGATCATGTGCTGGACCATATCATCACTGTTTATGAAGAAAATGATGAGATTACTAAGCATATCCATATCAATTATGGTGCTGAATTGGAAGCAGCTATTGGGAAAATAAAACCTTTGTTGGCTGGACACTCGGAGGTGGCTGTTGATTTTCCTTTTCGCTATGTTGCCATCAAGTTGTTGGAAAATGATTCGGTTACATACGATCACTTGAAGAAGCATTTACATGATATATCTGAAATCAAGGAGACTGTTGATCAATGTCGCAGTAGTATTGAACGAGAGTTCGGTGAGGATGCTGTCAGTGTGATCACCAATGCCAAGTATGGATTTATACGAGGTGCATTGACCGAGACCCTGACAAGAAGTGACAAGGAAGATAAAGAACTTGCTTATGCAGTGGATAAGGTACTTACCAATAAATGGCTCGGGTTCCCGGTTCTCATTCTCTTCTTGTGGATTATGTTTCAGACCACTTTCACGTTAGGAGCCTTCCCTCAGGAGTGGATCGAAAATGGAGTGAATTGGTTAGGTGAAACCATGCGCAGTTTGCTTGGCAATGGAATATTGTCAGATTTGATTGTTGATGGAATCATAGCAGGGGTAGGCGGCGTAATAGTTTTTTTGCCGAATATCCTGATACTCTTCTTCTTCATATCCCTATTGGAAGATACAGGTTACATGGCTCGTGCCGCTTTTATCATGGATAAACTGATGCACAAGATGGGGTTGCATGGTAAATCGTTCATTCCCCTGCTGACAGGTTTCGGATGCGGTGTGCCTGCTATTATGGCAACTAGAACGTTGGAGAATCCGAAGGACCGTATAGTGACGATGATGGCGATTCCATTTATGTCTTGTTCAGCCCGTCTTCCAGTTTATCTGCTTCTTGTTTCCGCTTTTTTTGCGAAGAATCAAGGACTTATCTTGCTTAGTGTCTATCTGCTAGGTATTCTCATGGCTATTGTCACGGCTCTTTTACTAAAGAAGACAATCTTTAAAGGCGATTCAGACCAGTTTGTGATGGAGCTGCCTCCATATCGTATTCCATCAGCTAGAAACACACTTATCCACATGTGGGAGAAAGCCGTTCAATATTTGAAAAAGATGGGGTCTGTGATTCTTGTGGCTTCTGTTATTATATGGGCATTGTGTTATTTCCCTTCACGTAATAGTGAGACAGATCGTATAGACGAAGAGATAGCTACTATTGAGGCTCAATCGGATTTGTCGGAAGATGAGAAAACGGAAATGTTGTCACAATTGGAGATTGATAGAGCAGCGGTTCAGAGTGAGAATTCCTATCTCGGTATGATTGGTAAGTTTATTGAACCCGTTGTTCGTCCATTAGGTTTCAACTGGAAGATGGGTGTCAGCATTCTGACAGGCTCCGCAGCAAAGGAGATTGTGGTATCCTCTATGGGTATTCTCTATCATGCAGACAGTGATGCAGACAAGAATTCTGAGAAACTGATTTATGCTCTTCAGCATTCTCATGACGATGATGCACCAATTACGCCTCTGATTGCCTATGGGTTTATGGTCTTTGTGTTGCTCTATTATCCTTGCATCGCAGCTGTCACTGCCATAGCAAAGGAATCGAACTGGAAATGGGCACTGTTCTCCATTGTCTATACTACTTCTGTAGCGTGGATTGCCTCCTTTTTGATTTATCAAATAGGAAGATTATTTTAAGATGTGAGATTAAAAATGATTGTAAGAAATGAACGAGACATTCCAAAACATACTTGTCGCAATTATCATTCTGGCCGCCATTGTTTGGATCGTGAAGCGATTGTTTTTCACGCATAGTTGCAGTTGCGGTTGCGGTGAGAAAAGTGGTTGTGAGGAATGTTGTAAGGATGGACAATGCGGTGATTGTCCGCTGATGAATAATTGTAAAAAAACAGAAAATTCTAAAACAGAAAAGTAATGAATAAATTCACTGGAAGAAATAAGTTTATTGAACTGCTTAATTACAATCCGCAACTAATTCTGATGTTGCCAAGATTTGGCATGAAACTGGGTTTTGGAGAAAAACGGGTGGAAGATATATGCGAAATGAACAATGTGTCATCATTCATGTTTCTTCTTCTGTGCAATGTCTATTCATTCGATGATTATATGCCTACGGAGGATGAGATAAAAGATATTGATGCCAATGCTTTGGTGAAATATTTGATTGCCTCGCATGATTACTATTTGAATCATCGCTTGAAACATATTGAGAAACATATTGGTAAGATAGCAAAGGAGGCAGGAAAGATCGGTGATGTCTTGCTGAATTTCTTTAAGGAATATGAGAGTGAAATAGCTACTCATTTTAAAACAGAGGAAGATACGATTTTCCCCTATTTGTTGTCTGAGAACAAACAGATGATTCCTGAGAATATAGACCTCGACACCTTGTCGAGATCTCATGGTAATATAGGGGATAAACTAAGCGATTTGACCAATATCATTATCAAATATTTACCGGCAGAGATCATGCCAAACGAACGAATTGGTGTGTGGTTTGATATTATCCAATTGTCAAAAGATCTGGATAAACATACGATCGTGGAGGAGAAGATCCTTATGCCATATATTGAAGGAGTGAAAGGAGGTTCCTTATGAAAAAAAGAAATCTTATGATTATTGACCCTTCTATCATCATCATTGAGGGACTGAAAAAAATTATTGAATCAGGTCCTGAATTTAAGATAACGAGATTTTATCAGAGCAATTCTATTACAACGAATGTGCTTCTGCATGGAATCGATATTTTGTTGGTGAATCCTCGTATGTCTAAAACCTCTCAATTCACAAAATTCATACATGATTGCAGAACGGAGAATGAGAACATGGTGATCTTTGCTTTGCAGACCAGTTATGTCCCTATGCAGATGATGAACCTTGTGGATGGCGTGATTGAAATGGATGACGATCCTTCTGTCATCATCTCTAAATTGAGAAATGTAAGTTGTAAAACCGAAAGTGCTAATCTGTCTGATAATTGTGAACTGTCATCTCGTGAAAAAGAGGTGCTTGTCTTGGTGGCCAAAGGAAAGACCAACAAGGAGATTGCTGAACTGCTGAATCTATCAGTCTATACTGTTATTGCTCATCGAAAGAATATAACAGCCAAAACCAATATAAAATCGGTTTCGGGTCTTACTATTTATGCTCTTCTGAATAATCTGATCAGTCAGACAGAGATGAATTAAACCTGTCGGTCGAAAGAATGATTATTCGTTTAGGAAATCGCTTAGGATATAGAGTGCGGGTAGGGCTTTCCCGTTATTGTCATCGAATAAGCCTCTGTTTAACCAGTTGCCAATCACACCATTACCATTCTCTTCTGGGAACCACCAGTAAAGTCCGTTGACATTAGGATGTTTCTTCAACTCGGTTATCAGATCAGCCAAAAATTTTTTCTGTCCATCGGGTGTGATGGGCCATACGTTTCTGAAATCATAGGTGGCATCGTCAGGGTACCATTGATAGTTATAAGCTGTTTCGACGATTTGAATTGTTCTCTCAGGGAAAGATCTTTCGAGTGTAGAAAGCGTATTGCTCAGCGTTGCTATGTCATTGTGCCATAAAGGATAATAACTGAGTCCGATAATATCGTAGTCGATGTTGTTATCCTTGATTCTTTGGTAGTATTGTTGGCTGACAGATGCATTGCCAGAACGCTCTGTGTGAATGATAATCTTGGCTTTCGGACAGACTTCACGACATGCTTTGCTGGCGGATTTCAAGAAGTTAGAAAATACATCCCAGTTATTGGCACTTGTTGCATACACCTTTCCTGTGTTCCATAACATTCCGTAGGATATCTCGTTTCCGATCTGAATGAAATCTGGGGTTGCACCATTTTGATTTAGCACAGAGAGACAACGCTTCGTATAGTTGTATAGCGTGTCACAAAGTTCTTTCGAGGAAGCATTTCTCCAGGAGACTGGAGTGGTTTGCTTGGCTGGATCGGCCCATGAGTCGGAGTAATGAAAATCCAGCATAAATTGAAGTCCTTGTTGCTTAATTCTTTTTCCTAGTTGAATGACATATTTCAGATCTTGCACTACACCAGAAGCCTTATCTTCTGTAGAGGCATTGGTTGGATCAACAAACAAACGTACACGCATACTGTTTTGTCCTAGTTCTTTGAAATAGGAAAGGACATCATCAATCTTCTTCCCATTTATGTCGTAGTAGGTGTTGCCATGGGCTTCGTATTGGGGTAGCATGGAGATGTCACCGCCGACAAAGCGAGTAATCTCAGGTTGTTGCACTTCTCCTTTATGAAAAGTGATACTATCAATGTCCATAATGTTGAATGAGTCCTTGCCCGATGATTGGTGAACATATAGAAATTGTCCATGTGCGAGAGAAATAAGGATAAAAGAGAGGATAAATGATATAAAGGTTTTCTTCATGATATGTATATGGTTAATCGTTTGTATAATGTCTTTTTGTTCATGCTGTAGTCCTCTGTTTTTACCAAAACTTATTTTGTTTCTCGTTGTATTCAAAACCAGCCTGAGATAACTTGTTGATCAGCTCTTGTTTGTCGATATTCATATCTTCGCAAAGCATATCCAATGAGGAATAGACATCCCTTAGTTTCATGTTGATAAAGCTATAAAGCATGTTGATGTCTTGTGGCAATTCAGTATTCATTATGATTATTTTATGATTAAACAGCTGTTATTTTACAATTATTTTTTGTCCGTTTACAATATAAATTCCTTTGGCATATTTCTTTGTGAGTTGAAGATCTGCCTGCATGTAGAAATGATCAATCATTTGTCCGAATAGATTGTAAAGAGTGATCCAAGCTCCTTCTTGAACGGTTCTGAAAGTGATTTGATCTTCTTCTCCATAGAGTAGGAGTGATGGTGATTCAGTTGTCTCTTGTACCTGTGTGTAGTTGCCGGTCAATGCTTTTATCTCATCTCTGGTTACGATCATCCAACGTTGTTGTGTGGATGAGTTTCGATGGTCGAATGTGCTGGATGAGATGTTTCGATTGTTATTGGTCAAGGCCTTTGGCTTATTGGAACCGTCTGCAAAGGTCATCCAATAGGTTTTAAGATTGAAATAGGTGTTGACTGTGTTTTGTCTGGATCCAAGCAACTGAATCTTGTAGTTGTTGGAAGTTGATTGACTCACCTGATTGTTGGAGCAGGTGATGGATTGTTTTGTGGCTACATTTTCAAAATCGTAAAGCTGTGTTTTAGAATTGAAATGGATTCTCCAGGCTATGGCATTGTCTGATAAGGCAGAGTACCAGTCGTAGCTTTCCAACGTTAATCCTCCATTGTTGTTGGCTTTTAACATATATGCTTTGTTGCCAATTGTCTCGTTGACGGGCAGGAGATAGTAGAGATCTTTGTCCTCTTGTGTAAAGGTATAAGCAGGAGAGGCAAAGGCTCCATAGATGGGAGGTAGATTGTCTTCTCCTAATGCTTGAATGATCAATGCATTGGCATAATAGAGAATGCGGGTGCCATCGTCTTCATGAGCGCCATTGATTCCGTAAGGCCAGAAATGGGTGTCATCTCCTTTCAGATGTGCAGATCCGTCATTTTCAAAGAATTGCACTACTTGGTCTGTCCTTTCACCCAACCAGAATCCTTTGCTGGTCTCTTGACGATAGGTGCTGGAGTTATACCATGTGTCGGTTGTTCCTACACCTGCGGCATGACACATCTCATGTTGAATCGTACCTGTCCGTTGATAGCTGGCATTCGGTCCTACTCGCATCGAACCACCATAGCTGCAATCGGCAGTAGGGGTGCTGGCGCCATACGAGACACTTAGATGTAGTCCGTTGATGCTTGTGATATGATTCCAGATATCGACAGCATCGGCGATGGCATAGTTTATCCGGTCATTTTCTTCGTCGGAGCCTCCGTTGTTGTAGGTCCAGGTTACATTACCCATAGGAAGCGTACAGATCTTTAAGATTTTACCATATCCTACGGCATAATTACTTGTGATAGCATACGGACGTATGTAGTAGATGGTAGAGGGGGTTAACCCTTCCATGACGTATATGTCACCATTGTTGTTGTAGCATAAGGTGGAACGCTGATCTGTTGCGGTAGGTTCGGACTGAGTACTCCAGCAAAAGCCTTTTTCAATGATATCTTTTCCCGAGAAGGTTGCTCGACCAAAAGCCATTGTAGCACCTCTCAGACAACGAGGGTCTGTCGTTACGGTCGGACTGTCGCCCGTAGCATTCGATACCTTGAAGGTGAAGATAGCGTTCTCTAATTGTTTTATGCTCTGTCTTATCTCTTCGTCGGATAGTTGCTCATCCTCTTTGTCGGATTCGGCTGCGCTGATAGCAGAAGCTAACTCCTCGCTTCCGTTCTTATTCTCCTGATAACTGTCTTTAGCTGTTTTAATTGTCTTTTCTAATTGTTGACGCAGCTTGACGGATTGTTGGGCTTCGTTTATCGCTATTCGTAGTGCCTCAGCTAGATTGGATAGTGCATCTGTTGAGGTTGGTGAGTTAATCCATTCTTGAGCCGCTTGCGTGGCAGATAGTAGGGCAATGCGTTTTTGCTCGTGTAATGTCTCCTCTAACAATTCATTTGCATAGGTTACTCTTTTGTGTAGTTCTGCTTTATAATCATCGGTTGTGGCGGCAGCATAATAGAGACGGAAATTATCAAGTGCCACCCAATTGCCTGTCGCATCGTATGTGATGAAACCGATGGTTAAAAGAGATTCCATGTGTGTGAACTGCAGTGTGTATTCTTTAGCTTCTGATACTTCAATACTGTCGTTGCCTGCACATATCCATGCCCCTTTCTGACCCTCTTTGCCGTTCTGCGTGTTTTGAGCATTTACCTTTAGGATGAATTTACCTTTTGGCAGGTCGGAACTGAGCTCTTGTGTGACGAACACATTGCCAATGGTAGAACCTGCAGAAACCCATTTCTCTACATAGTAGTTGCCGGACTTCTTTGGGAAAGAAGTGTTCGATTGAGTCTGTAGTCCCGATTGTTTCCACCCATTGAATTTATCCTCAAAATTGGGATTGATGATGAAATGTGTTAAGTCTGATGGATTATCAATTGTTGAATTCTCCCATTTATAAAGAGTTATCTGATCTTTCAATGTCTCGTTTATGAGGAAGATATCTTCGTAAGAAGAAGCATTGTTATCATAGATCTGTTGCGCATTGTTGATGTAGGTATGTAATTGTTCCGCAGCATGTCCAGAGCCATCGCCATAGAGTTGGTTGGCAGTTGAGATTGTTGTTTTTAGTGTGTTGCGTAAGTTGTTGATTAACGAACTATTGTCGCCCACCAGAATCAATTTCACATAATCGACCACCACTTTGGCAGAGTTGGCCGAACCATTAGGTGCCCCTTGAAACCCTATTTGAATACGACCTTCCGTTTCGCTGGATAGTGTGAATGATAGGTTGTCGTTGGTCCAGCTGTTCTGAGGGAAAGACGAGATGGATGAGACAACAGCATTGCCGTTGGTTGGAATCCAACTCATGAGACTCTTTCCGTTGGTGGAGTTACTTCCGTTATAAAAAACAGATTGTAATTTATAGGAACCAGCGGGTAGGGTGATGGTCTGATAATATTTCAGAGACTCTTCCCAACCAGTACTAAGAACCAGACAACCACCGTTGGATGAACCATCATACCCTTTAGATGGAATTTTTCCTGAGGTGTTGAAGGTCCGTTGCGTGCCGATTTGATAGATACCCGTCACAGTATAATCAACGCCAATGTCTTTGTACCATCCATAGACGGGGAGGATCTCCTGACTGGTGTTTCCGTTGTCTCTTACGGTGTAATCAAAATGCTGAGCATCATCAAAGCCGGCATTTTGCAGGTATAGATTGGTGATATCTATGTCTGCATATAGGGATAGGAGAGATTCCAAAAAAAGAATCGTAAAAAAAGAAAGAAACCTGTTTTTCATAAGTGAATATTCGATGGTTTGTTGCAAAGGTAAATAATAGCAGAAAAATAGCAAGGAAGAGTATGAATTTTTTTATTGTTCATTGGACGTCTCTTCCTTTTCTTCTATTTTGAAGTTAATGGGCAAATTGTAACGAGAATCTGTTTTTATGCCAAATTCAATGGCAGGATTCCATTTTGGCATTAGGTTGACTACACGAAGAGCTTCGGCATCTAATGAAGGATCAACACTTCGTGTGATTTTTGCATCACGTATAGTTCCATCTTTTCCTACAATGAACGATACAAAAACTTTGCCTTGTATATTTTTGTTTAAAGCCTCTTCTGGGTATTGTAAATTTTCTTGTAACCAAATCATCAGACTTTTTATTCCTCCGGGGAAAGATGCTTGGGTCATTTGAACAGCTCCAAATATCATATCTATATCATCAGGTTCCGTATGACTTTCTGTTTTTGAAGTTGAATCTTGTGACGTGCTATTCGTTTGAATAGAGTCGGATGCAAATGAATTGCTGATTAAAAGGCTAGCGGATAAGGCCGCTAGTTTGATTGGGAAACCAGAGGATTTTCTTTTTTGCAGTTGATCCTCCAACGTTAATAACTCTTTATCACAAGCAGGACAGGAACCTTTGCAATCTGCTTTAGATGTGCATTTTTTTGTATGGAACACAATATGATTCTCATCCGCTATTTGTTGCCGAATAGCTTTGAGTAGTTCACATATATGTTTCCCGTTTTTCATTTGATTGTTTTTAGCAAATATAGGAGATTTTTCGAAATCACATTGTTTGATGATGCATCAAAATTCAAATTTTCTACTCATAAAATTGATTTAAACGCGTCGATCCACTTCTCGCTATCTTCTACAAAGAATGTGTGCATGCCAACCTCTTTGGCTCCAATTAGATTCTGCTTACGGTCATCAACAAAAATGGTTTCGTCTGGGTTTAACTTCTCATCGTTCAGTACATATTGATAGATCTCCTTGTCTGGTTTGGAAAGTCCTATTTCACAGCTGACATATAATTTGTCAAAATAGGAATAAAAAGGTTTTCCTTCTGGCGCAAATTCTTCGCTTCTAATGTAACTCATCATGAACGGATTGTTGTTGGTCAGCATGTAGATGCGATAGCCTTCTTCTTTCCATGTCTTCAATTGTTTTAACATGCCTTGTGGTAGATGTGAGAAAAATCCCCACCATGCATAGGCTATTTGTTCAAAGGTGATTTCTTTTTGACATAGGACAGATACTTGTTTTAGAAAGTCTGCTATTGTGATTGTTCCTTCTTCTACCTGTCCAAAGATGCCTCCCCAGTTTTGTCCTTCTATGAAATACTTATCTGCATGAGGTACGCCTAAGTCTGAAAAACGATTTACGGCTTCTTGATGTTGACTGACGCTTAGAACACCGCCCCAATCAAATATTAGGTTCTTAATCATTTATACTTTAATATTATTCGGTTTGAAGATTGAAAAAAAGTCCCCTGACGTTATGTCAGGAGACTTTGTATGGTTTAGAATTTATTATCCTAAGAATTTAATCAGGATACCTGCAGCTACTGCAGAACCGATCACACCTGCCACGTTAGATGACATACAATAGTTCAATACGTGGTTGCGTGAATCATACTTCAATGCAATGTCATTGGCAACACGAGATGCCATAGGCACGGCACTCAAACCAGTTGCACCAACCAATGGGTTAATTTTCTTCTTGGAAAATAGATTCATGATCTTTACTAACAAGATTCCTCCAAAGATAGAGAAACCGAAAGCGCAGAACCCACCTGCAACGATACCGATTGTTCTTATATTCAAAAAGGCATCCACCGTCATAGTAGCACCGACACAGAGTCCTAAGAAGATAGTCGCTGCATTCATGATACCATTGGAAGCAGCATTGAACAAACGAGATGTATTGCTACCGATCTCCTTGATCAAATTACCGAACATCAACATACCTACCAAGGCTACTGCATCACGAACGATAATACCTACGATAACGGTAACAGCAATAGGGAAGATGATTTTCAAGACACGCATGTTCTTAAACTCTTGTTTGTTAGGATACAGCTTGTCTTGCTCCTTCATGTTGATCTTCAACTCTTTTTCTGAACATGTCAATTTTACTACCAATGGAACAATCACAGGTACCAAGGCCATGTATGAATAAGCTGCAATGGCGATTGGTCCCAACATGTCTGGAGCCAATTTTAATGTAGTGAAGATGGCTGTTGGTCCATCAGCACCACCGATGATAGCCAAAGAACCTGCTTCTTTCATGTCAAATCCACATTGACTTGCTACAATTAATACAGCAAAGATACCAAACTGAGCACCAGCTCCAAAGATAGCTAACTTCAAGTTACGTAGCATAGGTCCGAAGTCGGTCAACGCACCTACACCCATAAAGATGATAGGGGGTAATAAACCTGACTTAATCAAAGCGTAGTAAAGGAAGTTCATGATGCCGAGGTCATGTGCAATTTCAGGCAATGACATCTCATAGATGTTCTTTGCTACCTCCTGACCATTTTTGATAAAATGAACCATACCCTCGCCATCGGTTGCTATAACGCCCATACCTCCACCAGGAAAGTTGGCAATCAATACACCAAAAGCAATAGGTATCAAAAGCAATGGCTCATACTCCTTCTTGATACCTAAATAGAGCAAGAAGAATGCCAAAAGAATCATTACGATATATGAGGGATTGGCAATTAATTCGCCAATCGCCGTCATGCCATATATTTTTTCTAATATTTCTACCATGATTCCAATTATTTAATTCTCATCAATACATCATCTTCGGAAACGGAAGAACCGCTTGTCAAGCAAATCTGTGTGATGACACCATCACACTCTGCTGCAATGGCGTTGAAGGTCTTCATGGCTTCTACATAACATACCACTTGTCCTTTCTTTACAGTGTCACCTACTTTAACAGGTGTGTCGCCAGAGTTCTTGACTAAGTAGAATTTTCCTTCCAATGGAGAAGTCAATTCGTTGCCTTCACCTGGTGTTGCACTGGCAGCTGATGTTGCAGTAGCACTTGGTGTTGCTGATCCGTCGTTTGCACCGATAGTAACGTTATATTTAACGCCGTTTACCTCTACCGTAACGGTTTGAGGCAACTCTACACCGCCTTTGCATGCTGATCTCTTAGCTTTGCGCTCTTCCAAATCAGCTAGGAAGTCGGCTTTCGCTTTGCCTGACTTGTAAGCTCTATACTGTTGTGGGTGCATAGCCAACTCGAACAACTCTTCGTCGTCTTGACCGAAGTCCCAACCCTCTTTCTTCATCTCTTCACGGAACGTGTCAAGTGCGTCAGGGTAGTTGCTTTGTGGGTCTTCTGTGTGAAACTCACGTCCTTGCTCTTTTGCTTTTGCAATTAACTCAGGTGATAATGGGCCAGGAAGATTTCCTGATTTGCCTAACATCATATCCCAAATATCATCGGCGATCATTGACCAACGCTCTTTGCCTTTCTCCATCTGCATTACGTTCATCAATGCCATATTCTTCACATATTGAGAGAATGGAGTTACCAAACATGGATAACCCATCATAGGCCATACATATTTAACCTCATCAAATAGTTTGATCAACAATTCATCTTGACTCATCTTAGGCTTGCCGTTCTTCTCTTTCCATTTGTTGATAGACTCAAGGTTGGTCTCCAAGTCTGTCATCAATGAACCCATCATACCACCAGGAAGACCTGGACCAATCAACAATGAGTTCATCATACGGTTACGAGGAGGAATATAGTAGCCTAAGAAGTCGTCCATCATCTCTTTAATCAAAGTACGAGCCTCCATATAAGCCTCCATGTTGATTTCCTTTACTTTGAAACCTGCATCTTTCAACATGGCTTGAACTGCAATCACATCGGCATGACCAGTACCCCAAGAGAGTGGTTCCATACCTACATCTACATAGTCACAACCAGCCTTGCAGACTTCCAAGATAGAAGCCATATTGAAGCCCGGTCCTGCGTGACTGTGATATTGAATAGTGATATCTTTGATTGCTTTGATGTTCTTTGTTAATTCGCCTAAGAATGCAGGACGACCGATACCAGCCATATCCTTCAAACAGATCTCATCGCATCCTGCTTCGATCAACTCCTTTGCCATCTTTGTGTAGTATTCTACCGTGTGGATGGGTGAGTAGGTGATGCAAAGACAGCATTGAGAAATCATACCACCATCATGTGCATATTTAATAGAAGGAATTATATTTCGTGTGTCATTCAATCCACAGAATGTACGTGCAATATCTGTACCTTGTTTCTTCTTGACTACATAGAAGAGCTTACGGACATCGGCAGGAACGGGACTCATGCGGAGACCGTTCAAGGCACGATCCAACATGTGTGTTTGAATACCAGCTTCGTGGAAAGGCTTTGTCCATTGACGGACAGCTTTGTTTGGGTTTTCTCCATAGAGAAGGTTGACTTGCTCAAAACCTCCACCATTTGTTTCTACTCTGTCGAAGCAACCCATCTTTACGATTGCAGGTGCTACTTTCATCAATTGGTCAACACGCGGTACATACTTACCTGCGGCTTGCCACATGTCTCTAAAGACAAGACTGAATTTTACTTCTTTAGCCATTTTTTTTATGATTATTTTTTTTCTTAAATTCTTTCAATCTTATCAGCCTTGGATTTTCCTTTTGTAATTTGGCTGATTGCCATGTTGATGGCCTGCGCTACATTCGCATCTACTGGATTAGGTGTTGATGAAACAGCCTTGGATTTTTGCGCCTCTTCTTCCGGCGCGTACTTGTTAATCAACCTGATTAACATGTTTCCAAAAAATATAATGAGTAATAACACGGAGAATACCGTTGTCAACCCAATGCCCAATAATTGCAGGGACTGCATTAAATTTTCTGCGTTCATAGAAATTTTGTTTTTTTCTGTTTTAATTTAATTTCCAAATATAAACAAAAAAATAATTACTCAAAAATGAGATGTTGCTATTTCATTTGATTTTCTTTTATAAATGATATAAAAACCTCTTTCGTTCTACTTTTCTTTCACCATTCTTGATATAATGATGAAATTTTGTAACTTTGAACTTCTGTTAGTTGTCTTGCCGTTTTGATTTTGTAAACGGATTAAGACAGAGTATGTAATTTTTTTTATCAACAGGTAATGAAGACAGTTCTTTTTATAGATCGGGATGGCACGTTGATTGTGGAGCCTCCTGTTACGTATCAGGTGGATACATTGGATCAGATGACTTTCTTGCCAGGCTTATTACGTAATTTATATTTTATTCGGAAAAATTGTTCGTTTGAATTAGTGATGGTGACCAATCAAGATGGCTTGGGTACTGATGTCTATCCTCAAAAAAACTTTGATACGGTTCAAGGTAAGATGCTTGAAATTTTAAAAGGGGAAGAAATCCAATTTGACCAGATATTCATTGATAAGTCTTTCCCGGAAGATAATCTTCCAACCCGTAAGCCTGGCACTGCTATGCTGACCTCTTATATGGATGGTTCGTATGATATGAGTCGATCTTTCGTGATAGGTGACCGGTTGACGGATGTGATGTTGGCAAAGAATCTTGGTTGCAAAGCTCTTTTGATTGCATCGTCGGTTGAGACGGCAGAAAAGAAATTGAAAGAAGCTGGCTTGATAGAGTCATGTGCTAAGATCGTCACTTCTTGGAATCAGATTGCAGAATTCTTGTTTGCAGGAGAACGTGTAGCAACTGTACAACGTACAACGAAGGAAACGGACATCTTTGTTCAATTGAATTTAGATGGAACAGGCAAATGCGAGATTTCATCAGGACTCGGTTTCTTTGATCACATGTTGGAACAGATTGGTAAACACTCTGGTTGTGATTTAACTGTTCGTGTGAAGGGCGATTTGAATGTGGATGAACATCATACGATAGAGGATACGGCTATTGCATTGGGTGAGGCTTTGTTAAAAGCATTGGGCGATAAAAGAGGTATTGAACGCTATGGCTATTGTCTTCCGATGGATGATTGCTTATGCTCTGTGGCACTGGATTTTGGTGGCAGGCCATGGTTGGTTTGGAATGCTGAATTTAAACGTGAATATGTGGGTGATATGCCTACGGAGATGTTCTTGCATTTTTTTAAGTCGTTGAGCGATTCGGCTAAGATGAATCTGAATATCAAGGCTGAAGGTGAAAATGAGCATCATAAGATTGAAGGTATCTTTAAGGCTTTGGCTCGTTCCATCAAAATGGCAGTGAAACGTGATATCTATAAGTACGAATTGCCTTCGACCAAAGGAACCTTGTGATACATAAAAAGAACACCTAATAATAATGTAACGATAATGAAAGAAGAAGTAAAGAATTATTTGTTCCTACGTAAGATGTTAGGAATACTTTGTGGTGCGTTGGCGCCTGCTTGTCTTATATTTGGATTGTTCGGAGCAGAACATAATATGGAAGGATGGTATATGAGTGTCAGTGCCACGTATTATGCATCGTCCAAAGTATGGATGATTGGATTACTGTTTACAGCTTCTGTATTCTTTATGTGTTATACAGGGTATGATTGGCGAGACAGGGTGATGGCGATTATTCAGTCGTTGTGCTGCTTGTTTGTGGTTGTCTTCCCTTGTAGGGTGCCAGGAGCTCCTGAGACGGTTGGTATGTTTGATTTGCCGATCAATGTTAGTCATACGATTCACATGATTTCGGCCTCGGTGTTATTCTTTGCTTTTGCTGTAAATATTTTGTTTTTGTTTACGCTTGGTAATGTAAATAATGAGAAGAAAAGAAAAAGAAACATTGTATATAAGGTATGTGGCATTGTGATATTTGTCTTTGCTGTATGCTTGGCTTTACATAAGACGCCAATTTTTGCATGGGTGCCTGCATGGTTTCCATATACATGGTTCTGTGAATTCATTATGCTGACAGCTTTTGCCGTTGCATGGTTGGTTAAGTCAGAATCGGTCAAGGCACTGAATGATGTAGAATAAAAGAATCAGAACAGATGAGACAAGTAGAATTTGCGTTGTCTGAAAAATCGAGAGGATTTCATTTGATCACTAATGAGGTCCTCTCGCATTTGCCTAGTCCCTTGCCACAAGTGGGAATGCTTCATTTGTTTGTGAAACATACCAGTTGTGGATTGTCTATCAATGAGAATGCAGACCCTGATGTTCGGTCTGATATGGCGAAAATCTTTGATCGCATGATAAAAGAGGGGGAGACCTATTATGATCATACGTTAGAAGGCTTGGATGATATGCCTGCCCATGCCAAATCGACGGTGGTGGGGGTGAGTCTTTCGATTCCCATCACAAATGGAAAATTGAATTTAGGAACATGGCAAGGCATCTATTTGTGTGAGTTTCGCAATTATGGGGGAAGGAGAAGAATTGTGGCTACGATAGTGGAATGATTTTTTTTCGGATGATATAAAAAGATGCCTGTTTTTTATTATTTAGTGGAATATGATTCAATTATCCTTTAGATTCCTGAATATTTCTTACATTTGCTATTGTTTGTGTTTTGATGCGCAGATTGAGATTTAGATAATTTTAATGACGTTTTGCAATATGAGTTTTGTGAGACGACAGAGAGAAAATAGTTGAATAGTGTAGCTTGAACATATTTCTTTTAGTTGATTGGTTAAGGAAAGTATGTTGGACTTGGTTTTTATAGATCTGGAGGTGAATCCTCAAGAAAAAAAAGTGTTGGATTTTGGCGCAATAAAATCCAATGGTGTTAAATTACATACATCTCAGAAAAAAGAATTTGAAAATTTCATTGAGGGTTTTGAATATATTTGTGGACATAACATTTGCCATCATGATGCAAATTATTTTGATGTATCGACGGATGTTCGTTTCATTGATACATTGTATATTTCTCCATTATTATTTCCAGAAAGACCTTATCATAATCTCTTAAAAAATGATAAAATACAATCAGATGACTTGTCTAATCCACTTAATGATGCAATTAAAACAAAGGAACTCTTTTATGATGAAATAAATGCAATACGACGGCTAGATAGAACATACTTGCAGATATTAGTTAATCTTCTTTATGACAAACCAGAATTCAATGGTTTTTTCAATTATATACAATTGAAACCTTGTGGGGATACGGTTCGTCTTATTTCCACTTTTTTTGAAAAGAAGATATGTAGTAATGCACCACTAGAAAAAATGGTGGGATATGCTCCGATTGAGGTAGCTTACGCTCTTGCGATTATTTCAACCAATGATAGGACCTCTATTATTCCTCGTTGGGTCCATCACCAATTCCCATTGGTAGAACGTGTTTTGAAAAGGTTGCGAGGAACACCCTGTGATGATAGATGTTTGTATTGCAGTGAGTTTTTAAATCCTCAGAAACATCTTAAGCGTATTTTTGGTTTTGAGAGTTTTAGAAGATATAATGGGGAACCTTTACAAGAAAACGCTGTAAATGCAGCTGTTAATAATAAATCATTGCTGGCTATATTTCCCACAGGAGGAGGCAAAAGTCTAACATTCCAACTTCCTGCGCTGATTGCGGGAATTACAGAACGAGCTTTGACTGTTGTTATATCACCTTTACAATCTCTTATGAAAGATCAGGTGGACAATTTAGAGAAAAAAGGGATTGTAGATGCGGTTACAATCAATGGACTATTAAGCCCTCTCGAACGCCAGAATGCAATAGAAAAAGTAGATTCTGGTGTGGCTTCCATTCTCTATATATCTCCTGAATCATTAAGAAATAAAACGATAGAGAACCTTTTATTATCTCGTCAGATAGCTCGGTTTGTGATTGACGAAGCACATTGTTTTAGTGCATGGGGACAAGATTTTAGGGTTGATTACTTATACATAGGCAAGTACATTCGGGAATTGGCAGAGAAGAAAGGTATAAAAAACATACCCGTTTCTTGTTTTACTGCAACAGCTAAGCAAAAAGTCATTTCTGATATAAAAGATTATTTCAAGGATAATTTGGGAGTGGAACTGGAGTTGTATGCTTCTAATGCTTCTCGCACAAACCTTCGTTATCAAGTACGTTTAGTTGAACCAGAATCAAGAAAATATTTAGAACTTCGTGAATTAATTAAGACGAAGGATTGTCCGACAATAGTCTATGTTTCAAGGACGAAACAAACCGTAAAGTTGTCGGATCAGTTGAAGAATGATGGTATATTAGCATTACCATTTAACGGAAAAATGGATCCGAAAGCAAAGCAAAGTCACCAGGACGATTTTATCAATGATACAGTACAAGTAATGGTGGCTACATCCGCTTTTGGTATGGGCGTGGACAAAGCTAATGTTAAGTTGGTGGTTCATTATGATATTTCAGACTCGTTAGAGAACTACGTACAAGAGGCAGGACGAGCGGGTCGTGATCCGAATCTAGAAGCGGAATGTTACGTGTTATATTCTGATAATGATTTAGATAAACACTTTATTCTTAATAATTCAACTCGTATATCATGTGCGGAGATTAATCAAATATGGCGTGCGATAAAAAATATGACTAAGAATCGCAAGTCAGTTTGCTCTTCTGCCTTGGAAATAGCGAGAACTGCAGGATGGAATTATGAGGTGATCGATGTTGAAACTCGCGTTAAAACAGCTTTACAAGCCTTGGAAAATGCGGGATTTATTCAAAGAGGTAAGAATTCTCCACATGTCTATGCTACAAGTATTTTGGCAAAAAACTATGAAGAGGCAGCGATGAAAATAGATGCGTCAAAATTGTTTCTAAGCATAGAAGAAAAAACAAGGGCGAAACGAGTCATTAAATCACTTATATCGTGTAAACATATCACACGTGAGGATACAGAGGCTGCTGAGTCTAGGGTGGATTATTTGGCAGATATACTTGGTGTGACTAAAGAAGAAGTGGTTGACGTAGTGCAAATCATGAGGCAGGAGAAAATTTTGAAAGACGATAGAGACATCTCTGCTTTTATTGAATCCACAAGAAAATCACAGGAAGTTTTAGCTGCGTTTCAAAAACTTATTATGTTTATTTTGGATAAATTGACGGACGATGGCGTTTTGCTGAATTTGAAATTGTTAAATGAGGAAGCAGAAAAGTTATCGATAAAAACGAATGTGAAAAACATTAAAACCATTTTGCTGTTTTGGAAATCAAAGTCATATGTAAGACTTAATCAAGAGAATCAGGATTTGGTTGAAGTTATTCCTCAAATGACTATTGATGAATTGAAAAATAAGCAGATAAAAATTCTCTCTGTTTCTAATTTTATTGTGAAGTTTCTATCTCAACGATTTGAAAGTTCACAGAAAAAGGAACCTTTGATTCTGTTTTCGATTATTGAACTTTTGGAAGGTTACAATAATGATTTGTTTGTGGAGTATCATGCTGAAGTACATGATATAGAGGAAGCTCTGCTTTTCCTTGCTAAAATTAACTCGGTGAAATTGGAGGGAGGTTTTCTTGTGTTATACATGGGACTGAATATTAATCGAATAAAAGAGAATGGACGTTTGCAATATACTAAAGAAGATTATCGTAAACTAGATGAATTTTATCGTCATAAAATAGAACAAATACATATTGTAGGTGAGTTTGCCAATATGATGGTGCGGGATTATAATGCGGCGATAACCTTTGTAAATGATTATTTCTTCATGGATTACAAACGGTTTCTTTCAAAATATTTCACTCAAGAACGACTTGTCCAAATAGGAAGAAATATTACACCTAAGAAATATGATAAATTGTTTAAATCTCTTTCTACTTTACAGAAAGAGATAATTGACGATGATTTGTCTCCTCACATTGTTATTTCTGCAGGTCCTGGTAGTGGGAAAACACGTGTGCTGGTTCATAAATTGGCATCTTTGTTGTTATTGGAGGATATCAAGTGCGAACAGTTACTAATGCTTACCTTTTCGCGTGCTGCCGCTATAGAGTTTAAAGTCAGATTGAGGAGTTTGTTGGAGAATGATATTAGTTTTTTGGAAATTAAAACATTTCATTCTTATTGTTTTGATCTGATTGGTAGGATGGGGAAAATAGAGGATGTGAAAGATGTGATACCACAGGCAACAAAGATGATTCTTGACAAAGAAGTTGAACCTAATAGAATTATTAAAAAGGTGCTTGTTATAGATGAGGCACAAGATATGACGGAGGAAGAGTTCCATTTGGTGGAAGCCTTGATGGAAAGTAATGATAATCTGCGAGTGATTGCGGTTGGAGATGATGATCAAAACATTTATCAGTTCAGAGGCTCATCTTCGGATTATTTCCAACGATTAATTACTAAGTACAATGCTAAGGCATATAACTTGTTGGAGAACTATCGTTCATCAGAAGAAATTGTCGCATTTGCCAATAAATTTGTCACTTCGATTCAAAACAGAATGAAGTCTGAACCAATTGTTTCTAGGCAACAGGCGAATGGGAAAGTGATGTTGACTAAACATTCTTGTGCAGGTGGATTTGAAGTTGCTGTGATTAATGATTTAAAAGCTAATTATCGGGATGATACTTGTGCAGTGCTAACGAGTACCAATCATGAGTCACTTGTTATTTTAGGAATTCTAAAACGTAATGGTATAAAATGTAAGTTGATTCAAAGTAATGATGGTTTCAATTTGTCTGATATAACAGAACTGAGATTCTTTACGGAAATGATTCGGCAAAATATCTGTTCTCCTAAGATTAGTAAAGAGGTATGGGAAGGTGCAAAGCGTGCCTTGAATGAACAATATTCGCAGAGTGCTTGCCTGCGTTTAATTAATGATATCGTCAATACATTTGATTCTAATTATGAGGAGAAATATATGTCAGATTTCACATTGTTTCTTAATGAATCTTCAATAGATGATTTCATAAAGACAGAAAAATCTACGGTTATGGTTTCAACTATACACAAGGCTAAGGGTCGAGAGTTTGATCAAGTATATATGTACCTCAACTCTCCTAGTATTAGTTCCGATGAAGAGAGACGTAAACTATATGTTGGTTTTACAAGAGCAAAGAGACTCCTAAGTGTTCATTATAATACTACAGCATTGGATGATTTACAGTCTGTTGCAACAGAGTTTCGCATAGACAATACTCAATATGATAGCTTAGAAGAAATTGTGGTTTCTTTGACACATAGAGATGTGAATCTTACGTTTTTCAAGGATAAAAAAGCGTTGATTACCAGACTCCGTAGTGGTATGACTCTTGATATTTCTGCAGATTATTTAATGAAAGATAATCATAAAATCCTCAAATTTTCAAAGGCCTTTTCTGATAAACTGATGGAATATCAGAAGATGGGTTATGTGCCTTCGAAGGCGAAGATTCGTTTTGTGGTTTGGTGGTATTGTAAAGAGGATGATAGGGAGTATGCTATATTTCTACCTGCGTTGTATTTTGGAAAAAAGGTGAGAACTGATTAATTTCATACATGGTGTATTGCTGCAAACTTGATGTATAGATATAGATTAAAAGCAAACGAAGGTGCGTCGTTTTCGACACACCTTCGTTTGTCTATGATTGATCAATTCGTGCTTATTCATTCATATCCACCGCATAGTAAACCACTTTTCCATTAGGTAATATACCTGATATGAAGAGAGCTTTTTCTTGTTCGCCCTTCAAGGTGCTGATGATGCTTTCAACATCTGTGGTGGAAGTCACCTTCTGATTGTTGATTCGTAAGATGATGTATCCCTTAGGAATACCTGCTTGTTGAAAACGGCCACCTTTTTCTACGCTTGTCACTTGTAGTCCGTAGTTGATGCCTAAACTGCTCTTCTGCTTGTCTGTAAGCGGTGTTAGTGTTGCACCCAATTGACTTGCATCGTAGTTCTTGACAACATTGGTGTTACCCATCATATTTTTCAGTGTGACGGTGACATTCTCCAACTTTCCGTTGCGGGTAAGTGTTACCTTCACTTTGTCACCTGGACGGAATCGACTGATCTTCTCTTGTAGTTCAGAGACTGATTTGACTTTTTGTCCTTCTATGTGTGTGATGACATCACCTTCTTTGATACCTGCATCTTTTGCAGCACTGTTTTCTCCAACAGCTGCCACGTATGCACCTTCCATTGTCTCTAGGTTCTTTTCTTTTGCAAAGTCAGCATTGATGTCCTGTATTTGAACTCCCAATAATGCTCTCTGTACTGTGCCGTATTCCTTAAGGTCGGCTACCACTTTACTCATAATTGTGGTAGGTATGGCAAAAGCATATCCTGTATATGAGCCTGTTTGAGAAGCAATTGCTGCATTGATTCCAACCAGTTCACCTCTGGTGTTGACCAACGCTCCACCACTATTGCCTGGATTGACGGCTGCATCGGTTTGGATGAAGGACTCAATCTTCATGTCACCAGATAAGATGTTGATGTTTCTGGCTTTTGCACTGACAATACCTGCAGTGACGGTTGAGGTCAGGTTGAATGGATTACCAACAGCTAGAACCCATTCGCCTACTTTCAAATCATCTGAGTTCCCGATCGGTAGCGTGGGAAGATCCTTGGCATCTACTTTTAGTAATGCCAAATCAGTGGTTGGGTCTGTACCCACAATATCTGCCTTGAATTGTCTTTTGTCATTTAAGACAACGCTTACCTGAGAGGCTCCTTCTACCACATGATTGTTAGTGACGATGTATCCGTCTTTTTTTAAAATGACACCCGAACCAGAAGCTTGTCTTTTCTGAGGCGCCTGCTGGAAATTACGTTCCCCGAAAAAGTATTCAAGGAATGGATCGTTCATACGTGATTGCTGAACTTCGTAGGTGGTCATAACATGGACAACTGCATTGACGGATTGGTCGGCAGCGTATGTGAAATCAACAGGTTCGCCACCATGCGTAAAGGCCGAATATTGAACGGGAGCTTTTGTCTCTTGTATGATTACATTCTCTGTCTTTCCGAAATTTTTAACGTAAAAGCAGGAAACACCCGCACTGACTGCAGCAACAACCGCTAAGATTCCTAATTCTTTCAAATGTTTCATGTCTTTCAAATTTAAGTTAGTATTATCTTTTATTTTTTATTTAATAACATACAAATAATATGCTCTTATTGTGTATGCTGCTACTTTATTAAAGAACATTAACCAACTCGAGACCGTTTTAACATAGATTAAATGTTCAACGTAATCTGAGAATGACAAGATGACAGAAAAAGATTCTATATACTATAACCTAGGAGAAACCGATCGGGACAAAATGGATTATTCTATTCTTACATTTAATTTTCCTGATAATAGAATGCCTACTTTTAAACCTTTGGGAGTTAGGAATATATCGTTTACATCCAGTTGATTAAGCATACCATCCATATAGACGTTCTCAATTAATTCTTTGTTGAATAGTTCATCTCGACTGCTTTCTTTTATCAATGCAAATTCATCCTTTAGTGAGATGACAAGCTTTGCCTCAATAATCTTTTTCAATCCTTTTTTATAGAATAGGTTGACGATTTTTGCCAACACATTTTTAGTTTTTATTTGGTAGTCAACATCTTTGATTCGGATGGAAGAGGTGGATTGCTCAAAGTAGGGAACACCCGTTAAATAGATGGTGCCGTTGATGAATCCTTTGGCATAGACACCGATGACAAGTTTGTCATTTTGTCCGAAAATCTCCATGCTATCAACATAGATGGTGTGACGGCCCTCTCCGAATGTCTCACCTATCATGATGTCTTTGGCAATAGAATCGATGGTGGAGTAGGGAATATCAGCCAAAAGATTTACTTGTACACGTTCGTCGGTGTTTGTAAACATTTGGAACCGAGGCATGTCTTTCTCCTTTTGTGTGATCTTAGGAGGCACGTCCATATAGATTTCAGACAAACATTTGATACCTATTGTGGTGGTGATATGTCCTTGATATCCTTTGATTGGCGTGGAATATAAGTTTTTAGGAGTGATTTTTATCCATGCCTTATAGCCACTTTCTGAGATATCTATAGGGTCTTGCACAGACTCCCATATCTCCTGAATATAGTTTTGTAGAGGTACATATTTCTTAACCGTTTCATCTATGGTGGTGTTCAAGAATGTTTTGTTGTCGTTGAGTATCTTGTTGACTAATGAGGTGATAGGAATCTCTATGACACCAAATTTCAAGACAGGTTTCTTTATCCAGTTGTATTGTATGATTTCTGTTTTGGTGATGAGTCCCCAGTCCCTAGAAAAACTGATGGCGGTCTTCATCTCTAAGTCGATAGTTCCTTCTATCTCCTGATCTGTGTAGGTGAATCCCAAGCCGAATCTTTTCTTGATCCAAATCTTTATAGGTACTTTATAAGTTAATACGTTTTCATCGAAAGAGATTTTGAAATCATTCTCTTTCCATGCTCGGGCCATGAGACTATCATCTTCAATGATATCATCCTCATATAATAGTCCGTTGAAGTTGTCATTCAGCTTTTTCTCTAACAATAAAACATTGATATTGATAGGGATGTGAAGAATTGAAGGTTTGGGTGTATAAATTACTTCTTCGTATGCTTCTTCTGGACGTTCTTCATAGACGACAGTATCTGAAGACAGGGAATCTGATAATTGATTGGCCAGATTAGTATCTTCAATTATAATTTCTTCAACGGTTCTTTTGGCTTGCATATTAAATGCAAGAGTCGCCAATAAAACGAACAATAGAAACTTCTTTGTTTTCATGTAATTTTAAATTAAAGACACTGCAAAGTTATTGAAACATTTTTTGTTCTTATCATAATTATACTTAAAATATTAATGGAATTATAATGGAAGTTAATTGAATAAAAATGTTCATTGACTTAAACAATATAGTAATAATCAAAAAAATAAGTAATATTGCAACTTGAAGTATAGTATAATTTAAATTTTATAAATCATGAAAAACATACACTTTCATATTCTTTTAGTGTTTGGACTTGTTGTGTGCTGTGTGACGGCTTGGGGAGAAGGTGTCGCAGCTAAAATCACGGTAGAATCGTCTGAAAAGACACAAACGTTTGACATGTATGAATCAGGGAAAATGTATTTCGCTGATGATTTTTTGATTATTGAGTCTGATGCTAAAGCAGAGTCAAAACAAAATCCTGTCAAAATAGATTTGAAGGAGATAAAGAAACTTTTATTCACTTCAGGTGAATTGTTGAAAATAGATGATGCTACGTATGTGTCATCATTTGATCTCTCACCTAATCCAGCAAAGGAGTATGTTATCGTCCGTGTCCCATTTGAGGAGGAATGCAATTTTTCAGTATATGATATGAAAGGAGAAGTGAAGTTGTCGGGAAAAACAAATGATGGGGGCAAGATAGATGTTAGCTCACTTCCAGCTGGAGTATATCTAATGAATATTGGTAATATGTATATTAAATTTAACAAGATATGAAAAGGATTTCTGTTCTCTTATTCGCATCGTTTTTGGGGCTTTTGCTTTGGGCTCAACGATCTATTATTATATATTTAGGTAATGTGGGGAAGGAGAGTATTAAAATATCAGAGGTTGATACTGTACGTTTTAAAGATGGTAAGATTTTAATCGAAGGTAAGGATGAAAAAGCCTATAATATTGCTGATGTTGATAGCGCAACATTCGATTTGGGCGCTAGAGATACAGTGTTTATCACCTATCAGAATAGTTCTGTGATTATCGATAATCCGTATGGAGAAGAAGGTATTGAAACTTATACAGATGCGGCTCATGTGACGCTTGTTTCTCATGTTGGGAAGAAAGGTGTTGTATATTATCTTTCTGGATCTTCTTCGGATGGATCTTTTGATTTCACACCAGATAAAGGCTATACATTGGTGTTTGACAATCTTTCTCTCTCGGGAGATAATTCACCTATTGTGCTGAACAAAGGATTGGACGATGAATCGTATGCGGCTACCGTTCATTTGATAGGTAAATCAGTACTGTCTGATGGTAATGGGAATAGTTTTAAATCAGCACTTTATTCAAAATCAAAACTTAAAATCAGCCAAGATAGTTTAGCAAGTGATGGCGAGTTGACTGTACAAGGTAAGAAACAACATGCAATCAACTCTTCGAAACGAATTGAGATATACAGTGGAAAAGTATCTATTGACCAAGCTGAAGGAGATGGTATCAATGCTGACGGCTTGGAGATGTATGGCGGAGAGTTGTCCATCAAAGGTACAAAGAGCGATGGTGTGGATTGTAGTGAGTTGATTTATATTGAGGATGGAAAGGTGTCATTATCTATTGCTTCTGATGATTCAAAAGGATTGAAGTGTGACAGCGTTGTGGAAATCAAGGGAGGTGCGTTGAGTGCTAGTGTGTCAGGAAAAGGATCCAAGGCAATCAGAGGAAAACTAAAGGTCCTTGTGTCTGGTGGCTCGGTACAGATCTCATTAGAGGCAAAAGAGCCATTTGCAGGAGAAAACAATGATTTTGACTATAATGCAGGTATCTCGTGCGATGGTGATGTGGAGATCTCGGGAGATGGTACTATTGAGATAAAAGGAAACGGTGTGGCAGCTAAAGGAATTAATTCAGATGCCAATGTAGCCATTAGTGGAGGTACATGTACGATTGATCTCACAGGTAATTATTATGATGAGAAAGCGAATCGTGATACTGTGTCTTGTATGGGTATCAAATGTGATGGTAATGTGACCATTTCAAGAGGAAAGAACACAATAAGGATTGGTTCAGATGCGAAACTTGCTAAGGGAATCAAGGCAGATGGAGATTTGACAATCACAGACGGAGAGTTGTCGATTTCGGTTGATGGCGGATATTTTATCACGAAGGAATCCAATACTTCTTCACAAGGTGGAGGAGGGGGCGGCTGGAGTTGGCCAGGTTGGAATACAAGTAGCTCCAAACCAGACTATGAATATGCTACGGCGAAGGCAATTAAGGTGGATGGAAACGTTACAATCACAGGTGGGGATAATAAACTCTCAGCTTCGTTGGGTAAAGGTCTGATCTGTGATGGAACCATCACATTGGGAAGTGATGGAGGTAGTATAAATGATTTTGTCCTTTCCATCAGCGCGGGCACAAGAGATGGAGAAAAATATGTCATTGCAGGAAATACAATTGAGATGGAGCGAACAAAGTATCATGGATATCCTAAGGGAATCAGAGCTGGCAAATCTATTGTGATCAACAGCGGAACGATTGATATCTATGCATTCGATACTGGTATTTTAGCACCTGAGGTTAAAATTAACGGTGGAGATATCGAAGTGGATGCACCGTATGATCAGGGAGTCTTCGGGAAAGAGAAACTTGAGATCATGGGTGGAGATTTAAGAGTATTGTCGTCATACGAAGCATTGTCTGGAGCTATCATCAGATTAGGTGGAGACAGTAAGACATACGTTATTGCAGACGATGATGCATGGAACGCTACAGATGGAAATGAGAGTTCTAAGAGTGTACATATATATGTGGAAGGAGGATTGCACTATGCACAGTGTATGGGAGACGGATTGGATTCTAATGGAGATATGATAGTTTCGGGCGGTATCACAGTTGTGGCGCAGAGTCATTCTCTAAACTCTCCATTGGACACAGATACAGGATGGAAACACCAGGGTGGATTTGTATTTGCAGTCGGAGGAAATGGAATGTTCAATGAGTCAATTCCTGTAGAGTCGAAGGGACATATCTATAGCAGTGACATCTCATTGTCTAAGGATCAATATATTTTGGTGGCTAATGATGCCGGACAGGTGTTGGCGGCGATTAAGATGCCGTTGGATCCTTTGACTAGCAACAGAAAAAGTGGCGCCGTATGTGCGTACAATTCAGAAGTGAAGAATTATAAGTTCTATGTTGGAAACAGCTTCAACGGAGCTATGGATTATTTCGATGGACGTTTCGGTATGTACACTCCAGCACAGAATTTCAGCATCAACGGTTTCACTAGCTTTCAGGTCAGCACACAGACTGGTAATGGTAGTGCCTTCGGTGGTGGAGGCGGTGGCGGATTCCAGTGGTAAAATGATTTAGATAAATGAAGGGAAGACGGTTGGTTTTCCCTTCATTTTTTTATTTTTGTGGTGTTTACATAAAGATAAAGAAGGATGGGTAAATAAGAATGATGTGAGGTTGTTGAGAGATATGATTCAAAAATGATAATACATATAAAATAGAACAAAACTAGAATAGGGGTATATAGGTGGGTGATGAAGAATAATTAAAAGTTAATAGTTTGGAATGGTGGTTATTGGTGGAAAAATGGTAATTTTGCACGAAAATTTTGTAATATATGATGATTCAGATTGACGATACAATCATTTCGATGGATTTGTTTGAAAAGCAATTTTGTTGTGATCTGTCGGAATGTAAAGGAATATGTTGTATAGAAGGAGATTCGGGTGCGCCTTTGGAAGAGTCGGAAGTGCCCATATTGGAAAATATACTTCCTGTCGTGTGGAATGATTTGTCCGATAAATCTAAGGCAGTTATTGAAAAACAAGGAGTTTCGTATATAGATATTGAAGGCGATCGTGTTACATCGATAGTGGATGGATGCGAATGTGTCTTTACGTATTTGGATGAAAAAGGAGTCTGTAAATGTGCCATAGAAAAAGCCCATAGAGAGGGTAAGATTGATTTCTATAAGCCGATATCCTGTCATTTGTATCCTGTCAGACTGGAGAACCTTAGGAATGGAACCGTTGGTATAAATATACATCAATGGAAAGTTTGTAAAGTTGCATTCGAACTAGGAAAGAAATGTGGGCTTCCTGTCTATCAATTTCTGAAAGAGCCACTTATCCGACGGTTCGGTGCTGAGTGGTATGAGAAAGTCTGTATTGCAGCTGAGGAAATCAAAAAGATGAAAAAATAATCAAACCTATTAGCTGAATGGATTTACAGAGAGATATATTTTATGATGAGTTGCCTAATGGTGTTCGTATCTTACATCTTTATGATGATTCGCCAGTTGCATATTGTGGTTATGCAATTAATGTCGGCACTCGTGATGAGTTAGAAAAAGAGTCGGGTATGGCTCATTTTATCGAACACACGTTGTTTAAGGGAACAAAGAAAAGAAAATCTTGGCATATCTTGAATCGATTAGAGTCTGTTGGTGGCGAATTGAATGCATATACGACCAAAGAGGAGACCTTCGTATATGCTAATTTCCTGTGCGAAGATTTTGAACGTGCCGTTGATCTCTGCTCCGACATTGTTTTTCATGCTACATTTCCTCAGAAAGAGTTGGAAAAGGAGGTGGATGTGATTATTGATGAAATACAATCCTATAAGGATACACCTTCGGAACAGATATACGATGACTTTGAAGAGTTGTTATTTGAAGGTTCTCCGTTGGGAAGAAATATCTTGGGGGAGGCGAGACGACTGAAAAAATATAAGACGCAGGATGCTATTGAGTTTGTTCAGCGGACATATAATACAGATAAAATCTTATTCTTTTCGTTGGGTAAGATACCGTTCTCTAGAGTGAAAAGAATTGTAATGAAGTATGTTTCAGACATTCCTGCCAAGAAAAGCGAATCAAATAATCTGGTATCATCATCTGTTACACCATTTTCCAAAATTGTGAATAAACATACCTCACAATCACATGTCATGATTGGTGCGCATGGATATGATTTGTATGATGATAAGAGGTTGCCATTGTGCTTACTAAATAATATCATTGGAGGACCTTCGATGAATAGTCGTCTCAATATGTTGTTACGAGAAAAAAATGGTATGGCCTATAATGTGGAATCAACCTATACTTCATATTCAGATGCAGGTTTGTGGGTAGTTTATTTCGGAACAGACGAAAAGAATCGGGAGAAATGTACACAGTTGGTGATGTCGGAATTGAAAAAGATGCGAGAACAGCAAATGACCACTTTGCAGATAGACCGGTATAAGAAACAGTTGATGGGACAGATGGCTATTATGCAGGAGAATCGAGAAAATTTGGTTCTTTCATTGGCCAAAAGCTTTTTGTATTTCAATAAGTTTGAAACATTAGAGAGTGTCTCCAAACAGTTGGATGCCCTTACCCCTCAGATTCTACAAGAGGTGTCGAGAGAAGTGTTTGATGAAAAATGTATATCCTCTTTAGTGTATGCATGTAAAGCCTAATTAAACACGATTGTTAGGTTGTTCCATAAAAAAGAGTAGAAGAATAAATAAATTCTGACTCTTTTATTTTATTTTATTGTTAATTAATGTTTATTTTTGTATATTTGAATTGTCTGTATAAATAAAATTAATAGATGAAAAGCAAAAAAAGCATTTGAGTTGAACTTTATTCAGATTTAGATGTATCTTTGGAGGAAGATATGAAAAGTGACTATCTATTCGCATCCATAATAGTAGTAGAGATGTGTTAAGACGTAGTTATCTATTTATGTCCAAAAGATTTAGAGAGAAGGAAAAGGATATGTGTCAAATATAAAATAGAATGTGATGAGGAAATATTTTATAGGATTACTAATGGTGATTTGTACACTCCCGCTAAGTACATTCGCACAGGATTATTCATTGACGAGTCATAATACGACTCCGTTTGCGCTGAACCCAGCATTGGCAGGAGCAGCGAATTCTATTCGTTTTGGTTTGAACTATAGACAACATTGGCCTGCATTAGGTAATAAATTCCATACTATTCGTGCATCATACGATCAGAACTTTTATAAGCAGATGTGTTCGGCAGGATTTGCCTATACATACGATAATATGGCGGCAGGAACATATCAGATTAATGAGTTCAATTTAGTGTATGCGCATACGATACGTTTAAAGGATCACTATTTTATTCGTTTAGGTGTTCAGGCAGCTCTCTTCGCTAATTTCTTGGGCGATAAGTTTGAGTTTGAAGACCAATATGATACATATTACAGAAAGGTGATGACACCTACCTTGGAAAATATCGGTAATGATTCTCGTGTTTTTGCTGATTTCTCTGCGGGAGGAGCATTTGTAATAGAGAACATGTTGACGTTTGGTGTATCAATCTATCATATCGGTGAACCTAAGAATGGTTTCTTGGACAAACAAGATAATGTTTTGGAACGTAAATTTACTGTTCATGCTAGTTATTTCCATGATCTACAATCCCAGAATGGATTGTTTGGACGTTCGGACTTGTCTAGTAACTATTTGTTTACAAATGTTTACTATCAGATGCAGGGCGAATTCCAAAATTTCTATGCAGGTGTAGGTTTATTATATAGTCCATTGTTGGTGGGAGTAGCATTTAAGTCGGATTTCACTGATGTTTACACACCTTCCTTTATGGCTGGCTTGCAATTTGGTAGTTTCCAGTTCAGTTATGTATATGACCTGTTTACTGCACGAACAAAGAAAAATGGTTCATGGTCTCATGAAATCAATTTGATTTACATTATTCGTAAACATGAGAAATATCCATGTCCGGTTGTTTATTGGTAAAAATTTATTTGGCGGATTTTCTGTATCTTTGCATCTGTTATGGATTTGAAAGATGAAAATTTAGAAAAATATATTTTGGAGCATATAGACAGTGAGCCGGAATATTTAAAGGAATTGGTTCGTGATACAAATTTGTACACATTGAAACCTCGTATGTTATCAGGACATCTTCAGGGTAGAATACTGAAGATGTTTTGTTCTATGATGTCAGTCGAACGAATTTTGGAAATCGGAACCTTTACAGGCTATTCCGCCCTTTGTATGGCTGAAGCATTGCCTGAGACTGGAGAATTACATACCATAGAGATCAATGACGAGATGGAGGATTTCTTGCTCCAACTGTTTGAGAAGAGAGATCCATCGGCTAAAATTAAACTTCATATAGGTGATGCAATACAAATCATACCGACAATAGATGGTTGGTTTGACGTCGTCTTTATGGATGGTAATAAACGTCACTATGTGGAGTATTATGAAACAGTAATGCCAAAACTCCGTTTAGGTGGATTGATCATTGCTGATAATACCTTGTGGGATGGACATGTGCTAGAGGAAACTAGAGATGCTCAGACTGTAGGAATACAGAAATTCAATGATTTGATAATGTCTGATGACAGAGTTGAAAAGGTGATTATTCCTGTTCGTGATGGAATGACATTGATAAGGAAAATAAAAAATTAATTAATTGAAGATATGAATTTATTAAAGAAAATCTTGTGGACTGTAGGTGTCTTATCTTTGTTTTTCGGGTCTTGTAAAAAAGAAGAAGAACCAGTAGATACGATTCTTGAGGCTCAAAAGAATAAAGAGTGGGGTGAGTCTTTTTTACAAGAGAAAAAATCGCAAGCAGGTGTGTATGAAGATCCTTCTGGATTGTTATATGAAATATTTATACAAGGAACAGGCGCAAAGCCGGGAGCAAAGGATACTGTTGTAATAACGTATAATGGCTATTTTATCGATAATAGACAATTTGTCACGATGACAGAAAAAAAGGCAATGGAAGATATGACGGAAGGATTTCATATCGGTTTACGTCACATGAATGAAGGTTCTACATATCGATTATATATTCCGTATTACTTAGCATACGGCACTCGTTCGCTGAAAGCTGTGTATGATAAGAAAGAATATAAAATTAAAGAATATTCAGCGCTCATCTATGATATAACGTTGGATAGTATTATCTTTGTAGAGTAATTTTGAATGATCATAAAAACAATATAAATCGTTAAAAGTATGTTAACGCTTAAGGTTATTACAGAGAATCCGGATGAAGTTATCCGTAAATTGGCAAGAAAGCATTTTGATGCCAAAGAACCGATTGCAAAAGTGTTGGAGTTAGATAAGGTGAGAAGAACATCGCAATCGTCGTTAGATGCTATTTTGGCTGAGATAAATACTTTGTCAAAAAGTGTGGGTCAGTTGATGAAAGAGGGAAAGAAAGATGAAGCTCAACAAGCAAAAGATAAAGTGGCTTCATTGAAAGAGCAGACAAAGAACTTGCAAGAGGATATGGATCGTTCTCAAAATGATATTACTTCTATATTGCTTACAATTCCTAATATCCCTTATGATGATGTGCCTGATGGAAAGAGTGCGGAAGATAATGAAGTGGTGAAAATTGTAGATAACATTCCTTCCTTGCCTGCTGATGCGCTTCCTCACTGGGAACTTGCAAAAAAATATGATTTAATAGACTTTGAGCTTGGAGTTAAAATTACAGGTGCAGGATTTCCTGTTTATAAAGGATTGGGCGCTCGTTTGCAACGTGCATTGATAAACTTCTTCTTGGATAATGCCCGTGAGGCTGGCTATACTGAAATCATGCCGCCTACTGTTGTAAATCAAGCATCCGGATATGGTACAGGTCAGTTGCCTGATAAAGAGGGACAGATGTATCACTGCGAAGTGGATGACCTATATTTAATCCCTACAGCAGAGGTGCCTGTAACGAACATTTATCGTGACGTAATATTGGATGAGAAAGATCTTCCTATTAAGAATTGTGCTTATACACAGTGTTTCCGCCGTGAGGCTGGTTCATATGGTAAGGATGTGCGTGGTTTGAATCGTTTACATGAGTTTTCTAAAATAGAAATCGTACGTATTGATACTCCAGAACACTCAAAACAATCTCATCAAGAGATGTTGGATCATGTGGAAGGTTTATTGAAGAAATTGGAACTTCCATATCGTATTCTTCATCTGTGTGGCGGTGATATGAGTTTCACAGCTGCTACATGTTTTGATTTTGAAGTCTATTCAGAAGCTCAAAAGCGTTGGTTGGAAGTCTCTTCAGTTTCTAATTTTGATACATATCAAGCTAATCGTTTGAAGTGTAGATATAAGGGCGCTGATAAAAAAACTCAATTGTGTCATACCTTAAATGGTAGTGCATTGGCTTTGCCTCGTATCGTGGCAGCTTTGTTAGAGAATAATCAAACACCAGAGGGAATCAAGATTCCTAAAGCTCTTGTTCCTTATATGGGTTGTGATATGATTAAGTAATTTGTATTTCCATAATATAAAAAGAGAGTGTATCAAAAATGAATTTTGATATGCTCTTTTTGTTCTAAACTCCATGTGTGGAAGAATTGGTAAACCTAATAAAACATGACATCACACACTACAGAAGATCAAATCGAATCTCTTTTGGAAAAGCCTTTTTGGGTGATCGACTTCCTGCCGGAACAAGTTTCGGCAGAACGTTCTAAACAATATTTTGCAGTGGATGAATATTTCTGCAAAAGTCAGTATATTAATCTGCTGTATCAAAAATTCGCATATCTGATCATAAAACTCAGTTGCTATTTTGATATTGATGGCAATCCATCTCCAGAGGATATCTTTGATCATGTGAAAGAATCTACAACGAAGGGGTATATGAATTTCCTTTTTCCTAACGACAATGTTCTCATCACTTTGAATGGTGGCGATTTATATATGACGGTGTATAATCCCAATGAACGTTTTTTGCAGTTACTTCAGCGTATAGCAACGTCGGAAGGACTTTTTTTGAGAAATAATCTCACTACTAATTAAATTCTACCCAAAACAGGACTCCTCCATCAGATATGAGTTTGTGTTTGGTCGTTTGTATCTCGAAGAATTTCATCAAATTTTGAGAATTCTTACTTCGGTTGCAAACTCTTTCTGTATTCCTGCGGCGACATCCCCAACTGCTTCTTGCAATAACGGCTGAAGTACGATAGAGTCTTAAAATTCATCATTTCAGCGATTTGCGTGATTGAGAGACGTTCGTCGTTGAGCAGATTTTTGAGAATGGTCACGGCGTGGCTGTCGATATAGGAAGTGACGCTGTGGCCTGTCATTCGGCGGACGGTGGCCGACAGGTATTTGGGCGAGACGTTGAGACGCTCGGCATAATATCTCATCTCGCGCTCGGTGCGGCAGATTCCCGTTGAAAGCAAATCCATCAGACTGCGGACAATATAGCCCGCACGCTCGGTGTGCTCAGTGGCACCGTAATATTCGGCGTGAAATTCAAAAATGTCGTAAATCATTGTCAGGCAAAGACTTCCCATTATTTCATTGTAAAAATGCAGGTCGGTTTTGTCCATACGCTCACGGATACGGTGTATGTCGGCTAAAAATTGCTCGGCATCGGCATCGGAAAGCGGGATTATGGGGTTGGCATTCAGACTGATACTGCCGCCAATGCTGTAGTTGTTGGCAGGCAGCAGTCCGCCCAAGAAACTGTTTGGTGCGGCAAACCATTCAAACACAGCACTTTCGGGTGCGGCAAGGTTTTTGATTTTGCACGGCGTTGATGTCACCAAAATATCGTTTTTGAACATTCGGAACGCTTTGCCGTTGAACACAAAACTGCCTTCGCCTTCCAAACAAATCAAGTGCACGCAGCAGTCTGTCAGCGCGTGGTTGTTGATTCCGTAAAAATCGGTTGAATATGTGAAATTTGATTTCATAGAGGCAAAGATAGTACGTTTTCTTCAAAAAGTGAAAACAACAACTCTTTTTGTGAAACATACCATCGAAACAACCGCCGCATATTTGCAATATCAAAAACAGATAAATTATGCAAACAATTAGATTAAACAACGGCGTAGAAATGCCTCAGATGGGCTACGGAGTGTTTCAGGTTAGCCCCCAAGAATGTGAAAGATGCGTTTTGGACGCGCTTTCGGTAGGTTACAGAATGATTGACACCGCTCAAATCTATCAAAACGAGGAAGGCGTGGGCAACGCTGTCAAAAAAAGCGGAATCAGCCGCGACGAAATCTTCCTCGTGTCAAAAATTTGGTTCACCAACTACGAGTACGCCGCCGCCAAAAAGAGCATCGACGAGAGCCTCCGCAAACTTCAAACCGACTACATCGACCTGATGTTGCTCCACCAGCCCTACGGCGACCGCTACGGCGCATACCGTGCCTTAGAAGAGGCTTACAAGGAGGGCAAGCTGCGTGCAATCGGTGTGTCAAATTTCTATCCCGACCATTATATCGACCTATGCGCAAATTTTGACGTTGTGCCGGCTGTCAACCAAATCGAGACCCACGTATTCCAGCAGCAAATTGAAAGCCGCAAGTATATGGACGAACTCGGCATTGCGCACATGTCGTGGGGACCGTTGGCAGAGGGCAAAAACGGTTTCTTCTCCAATGAGACCTTGATTTCGATTGGCGAAAAATACGGCAAGACAGGTCCGCAAGTTGCGCTCCGCTACCTTATCGACCGTGGCGTAATCATCATTCCAAAATCGAGCCGCAAGGAGCGCATGGCAGAAAACCTGAACATCTTCGATTTCAAACTTTCGCAAGATGATATGGACGCAATCCTCAAACTCGACACCGGCGCACCCGTCGTAATGCCAAGCCACCACAACCCAGAGATTGTCAAGTGGTTTATGGGGATGGTGAAGAAGTGATTTCTGCAAGCATTTTTTAGTGATAATCCGCCAAATTATGTAAAACAGAAATCCTCCGCGTGCGAAACCAGCACACGGAGGATTTTTTTGTGTATGTCCAGTCTAAATTTTACGCTCAGAGTGTTTTTGGGGCAAAAAGATTTTACGCTCAGAGCGTTTTCAATGAGACTCTGAAAGCCAAGCCACCACAACCCGGAGATTGTCAAGAGGTTTATGACGATGGTGAAGAAGTGATTTCTGCAAGCAATTTATAGTGATAATCTGCCAAACACGATGAAAATTTGCGAGTTTGGCGGGTTATTGTATATAAAAGAGAATTAATTCACCATCTGTATTCTCGAAATTTCATTCTCAAAGTGACAAATCATTTTCTGAAATATCATAAACCCTACTTACAAACTTGTACGCTTGCTTTTCTCCCGTATTTGGATTTATCCAATCGTCTATCTTTTTAGGAATTGAAATAACAATATACGCACTGTCAAATTCAACTGCACTACCATCAATTTGGTCATAAAATTCTTGGTCGGTCATTGACACTCCTTGCAATCTAAATTGTGCACCACTCCAATCAAAATCAATTTTAGCCCGATTGTAATTGTTTTTGTAGATGCGAACATTAGAAACTTTCAATATAGTTTCGGAAGGTTCTGTAACGCGTTCAAATTCTTCTTCGTTTAGATATGAACGATAATTGTTCCAATATCCATGATAACCATATTGCTTATAAGCCCAATCAAGAAGTTCTTGATCTGTACCATTCCCATTTTGTAGTCTTGCCTTTCCTCTACATTTGCAAGAATTATTGTCTATTACCCAATTTTCTTTTTGTTTTCCCATAGGCATTGGATGTCCATCAAATTCAATTATTTGTAAGGGTTTTGCATTGTCTATTTCTATACCTTGCACAGCACCGCCAACACCATCATTTCTGACGATTCTTATCCATTTGCTTGGATTGTCTAAATCAAGACCGCCAGGACATAATCCGCCTTCCCGACAGCTGACAGCCAATAATAAAACTCTTTTTCTCATTATAAGTTTCCTCCAAATTTAATGTCGTTACTAAATTTCTTTAATAGCATTTCACTAACCAATCTTCTGTGGCATTTCTCCGTTGTTGGTTCTGAACATAGCAAGACCACGTTTTCATATTTACCAAACTGTTCTACAAAGTTTGAAATCTTTGATTCTCGTTCCAATTGTTCATTAAAAGCCTTTTCAAAAACTTTGTAATCTTTACTCATTGCCGACCCCTTGGTGCGCACTTCTTTTAGCAATTCGCTTTTAGGTGCCAAATCAACTCTATGGGAGTATTTGCATCCATCAGCCAATTTGTCGAGAAAGAATGGCAAGTCTTTTTCGAATGCAAAGCGTGATAATTGACCATTCGGGTTTAAACGAATGTCAACCAAACAATTGATTTTGTTTTTCTTCAAAATGCCGAAAAACTCTTCTGCGGTTTTCTGTGTAAAACCAATGTTAAACAAATTAATCATAGTCCTCGTTTTTGTTATAGTTGTTATTATTAGATTTTTTCCATCCGTGCATCAGATTCCAATATCTGTCACAGAAGTCTTTTATTTTATCTTGAATAGTATCTCCGAAATAGTTGTTGATTTTGGCTTCGTTAGAAAACATGTCAATGTCATGAATTTTAAGTTTCCTAATTTCCTCTCTTTTGAATATGTTATCTGACAATTCTTTATCTAAGGCGTTGTTCGAGATAGTGGTGATTTCGCTATTGTCATTTTGCACGATATGCTCTACTTCAATCCATTCCCCGAACATTTGTTCTATCTTTCGACTAACTAAAAAATATCTATGGCAATTAATCGGTTCTTTTTCGCTACACATCAAGGCTAATGTGTAGTTCCTATCATAAGCATTTTCTATTCTTTTGATGCCTTGCAAAAAGAATTCGTCATTTCTGAACTTTTGGAAATCGACAATTTCATCTGTCGGATGCAATTCATTTTTTTCTGGTCGTTTACTTGCTGCAATTGGAAAAATGTCATCAAAAAAAACATCTGATGCTTTTGAAAACACTTCTTGTTGCGGACTTGCCTTTGCACCAAGTTCTGGAATATGAAGATATGGCACGCCATAATGTTTTCCCGCCACCTTCAAATTGTTTGAATTGCATTGTTGGTATTGATTTGAAAATGGTACGGAACGCACATCTACCAAGTATGAGACATTGTATTTTTTCAACGTTTCAAACATTATTTCCAAGTCAATACCTTCCCTGTTTCTGAACAAGGTATAGCCGATAGTGTATAACTTTTGTTTATCCATTTTATATTAATTTGAGTTTTGTATTACTACCAATTTTATTTATAAAGTCTTGTGTAAAAGCGAGTTCAATACTATCTTTGCGGATAGTAAAATAGTTCGGATACTTTTTGAATAGTTCTCTGACCCTATTATTGAACTCTGTCTCTTGATAATGGAATTGCACTCTGTTTATACCAATATTTTGATGTAAATAGAGTAAAACCAACTCTTCTAAACCAATTTCAAAGAATCTGCAACTTATAGCCCAATTGTATATGGTGCATTGATCGCCAAATTGGCTATATGTCATGGCAGAGCAAATCCCTAAATTCTCACCATTTTGTCGATAAATTTCAAAATATATCGACTTAGCACTTCCGATAATATTCCGATTGATTTGAGACAATTTGAACTGATTCGATTTTGCATATAATCTTATTGCTTCCTTGTGTTCAGAATCCTTAACTACTTTTATTAAGAGTTCTGGCAACTGGTTGTTTTTTCGCTCGACTTCTATTGTTTGAAATTGTCTTTTTCGTACTTGAGAATCTACAGACAATTCGTTTCTTTCGAAATAACAACCAGCTATCAGTTGTATTATCAATTCATTATGAGTTGACCATTCTGGCACAAAAACATTCGGTAGTTTACTCTTTACTTCATCTCTAATAAGTTGGTTGTCGTCAACAAATATTATAGCTTCAGGCAATATTGATAGTCGTTTTGCTATTTCCTTTATGTTTTCACTTTTGTCGTTGTTATTTGCAACAATACAATCAATTTGATTTTTCAAAGGAAAGACATTTTCGTCCATCTGTTCTATAGTTAATTTTACTACTTCAGAATTGTTACGAGAACAAATCGCAATGAAAATACCCAATTCTTTAGCTGTGACTTTTATAAAGTTCATGAAAGATACAAATGGCGCACCAGCACAGGATTGCATATTTTTTTTGACTTTCTCAATGCCATCCTCCGCAAGTGTACCTTTCCATAAAGTGTCATCTAAATCAAATACAATAGCTTTGTATAGTATTTTATACTTGAGAATAGTTTGAGCCACAATTCGCATTAATACTATTCCCAAGGCTGGAATATTTATCTTGCTTGACAAATCAAAAACAGATGGAAGATTTTGTATTTGATATTTGTAACTATAAGATTCATTGTTCGATGTATTCTTGCATACTATTTCCAATGTCTCGATATGCTTTTCGGGATTAACAAATTCAAGCGAAAAGTTATGTTCAGAAAGAGAATTAAGCAAATATGATATTGTTATATCGTTTGTGTCCAATAAATACCCTAACCCTGATACTTGGATTTTAAATTTGTCCCTACTATAATGACGAAATTTTCCTATCAAGTTATCAATATAATTCTTGATAATCTTTTCTGCCATAGGATTTATGGAAACGTCATTAACAATAAAAACACCGTGATTATGTTCCATTTTCTACTTGTTTTTAGGCACGTCGTCTCACCTAAAAACAATTTGACCAAACACCAAAAAGAAACGTGGACATCCTCGTCCACATCCTGGGTGTTTGGCCTAACCCTCAATCTCAGACAAGGAATGCCCACGCTATACACGCAGGCACTCGCAACTGTCATCTGAGATTGATTCCTTCGGTGGCCAAACTTTAGGATGTTTTCAGAACAGCGACGAACGCTATGATTAATAATATGTTAACTATACTTTTTTACTTCATTCGATACTGTTTTTATTCAAGTTATTTTCTATTTCCTCTATTGTTGGCAATGACGACCGCAATTGTTCAGGCAATGCCTGACCAAGAGCGTATTCTGAAATACCAATTGGCTTGTTGATGTCTCGCAAGGCATATTCGGCCTTCACCTTGTCCTTGTTTTGGCACAATAGCAATCCAATGGTTTGATTGTCGCCTTCTTGACACATAATGTCGTCAACCGCCGAGCAATAGAAGTTCAATTTGCCGATATATTCGGGTTTGAACTCACCCCGCTTCAGTTCAATTACAACGTACCGATGAGTGAAAACATGATAAAAAAGCAGGTCGATGTAATAATCACTGTCGCAAACTTCAATGTGGTATTGCCTACCCATAAAGGCAAAACCACGGCCCAACTCCAACAGAAATTTTTCAATATGCTTGATTAACCCCAATTCAATATCACGCTCCGTATATTCATCAGTAAATGTAAGCATGTCGAACACGTATGGGTCTTTCAACATCTCTTTCACTTGCTTCGATTGCACAGTTGGCAATGTGGTGTCAAAATTGCTGGACAAAGCACCTTGTTTGCCGTAATAATCGAGTTTTATGGCTTCGGCAAGAAAATCGCGGCTCCATGAGTGCTTTATGGTCTGGATCATATACCAATAGCGAGCGTCCACATCCTTGACTCGCTGCATTATCACCACATTATGCGCCCATCCTATCTGAGTTATAGGTAGTTTGAATTTCTGTGTCTGTAATTGCGAAACGGACGGTTTCGTATTTGCGCTTTCTATTTGCGAAACTGTTGGTTTCGTAAATGTAAGTTCCTGATTGTATTCTTTATAGAACTGAATCATAAACTGACAGTTGCGCACCGAAAAACCTTTTATGTCGGGAAAATCGTTTTTCAAATCTGCGCTGATACGTTCAAGGATTTTTGTACCCCAGCCAGCCTCTTTCTGTTTGTTGAAAAGCATTTCTCCTATGTCCCAATACATACGCAGCATCTCGGCACTCACCGAAAAGATTGCCCTTTTCTGTGCAAGCTGAACACGTTGTTTTATCTGGTTCAACAACTGTGTATATTCTGTTATGTTTATTGGTAAACTCATGGTCGAAACACTATGATTAATAATATGTTTGTTAAACTTTTTTACTTCATTCGATACTGTTTTTGTTGTTAATAAGTGCCATGCGCAATACTTGAACATCTTTTGACCTCAGTCAATGCAATATTGCAATATGCGGAACTTTGCACGGTGCGAATTTACGAAAAATCTCGCTATCTTGCTTGTTGTTTTTATGTTAAGTTTGTTTGCAAACAACGATTTTATCCAGTCAACCATAACATTTTTTCTTCAAAAAGTGAAAACAACAACTCTTTTTGTGAAACATACAATCGAAACAACCGCCGTATATTTGCAATATCAAAAACAGATAAATTATGCAAACAATTAGATTAAACAACGGCGTAGAAATGCCTCAGATGGGCTACGGAGTGTTTCAGGTAAGTCCACAAGAATGTGAAAGATGCGTTGCCGACGCACTTTCGGTAGGTTACAGAATGATTGACACCGCACAAATCTATCAAAATGAGGAGGGCGTTGGCAACGCTATCAAGAAAAGCGGTATCAGCCGCGACGAAATCTTTCTCGTATCAAAAATTTGGTTCACCAACTACGAGTACACCGCCGCCCAAAAGAGCATCGACGAAAGTCTCCGCAAGCTTCAGACAGAATACATCGACCTGATGCTCCTCCATCAGCCATACGGCGACCGTTATGGTGCATATCGTGCCTTGCAAGATGCCTACAAGAAGGGTAAGGTGAGGGCAATCGGTGTGTCGAATTTCTATCCTGACCATTTCATCGACCTCTGCGCACATTTTGATGTAACTCCGGCGGTCAACCAAATCGAAACCCACGTGTTCCAACAGCAAATCGAAAGCCGTAAGTACATGGACGAACTCGGTATCGCCCACATGTCGTGGGGGCCATTGGCAGAGGGCAAAAACGGTTTCTTCACCAACGAGACCTTGATTTCAATTGGTGAAAAATACGGCAAGACAGGCCCACAAGTTGCACTACGTTACCTGATTGACCGTGGCGTAATAATCATTCCAAAATCGAGTCGCAAAGAGCGAATGGCAGAAAACTTGAACATCTTTGACTTCAAACTTTCGCAAGACGATATGGATGCAATCCTCAAACTCGACACTGGCGAGCCCGTAATAATGCCCAGCCACCACAACCCCGAAATTACCAAGTGGTTTATGTCAACAATGAAGAAGTAACCATTTTATTTGCGAGATAAAAGTGAATTGCAAGGTAAACTTCGAACTTCTATACCGAAAAATTGGTAATTCTTTCCGAAATAAATGCTTCTTCAAGAAGAAAGTGTGTCGTATTTTTGCATAGTGATAAATAACTAAATGTAATTTTATGAATATCAAGCAAATAATTTCCATAGCAATGCTTGCCGTGCTGTCGGCTTGCGGAAATAGCAAACAATCAGAATCCAAGGATATGAACACATTGACATTCAATGAGAAACAGGCGGCTTGTATGTCGGCCATCGCCTGCAATGAGGCACAGGGCGACCTTGTGTCGCTCGAATCGGCCATTCACAATGGTTTGGAAGCCGATTTGACAGTAAGTCAGATTAAAGAAGCGCTTTCGCAACTCTATGCCTACACGGGCTTTCCGCGCTCGCTCAATGCGCTGGGCGTGCTGCAGCGTGTGGTGAGCGACAGGCAAGCGAAGGGCGTGAAAGTGCTGGCGGGCGACGAAGCATCAGCACTGCCAAAGGATTACGACGCACTGAAACAGGGCACCGAGGTGCAGACCCAACTGTCGGGACAGCCGTTCAACTACGATTTCTGCCCTGCCGAGGATTATTACCTGAAGGCACATCTGTTCGGCGACATCTTTGCCCGCGACGTTCTCACGCACGCCGACCGCGAGTTGGTTACGGTGAGTGCACTTGCTGGACTGGAAGGCGTTGAACCACAACTGAATGCGCACGTTCGTGGGGCACGCAATATGGGTGTTACCGACGAGCAACTGCAACAGATTCCTGTGGCGTTGGCGGCGAATGGTTGCAAGGCGGCCGCATCGAGGGCGCTGAAGTCCGTGAATGCGTTATTGGGCGTTGAGGACAACAGCCGCAGCGAGTACGACCAAGTTGACCTGAAATCGTATTGGCGTCGTGGCAACCCGAACGACGCATACGCACAATACTTCACGGGGCGCAGTTACGTGTCGCCTTACGGTGAAAGCGTTGTGAATGTGACATTTGAGCCTGGTTGCCGCAACAACTGGCACGTGCATCACGGTGCCGTTCAGGTGCTGATATGCGTCTATGGTCACGGCTGGTATCAGGAATGGGGCAAGCCCGCGGTGGAACTCAAGGAAGGCGTGGTGATTGAGGTTCCCGAAGGCGTGAAACACTGGCACGGCGCCGCCAAAGGCTCGTGGCTGCAACACTTGACGTATCACAAAAACCTGCAACCCAACCCTACCAACGAGTGGCTGGAAGCGGTGAGCGAGGAAGAGTATGGGAAATTGAAGTGATGAGTTCTCGAAAAGAATTTCGGGCGGAAACTGATGAGATGATGCGGTTTCCGCCCAAGTTTAGATAAAAATCATGATTCAAACATATATCGATGATAGGTTATTAATGGACCCTTAGATGGTTTAATGCAATCATTGTCGTGTACCTTATTCTTTTAACGACTACAATTTTTCCTCAATAATAGAAACGAGAGAATCGATAACATGGCATTTTGTTTCATCAATTGCATTTTTCACATTTTTGCAAACACATGATGCGACAACATACTTTATTTTATTTTCCACATCTTTATCCCATAATTTACCACAATCGTTAAATACTTCTTGAACTTTATCAGACCAGATTTTGCTTTTGTTACGCATTTTGCCGGTATTTAAATCCACGCTGTATTCGTTTATCACGGCTTGACAATATACATCAATAGCAACGGCATCTTCAAATTCTGCATTTTTCATACCATCACATGCGCATAAAATATAATTTTTGTTATTAATTAAATGTTGGTCCAATGCTTTTTTAATAGCCTGTTTCGCTGCTTCATCCGAATCAATAAAAACCACAGCTTGACCGATTAATTGGTTTGTCATTGTTAGATAATATGATAATCCACCGGTACCGCCCATTGGCATAATAGATAATCTATGTGTAGATATGGCGGTATTCAATTTCTTACTTTTATCGGACAATATTGCTTTTAATGAAATCGCATCTGTTTCACCTTCAACTAACAGCATTACCTCTGCATTATACAAGTTATCAGAAACCTTTACACCAAGAACATTTCTGATATCGCGTATATTATTAGCCTGTTTGGCTACACCATCTTCAACAATAATATTTTTATCCACTTGCTCTCTGTTTACAAAAAGTGGGTTATGGGTAGAGATTATTACCTGACTCTTACCTGATAATGAATATATTGTATCTCGGAGTCTATTAATTGCCTCAGGATGAAGATGAGCTTCTGGCTCTTCTATGGCTACCACAGACATACCAGAGTCGTTAATATGAATATTATTTAATAATGCTAAAGTCACCAAACTTTTTACCCCATCTCCCTTGTTCTGAATATCTGTATCTTGTCCATCATTAATACGAATTGAAACATCCCTATAACGTTCCATTGTGATTCTGTTTTCAAAACTAATGGACACATCTGAAATATTAGGAAGAAAATTGGAAAGAGTTGCTTTAACAACTTGCTCCAGCCCTTCTATGATTGGTTCTTGTAAAGAACTGATTGTTTGGACAGCATCCTTATATCTTTTATCATTTTCAAGTGAAGTCAATTCGCGCATCACTTGCCTCCTTATTTCACGTAGTGCGTCATCTTCTGTTCGTACAGCAGGAATATAATTGAATTCAATGTTTTGAGCAATATATTTGCATATATATCGTGATTTTTGATTAAGTTCCTTACTTCCTTTCCCGTTTTTTACAACTTTCAATTCAGGTCTGTTATCTTGTCCAAATGATATACGTATTGGTAAATAACCATTTAGCTGATGGTTATATCTATTTTTGAATTCCAATACTTCCTTGGATGTTAATTCAAACTCAAGTGTAAATTCCGACTCTTTCTTCTTTTTTCTATTTGATTTTTGTAGCGAAACGGGATAGTCTGTTTTCCAATCATATAATGTGCGACTTCGTCGAATTTCTAATGGATCTTGATAGTATCTCAATGCAATCATTGAGATGTTAATGGCTCTAAGCAGATTGGACTTTCCTTCGTTATTCTTACCAACGAGAATAGTTATATCAGATATTGCAATCTTATTTGCCGAGGTGATACTTCTATAGTTATTAACAGTGAATGATACCAATTTCATATTGACGATAATTTAATCTGTTTGTTATGTTTTATTTTAACTCATCCAGTCTCTTAATTAACCTTCCGAGCTCCGAGTAAGTATAATCACTATCGCTCTTAAGTTTCTCATCCATTGAACGATTGGCATTAGCCACTGCCTTTTCGAGACTGCCGCCGTTGCGTTCAAAGTAACCGTGAAGTCCTTTGGTCTTGATGAAGAACTCTATCGTCTTCCGATACTCCACACATTGGTTGAGGTCTTTGAGCAATGGTTCCTGCTCGTCGTAGGGGCGTGAGGTGTAACGGAAGTAATAGAGAAAGAACAGTTCTGTACAGCGGTGCGTCTCAAAGAACTCAACCTCGCAATAGATGCCTTTCTTCGGTTTGTCGATGGGTTTGGCGTACTTTGCCTTTAGCTTCTGGTATTGTGAACGCTCTGGCTCCTTGTCCTTCGTGTCCATATCAATAATGCAGAAGATATGGTTGTAACCCATTGCCACACCCTCGGCAATCTTGGCTTCCAGTTCCTTGATGTTGGTGTGTTTCGGATAGTCTGGCTTGATGGTCAGACGCTTGAACACGTCGCATAGGGACTTGAAATAGAAGAACTCCGTTGGCCCTTCACCCAGGATGAGTGCTGTTTGTCGTAGTTTCCCCATATCACTCCTCCAGATTTATAAAGATACTACCCAGTTCGGGCTTGGCACCCAATCGGCCAATGCGGTATGAATTATATAGCGATAGATTCTTGTGCAAGCCAAAGGAGTCGCCACGGGCATATTCTGACGAAGCAGTCTCCCTGTTCTTCTCGACAAACCACACCACGCCACGGTTCTCGTTAATCATATCCTGCGACAGGAGGGTGGTCTCCTGACTCGTAATAATCAGCTGCGACTTGTCGGAGTTGAAGATGAAGACATTGAGATAGTAGTACAACAGGTCGTTGTGCAAATCCTCGCCCAGTTCATCAAGATAGTACACGTGAGAGCTTGTTATCAAATCATATAGGGCATCCAATATGCGTATGTATTTTATTGTGCCTTTTGACTGCCATTTGAGTGGTATCTCAAAATTACCTTCCGCAGAATGATTAACAAAGGCTATGGATTCTGTCGCAGGTTTAAGAAGGTCTTCTTTCACCTTTTCAGGAAAATCTTGTTTTATAATACGCTCACGAAGTTCGTCTGGCAAGATACGGTCTTCTATGATTGGCCTAAACTTCATAATATTCAAATCAGCTTTTTGCAGCATAAGATTAAAGAACTTACGTTTTGTTGAATCGCCATACGCTTCCTTAAGAATTTCAACAATACCCATCTCCCCGTCACCGTCCACGTCATGATAATTCTTCATAACCCAACCGTAAAGCCGATTGAATGGAGCAATATCCTCTTTTAGTGCAACTTTTCCGCAAACAGCCAAGACACTGTGGTTGTTCCATGTATTTTCTCGAATACTTTCAGCTGTCTTATCTAGCAGTTTAAGGCTCTGCCCAAACTTAATATTTGCCTGTACGTTTTCATCAACGAATGAACGTTCGTAGAATAACGTTTTTGACTTTTTAGGGTAATAGTATAAAACTTCATTCAAAATATATTTTTCGTTAAATGTCACGCCATAATCATATCTAATACCATCAGCAAAGAACGATACATACATTTCTGTAGGATGATCCTTTGTAAGAGCAAATGGTATTCTATTGATTTTTGAGGTCACTTTTGATTTTGGATGAACCAGTATACTAAATACTTTATTCAAAGCTATTAGCATATTCGATTTACCCGAAGCGTTTGAGCCATATAGGATGCCCAACTTGTATAAGAACACACCATCAGCAACTTCGGCGACAAGTTCCGAAGCGGGACCTTTAGCTACAAAGTTTAATTCCTGCTTGTCGCGAATGGAAAGATAGTTCTTCACCCAAAAATCTCGTATCATATCGTTATATTTTATTCATATTTGTAAATTTATTACAAAAATATAAATAATATTATATAAAAGCAACAACCTGATAAATGATTTTTGTAATTATTATACAAATTTGCATATTTTCAATATATTAGATTTGGTGATGACCAATCATAGTTTTTTATTCTAACCTCCTTAAATCCGAAAAATTGGTAATTCTTCCCGAAACAAATATATCTGCCCCCAAAAGCAGAATCTCTATTTTTGCATAGTAACATTAAAAATAGTTCAAAATGAATAAACTGAAATCAATAATTCTTGCCGCTTCGGCTTTGCTGGTCGGGGCAAGTTGCAATGGTCAAACCACTAAAAATCAAAACAATATGAGCAAATCAATCGTGATTTTCTTTTCCCACGCGGGCGACAACTACTCGGTGGGTAACGTTGAGGTTGGCAACACGAAAATTGTGGCTGACTATATAAGCGAAATCGCTGGCGCAGAGCAGTTTGAAATCGTTACGCACAAGTACGACGGAATGGCATACACACCGCTCACCCGTCTGGCTCAAGAAGAAGCCAACAAAGGGGAACTCCCTCCATACGAAGGCAAGGCACCAGACCTGAGCGGCTACGACACGGTGTTCATTGGCGGGCCCGTTTGGTGGGGAACCTATCCGCAGGTAATGTTCACGCTGTTCAAAGACATCAACCTTGACGGCAAAACCGTCTATCCCTTCACCACCCACGAAGGCAGCGGCCTGGCAAGTTGCGTGAGCGACGTGAAGAAAGCCTTCCCGAAAGCCAACGTGCAGAAAGGCTTCTCGATTTACGGACACGAAGTCCGCACCGAAAAGGCGAAGGTTGAAAAGTGGCTTAAAAACATTGGCTATTAACCAATTAAAAACAAAGCAATTATGGATTACAAGCAAGGTTATGTTTATGATCTGATGGACGCTGGCGGACCTACCGACGTTCGCGAGCCTTATTTCAAAGAAGCCGTTGACGAAATGTTGCGGGCTCGTAAACTTTGTGCTATAGCCAATGCTAAAATGCCCGACGACGCATCATATGTTGCTGATTTAGAAGAACTATTTGGTTGCAAATTAGACGACGTGCGAATTCTTACACCATTCATTTGTGACTTTGGCAACCGAGTAAACTTTGGTAAAGGCGTTTTCATCAACCATTCGGCAATCCTGAGCGCATCGGGCGGCATTGAGTTTGAAGACGGCGTAATGCTTGCACCTGCCGTGCATATCGCCACTATCAACCACGATTTCAACGAGCGTCACACAAAATACACCTACGGCAAGGTGACCATCAGGAAAAACGCGTGGATTGGAATGGGCGCAACCATTTGCCCTGGCGTAACCATTGGACGGTATGCCATTGTGGCGGCTGGCGCGGTTGTCACCAAAGACGTGCCCGATTACGCCGTTGTGGGCGGCTGTCCTGCCAAAGTCATCAAAATGCAAAACCCTGACGAGCAGAAGGAATAAAAATGAATAATGACGAGCGGTTCACAGGAAAAACATACGTCGGCAGCGACGAACTGTATGCCGACGTGCAGCGCTGTATGGCTTTGGTGGCCGAAATGAACACTGGCTACAAGACCGAAGCCGAGGTGCGCGGCTATCTTCGGCAAATCACAGGCTCGGATATTGACGAGAGCGTGCGTGTTTTTCCACCGTTCAACATCAATTATGGCAAGGCAACTACGTTTGGCAAAGGCAGTTTCGTGAATTTCGGCTGCACGTTTCTTGCGCTTGGCGGCATCACCATCGGCGAGGGCGTTTTCATTGCGCCGCATTGCGTTCTGGCCACCGAGTATCATCCTGAAGACCCCGAAACACGCCACACTCTGCTCACCAAGCCGATTGTTGTGAAAAAGAACGCCTGGATTGGTGCAAGCGCAACCATTCTGGCAGGCGTAACCATCGGCGAGAATGCCATTGTGGCGGCAGGCGCGGTTGTCACCAAAGACGTGCCCGACAATGCCGTTGTGGGCGGCGTGCCTGCAAAAGTGATTAAAATGATCAAATGATCACTTTTCTTGGCTGCTACAGACAAAATTGATATCAGCCAAATAGTTCTTCCATTGTCACAACATCTTTCACTTGTCCACTGTATTTGCCTTGTGTGATACCAAAAGGGGTAATCATTGTCAGCAAAAGCCCGAAGCGTGTGCCAGTTTCGGTTTTGAAGTTTGAAAGGCGTATGCGGAGTTTCATGTCTTCGTCTTTTGAAATTGAATATGGCGCATCGCAAAATTTTATCTCACAGATGTTTATCATACGGTCGGCTCGTTCGATGGCAAGGTCTATTTGCGATTTCGGTTCAGAGATAGTGCTACGCCACGAGTAATATTCAGTACGAATGCGGTCAATGCCCAACGCCTTTTTTATCTGAGGGATGTGCAAAAAGCATATTCTCTCAAAAGCAAGACCTGCCCAAGCGTTTACTGCAGGAGTATTGATAGAGTTTTGCCAAAAATTTTCGTCGGTGGTTTCTTTGCGGCAAAATCTGAAATGAAACATCGTAAACATATCTATAATCTGATAGATGTGCTGATTTTCACGGATTTTTTTCCCACGAGTGCGAAAATGGCGAATAAAATCACAATTTTCCAAATCTCTGAGTATCAATGTTAATTGTGAGCCAGAAGTAATTCTTGTTTTTTCGACAATTTCATCGCGCGACATGCCGTATATAGATGAAGCCAAAGTCTCAATCACTTGTATATACGGCTCTGCTTTTTTGAAAAGCGATTTGAACAGTCTTTCAAATTCATTATTAAGATGTGCATCTCGACCAAAGAACAATGCATCAATATTTTGTGCGACACTTTTGCTGTTGTTCAATAGACTGAGGTAGTAGGGAACACCGCCCGTTGCCATATATAACTGACAAATATCAAAACGACCGTAGTCGAACCCATTTTCATTTAGATACAGCTCCGTTTCGCCAAGTGTGAAAGGACGCAGATACATCTCATGTGTTATTCGATTGTGCAGACCACCATGGTTGTCAATTATGTTTTTTATAATCCATGAAGTTGCAGAACCACAAATGATTAGCATGACATTACTATGATCAGAGCACCACGTATTCCAAAAATGGTCTAATGCCCCTGTAAAACCTGATTTCGGAGTATCAAGACACGGAATTTCATCAATAAAAATAATGCAACGGCGATTCTTATCCATTTTGGATTCGAGTAAATGTTGCAATGTCATAAACGCTTCTTGCCAATTAGCCGGAATTTTTGCATTAGAAAGACCCGCATTGATAAGTCCTTCGCGGAAATTACTGAGTTGCACTGACATAGGCGCCCCTATTGTTCCCGACATGTAAAAATCAAACTTGGAGTTGAAATATTGTTTTACAAGGAATGTTTTGCCTACACGTCGCCGTCCATAAAGAGCCACAAACTCGGCTTTACCCGATTTCATAAAACGGCTAAGTGCCTTTCGCTCTGTATCTCTGCCGATAATTTTTTCCATATCTTTTTGCTTTAGTTTTATGTTGCAAATATATGTATAATCCGCCAAACTCACAAATCTTTATTTAGTTTGGTGAATTATCACATTATAATCCGCCAAACTCACAAATTATTATTGAATTTGGCGATTTATAATACCATAACGCCCCAACATTTTGGAGTAACCAATATATTTTGCCCTAAACATTTTTGGGAAACCAGGAAGTAACTGTCTTATATAGAATCCCCATCCGAAATATTGGTAATTTTTCCCGAATTATGTTTTCCGTGCGAATGGGAATTAAATGGTATTTTTGCGTATAAGTAAATGATATTTAAACCAATCCACTGAAGTGGTTAATTCTTATTCGATATGATATTAGACAAAATCAATTCACCTGCCGACGTTAAAAAACTGTCGGTCAATGATATGGAACGTCTTGCAGACGAAATTCGCGAGGCATTGTTCAACCGTCTGACTAAAATTGGCGGGCACTTCGGCCCTAACTTCGGATTTGTCGAGGCAACCATCGCTATGCATTATGTGTTCAACTCGCCAACGGACAAGTTCGTTTTCGACGTTTCGCACCAAAGTTACACCCACAAAATCCTTACGGGACGTAAGGCGGGCTATATCGACGACACCCGTTTTTCCGAGGATTCGGGATATTCAAACCCCGAGGAAAGCGAACACGACTTCTTCAACATCGGACATACATCTACGTCGGTGGCTCTCGCCCTTGGGCTTGCCAAAGGGCGAGACATTCTGGGCCGAAAAGAGAACATTGTGGCGGTCATTGGCGACGGCTCGCTCTCGGGCGGTGAGGCGATGGAAGCACTCAACGTGGCTGGTTCGGAACTGGGCAGCAATTTCATCATCATTGTCAACGATAACGAACAGGCAATTGCTGAAAACCACGGAGGTATCTATCAGAACCTCAAAGAATTGCGTGAGAGCAAAGGCCAGGCACAAAACAATTGGTTCCGTGCGTTTGGGTTGGATTATATCTATGAAGAAAACGGCAACGACATCGCATCACTCATCAAGGTGTTCGAGAAGGTGAAAGACTCAACGCACCCCGTTGTTGTTCACATACATACGCAGAAAGGAAAAGGCTACCGCTTGGCTGAGGAAAACCGTGAGGCCTGGCACTGGTGCCTGCCGTTCGACCGTGCGACAGGCAAGCCGACTGTAGATTTCGGCAGTGGCGAATCCTATTCTGATATCACCACAAAATACATTATGGACAAGACTCGGAAAGACAAGGATTTCATTGTTGTGTCGCCCGCTATGCCTATGTCGGTTGGTTTGGGAATTGAGGAACGCAAGCAACTCGGCCGTCAGTACATCGACACGGGCATTGCCGAAGAAGCCGCTGTTGCCATTGCGTCGGGTATTGCCACCAACGGTGCCAAACCATTGGTTGTCACCAATATGACGTTCCTTCAGCGTGCCTACGATCAGATATCACAGGACGTTTGTATCAACAACGCACCCGTGACAATGCTAATGAATTTCACCGCTTTCGACGGACTCACGGACGTGACACATCTCGGAATCTTCGGTCTGGCAGCCTTCACAAACATACCTAATTTGGTGGTACTCTGCCCGTCGAGCGCCGAAGAGTATGTCAATATGCTCGATTGGTCCATCGACCAAAAGGAGCACCCTGTTTTGATACTGATCCCAGGCAATGCGGTGGCTCACCGTGCGGCGGACAAATCGTTCGGCGACATCAACAAATACAAGGTGGAGCAGCAAGGCGAGAAGGTAGCCATCATTGCCCTTGGCGATTTCTACCAGAAAGGCGAAGAGGCAGCCGCAGCCATCGAGAAGGAACTTGGATTCAAGCCGACGCTTATCAATCCACGGTTTGCCAGCGGTTTGGACAAAGAACTTTTGGACAACCTAAAATCACGTCACAGCCTTGTCCTCACGTTGGAGGATGGCATTGTGAACGGCGGTTTCGGCGAAAAAATAGCGTCGTACTACGGTCCGTCGGATATGAAGGTAATCAATCTTGGACTTGAAAAGAAATTCTACGACCGTTACGACCCACAGCAACTGCTTGAATCGTTGGGAATTACGGCGGAAAAGATTGTGGAAAGAGTAAAGCGTGTGTTGGAATAATTTCAGTAATGAAAAATAGGCAAATGTGCAACCATAGGGAAAATGCCTATAGTTGCACATTTTTGTTTCAAACGGTACAATTATGTTTTGGTCGGTTTGTGTTATTAGATTGGTTATTGTTTTTTTACCAATTTACGTGATTCATAGCATCTTTACATTAAAAAAAACTCTCAATATAAAATATAATTTCTAAATTTGCGTTGTAATATAAACTATAATTTATATTGATACAATTATGACAAAACATACATTTGGCAACCGTCTGCCACGGAAGTTGCAACAAAATATGGAGATTGTGGGCGAACAAATCCGTCTTGCACGGCTTAGGCGCAACCTTTCTATTGCGCAGATAGCCGAGAGAGCCACTTGTTCGCCGCCCACGGTGATGAACGTGGAAAAAGGCGTTGCCACGGTCTCTATCGGCATATATCTCAGAGTGTTATACGCCTTACAGTTGGAGGCGGACATCCTGCTTTTGGCAAAAGACGACCCCTTGGGTCGCGATATTCAGGATTTGAATCTTAAACAACGTCAACGCGCATCGAAGAAACAATGAAGACAATTTTTATATATGCGGAGTTTGATTTTTTGAATAATCCCGAACTCATAGGTAGCCTGCACCACGACCGTGTGCGGGGCAGGGAAACTTATTCTTTTGAATTTGAAAAGAATTGGCTCAACTCACACAAAAACATAGTGTTAAGTACCGATTTGCACAATTATTCAGGATTGCAATATTCCGAAGATAATATTTTTGGCTGTTTTGCCGATGCGCTGCCTGACCGTTGGGGCAGAACACTTATCAAACGACGCGAACAAATTGAGGCTCAGGAAGAAAATCGTGCAGTAAAGAATCTATCCAACTACGATTTTCTTGTTGGAATAGATGATTTTTCTCGGATGGGGGCGTTGCGTTTTTGCGAAACACAAGGCGGAGAGTTTATCAACAGTTCTACAAAATTTCAAATTCCGCCTATTACCTCATTGCGCGAACTTCTTCACGCCGCCGACGAAATCGAAAAATCTGAAAATCTTTCTCAACTACCTGATAAAAAGTGGATTGCACAATTAATCAAACCTGGCACCTCGCTTGGAGGCGCACGGCCAAAGGCTTGCGTTATTGATGAAAAAGGCAATCTCACAGTCGCAAAATTTCCGTCCCGAAACGACGATTATGACGTGGGTATGTGGGAACATTTTTGCTGCCTTTTGGCAAAAAAAGCTGGTGTAGATGTGGCAAATACACGGGCAATCGACACAGGACAAAAATATCACACCTTGCTCTCACACCGTTTTGACAGGGACGACAACGGGCGGAGAATACATTTTGCATCGTCGCTTACAATGCTTGGCTTTTCAGACGGCGACGGCAGTAGAACTGGCAAAGGCTATTTGGATATTGTAGATTTTATACTTCAATATGGCGGCAATGTGACGGCAGATTTGAAGCAACTATTTGCGCGTGTGGCGTTTAATATTTGCGTTGGCAATTGCGACGACCATTTCAGGAATCACGGTTTCCTTCTTACAAAAAACGGTTGGCAACTTTCGCCCGCCTACGACCTAAATCCGTCCCTCTCATATGACCATGCAATAATGATAACAGGAAACAGCAATCATTCTGATTTACAGACGCTTTACGATGATTGTAAATCGTATATGCTCGAACCATCAAAGGCAAAAGAAATCATTCAACGAGTATGCGATGCCGTTTCCGATTGGCAACATTTGGCAGCAAGATTGCAGATTTCAAAGGCTGAAATGGATATGTTTAAAAAGAGGTTTGAAGATGGAGTGAAGAGTTTTGTAATATAAATATGATATATGTTATCGATTGATAATGTAAATTATATTTTATATTAATAGATATACAAACTGTGAATTGGCAAGTTTTTTGGAAGATGAAAAACTACAATGTCAAAACGGTGAAGCGTGTGTTGGAATAATTTCAGTAATGAAAAATAGGCAAATGTGCAACCATAGGGAAAATGCCTATAGTTGCACATTTTTGTTTCAAACGGTACAATTACATCTTGTTTCTTCCGCAATTTGTTGTTGGGCGAACAATGGGACTTGCGAAACAGATATCTGCATATACAAGCTACTGAAGAGTGGAAGGAACAACCTCGATTGGATGAGCCGACAAGTTCAGGACAAGTTCGGGAATTACACCGAACAAGTACCGAACAAGCATTATGGTGCAATACATACAGACAATCCTAATATTGGAAGATTGGTAATAGCAGTAGCAGATCAACAAGTTTCGGTAATACAGATGATGGAACGTCTTTCATTGAAACATAGACCCACATTCTTGGATTTCATAATCCGTCCATTTTGGCATTTGTTCCGAAAAGTTTTTGTAACTTTGTGAAGATAATTGTTTTGAATAATAAAACCAGAGCATTTGTTAATGTCAAAAGGACTTTCAAATATAACGGAGTTGTCATTTGTCAACGACATCAAGAAAATCGTTGAACAGGGACGACGTGCCGCATACGGTGCTGTTAATTCTGTTATGATAAATACCTATTGGCACATTGGTAAACGCATTGTGGAACAAGAACAAAACGGAAAAGAACGTGCCGAATATGGCAAGCAACTGATTGAAATCTTGTCAAAGGAACTGACCATTGCATACGGGAAGGGATTTGGAACAAGAAATCTTTGGCTTTTTAAACAATTCTATCAGACATTCAATGATTTAGAGATTCTGCACACGCGTGTGCAGAATCTTACTTGGTCTCATATTCGTACCACTTTGCGTGTAGAAAATCCTGTTGCCGCCCGTTGGTATCTGCAAACGGCATCGCAAGAGATGTGGAGCGTGCGAACATTAGACTAGGAATTTAGACGTGAAATTGAACAACCAAAAGAGTTGTTTCAATTGCAACATAAAGAAATGAATACTAACGACAAAAACAGTATTAAATGAAGTAAATTTTTGAAGTAACATATTACTAATCAACAGCGTTTGCTTCTATTCGAGAGTGATAATTGTTTTATAGCATACTTATGGATGAAATTATAAAAAAAGGGATCGAGAAGAAACTTGTTTCGTTTAACGACGATTTAAGTCGCATTACCTATATACACCAAAACAAATCACGCAATTACCTTGACCCAGAGGAACAAGTTGAAGCAGAGTCGTTTCTGAAATTGGTTCTCATCTATAATTACCCCAAAAACAGAATCAAGTTATTCGAGAAAGTCACAATGGGTTCAAGTACAAGAGAGGCTGACATTATTGTATATGATGATGATATGTGTCTGAATCCTTCAATCATTGTAGAGTGCAAAAAGCAAGAAGTTTCGGAAGCAGAGTTTACGCAAGCCATTGAGCAGGCTGCAAGCTACGCATACGCACTTTCGGGTACTGTAAAATATATTTGGACAACTTCGGGCATTAAGGATTCCTATCTACAAATAGATAAGGAGCGAAAGATTCGCATACAGATTCCAAATATCCCGATATACGGCAAGGTTGTTCCGAAATACAACTATGTGAAAGGTGGTCGAGTGAAAGGAGAAGATCCGGGCAATGATGAAATTAAGCAATCGTTTTTCGACCTCGAACAAGTTTCTGAAAGTGAACTTACCAATCGTTTCAAGAAAGCGCACCAATCGCTTTGGGCTGGTGGTGAGTTGAATCCATCAGACGCTTTTGACGAGTTAGACAAATTGATTTTCTGCAAAATATGGGATGAGCGCAAGCCTCGCAAAAAAGGTGAGCCTTACGATTTCCAGATCTTCGACATTGAAAAGCCTAAAAACGCATCACAGCAAGATATTGACAAGGTTGAACAGAAAATAACCGCCGACCTTGCCAAACGCATCTTCGACCTTTACGATGAAGGCAAACAGCGAGATAAGGAGGTTTTCAAGGACAACATCCGACTGACACCGCAACGCATCCGCACGGTTGTCAGTTATCTGCAGGGCGTTAACCTCTCGAAAACTGACCTCGACAGCAAAGGAAAGGCTTTCGAGACATTTATGGGCTCGTATTTCCGTGGAGATTTCGGACAGTACTTCACACCTCGGAATATAGTGAAGTTTATTGTTGATGTGCTTCCGATCAAGAACGATTCTAAAGTTCTCGATACTTCTTGCGGAAGCGGTGGTTTCTTGCTATATGCGTTGGACAAAGTACGTCAACAGGCTGGAGAATTCTATGATGAAGGCACGATTGAACATTACAACCATTGGCACGATTTTGCATCACACAATCTGTTTGGCATAGAGATAAACGAGCAGATAGCCCGTACTGCCAAAATGAATATGATTATTCACGATGATGGTCATACAAATGTGATTGCCAGCGACGGACTCCTACGCGATGAGGCAATAATGGCAAAGACTGACAACAAAGGGTTCGCGTACGGCACGTTCGACCTCATAATCACCAATCCTCCATTTGGCAGTGCTATTAAACAGACGGAAAGCGCCTATCTGCACCAATACAATTTCGGAACAAAAGAGGCAGATTGGCTCGACACGAAAAACACTGCCGTAAAGAACCGCGACAGCCAAAGCACCGAAGTGCTTTTCATTGAGCAGGATAAAAATTTCTTGCGTGAAGGTGGCTATTTGGCTATTGTTATTCCCGATGGAATCTTGACCAATAGCACCTTGCAATATGTACGCAACAGCATAAGCGAATGGTTCAGAATTGTTGCCGTGGTAAGTATGCCGCAAACCGCCTTTGCAGCCAATGGCGCAGGTGTGAAAAGTTCAGTTCTGTTCTTGAAAAAATGGACCGACGAACAGAGCCAGAAGATAAGAGACTCAAGGCATAAACTGAAAGAAAAAGTAAAAAGCGAAGCCAACTATAAGGCAACCATCGAAAAATGGGAAGCCGAGAAAAAGAAAATTCTGAAAAACCACACAGGATTTGACAATACAACAGGCAAAACCGACAAAAAAGAGATAGAAAAAACTGAAGCGTTTAAGGCTTGGAAACAACAGATTACAGACCAATACAGTCAAAATGTTTCAGAGTTGAAAGAGCAGTTGGAAGAACGTCTTGCCGAGTTGCAAAAAGAAATTATCGACTATCCGATATTTATGGCTATTGCCGATGAGATTGGTTACGATGCTACAGGCAAAGAAACAGCTGTGAACGATTTGGAAATGATTGGTACAGAATTGAAGAAATTTATAAACTCATTATAATGGAACAGGAACTATTACATATAGCAGAACAAGCCAAAGTGCTTCCTAAATTATTGGATAATAGGATAAAAGATCCAGTAAAAGGGATTGTCTATCCTCAACGATATATTTTTGTTCTTTTGCAAAAGTATTTGAGAGATTTCTTCAAGGAAGGCGCAGAGCCAAGAATGATAGGACTTGCAGGATTAAGAGGTGTTGGAAAAACCACTTTGATGTGGCAATTGGCCCGTTATGCTTATAATAACATTACCACCAATATATGGTTTTTTAATGTGAATTCCTTAATGAACCTTGGATATAGCATACAAGAGGTGTTATTGAAAATGGAGGATGTGTTAGGTTGCAAGTTGAATGTATATGAGAAGCCCATTGTATTTCTTTTTGATGAAGTACACGATGATCCTCAATGGGCTAAAACTTTGAAAATTTTGTATGATGAATGTAGAATGGCATTCGTAATAGCAACAGGTAGTTCTGCGTTATTGATAAACCAAACGCCTGATTTGGCTGCACGAATGAAAGTTGAAAAAATCTATCCTTTTAAGTTTATGGAATTTATTATGTCAAAATTCGTAATGGAATATGGTGACAAATTCTATCCAATAAAAGGTTTTTCAACAGAATTGCGGCAAGGATTGTTTTATTGTGAAAGTTATGACCATTTAAAGAATTATTTTCGTTATCATTTTTCTGCACAAAGAACAAATGATTTTTTGGAGGATATTTGTGCCAAACTCAATGTCAAATTAGATGATTTAATCAAAGAATACGTTTATTATCATAATATTCCACGTTATTCCTTATACAAAAATAGAAGTGACATAAACAGTGGAATGAATGAGCTCGTCAAACGTATTGTTTATGAAGATGTAGCTCGCGTTAATTCATCTTTTGGGGGAAGTGTATATGAAAAGTTATTATATCGTCTGGCTGCATCTGATGAAGTGAATATTGATAAATTGTCAGGAATACTTTCTCTTAAAAAAGAAAATCTGCAAGATGTAATAAACATTTTAGATCAATCAGAACTAATCAATGAGTTACCACCTTATTCCAACAGCATTGACGCACGGATTATAAAAAACAAGAAATCGTTTTTTATGTCGCCATCCATTCGAAGAGCCTTACTTTCAAATGTTTTCGGGGATAATATTCCAGAAATGATGCGAAGTAAAATGTGGGAAGACATTGTGGTTATGTATTTGGTGCGTATTTTAGACAAATCGTTTTTATCATATAGTAGTCAGTCTGATGGAGTGAATCCGGATTTTGTTATCGACACATTTGCCACTGACCCTATAATAATTGAAGTTGGGCAAAATAAAACGTCTGCACGGCAAATCGCGCAGCACAAGGGAACATTCCGTTATGGTATTATAATAAATGTGACAGCTAAAGAACCAGTATTTGTCGATAACTCAAAAACTATAATATTGCCACTATCGTGGTTCTTAATTATGTAGATATGAAACTTACAGGAATATTAGGTAATTCTCTAAACGGACAACTATGTCTGAGAGGATTTGCAAGGATAAAAGATTTAGCACGTGTTTCTAAGGCGGACTATTCATATCAACGGAATCCTATTGACAGAACTGACATATCTGATTTCTTGGAAAATCAAGCATATTTGTTTTTCCCTGAAGTAATATTAGGATATAAAGTCAAATCAAAAGGAACAGAATCTGTCATTCAACTAATTCAGGAAGGGAAAAAAGCAAAATCGGAGGAAGGAGTCTTTTCTGTAAAGAAAATAAATGGTGAATATGAAAAGTTCGTTACTATTGAAATAGATGAAACTATAAATCCCAAACCATTCAGTCGAATTGATGGTAATCATAGATTGTTAGCTGCGGAACACTCAAATGCTTCAAAAGTAGAAAGTATGGTCGCACCTTTTTGTTTGTTGTTAGGAAATGATAATCAAGAATTTGACAAGGCGACAAAAGTGTTCTTCTACAATATCAACACAAAAACAATTCCTTTGACATCGGAAGAAAATTTGAAAGTGTTGATAGATGATGACAAGAATTTTTCTGACGATGAGTTAGAAGAAATTTTTGGCGGTAAGCATCCCATTAAGACTCGAGAATTGATAAAAAAAGCAAGCCCCGACCTTTTTGGGAATATTCAGCATATAATTAGCAGGCAATACAGAACTTATCTTAATAATACATTTTGGCATTTATTAGAGGAAGGTGAAGATGAAACAAAAATAGTAGATAAAGTTAGTAATTCATTAATGGCTGTAAATACTTTGTATGGAGCAGAGCCGCTATTGAAGGCTAATGATAGCATAGGTATACTGACAGCATTTCTATATTATCACGTAAAAGAAGAAAGTGCAAAATTTGAAATCTTCAAAAACTGGATTCTTAATAATCAGATATTCAATGCCAAGGAGGTTTTGGCAAAAAGTCTCATAAACATTTTTGAGGAAATCATTTCATCTGAGATAAAAGTATTCGTAGCAATGCCGTTTTTTGATGATAATGAGAAGATTGTTGCTGATTATAATAAAATATATCAAGAGACTATTTCACAAATAGCTAAAGATTACTCTATCAATATTTCGTTGTATCCCATCATGTGTAATAAAGGTGCTACACAGGACCAAATACAAGATATTATAAATAAAATACAAGAGTGCAAGATATTTTTTGCTGATGTTACTGATAACAATCCAAATGTATCTTATGAAATGGGTTGGGCAAGAGCGTTGAAAAAGGAAGTAATTATTGTCAAACGAAAAGGGTCAGAAGCCCCTAAGTCAGACTATAAAAACGACACATATCATGAATATGATGACAATGCTCGTTCAACGCATTTAGCACAAGTAGTAAGAGAAAACGTCATTGAAGTATTAGAAAAGAATTATGGTTTAATAAAGAAATAAAGCCATGCCATATACTGTACCCCAAAATATCGACCCAAACAAAATATTCCTTGTCAACTTCTCGGAGTTGGAAGGAAGGTTAGATCCTGAGCAATGTCACAAAGAAAGAATTGATGCAATCAATAGAATAAAAGGAACCAAAAAATATTACCCTTTGTCTGTTATTGCATCGTTTGACAAAACAATCACAACAGAGATTAATACATCTGTAGTATATGTCGGGTTAGAAAATATAGAAAGTGAGTATGGCAATTACATTGAGACATCAGAAAAGCAAAGTATTTCGAGCGCTGCCATTTTCCATAAAACAGATGTTTTATTCCCTAAATTGCGTCCTTACCTCAATAAGGTATTCTACGCGTCATTTGATGGAATATGTTCCACAGAATTTTATGTGTTAAAAGCGTCTTCGCTTGTTTTGCCTGAATACTTAGCAATTTTTCTAAGAAGTTCGTTGGTTGTAAACCAAACTAAGCATCTTATGACGGGCAATACTTTGCCCAGATTGCAAACTGAAGATGTTAAGAAACTATTAGTACCTGTTCCCCCTCTACATATTCAGCAGCAAATAGTAAATGTTTACAATGCGGCTCTATCTCAGCGCAAGAAGAAACTTAATGAATCAAAATCCAAACTTGCCTCAATCGACCAATATCTTTTGGGCGAGTTGGGGATAACTCTGCCTTCAAAGACAGCCTATTACGAAGATTTTGTTTGCAGTGAACCGACAGCGGTTTACCATAAGGTTAATGAATATGAATTGGACCAAAATAATTTGTTGGTACAGAATGGACAGATTTTTACAACAATGTTCAGCGAGGTTTGTGGCGGAAGAATCGACCCTTTAGCGAATAATCCCACATTAAAAGCTATAAGGAAAAGGTTGTCCGGTTCGTCCTTTGTCCCACTGAAACAGGTCGTAAAAGAATCCAATGAAGTGACAAACGACATTATTAAATCGGATATTTATGTTGGTCTGGAGAATATTGAAAGTAATACGGGCAATTATATAGTTACGAAAGAAAAAGACACTATAAGCAGCGCTCTTCGCTTTAAAAAAGGCCAAATTCTATTTCCTAAACTTCGACCATACTTGAACAAAGTCTATTTTGCGGAATTCGAAGGAATATGTTCGACAGAATTTCATGTTTTGTCGGCACACAATATTGATTCCCGTTATTTGCAGTATTGTTTGTTGTCTAAATTGACATTGGAACAAACAACAAGTTTAATGACGGGTAATACATTGCCAAGACTGCAATCTTCGGATATTGCGAATATACAAATACCTGCCCCGTCTCCTTCTAAGCAACGCGAAATAGCCGACTACATTTCCGCCATCCGTGCCGAAGCGAAAGCATTGGAACAGGAAGCAAATGTAATTTTGGAACAGGCGAAAAAGAAAGTAGAGGAATTGATATTGGGATACTTTTCCTGACTGCTACAATGACAACTCTAACATTTTGGGGTAACCCGCACATTGGGATTTAAACATTTTTGGGAAACCAAGAAGTGACGACAATCTTACATAAATCCCCATCTGAAATATTGGTAAATTTTCCCGAATTATGTTTTCCGTACGAATGGGAATTTAGTGATACTTTTGTAAATGACAAAAAGATTTTCAAATAGGAACAGAATTGATAATGAAAAAATTACTCGCATTCATATTTTTAATTATGTCAGCAGAAATGGCTATGTCACAGAAAGTTATCGATGTACACGCACACATGATTACAGACGATTTTGTATCAGCATTGAAACAAGAAAACCGCTTGTTGGACGAAGGTTTTCCATTGCCTAAATATGATGTGAATCAACATATTAAGTGGATGGACGACAACAACGTGTCAACTTCGGTGCTGACGCTTGCCGCCCCCCAACCGTCGTCGGCCGCCGTTGTGCGAAAGACCAATGAGGATGCAGCCGCACTCAAGCAGCGCTACCCCGAACGTTTCCTTTTTTGCGCCGCTTTGCCGTTGCCCGATGTCGATGCGGCTGTGAAAGAAGCCATTTACGCACTCGATACGCTCAAAGCCGACGGTATAAAACTTGCCACCAACGTTGCGGGGCAATATCTTGGCACACCCGAACTCGACACGCTTTTTTCGGTGCTCAACAGCCGCAAAGCCGTTGTCATTCTGCACCCGCACCGCCCTGAGCCTGTCAATAAGCAGGTGATGCAACAAACGCCGCTCGCTATGCAGGAGTACCTTTCGGAAACTACCCGTGCCGTTGCTAATCTGTTCAGCCGCAATGTTTTGGCTCGTTACCCGAATGTAAAGATTGTGATTCCGCACTGTGGCGCCTATCTGCCGCTTGCCGTGCCAAGGATGAAATCGCTCACCGCCGTGATGTAGGCCAACAAACTCGTGGGTGAAATCGATTGGCAGGCGAATCTCAATTCGCTTTATTTCGACCTTGCAGGTGCCCACTCGCCCGAGGTTATCCGTATGATGCTGACAATCACCACGCCCGAGCATATTCTCTACGGGTCCGACTATCCGTATGTTGCCCCGCAAGTGCTGACAGCAGGTCTCGAGCGTATGAAAAAATATCTTACCGAAGAGCCTGACCTTGCGGCATACAAGGATATGTTTCTGTATCAAAACGCAGAACGTCTGTTCGGACTTTCCGACGGCTCTCTTACCACCGAAGCTAAGCCTTACGGCGATATGATTGTCCGTATTGCCGAAATCGAGGTCTATCCCGAATATTTGAGCGAGTATCTTGCGTATGCCACCGAGGTTGACCGTCTGTCGGTGGAGCGTGAGCCAGGCGTTATCTGTCTGTTCCCGATGCAGGACCCAGCCGACTCGTGCCAGATCCGCATTCTCGAAATCTATGCCAACGACGCCGTCTATCAAGCCCACCTGAAAACCGACCATTTCCAGAAGTACAAACAAGGCACGTTCAAAATGGTGAAGTCGCTCAAGCTCAACACCATGCAACCAATGGACAAGGAGATGATGAAGGCGATGTTTAGGAAGATGAGGTGAGAAAATTGATTACACAAAGATACATGATGTCAGAATAATTACTATTTTTACATTGTCTTAAGAAGGAGTCGCCAAGATAGTCTTGCTGCCCTCAAACAGACTAGACGATTTCAGATATGAACTGGATTATCTTAATTTTTGCAGGGCTTTGCGAGGTCGCTTTCACATATTGTCTCGGACGAGCCAAAGAAGTATTCGGAGCGGAATGGTGGGGATGGATAACATGTTTTTCATTCTTTTATGTGTTAAGTGCCATACTGTTAGCAAGATTCACACAGGCATTACCTTTAGGCACAGCCTATCCCATATGGACAGGAATTGGGGCAGTCGGAGCCACACTCGTAGGTATATTTGTTTTTAATGAATCCGTATCCTTTTTGCGACTTTTTTTTCATTACAACACTTATAGGCTCAATTATAGGTCTTAAATCATTATCTTGAGGTATAATTTTCATGAGGTATAATGAACAAGTATGATGCTAATAAAAATCTCAAAAATATTTTTTTAAGACGAATAATAGCACGTCTCTTTTTTCATAGAATTATAAGTAAGGTATGTTAAAAAATAGAGACAAAACTGCTCGACCATCATATTCAGAAGAAGTGCTTGGAGCGAGGCGAGAAAGAAGAAATTGGGAGACTATTTGTGAAGCAGTGAAAATTTAAATCGCTGATGCCCTACGCCGCCTTCCACCAACTCACAAAATAGCGCAGGCCTGCAATGGATAGCGCTACACCAAGTCCGGGGTAGAATGCTGCAAAAAACTCTCTCGGAATGCCTGGTATAAATTTCAGACTGATGCCAAGTCCCATCATGAAGAAGATGAGAAGATAGCCTCGTAGGTCAAAAAAGGCGAACAGGGATTTCTTCTGTTCCGGGAAATTCAATATGCGGGCTGTGTATCGCTTTATAAACCCATTGAACATCAGCGAAAAAAGTGCGGCAACCGCCACCGCTATCAAAAGAAGCCACCAGACTCTTTCTGGGTTCGCCAATTTTACTTGCAATAGGGATTGTATGCCTGTGGTCAGTATCTTCACCCCCGGACCCAACCAGCAGAGCACCTGCATCAACAGCAAGTGCTTCTTGTTGACTGGTATTATTGTATCGATATTCATGTTTTTATAATTTGGTTTGCAAAATCTATTCGTTATCCTGGTATTTATTAAACTGATACTTCGAACGTAGTTCTTCCTGTTTCTCGGCAGGAAGCGAAGTGAAATAGGCTTTCCACCCTGGACAGAAGTCGATATGCCACCGCCAAAAACGTCCTATTGTCGATTTGGGTTTCTTTTCGTAGTGCGCACGAAATTTACAATTTTCACACGTTTGTGCCATAATGACCTGTTTTATAATGTTAACAATTTTGACATTTACTTTCAATTTTCTTCAGTCCCTCAATAAGCTGGTCGAGCAACGGGATGATCGCCTTCAATTCGTCTGCCGAGCCAACCTGTTCCATGATGCTCTCACCCAAACACTTGGGCACGTCGGCCACCTTGTCGCGAAGATCTATACCCTTGTCTGTCAACGACACAATCCGCTGACGCGTGTCCTGCTCTCCACGCTGACGGATGACGAGTCCCGCTTTTTCCATGCGTTGCAATAGAGGCGTTACCGTATTCGTATCGAGCATCAGTCGCTTGGCGATGTCGCATACCGGCAGATGGTCCTGTTCCCACAGCACGAGCAACACAAGATACTGCGGATAGGTGATGCCTATCGGTGCGAAATAGGGCTGATAGGCCTTCATGGTGAGGTGCGCCGCCGAATAGAGACGGAAGCAAAGCTGGTTGTCTAACTTAAGCTGTTCGTACATACCTAGAGCAATTTAAGAATATCCTTTTCAATATCTTCCGGTTTGGTGGTAGGTGCATAACGTTCGATCATGTTACCTTCACGGTCAATGAGGAACTTTGTGAAGTTCCATTTAATGGCACTGCCCAGCAAACCGCCTTTTTGCTTTTTAAGCCATTTATAAAGCGGATCGGCTTCGTTACCGTTCACTTTAATCTTAGCGAACTGAGGAAAGGTGACATCGTATTTCAGCTGGCAAAAGTTCACAATCTCCTCTTCTGTGCCAGGCGCTTGTCCCGCAAACTGGTTGCATGGGAAATCCAATACAACAAAACCTTGTCCCTCATACTTCTTGTACAACGCCTCCAGCCCTTCATACTGCGGCGTGAATCCGCAACCTGTAGCCGTGTTGACAACTAAAAGAACCTTCCCTTTGTATTCCGCCAGACTAACTGGCTCCTTCTTGGTGTTGAGCACCGTAAAATCATATATACCCATATCATTCGAATTTTTAAGTTTAACATATCTGTACAAAACAACTCACATCGGCTGGATATATCGTACACGACACAAAATTATGAAAAATATTTATATCGCAAGCGATATATCTAAAAATTAACACGATTTAACTTTCGAATCATCATTTTCTACGTCAGACAAGTATGGCAACAAGCAGATTTTCAGGGACAAAATTCTTTAACATTGACAATAATTTGATATATTTGAAAAAACAAAATAAATTTTATGAAGAGAATCATCATTATCGACGGTGGACCGCGCAAGACGTTCAACACCGCATCTATGCTAAAGAAGTTTGCAGAAGGAGCGAACTCAGCAAGTGAAGAGATTGAAGTGAAGAGTTATCGTCTCTATGAAATCGACTACAAGGGTTGTATGTCGTGTATGGCCTGTAAAATCAAAGGGAAGGCGGTGAATATCTGTAAGTTTAAGGATGGCCTCACACCCATATTGAACGAGATAGCGGAAGCCGACGGACTTGTGCTTGGATCGCCCAACTATTTCGGAGAGGTTACCGGCCAAATGCGAGCTTTCTTAGAGCGTTTAGCATTCCCTTGGCTTTCGTACAACGATTATAGCAACACTGCGCCCAAACGTATGCCCGTAGTGTTGATTGAAACACAGAACGGCACCCAAGAGTACAACAACTGCAACGACTACGGTTCGATGGAATATTGCATCACCCAGGCACTCGGAGAACCCGAAAAACTGATTGCCTACAACACCTATCAAGTTAAGAACTACGCCAATTATGAGTTAGCAGGATTCTCGGAAGAAGAGAAGCGGAAGTATCGCGACGAGCATTGGGAAGACGACTTGCAACAAGCCTACGACGCAGGACGACGGATGGCGGAGAAGATAATTGGATAATAATTTATATCCATGTGGTAAATTATGTAAAAAACGCACATGAAGGCAATAAACATTTGTGTAATGTATGCTATTTGATTACTTTTGTAGAATCAAGGATGATGTAAATGATTTGATAATCTGAAATCCGTGAATGAAAAATATATAGTATGAAGAAACAAATGAATCCAATTGTTTTCCCAGCAGAATGGTTTCCACAGAGTGGAGTGATGTTAACATGGCCACATGAGAATACAGACTGGAATTATATATTGGATGATGTGACAGCTTGTTATGTGTCTATTGCTCATGAGATTGTGAAACATGAGAGATTGCTTGTCGTTTGTCAAGATGAGATGAAGGTTCGCCATTTACTTTCTGATATTGAAGACAAAGTGATTTTCAAGCGACTTGAGACCAATGATACATGGGCACGAGATCATGGACCTATAACTGTTTTTGTTGATGGCGAGCCTTGTTTGTATGATTTTCAATTCAATGGTTGGGGGCTGAAATTCGCTTCCAACTTGGATAATCAGATTACTCGAGGATTGTATGGACAGGATTCGTTTTCATCCAATACGGGATATTTCAACTTCCTTCATTATGTGCTGGAAGGAGGCAGTGTGGAATCGGACGGGTGTGGTACGTTGTTGACAACTGCGGAGTGCCTCTTGTCTAAAAACCGCAATGAGCATTTGCAGAAAGAGGAGGTGGAAAATTTTCTGAAGGATGTGTTCGGATTGAAACGAATATTATGGTTAAATCATGGATATTTGGCAGGCGATGATACAGATAGCCATATCGATACGTTGGCTCGCTTTTGTGGAGAAGATACGATTGCCTATGTACAATGTACAGATGAGAATGACGAGCATTATGTAGAACTAAAGGCGATGGAAGAAGAGTTGAAGACTTTTACACAATTGAATGGAGAACCATATCGGTTGGTACCATTACCAATGCCGGAATCTCGCTTTGAGGATGATTTCAGATTGCCAGCGACGTATGCCAACTTCTTGATAATCAATCAAGCAGTATTGATGCCATTCTATAATTGTCCACAAGATCGGGTGGCACAGTCTATTTTACAGAAGGAATTTCCTAATCATGAAGTAGTGGGGATAGATTGCACTTCCTTGATTCGTCAGCATGGTTCATTGCATTGTGTTACGATGCAGTTTCCTATAGGAGTCTTGAAATAATTGTACAGATGTAGGGCCGTGCGTCTCAAAATAAAAAAATCACGAAATTAATTTACAGAACCCATCTAAAAAAAGAGAAGTATGAAAGTTGGATTGATACAACAACATAACACAGGAGATATACGAGATAATATTGAACGATTGCAGAAAAAAATTCGTGAATGTGCAGAACAAGGAGCACAATTGGTTGTTTTGCAAGAGTTGCATAATGCTCTGTATTTTTGTCAAGAAGAAGATGTCAATCAATTTGATTTGGCGGAACCTATTCCAGGTCCATCGACGGAAAGCTTTGGAAAATTAGCAAAAGAGTTGGGTGTTGTAATCGTGCTATCGTTATTTGAAAAAAGAGCGGTGGGACTGTATCATAATACGGCAGTAGTGATTGAAAAAGATGGAAGCATAGCGGGTAAATATCGCAAGATGCATATACCGGATGATCCTGCTTATTATGAGAAGTTCTATTTTACACCGGGTGACTTAGGATTCAATCCTATTGAGACATCAGTAGGTAAATTGGGTGTGTTGGTTTGTTGGGATCAATGGTATCCTGAGGCAGCACGATTGATGGCATTAGCCGGAGCTGAGATATTGATTTATCCAACAGCAATAGGATGGGAGAGTACTGATACAGAAGAGGAGAAGAATCGACAATTGAATGCATGGATTATTTCACAGAGAGGACATGCAGTGGCAAATGGATTGCCTGTTGTTTCTGTCAATCGGGTTGGATATGAGGAAGATCCTTCGGGAGTGACGAATGGAATTAGTTTCTGGGGAAATAGTTTTGTGGCAGGTCCACAAGGTGAGGTCTTGCTTCAGTTCTCTAATCATGATGAAGAGGTGAAGGTGGTGGACGTCTCTATGAAACGTTCGGAGGAGGTGCGCCGGATATGGCCATTTTTACGAGACAGACGTATTGATGCATACGATGATATTTTGAAACGGTATCGAGACTGAAAGGATCGACTCTATTAACAAAAAAGGTGGAGTTATTAACAAAAAAACGTTGATAAGTTTTGCTTTGTGTGAAAATCAGTTATTTATACAAAGTTGCAAGAGGAGAGCATAGAACATTTTTTCGTGGAGTAAAAAAAAAGCGTATCTTTGTAGAACAATTAAAAAAGATTCTTTATGGGAAAGATTATTTCATTAGCAAATCAAAAGGGAGGCGTAGGAAAGACTACCACGACAGTTAATCTAGCTGCTTCATTGGCCGTATTAGAGAAGAGGGTATTGATCGTAGATGCAGACCCTCAGGCTAATGCATCTTCTTCTTTTGGATATGATGTACGTCGTTTGGAGCACCCAGATAAAACAGTATATGAGTGTTTGTTGGGTACAATAGATCCTCATGAAGCTGTATTGGATACGGAGTTGGATAATTTAAAGATTATTCCTTCGCATATCAATCTAGTGGGTGCCGAGGTGGAATTGGTTTCTATGGAGAATCGTGAGATGTACATGAAGAATGCTTTGAATAAGTTACGGGATGAGTATGATTTTATATTTATTGATTGTTCGCCATCTTTAGGTCTTATCACGTTAAATGCATTGACAGTTACAGATTCCGTTATTATTCCAGTTCAATGTGAGTTTTATGCATTGGAGGGAATCTCAAAGTTGTTGAATACGATAAAACTGGTAAAAAGCAAGTTGAACCCTAATTTAGAGATAGAAGGATTTGTTTTGACGATGTATGATGCACGAACGAAATTGAACAACCAGGTTGTAGAAGATGTTCGTTCTCATTTTGATGATATGGTGTTTAATACTATTATTCCAAGAAATATCAAATTGAGTGAAGCACCAAGTTTTCATAAACCAGTCATCACATATGATGCAGAGTCAAAAGGAGCTGTTTGTTATATGCAATTAGCTCAAGAATTATTGGAGAATAATAAGGATAATAATTAATAGGAAAAACTGACTTATGGCAAAGAAATTCGGTGGCTTAAGTAGCGGTTTGGATGATATGGATATTGATACCTCTTCTTTGAAAAAAGGAGGTGGCGTAAATGCTCTGTTTGGCATAAAAGATGACGATGTGAAAGTGGATGGTGCCTCTTCTATTAATGAGATAGAAATAGCAGAAATTGAAGCTAATCCAGATCAGCCTCGTCGTGAATTTGATGAGGAATCATTAGGTGAGTTAGCTGAATCAATTAAACAAATTGGTGTGATTCAGCCGATTACTCTTCGTAAGATAAATGATCACAAATATCAGATTATTGCTGGAGAACGTCGATTCAGAGCATCACAGATAGCTGGGTTGACAAAGATTCCTGCATATGTAAGAGAGGTGACGGATGAGCAAGTGATGGAGATGGCTTTGGTTGAGAATATTCAACGAGAGGATCTGAATGCGATAGAAATAGCTCTTTCATATCAGAACTTGATGGATAAATGTGATTATACACAAGAACAGTTGAGTGAACGAGTAGGCAAAAAGAGAGCTACAATTTCTAATTATATTCGTTTACTTCGCTTGCCTGCGGAAATCCAGATGGGACTACGGGATAAGAAGATTGAAATGGGACATGCGAGAGCTTTGCTTAGTGCTGAAAATTCCATGGATCAATTATCTATCTATAATTCAATATTAAAAGATGGACTTTCGGTACGTAAAGTGGAGGATTTAGTTCGTAATATTGGTAAAGAAAGTCATAAAGCTAAATCAACGCCAAGTTTACGGGATGACTATGTGATGTTGAGAGATCGCCTTTCCTCTTTGTTCTTATCAAAGGTGGATTTAGCATGCAATGAAAAAGGAAAAGGTAAAATAACCATCTCTTTTAAGAATGATGATGAGTTTGCCAAAATATTAGAAATATTTGATAAGTTGAATTGATGTGTTGTTTAAAATATAGTATTTCATTTGGCTAATTATATTCGCATATTATTCATTATACTGTTATCATTTGTATCGGGTTTTTCAGCAGGGGCGATAGAAGAAATCCCAGTTGAAAAATCTGATTCTTTGATGTCCGATACAATAGTATCTGACACACCTGAATTTTATATCTTGGAATCTTCGAATCAGAATCAATCAGGTAAGAAGGACTCTGAGGTGAATACATCTGTAATGGGTAAGGATTATTTTAAGCCAGATCCTAAAAAAGCAACATGGTATGCTATTGTATGTCCTGGATTAGGACAGATTTATAATAGAAGTTACTGGAAACTGCCTATCTTATATGGGGGAATGATGACGTTCACCTATCTTATAGGCTGGAATGGTAGAATGTATAATGATTATCATGATGCATACCATGATATTTTGGATGCAGATCCTGAAACCAACAGTTATTTGATCTTCTATCCTCAATATGATGGTACTCAATCATGGTTACAATCTACATTAAAGACTAAAACCAATCGGTACCGACGCGCACGTGATTTAAGTACTTTTGGTTTGGTCGCTTTTTATTTGGTGAGTGTTGTCGATGCTTTTGTGGATGCTCATCTGTATGATTTCTCTGTAACGGATGATTTATCGATGCGTATTGAACCTGTCATTAATACTTATGGTATAGATGGTATGGGCGGTGTATTCGATGCACGACAGAATTCGTTTGTTGGAATACAATGTAGTATCCATTTTAAATAAATTAAAATGAAACGTTTATTTTTTATTTTTGTTACAAGTTGTTTTTGTTCTTTTTTGTATGCGGATGACTCTAGTGATTCATTATCATTGTCGGATGCTTTTATTGAAGATGCACTGACGGCAGATTCTTTCTTGACGTCAGCTCCTGATTCGATAATTGAAATGGCTGAAAGAGATTATCCTGAAGCGTTAGAGAAAAATTTAAATTCCTTACTTGGAATGTACCATAATACAGTGTTGGTTTCTGATTGTACTTCTGATAGTATTGCACCTCAGATTGATGATGACCTGACGATGAAACGTCTGCAAAAGATTCCTGCATTATTTGAGTTGGTTTATAATCCTATTGTCAAAAAATATATTGAACTATATACCATCCGTCGTAGAAAACAGATGGAGTATATGTTAGGTGTCGGAATGTACTATTTCCCAATATTCGAACAGGCTTTGGATGCTGCTAATATGCCAATGGAATTAAAATATCTTCCTGTGATTGAATCTGCTTTGAATCCTCGCGCTTTTTCTGTTGCTGGTGCTTCTGGTTTGTGGCAATTCATGTATGGTACAGGTAAAATTTATGGTTTACAAGGTAACAGTTTAATAGATGAACGTCGCGACCCGATTAAATCTACATACGCAGCAGTTCGTTATTTGAAAGATTTATATCGCATCTATAGTGATTGGGCTCTAGTGATCGCCGCTTATAATTGTGGACCTGGTAACGTGAATAAGGCTATAAAAAGATCGAATGGAAAACGTGATTATTGGGCAATATATCCGTATTTACCTAAGGAGACAAGAGGTTATGTGCCTGCATTTATTGCAGCTACGTATGCTATGACTTACTACAAAGAACATGGAATTTGTCCGGCTCGTGTCGAATTGCCTGTCGTTTGTGATACCATTCGTTTGAATGAACGTTTGCATTTAGCTCAGATTGCTGAAGTGATGAATGTGAATATCGATGTTTTACGTAGCTTGAACCCTCAATATCGTAGAGATATCATTCCTGGTAATGGTGAGACATATACGCTATGTTTACCTCAGGTCGAAATCGAAAAATTCATTGAGATGAAAGATTCTATTGTGGCTTATAAAGCTGATTCTTTCAATGTGTTGACGCGAGTAAAGGTGTTGCCTGCTTCTGCCGATCCTTATTTTAAAGGAAAAGGTACAGTGAGTGGTGGTAAATACCATGTGGTAAAAAAAGGTCAGACATTGTCGTCTATCTCTCGTATGTATAAAATTCCTGTCGATAAAATAAAACGGTTGAATAATCTTAAAAAGGATAATATTTATATCGGTCAGAAATTGAGAATTCGTTAATCATCTGTATAAAAGAGTATTATGAAAGAGCTCCTTTTTCTTCATGGTATGGCTTCTAGTGGAAAGTCTGATATAGTGGATTATTTGAGAAAATATCTGCCAGACATGAAGGTTTGGGCCCCCGATTTGTCTATTGATCCTCAGATTGCATTCCCTCAAATTGATTCTTTCTTGAAAGAGCATTCGATTGATTTGTTGATTGGCCATAGTCTGGGCGGTTTTATGGCTCAAAAATATAGAGGAATCCCTAAAATCTTACTGAACCCTAGTCTCGGTATGACATACATGTACTTGTTTCAAGGTGATAATAAATATAAGTCTGTTCGTGAGAATGGAATTCAAATATGGCATGTTGACAAAAGAATGTGTCAGCAGTATAAAGAAATGGAAAGAATCGAGTTTGATGATTTGACGAAAGAAGAGGATGAATTGACCGTTGGCATGTTTGGTCGTTATGATTTCATGACTCGTATGTCGGCTCATTGGTTCCGTCAGCATTATACACATCGTCATTTCATGCCAGGGTGGCATAATCCTCCTGAGGTTGCTATACGCGACTATGTTGTAAAGGAGGTTCGCCGATTGTTAGCCTGATCTTTGTTGACGAGAAAAAATTTATTTTGAAAAATACTCTGTTCGTAGGGGAATAGAATATGATTCTCCTGTAAGTTCTATATCGCTTTGTAATAGAATGTTTTCAGAAGAAGCCCCAATCTTAATTGTATATATCCCTTTGTCAATGTTCCATTGATGGTTATTGTAGTATCCAAACTGTTGAGGAGACAAGGCAAATTCCACAATGTTAGTTTCACCAGGGTTGAGTGAGACTCTTTTGAATCCTTGTAATTGAATAGGTCTGATGTTCTTAGTTGATTCTTTAGGTGAAAGATAGAGTTGAACAATCTCATCGGCTTTTGTCTTTCCTGTGTTGGTGATTTCACAACTGATGTGTATAGCATCTGCATGCGTGTCAGCTTGTGTGTCAGTTTGTAGATTAGCGTATTGGAACGTTGTATAGGTCAATCCATATCCAAATGGATAAGCTATTCTGTTTTCTTTTTCTTGGTAGTTATAGCACACAGCTTTATCTTTAATCTCCTCGGATGGGTAACTGATACATAATTTACCTGAAGGTGATAGATTGCCATAAAGTATATCCGCAAGTGCATTACCACCTTCTTCACCTGGATACCATGCTTGAATGACAGCGGCACATTTTTTTGCTAGTGATGAGATGATTTGCGCACGTCCACCGAAAACAATGAGAATGACAGGCTTACCCGTCTGAATGAGTGATTCTACATATTCTTCTTGCTTTCCTGGTAGTCGTAAAGAGGTACGGTCTCTATTTTCACCACAAAGAATTACGTTTTCTCCCATGGCGGCGATGATCACGTCACAATCTTTTGCTTTCTTCAAGGCTTCTTTTGCATCTGCTTTCTCACCGCTATCAATCATACGATTCTGAATCGACCTCATATACGAAGCACGCTCGTCTCCTCCGTTCTCAATGATGGTTTCAACTTTTTCAGTCCAATCACACCCTCTGCTATATTCTAGCGTGAAGTTTTGTGGTAATCTGTTTTTCAATCCTTCTTTTAATGTGACGATATGTGGATGAGCATCGTCTTCTATTTCCAATTGCCAGAAATAACGCATGGAAGGGTAGGAGTAATCGCCAAGCATTGACCACATACTATTGGCATTAGGACCTGTTAATAATATCTTAGAAGGCTTGAGAGGAAGCGTACCATTGTTTTCCAGAAGAACGACAGATTGGGTAGCGAGAGTATAGGATAGCTTTCTCCCTTCAGAACAATCTAAGTCAATCGCTCCTTTTGCGTATAAAGGTATTTCTTTATTGAATAACCCCAAGTCATATTTGAGTTTCAAAACACGTTTGACGGATGCTTCTATTGTTTTTTCATCCACAAGACCTTTTTTTACAGCTTCTGTGAGAAATTTATAGCAATCACCATCGGGGAAGTCAACATCATTGCCAGCGTTGATAGCCAAGACAGCTTTTTGTAGGCTATCTGAAGTGAACGGAATCTGGTTGATAGATGTATAATCGCTTACTGTTAAGCCTGTGAAATGGAGATAATCTCGGAGGATTGTCTTTTGTATGTATGAGTTTGCTACACATGGGGTGTCGTTGATGGAGTGGTATCCTGTCATGATTACCTGACTTTGAGCTAGTCGGATGCAGGTCTCATGAGGCATGAGAATCTCTTCCATCAGCTCCTTCTCTGGAGCGTTTCCTCCATCACCGTAACCTAAAAAGTGTTTTGTGCAGGCTGCTACACCTTCTTGTAAGTTGTCATGTTGCAATCCTTTCACAAAAGCTACGGCCATTACAGATGATAAATAAGCATCTTCACCATACGACTCTTCCAATCGGTTGAATGAAGGATGTCGGATGACATCCACCATGGGGGATAAAGCTAAAGCACCACCGATCTTTCGTAAATCGGTAGCGGTTTGTCTTGTCTTGAGTAAAGCTAATTCAGGATTGAATGAACAAGCCATGCCAATCTGTTGAGGATAGATGGTTGCGTCGTAAGTGGCAATGCCGCTGAGAACTTCTTCGTGAAAAAGCGCAGGTATGCTATTACGTGTGTGCGTGGCAAGCCAGTTTTGCATTTGAGCAACCATGTCTCGTAGTTCGTTAGCCGTTTTCCTTTGGGTGACTGCGAATTGAGAAAAATGACCAATTCCATTAGGAATCATTTGCGCACATTTCAAAGTGTCGAGTTGATTGTTCTCATCAAAAAACAGATCAAGGTGAATGCCGTGTAATTGGGCAATCTTTTCCTCCATTGACATTCTTTGGTACAGAGAATCGACGAATGAGTTGACTGTACTACTACTATTTGTTTGTTGCATATCTATGTTGGTCGTTTTTTTGCATGAAACAAAAGTTTGGCTTATCATAAAACAGATTATAGCACCAAGTTTGTATAAATTAAAATTTTTCATTTTCGATGACTTAGAAATAAATACAAATATAGAAAAATAAGAATAGACTCTATGTGTTATCAGAAGAAAAGTATCTTTCTTGTTGTAAAAATCGAATAATTAATTTAAAAATTGTATATTTACTTTTTAAAAGTTTGGGTGAGTTTTGTAAATTCATTGTTCAAACGTTCAAAGCGGACGCAACACACCATCCAAACAGACGGGATGTAGTACGCCACGTCCATATAGTTCAAAATTTTCACGAAATGAATTTATAGAACTCACCTTATAATTAATATTTAGGCTTATGATGTCAGATTGGAAAGAAAAGCTAGCTGCTCTTGGCGGTGTGGATCATTCGGAAGAGGAAGAAAAGGTGAATGAAAAGAAGCAATCAAAGAAAAAAGAGGGCGTTGTTTATTCAACCAATCCTAACTATGTATATGAGGATGAGAAATCGGTGGTTGAAACGCTTCCTAAAAATCAGCAGAAACTACGTTTGAATATGGAACGTGCCGGAAGAGGAGGAAAGACGGTGACGCTCATCAAAGGATATGTTGGTTCTGAGGAAGATATTCAAGCTTTATGTAAACTATTGAAACAAAAATGTGGCGT